>Ga0209491_10001303_pt1 | contig 49335 bp, 40 predicted proteins | sample BON02_FD_187213 | JGI IMG/M metagenome (GOLD analysis project Ga0209491, IMG submission 187213) | Freshwater microbial communities from Lake Bonney liftoff mats and glacier meltwater in Antarctica - BON-02 (SPAdes) (version 2) | ecosystem: Environmental > Aquatic > Freshwater > Ice > Glacier...
ACAGCCAATTTTCAGTGTTAAGTGTTCAGAAGGAAGAGGACAAAGAGCAAAGGGCACAGGGCCAAGAACAACAACTATATAAGGAACTTAAAAAGCCAACACAATTGCTAGCGTCTTCAAGTCGGTTTGGCGTCTCGCCAACCGACTGAAGATTCTGGTAGCATTCTAACAGCCAATTTTCAGTGTTAAGTGTTCAGAAGGAAGAGGACAAAGAGCAAAGGGCACAGGGCCAAGAACAACAACTATATAAGGAACTTAAAAAGCCAACACAATTGCTAGCGTCTTCAAGTCGGTTTGGCGTCTCGCCAACCGACTGAAGATTCTGGTAGCATTCTAACAGCCAATTTTCAGTGTTAAGTGTTCAGAAGGAAGAGGACAAAGAGCAAAGGGCACAGGGCCAAGAACAACAACTATATAAGGAACTTAAAAAGCCAACACAATTGCTAGCGTCTTCAAGTCGGTTGGCGAGACGCCTGACCGACTTGGAGGTACAGCCAAGCTCCAGTTTTCAGTAAAGTGTAAATAATAAAATCATGGTTCCTAAAAGAGGACTCCCCGTCCTTTTTTAAGCCGCGACAAATACGCTACGACAAACAATTTGCGCCTCTACTCCGGCGAAAGCCCAACTATTGCGCCTCTGCGCCTCCTGCGTCAAAAAAGCGTCAGTGATTGATTTATGTTATAATAAATAAGCCCTAGTGGTAAGAAAGCGGTGACTCATGAAGTTTTTTGAAGAAATAAGCCTAATTAACTCCCTACTGTGCGAGTTAAAATCGTTTTTACCAAAATATACACTTGGTATTTCCGACTCCTTAAAAAGGGACCAATTAAAAAATCTTATCGTAGAGTTTAGTAGTATGCTCTTTTCCTAATGACGACTTCTGCTCCAGAATTTCAAATACATTATTTTTAATTGTATGCGCTATTTCTCCAGTGGGTAAGTCATTGCAGTCCAGGCCAAAAGGGTCTTCTACCTCCTCGGCCATGAGTTCAATCCCTATAAAGGCAAAAAAGACAAATGACACCATAAGGATGGTCCAATACCCAAACATGGGCAAGAGCGCAAAGGGTAATAGTGCCGCATAGAGAGAAATAAACACCTTCAGGTATACATTGTATGAAAAAGGAATGGGCGTTTTTTTAATGCGCTCACATGCACCACAGATATTCATAAACTCCTGACTATGGAGTTTGATATTCAGATGGTCTTCCGGACTTATGGCTCCAGCTTTAAAAGCATCTTGGATTCTTTGTATAATCTCTCCACTGATATACGCTGGTATATGTCCTTTACTTGAATAGACTTCTTTTTCTTCCTCTGAGAGATAGACCAATTCATCCACCTTCACCCCTTCGCGCAGGTGTTCCTTCAATGCGATGCCAAAATTAGCAATCCGGGTAGCGAAAAAGTGACGATTCGAACGGTCTTCAGAAGGCATAGTACTTTGTAAATAAATGGCCAAATTCCGACTATCATTCACCAATTGCCCCCACATCTTGCGTCCTTCCCACCAGCGATCATAGGCTGTTGTGGTGCGAAAAGCGAGCAAAATAGAGAGTACAATACCCAATAAACTAAAAATGCCGGTATCCATACCCTCTCCAACAAAATGAAAGAGGTGCATATCAGCAATACATAAAAGTCCGGTTCCCGCTGCCACAATTAATGTGGAGCGCAATACGCGTTGCATGGTCCAGCTTCTGTACAGATGCCGAACGTCCTTTAGCCAATTTTTATTTGATTCGTAGACAATCACTTGATTTTGCGATTTGTGATTTGTGATTTATGATTTAAAAGGTTTTGGTCCCGATAGGGCTTCTGCGACGGCAGGAACTTTTTATTCGCCTCTATCCCTCGGCTCCGCTAGCGCTATGCTCGGATCGACGGCTCTGGCATACCCTTATGCTTATCCTAAACCTTATTCTTATCCTAAACCTTTTTTTTACATATTTCTTCTATACTGTCCTCCTACCTCAAACAAGGCTTCGGTTATTTGACCAAGGGAGCAGAATTTCACCGACTCCATGAGCTGATCAAAGATGTTTGTATTTTGGATGGCGGCTTCTTGGAGGAGTCGTAATTGCTTTTGGCATTCGTCTTGGTTTCCTTCTTGCAAGGCTTTCACCATGATGATTTGGTATTCCTTTTCTTCCGAAGTAGAACGAATCACCTCTCTCGGTAATACCGTTGGTGAACCTTTGCTGCTTAAGAAAGTATTCACCCCGATAATTGGCAATTCGCCATTATGTTTCAAGGTTTCATAGTACAAGCTTTCTTCTTGAATCTGATTCCTTTGATACATTGTTTCCATTGCACCAAGTACTCCGCCTCTTTCGGTAATTCGATCGAATTCCATTAATACCGCGGCTTCCACCAAATCAGTCAGTTCTTCGGTGATGAAAGAACCTTGCATTGGGTTTTCATTTTTCGCCAATCCCAACTCGCGATTGATAATCAACTGAATGGCCATAGCGCGGCGAACTGACTCCTCAGTAGGAGTAGTAATCGCCTCATCATAGGCATTGGTATGAAGGGAGTTACAGTTATCGTAAATCGCGTACAAGGCCTGAAGTGTAGTACGGATATCATTAAAGTCGATTTCCTGTGCGTGCAAGGAACGTCCGGATGTTTGAATATGGTATTTCAACATCTGCGAGCGCTCATTGGCTCCGTACTTAATCTTCATGGCTTTCGACCAGATACGGCGGGCTACGCGGCCGATTACGGCATATTCAGCATCGGTTCCATTGCTAAAGAAGAAACTTAAGTTCGGCGCAAACTCATTGATATCCATTCCTCTACTCAAATAATACTCTACATAGGTAAAGCCGTTTGATAAGGTAAAGGCCAATTGAGTAATTGGATTTGCTCCTGCTTCTGCAATATGGTATCCACTAATGGAAACAGAATAGAAGTTTCTTATATTTTGATTGATGAAGTATTCCTGCACATCGCCCATCACTCGCAAAGAGAATTCGGTAGAGAAGATGCAGGTATTTTGTGCCTGGTCTTCTTTGAGGATATCCGCCTGAACGGTTCCACGCACTTGCGTCAATGTGCTCACTTTGATATTCTCGTAAACATTCGCTGGCAATACCTGATCGCCCGTTACTCCTAGCAACATCAAGCCAAGCCCATTATTCCCTGCCGGAAGTTCGCCTTGATAACTCGGACGCTCCACTCCTTTTTGTTTATAGATGGCCTTAATCTTCGCCTCAACCTCTTTCTCAAGCTTATGCTCCTTGATATACATCTCACATTGCTGATCAATGGCCGCATTCATAAAGAAAGCCGTTAACATAGCCGCAGGACCGTTAATCGTCATGGAAACCGATGTTTTCGGATTGGCTAAGTCAAAGCCCGAATAGAGCTTTTTGGCATCATCCAAACAACAGATGCTTACTCCCGCATTCCCAATTTTACCATAGATATCTGGACGGTAGGCCGGATCATGTCCGTAAAGTGTTACCGAATCAAAGGCGGTTGAAAGACGTTTGGCTGGCGTGTCTAGTGAGACATAATGGAAACGTTTATTCGTTCTCTCGGGGCCGCCTTCTCCGGCAAACATCCGAGTTGGGTCTTCTCCTTCTCTTTTAAATGGATAGATACCCGCGGTATAGGGGAATTCACCCGGAAAGGCTTCTTGTAAGTTCCAGCGCAATACATCTCCCCAAGAGCGGAAATTTGGTACCGCTACTTTTGGAATTTGTGTATGACTTAAAGACTCGGTATGCGTTTTAACCTTGATTTCCTTATCGCGTACCTTGAAGATGAAAAACTCATCGCGGTAATTCTGGCATTTACGTTCCCACTCATCAAGGATCTTTTTATTCCGTGGGTCAAAGTCGAGCTCCAATAAGCTGTATTGTTCTTGCACCGCTTTTATGAGGCGGTCCTTATCATCCATGCTTGAGCCCTTAAACTGCTCCATGGTTTGATGCAAGGAATAGAGTTTATCGGCAATAATCGACTGCTGAACGACCCATTGGTCATAGCTTCTATTACTTTCAGAAATCTCAGATAGGTAGCGCGTTCTAGCAGGTGGAATGATGAAAATTTTCTCCGACATTTCATCCGTAATTTCAAAAGAAGATGTCAGGTCTTTTGCCCCGGTTTTCTCTACAATTTTATCCATCAATGATTTATAGAGACTGTTCATCCCTGGATCATTAAACTGGGAAGCTATGGTACCGTAAACTGGCAATTCATTGTCTTTCGCATCCCAAAGATTATGGTTGCGCTTGTATTGCTTTTTCACATCTCGCAAGGCATCGAGCGCTCCGCGTTTATCGAATTTATTGATAGCAATCATGTCGGCAAAATCCAACATGTCGATTTTCTCTAATTGGGTAGCCGCGCCGTATTCGGGAGTCATAACATACAAGGCCACATCGCTATGGTCCATGATTTCCGTATCGGATTGTCCGATTCCTGAAGTCTCCAAAATCACCAAATCATATCCAGCAGCCCGCACGATATCAATGGTTTCTTTCACGTTCTTGCTCAATGCCAAATTACTCTGTCGCGTAGCTAATGAACGCATGTACACTCTGTCATTGCGAATGGCATTCATACGAATACGGTCACCCAGCAATGCTCCACCGGTCTTTTTCTTGGATGGATCTACAGAAACAATCGCAATGGTTTTATCTTCAAAATCAATCAAAAAGCGGCGTACCAGCTCATCTACCAAAGAAGATTTCCCAGAACCCCCTGTTCCAGTTATTCCTAAAATTGGTGCAGCATCGTCAAGGTATTGATCCAACTCACCATGAACCTTGGCAAAATCTTCCGGATAATTCTCTGCTGCAGAGATCAGCCTAGCAATCGTCTTCGGATTTTTCTCGCGGATATGCTTGGCTTCCTCCTTGATTCCTTTGCCCGTTGGATAATCACTTTGCTCCAGAAGGTCATTTATCATCCCCTGCAAGCCCATGGAACGGCCGTCATCAGGAGAATATATACGCGTTACCCCATATTTATGGAGTTCGTCAATTTCCTCAGGAAGGATCACTCCTCCTCCTCCACCAAAAATGCGGATATGTTCACAGCCCTTTTCCACTAAAAGTTCGCGCATGTATTTAAAATACTCTACATGCCCTCCTTGGTAGGAAGTCATGGCAATGGCATTGGCATCCTCTTGAATGGCGCAATTTACCACCTCTTCGGCACTACGATCATGCCCAAGATGAATCACTTCTGCTCCGCTCTTTTGAATGATACGGCGCATGATATTGATTGCAGCATCATGCCCATCAAATAGCGATGCGGCAGTGACTATGCGGATTTTATTTTTCGGTTTATAGATTGGTATCGGTGAAGCAGTCATGGATAGATGATTCTCTTTGATGCAAAAATATCCTTTTTCATGGCAATACAGAATTTTGCCAAGCTAGCTTTCGCGTTAGGGAGAAATCGAGGTTGAGAGGTTTCGAGATTGAGAGGTTTCGAGTTAGGGAGATTTCCAGCGAAGACAATAGGATGCTTAGACGTTTTAGTCGCTGCTTAATGCTTACGACAGAATTGACGCTTTGAAAAAAATCTTATTCTAAATCTTATCCTCAATCTTAAGCTTAACCTCGACCTTATCCTTATATTAGCCAAATGAATCGTACGTACTTTTATGCTCTAATCCTATTAGCAGGTGTTTATGCCTGTAATAACGAAGCGTCTGTTAATGAAAAACCTGCAGAGGAAACTGTTAGTTCCGAAGATTTAATGAATGCTTATGTTGACTCAATTAATGTTTCTGCAGAAAAACTCAAAGAAATCTACCGTAACCTATTAAATGGTGCAGTAAACAACCTTGATAGCACCAAGCAAATTATGGCTGCTTCGACCCCTGAGGTAAATGATATCAAAGAAAATCTCAACCGTTTGACTTTAGAAGTATCTAGCCTCGTAGAGCAAAAGAAAATTACGGATGAAGATTACCAAGCCATGTTTCATGAAATCAACTTAGCGGCAGTGGAAACAAGCGAAGAAACCCTAAGAGTTCTCGGAATCGACGGTAATGTTCCATCTGAAACAGATTCGACCGAATCTCGCGAATAATTAGCGGCTAACTCATTCAAAATCATTGATAAATACCTACTAATGGGTATTTAAATGTCACCATCATGCTTTTGCTTTGTGCGTACGAAGCTCATGATTGTTAAAAAACTCGCTCTTCTGGTTCTCTTCACAGTCCCCTATCTGGTGAATGCCCAAGGTGGTTTTGTGATTGGGTATAATATCGGCACCTTCCGCCAAGCCCAGCGAATTCCGCAAGCCTATGCGCAGGCCTTCAATGCTGGGTCGGGTGATACGCTCATTCAAAAGATGAAGTTTAACGGATTTTACCGCGGCATAACCCTTGGCTTTAAAACAGGTGAAGAATCTTGGCCCTTCGGAATACGCTGGAGCACCAAAAAAGCGACTGGTACGACAGGTGAAAACCAGGTGGAATCACGACGACTTCGTATTCGTCAAAATACGGTAGCTTTTGAATACGCCTATGGCAGCGAAAATGCAAAACTTGGCCTAAGCTTTGATTTTGGCGGTGTTAAAGTTTAAAAAAAGCTTACTGACAAAACAAAAAATGCGAGCACCGGTTGGGAGAATTATTATACAGGGGGTGCCTTTATCAAAAGCGGAAGTCTTGTAGCTGGAATGACCCTTTTTATTGATTTTCGACTTGGAGAATTCATTGAATTCCGCCCCTATTACCAATTTCCACTTGGTAATCCTTCCGTTTTGGATGATACTACCATGCGTTCCTATGTTTACCGCACGCATAACTTTGGTTTTTCACTTAGCTTAGTCTTGTTTGGCAATGATTAGAATCAAACATATACTGGTCGTCTTTGCCTTGAGTATGTTCGCTGCTCAATCCAGTCAAGCGCAAATAGGATGGGGTCTTTCAGCTGGATACCGAGGTGGTATTGTCAATTGGAAGAGCTTCAATCAGTTTCAGAATTCGTATTCCGAATTCTATAAAAGCAGTATTAAAAAAGATTTCACTGGCTTTGGTATCGGCAGTGGCTTTGCGTTTAACGGCGACATGACCGCTGGCCCAACGGAGTTTATAGTGCCATACGCATGGGCTGGTCGGCACGTATTGAGGGGAGCTATCGCTATTTCTACGTGGCAGGGGAATATGTGTTTGGAAAACTCGCAGGCATAGGAATGTCACTTGATGACCCAATGTCGGAAGGGTTTGGACTTCCAACCGATTATGACCGCTATGTTAAAGACCCTGTAGATTATGGCGTAGATAACTTCGTGACGCCTGATATGAATGGACTCCGTTTTGAATTTGGATTACGATTTAACTTTAGCGATCGATGAAAAGACAAAATAAAAGTTTCCTGCTTCTTATCGCTTTAATTCCCCTCTTCTTTCTAGGAGCTTGCCGAGAAGACCGTATTCGCAGTAAGTATTCCGGCGCTTAGGAAATTGAGCGCATCCCTTTTACAGACTATATAGAGGGAGAACCCGCGAGTGACACGGCTTACGTGAATTGTGGAATCTGGTAGTTTGTAGATAACGGATTATCCGATGGAACTTCAAATCGTTCTTATTTATCCTTGACTGAAGAAGTACCGTGCATCTTCCGAGGTGCCTTAAGCGAAACGAACGGAAGATTGAGCGGTATTCTTCCTTGGGGGCACGATTCTTACAGTGAAAAGCGAATTACCATTGCCGTTTCAGGTAGTGGCAAAGGAACCATTATGAATGTCGAGAAAATTAATCGGAGAAAACTGGTGTTTTTCTACTTCACGCAAGACAGCCAGAATGCTGATAATATCAAACAAATGCAGCGATTTGAGTTGAAAAGGACGAATGAGTAGTGAAATATAGCTAATAAAAGTGCTTTTTTTTCATTTTATCCACATCCTGTTTTTAATTTTTATGTTTCAATTCAGATTCTTCCTTAATTTTGAAGCTTATGGATTTGAAAGATGTAGTTTCCATCGCAGGCATTGGTGGCTTGCATAAAATCGTTGGACAGCGTCCTACCGGTTTAATCGTTGAGACCCTCGACGCAGACAAAAAAAGATTCCCAACGAATCTCACCCAGAAAATTTCTATTCTGGATGATATCTCTATCTATACCATTGAAGGCGAAGCACGCTTGCGTGATGTGATGATATCCATCCAAGATGCCGACAAAGCAGGAACAAAGATTCCAGGTAAAAAAGACAGTGAAAACGATATTCGTGCTTTTGTAAGCCAAGTGCTTCCGAACTACGATAAAGAACGCGTTTATATTTCTGACTTGAAGAAGCTCGTTCAGTGGTACGGCATGTTGAAAGATATGCTAGACTGGGACGCAATGAGAAAAGGAGATAGCGCTGAAGACGAAGAAGCTGGAAAAGACGATAAAGCAGCTGCTCCGAAAAAGACGACATCAAAGGCAAAAACTGCTGGTCCGAAAAAAACCATGGCACCAAAATCTGCCAACGTAAAAATACAAACAAGCACTCCCCGCAAAACAGGTGGAGCATAATACACGCTATTCTTTTAAGAGAAAGCCCGAGCAATTGGGCTTTTTTTTATGCCTTGAACCAGTGGGCAAATGCTCCCAAAGGTTCTTTCATAGCCAAGGTATTCGGTCCCATATTTTTGAATTGATACCCATTAGAAGCAAGTAAAATATCACATTCATTGCTGCCCTCATCGCCAATATGTGAATTCTCAAATACAATTACCCTGGGTTTTGTCTTCGCTATATTAAAGAGTTTGATTACCTCAAAATCATAGCCTTCACAGTCTATTTGAAGTAGATCAATATGATCAATAGAATACTTGTTCAATAATGTTTCCGGACGAATTACCTCCACTTCTTCACTCTTAATACGTTCTTCCTGAGTTTCTGGAATCTTTATCCCATAATTTTCACATTGCGTATCCACCAATCCATTTTCAAAAGCCTTTTGCACATTGTCTAAATCAAACGAAGCCAGTCCGGTTGCCCAACGCATAGTACTGAATCCAATCTTGTAGAGGGTCTGGGTGGTGTCCGTATCCCCCACAGCAGCACATAGTGTATGGATGCCCGGATTTTTTGCATAGATGGGCTTTAAATAGGTATTATGCACAAAAGGCTGAGGCTCGAGTAGAACTCCTTTCCACTTATCTCTTTTTATAAATTTATGGATAGGATCATGCGTAATTCCATCATTGGCGCCAATTTGAACCACCTGCAAACCACCTGGAATTGATTTGGAGTAAGCGTCGAAAAAGTCACTGATACTGCCTGGCTCAGGACGATAGGCATACGTATAATATCCAATAAAAAAGGGGTTATTATTTGCACTAAGGGTATGACGAATATGCTTGAGCTTCGCTCCGAGCCAAATTTTAAGCGGACTTTTAGCCATGAGATTGGGTTTGGAGTCGCAAACTAGAAAAAAAAGTGGAAGTGAAAGCTGATTTTAATCAAGCAGATTAAGATAAGCCGTTCTTTTTCACGTATTGGGCTAGTCTATTCCCCGTTGTTTCTTGAACCTTCTTGCGCATATATCCCGACCAACCAAGAAACCAACCGCTAATGCCCAAGGCCCTTCTCGACCATTTCCAAAGACTAAATGAATCAGTATGCTCGATAATTTTCCCGTCCTTAAAACGGAACCGTGCATTGATAAGATTTATTACCGGTCGTTTTTTCGGTCCGAATAAATACGTGGCACCCCAGCGTGCTTTTCCGGTGTTTTCATCTGCCTCAATTCCACCAAAACGCACTTCTAGCTGGCTTTCCTTATTGCTAAGGAGCATCTTCCACATTACTTTGGCTTTGGCCCCTTTCAAACGTCCGAAAGCAGGGTCTGTAAAAACAATCTCTGGGTGGTAGCAAGCAATCATCCCCTCTGCATCTCCATTGGCGAAGGCGGTGTAAAAAGTCTCGATTAAGTCGGCATTAGTATTCATGAGGCAAGTACATTATAAAAGCTAAATATAGATTCGTCAAACTGCAAGTTTTACATTCTTTCCATTAAAAAAGGTTTCTAACAAAGTAGCTACTAATCCAATACCCGTTTATTTTAATGGAATTTCGAAGAACCTTTTCAAGAATATGGGTATCTCCAAAGGTGCGTAAACTTAAAAAGACTATGTACTTTTACATACAATGTAATCACCCCAAATTTACCGTTCCGTTTTGCCACCATGCTATAGTCGGCTAAAGGGCTATCCTTCTCTATTCGAGGAATACCAAATGCATCGAGGGTATCGTAAACAAAATCAACCAGTATCCGATTCTCCGCATCAATAAGACCATATTTACCGTCCTTTTTTGCTACAAATAGCGCAGAATCGGCCCCTTCCATATTTATTCTCTGACAAACCAACTCGTATTCAACGGGTATTTCTAAAACTCCTCTCGACATGTTTATCACCCCAACCTTCCCTGACAAATGGGTAAGTGTAAGATAATGATCCGTGGCTCTTCTGTCTGGGAGTTCTAAATCTCGTGTGGTGCTAAAAATAGAGCCAATCGAACGAAATTCATTTTTAAGATAGTTCGTTCCGTCTTTGTTTAGCACACCAAAAAGACTGTTTTTCAGGCATATATGCGCTTTATCTCTGGTTCGTGATCCTCCTTGTATAGAGGTGTACTGAGGTTCCTGAATCATGTGTCCATTAAGACTCAATAAGCCATATAAATTATTCCTTTGGGCCAGAAAAAAACGATCTTCAAAGTCATAAATACTTTCATATTCGAGGGGAACAATTACTTGATTCGTTGCATTTACAGAACGGGTCACATAGTAGATTTTATCGTATTCAACCGGTAATATCATTTCTCCTGTCACATTGCTAATAAGTCCGCGTTTCCGCCCATCAACAACGTGCAAATAAGAAATACCATCCATGTATACTTCATCGTACTGAGGAGCGATATACTTTTGAATATTTGGAAGATAAAACCCTTTCTTCTTGCCTTGTGTCAACAAATAATACGCTTTGTATCTCTCAAGTTTAATATCGTCGAGTTCAATTGGAATAAGTACGTGATTTAAAGTGTCGATTAGTCCTATTTTCTCTCCAAGAGCAGCGACCATAGTGAATGCGTATGAAGAGTTCGAACCATACTCATTCATTCTTGAATTCCGGCGCGCGTTTTTCGCATCATAACTACTACTAAGGCAGAGTGTATCGTAAACAAACCCTGTATTTATAGAAGACAAAAAAAAGCCAAATTTCCCTTCTTTCTTATAGATGGCACCGTATCGCATCAATTCAATTCGCTCGAAATTCTCGAGCGCTACTTTTCCGTTTGTATTTATTAATTGAAGGTTCCCCTTTTTGTCTTGCACCACTATTTGCCCCAATGCATTGGCACCAAAAAACTTTTTGTATTTAACAGGCAAAACCCTTTTGCCCTGCAGGTCATATACGCCTACAAGCTCTTTTTTCTGCACGATGAGACGCCCATCCAAATAGGAAATTGAATTATACTTTATTGGAATAATCGTTTTTCCATCGCGGTTTACAAACCCGAATTTTTGATCTATCGTCACGATAAATCCTTTATCGCGTATAAGTATGATATTATCATATATCGCTTTTGTAAGCTGTGAATCATTGATTTGTAATCCAAACTTTCCGTCACTCGCGTAATATCCATAAAGTTCAGCAGGACTAAACTGAGGCTCCTGAGCTATTTCCGAATGCCAATCAGTCTCGAGTTCTTCGATCTCAATTTCAGGAACTTGTGCATTGGACGGCAGAGACTGAATCAGTCCTAAAAACAAGAATAGAAGAGAATATGTTCCGCTTTTCATTGCAGTAAAATTAGGTCATATTTAATCGTTCCAGAACATAGAAAAACCCCATCATTTTCATGATAGGGTCTTAATTCAATATAAGAAGTTCCAATGCACTATTGCTTTGGAATTTAATACGTTATTCCGTTGAAGTATCCTTTGCCTTCTTAGAAGCTGGAGCCTTTTTAATTTTGAATTTTAGTTCCTCCGCCCCTTTTTCATGCGTGGCTTCCAAGGTATCACCCTCAACTAAATCATTATTCAAAATCTCTTCCGCCATTGGGTCTTCCAAGTGTTTCTGGATGGCTCGGTTAAGCGGACGCGCTCCGAATTCAGAGTCAAATCCTTTTTCGGCTAAGAACTCTTTGGCTGCTTTGGTCAATTTGATATGATATCCCAAAGATTCGATACGTTTTTCCAATTTAGCTACGGCCAAATCAAGGATATCGATGATATTCTCTTTTACCAATGGGTTAAAGACAACTACATCATCAATACGGTTCAAGAATTCAGGGGAGAAGAAACGTTTTAACGCCGTTTCAATCACTGATTTTGTATTCTGATCACTAGAACCTTGTTTGGCTCCAGTGCTGAATCCAACGCCTTGTCCGAAATCTTTCAACTGGCGAGAGCCAATATTGGAGGTCATCAAAATGATGGAGTTTCTAAAGTCAATACGACGACCTAGGCTATCGGTGATAAATCCTTCATCCAATACTTGAAGGAGAATATTAAACACGTCAGGATGGGCTTTTTCAATCTCATCCATAAGAATAACTGAATACGGCTTGCGACGTACTTTTTCAGTTAGCTGTCCGCCTTCTTCATAGCCAACATAGCCTGGAGGCGCTCCTACCAAACGAGATACGGCGAATTTCTCCATATACTCACTCATGTCGATACGGATCAAGGCATCATCGCTATCAAAAAGATAACGGCTGAGGGCTTTCGCTAATTCGGTTTTACCTACGCCTGTTGGACCTAAGAAAATAAAGGAACCAATCGGACGATTTGGGTCTTTTAAGCCTGCACGGGTTCTTTGTATGGCTTTGGAAAGCTTTTCAATGGCTTTTTCTTGTCCTATAACACGTCCACTTAACTCCTTCGACATTTGCATCAAACGATGTCCTTCGCCTTGCGCAATACGCTTAGCGGGAACGCCAGTGATCATGGCTACTACTTCACCAACACTCTCTTCAGAAACGGTATAGCGTAAGTTTTTGGTATCTTCTTCCCAGCGCTCTTTCTCTGCGTCGAGTTGCTCTAAAAGCTGACGTTCCTTATCGCGCAATTTTGCAGCCTCTTCGTATTTCTGGCTCTTAACTACTGAGTTCTTCTCATGTTTGATTTCCTCCACCTGAGCTTCAAGCGTGATGATAGATTCTGGAACATGGATATTGGTAATATGTACCCTTGCTCCTGCTTCATCCAATACGTCGATGGCCTTGTCTGGCAGGTAACGGTCGGTCATATAGCGATTACTCAAGCTCACACATGCAGCAATAGCTTCATCGGTATACGTAACACCATGATGATCTTCGTATTTAGACTTGATATTATTCAAGATTTCGACGGTTTCTTCCGGGGTAGCGGGCTCCACCAAAACGGGTTGGAAACGACGTTCTAAGGCTCCATCTTTTTCAATATACTGGCGGTACTCATCTAAAGTAGTTGCTCCAATACATTGCACTTCACCACGCGCCAGGGCGGGTTTAAACATATTCGATGCATCCAATGAACCAGATGCTCCACCAGCGCCTACAATGGTATGAATCTCATCGATAAACAAAATCACGTCTTGTGATTTTTCCAATTCATTCATCACCGCTTTCATACGCTCTTCGAACTGTCCGCGGTATTTCGTGCCTGCTACCAAAGAAGCGAGGTCTAAAGTCACCACACGTTTATCAAACAAAACGCGCGATACTTTACGCTGCACAATACGTAAGGCTAAACCTTCTGCAATGGCTGTTTTACCTACGCCAGGTTCTCCGATGAGTACGGGGTTATTCTTTTTACGGCGACTCAAAATCTGAGATACGCGTTCAATTTCTTTTTCACGGCCAACAATTGGATCGAGCTTGCCGTCTTCTGCTGCGCGGGTTAAATCGCGGCCGAAATTATCCAAAACCGGTGTTTTAGAACGGGGGTCTGGCTTTTTCGGTTCCTGAGAACGTTTCTCTTCGCGGTAGAAGTCTTCTGGAGAGTCCGTTGGAAACTCACTTCTAATATCGCTTACATTATTCTCTAGGGATGATTTAAACACATCGTAGGTAATGGCATATTGATTCAAAATCTGCGAAGCGATGTTTTCTTCGTCGCGCAAAATTGAAAGCAATAAATGCTCGGTACCAATAATGTCGGCTTTAAATATCTTGGCTTCTAGATAGGTAATCTTCAAAGCCTTTTCTGCTTGTTTGGTCAATGGAATATTGATCAGGTTTCCGGAAATCCCGGCTGTTCCCTTGATGGCATCCTCTACCGATTTCTTTAAACGCATGATATCAACATCTAACTGCTTTAGCGCAACTAGGGCCTTGCCTTCGCCTTCTCGGATAATTCCAAGTAGGAGATGCTCTGTACCGATATAATCATGTCCCAATCGTATCGCCTCTTCCTTGCTGTATTGGATCACTTCTTTGACCCTGGGTGAAAATTTCGCTTCCATGTACTCTTTCCTTTCTGGATATAACAAATATACTCGACTGCTCTCCTCTAAACAACGTGTGAAGAGGTGAACTGTTGTGGATTAATACAAAAGCTGTACTAAACTCTAAACAAAAAAAGCTGCCTAGTAAATAGACAGCTTTTGACATGCATTCGTTGTATCCCTAGTGAATAATGGTCACTTTTTCCGAAAGCGTTCTCCTTGAGCTGCTAATCTGGCAGATATACATTCCTTCTTTCAAACCCGAAACAGGTATGGATAAGTTGCTTATACCGGCTTCTAAATTCATGTTTCTCGCATATACCTGCTTGCCGCTTAGGTCGAATAACCGCAAGGTATACGCGTCACCTACGCTCAATTCTAGGCGCATGAATAATTGATTATCAGCTGGGTTCGGATAAATAGCCCAGCGAATACTTTCTGGAGTATTTAAGTTACTACCGATGGTTACTACCACGTAGCGATTTAACTCATCTGCTTCATTTCCAGCTGGATCTTTCGCGTTATAGAATACCTCATACGTTCCTACCGATTGAATATCTACGGCAGAAGAATCAATATCAACAGTGATATTTGAGCCCATCTCATCATCACATACCGTGGCACCTAAATCATTCATATTCTCTCCTCGTAGAATGAAGAGGGTATCGGAACCAATTAAGCTTAAGTAAGGTGGAATCACGTTTCCAGCTTTGCTCATATCGGTTCTGTTTCTAGGCAAGAACTTCCAATTACCAAAACTGCTCACCAATATACCTTGGAATACCGGCAAGAAATCAAGTCCGTTTTGGTTCAAGGAATCGCTCACGCGGTTTACAAAAAGATCATTTGAATAATCATCAGCCCGGAATCCAATAGAAGCATTCACATCAGGATGAACTCCAAACTCGCCGTAATTTGAACCAATGATAGAGTCCGCATTCTTTTGTACCACATATACATCTTCCAGACGTATCAATAAGTTCTCGTAAGGTTCTTTGTTGAATGTGCTCGACATCAATGAATCAAAAGGAAGCCTAAAGGGAGTAGCATCTCCATTACAGCGACTCAAGTATTCCCATCCATCAGCACCAATTTCCTCGATAAATGTAATACCCGTATTATTTAGGCGACCAAAAGGATTGCTTCCTTGAGGAATACGCTCAGTAACCACGGCTTTTTTAATCCATACAGAATCCCCTCTACGCCAGTTAACAATTCCATCTCCTGTAGTAAAACGCACGAAAATGGTTCCCCAAGGACCCACATCGCTCTGCACAGCAATTACTCCTAAATCATAATTTTGAATTCCTGAAATCACCAGACCACGAATATTCAGGTTTGGCAAGGTATCATAGGTAAAAGCTGAAGCGCCATTCGGGAATGGAGTCTCTTGAATATACTTCACAGAATTGAAGTTGTCCACCACTTTATAACCGCTATTAAGAGAAGCTGAATCAGGGAAAAAGGCGGTGAAATTATCGTTATCAATAGCTGATACATAATATTTCACAAAGCTTCCATCCGCTTGGGCTGGAACAGAACCTTCGTACCAATCACCGCCAATATTGGTCATTAAAACGGCCTTAAACAAGGCATTTGCATACCCAACTGCATAATGAAGTGTTGCCTTGGTAACGGTTCCTTTGTCTGTGATTTCTGCTCTGATTTTAACTATATCGCTTGAAGTAGCCTGAGCTGGAGTGCGATAAAGATTGGCAATGCTAGGTGGCTCAATAGGAGTAGCTACATCACTTGGTAAAAGAGGGGCGAGATTATAGGTCTTGAAACCGCTATTGCCGGATTCTGTAATAATACCGCGGATAAAAGGAATCACTGAGCCATTTGATGGAGGAGTAAAGTTTACAGGGGTATTGGGGTCTTCGTCTAAATTATCATTTCTAAAATAGGCAGATACATCACGAATCGGAATACGATTTCCGTTGGCATCCTGAACCGACCATGTATACCGCGGACCGGATCCCGGAGTTGGATTATAGCAAAGCACGTTTTGTAATTCCACATATACTCCCTCATATTGCTCGCCAGTGATAAACTGGGGCGTTTGAGTTCCGTTGATTAGCTGCGAAAAATCTTCAATCTTCAGCACTTTGGGAGCAATATTCGTCGGCCCAAGGCTTATAACTTGAATCGGAACATTAATAACTGTCAATTGGGTTTCACCCTGAAAATGACGAATTACTCCTGTAACACGAACGGTTCTTCCTTTCTTCATGTTCTGCTTAAAAAGCACCACATTCTGATTCACAGGAACCGCATTCGAATCATACATGATTTGAAGGCCGCTCCAAGCTTCGTTGCCGGTGCGCTGAATCCATGCTGCTTCACGGTTGATGCTTAGTCCATAGGAAATTGGATCATAGGTAACCACTCCTTCTACCACCACTGTATCTCCGTAGGTTGCATTATGGAATGTCGGCTCAATATAGTCTGGAAGCGTATTGTCCTGACCTGGAGAGTTAAAGGAAATCTGCGCCAAGCGAGTTGCATTGATAAACTGAACGCTGTCGATTGGAAGCAGCGGATACTGTGCCTTGACTTGGAAAAACCCAAGTACCAAGCATACACTTAAGAGTAGTTTTTTCATGACTATTTTATAATAACGAATGTTCCTGTTTGTACTTTTCCTGTTTGTTTATCGCGAACCGTAAAGAAGTAGGTTCCTTGCGCAACCGAGGTTTTACTGCTTGATAATAAATCCCAAGCATGTTCTCCCCCACTAAAATAACTTTTTGATGGATCGCTTAAATCTTCAAACCACCCAATATCTTCCCCTTTATAGGTTTCTGAATTATGGTCGATGCTAGCTACCAAATCGCCAGAGACCGTATACACTTGGATAGTACATTGTGCAGGTAGATTGGTAAAATAAAGCTTTCTATTTCTTGAACCCTGTCCATCCCATGCAGCCCCAGTTTTATATGGATTTGGATAAACCCCGATACCAGGCTCTTGCTTGGAATCATCAATGGCTCTGGTGCCTGTGCCTGTGTACACACGAAGCGAATTTTGGGTAAAGGATGATTCAAGTGGTGGCAAATTCAAATCGACATCTCCTTCATCAAAGGCCGTTAGAATAAATAAATATTGCCATCCATTCAATAAGCCATTCATTTCGTACTTATACCAATAGGCGGTCGTATCATTCTCAAAATAGACGGGCTGTGCCAATCGGATTTGTCCGAATCCATTATTCATCCCAATGCTATTCCCCATAGAATCCCATTGCGCCACCAAGTTTGCATCATTGATTAAATTCAGTCCCAAATCATCTCCAGGATTGCTGCGATACAGGCGGAACCCTTCAAAATCTTGTTTCTTTGAAATTGGATCAATCGAAAATAAAGAAGCTTCGTTCCAATAGAGTGTTACTTTCTTGTCTTCAGGAACCACCTTGACTTGTGGTGTTGCTGGTGGCTCGGGCAAGACATAGCGGTCTAACTTCCCGTTTTTATTCAAATCTTCCCCCCCGTCGAGCCGTCCGTTTCCATTCACATCTTCACCTAAATAAGTACGGTATGCCCAGCCTAAGTTCCGATAAAGTTCGCTGCGGGCTTCTGTATTATCCACCGCATAGCCCCCAACTGGTGTGCTCTTTTGTTTTGCAGCTATATAAGCAACCGTATAAGTGAAGGTCTCTCCTGGTTTTACCGAAACAAATGGGCCGATGGATGCGAGTTGAATCAAATTACTTCCTATGCTCAATTGCGTTCGCACAGAGGCTGATCCAAAATTCATGGTATTCTTCAAGCGATCATAGCGTGTGAGGTCGTCGTTAGGTGGAACAAAATCGTTGGAGGCAGAAGAACCAAATAGCCAGAAATTCCCTAGAACCTTCGGCTCAGGATATCCGCTATCAATAAGGCTCTGCTTATTATCTGGATGCACAAATTGCCCGCGCCACTCTGCTCCTAGAACCCTAAGTGCAGCGTAATTTCCCGTAAAGTCGATATCATCTCCATATTTCTCGTATACCGCAATGGTTTGCAAACTATCCAAGAAAAAGCCCGCTCCTTTATTATAGAAGGCCGAACCGCCATCTTGTGTAACATTTAAGTTGCGTACCACCAAATCATTCCAATTTCCTACCCAAACTGAATCCCAGGTATCGGTAGATGTATTGGTAATTTTATAATCGACAATCACAAAATAGTCTGCGAAGCTATAGTTCCAAGCATACGTACTCATTTGAATATCTGCTCCTAAAGGAAACTGATGACCCGAAATCGGCGTAGATGTACCCGGTATGATGATGTTTTTATCGGTAAAGTTGACGTAGAAATCCTGATGCGAGATGGCATTATTACTAAACACAGGACTCGATGGCAAGGAGGAATTCTCACGAATCAGGTTCAACTGAGTAAATTCGAAACCCGGTGATCCTGCCCGATAGCCTGAAGATGCATCCACGGCAGAGCTGCTTACGCGGGTTTGTCCGTTTACCCTAGCGCCAATCCAAATCCCTGCTTCAAAGAGATTATTTATGCCAGAACCAATCGGGTATTCCATGGAAGGAAGCCCGCTATTGCTCGTTATAACCTGCGGACGACCCAGCGTTCCTACATTGGAAATCGAAAAACCAATATTCCCTATATCCGTGGCGCGTTGATCAAATGGTACCTGGGCTTGAAGCAGAATTACACTGCTAAATGCAACAAAAGAAAAAGCCAAGCGTTGGCATAAACGAAGCGTTCCGTATTCCATCAGTATGCGAATTTAATGGCTTCATGGCGTATTGCCATTATCTGTGCATTAAGTATGGATAAAGTGTTTTCTTTCACACAAAATAATCCACGAATCAATCAGGACAACTAAGTTTGAGCCCTTTCATTCAGCTTGTGATTGTCCCTCGAATTGCGGCTTTGAGCGAGTCGTTGAAAAAGCAAGAAGCATTAGTGTGGATAAGCTTTTCAGGAATGATAAGCACTTAAGCCTCAGAGCTCAGGCTTACCCACATTTCATCCACAATGCGCATTAGGGATGTGAATAAGTATTTGGCCTTTTAAGAAATCGGGAATCAACGTATTTTCGAATCGGGAAAATGAACGAAACAGAGAACAAAAAAGCAGGAAACAGGAAACGGACCTCCAATTCCGTTAGTGATATGGTGATTCAAGGCAAAGTTCAGCCTCAAGCACCGGATTTAGAAGAAGCAGTATTGGGAGCCATAATGCTCGAAAAAAACGCCTTAAATGATGTCCTTCAAATTGTAAAGAAGGAACATTTTTATATTGAGGCGCATCAGCATATTTGGGATGCTGTAAAACGCCTATTTGAGCGTTCTAAGCCCGTTGATATCCTTACCGTTACCCAAGACCTTCGACAGGAAGGACTTTTAGAAGCAGCCGGTGGAGCCTTCTATATTACTCAATTAACAAACCGCATTTCCTCCGCAGCCAACGTGGAGTATTATGCGCGCGTGATCACGGAAAAATACATTCAACGCGAACTTATCCGCATCGGCTCAGAAATGGCTACTGAAGCCTTCAGTGAGACTTCGGACGTGCTCAAGATGCTCGACAAAGCTCAAATTGAAGTTTTTGCCATCGCGGAAGAGAATATCAAGAAAAACGCGGAGAGTATTGAGACCATTTTAAAGAAGGCCATCAAAAATATTGAAAACGCCAAAGACCATGAAAGCAGCCTTACGGGGGTTCCTTCTGGACTATTTGCACTTGATTCCCTTACGAGTGGCTGGCAGAAATCGGATTTAGTGATTCTCGCAGCTCGTCCGGGTATGGGCAAAACCGCCCTCACCTTAACCATGGCTAGAAATGCGGCAGCGGATCATGGCAAAGGAGTTGCCTTTTTCTCTCTGGAGATGTCGGCCGTGCAGTTGGCCTTGCGTCTCATTTCTGGAGAAGCAGAAATCAACCAAGAAAACCTGCGCAGCGGAAAATTAAGCAACCAAGACTGGGAACAGTTGACCTCCCGCTTAGCGCGTTTGAGTGAGTCGAAAATCTTTATTGATGATACCCCAGCCATCTCTATCTTCGAGCTGAGAGCCAAGTGCCGTCGTTTGAAAGCCACGCATGATATCAACCTGATTATCATTGATTACTTGCAGCTAATGCGCGGGGATGATAAAAATAATGGAAATCGTGAGCAAGAAATATCCCTGATTTCTAGGTCTCTAAAAGCCATGGCCAAGGAATTAGATGTGCCTGTTATTGCACTCTCACAGCTGAGTCGCGCGGTAGAAACCCGTGGTACCAGCAAGCGTCCGATTCTGTCGGATTTAAGGGAATCTGGTTCCATTGAGCAGGATGCAGATATGGTTATGTTCATCTACCGTCCTGAATACTATAAGCTCACAGAATTTGAAGACGGTTCTCCCACCATGGGCAAGGCCGAAATCATCATTGCCAAAAACCGTCACGGACAAACCCAAGACATCCGCTGTCGCTTCGTGGGTCAGTATGGTAAGTTTATCGATGATGATGATACCTTGAGCTTTGCCACCAATTCAGGATTAAGCGAAGACTTACGTTTCCCTGGCAGTATCACCATGCCTTCGCGGATGAATGATATGGATGATGATTTGGAGAATCCAGCGTTTTAGAAGGAAGGGGTTTAAAAGTTAAAGGTCACAGGTTAGTGGCGTTTATTATCGTAACCTTTGACCTTTAACTCTTTGAGGAGATAAACTAGTCATTCTTAATCTTTCACGAGCGTTTTATGAATGCTTATTTTGTTTTCTAGCTGCACTTCAAGAAAATAGATTCCTTTGGTCAATGTTTCAATTTGGATAGGATTAAGGGTTCCATTTTCGACAAAGACTAGTTTGCCTTGAAGGTCATATAATTTGATAGATTGAATCGGAATTCCTGTATGATTTGTCAGATTAATCGTGTTTTGAAAAGGATTTGGATATACCTCCAATTCGCCTTCTTCAACTCCAGGAAAATGGACTCCAGTGGCTGTTAAATTTCCAACCTTCATTCCATTTCCGAAACTACTAACCCAAACTTCGTCCGTCTTGTATGGATTAAAAAACACACGCTCCGGTTGGCGGAACGGATAGCTTTTTACTAAAGTCCAGGTGGGCGTTGTGGCATCCATATTTTCACTCATCCAGAGACCTTGCGTTTCGGTTGTTAAATAAGCTTGTTTGGAATTTGTTGGATCGAAGCTTATCGAAGTCACTCGGTCAAAATCAGGGGCCGTCAACTTCTTCCAAGTTGCTCCTCGATCGTTTGTTTTATACAATCCTCCTTTGCCATTGGCTGCTCCACCCCATCCGCTAAATACACCAACGTACCACGTGTTTTGTACTGCATCACTTGGGTCTAGAATGATATCCTTTGTCCAATATTGCATTTCTGGAGCACTCAAATCGCTCCAATTGGTTGAGGCAGGGTCATATAGATATACTCCACTGCTCGCTGTAAAAGTTCCAGCTCCATTTCTTCTTCCAGAAAATGTACAAAGCAATTTTCCATCATTCAAAACGACTAATGACGCAGGATGTCCTTCGGTGCGAGGAGGGTTTGCAAGTTTCGTCCAAACCGAAGCAGCACCCGCAGACAGGTTATTAGTCATGTAGATTCCTCCTAGCTGTGCACCTGGATTTCCGCCATAGTGAATCACCGATGCATACATCCGTTCTGCATTATTAGGGTCGATTGCTAACCAAAATACAGGGTGACCAAAGGCATGGATAGTGGTCCATGTCGCGCCTTTATCGCTTGAGCTAATAATCTTTCCATTGGCATCATTGGCATCCAATTTCGCGTCTTGCAAACGGGTACTTTGATACATATCATGAATATTAGAACACGCACCATAAAGGGTTCCATTTTTTGCCTTTTCTACGCGGTAGAGCGAATTCACTGAAAAACCGGAATAGTTAAAGCCCCATTTATCTCCGCCATCAGTACTGCGAATGCCGCCAATATCGCTAAAGCAGGCCATCATATTAGTGGCATCCGACCAAACTACTTGCCAGCAGGTAGTATTTTCTAAACCAATGCTTGTATAGTTATTTTTTGTTGGAGTAGTAGCTCCAGCAGGGTGTTGATCGGTTGTATTTACATACGCTTGGTTCCAGCTTGTACCTCCATCACTCGAGGCTTGCACATTGCTGTAATTTCCAAATAGCACCTTGTTCGCATTATTCGGAGCAACTGTAATCCCAAAAACCGTTTCGCTCCAGCTCCAAGCCTTGTCGCCACTGGCTCCTTCCCATGCAGTGGCAATATTGGTATTATTGCTCGTATTAAAAACCTTGTTCCAGTTTGTACCTGCATTCACCGATTTAAAAACCAATGGGCCAGAAAGTGACTTGTCATTTCCGCCAAGATAAATAGTAGAAATAGTGTTTTCTGCCATTGCGAGGTACATGACAAAATCAGTAGAAAAATTGATTCCGTTCGATTTTGATACCCAGGTGCCATTAACATTATCCATGGTATAAACTCCTTTTGCAAAGCCATAATAATCCCATGGCATCACTCCATTGTATACATCACCAATTGCTGCGGTTATGCAGGCAAAGCGCGTTGTTGGACCTTCTTTGGCTCCGGCAAAAGCCCAAATAACTTCACCCGCAGGAATTCCCGTGGAGTTCTTAAGGGCAAACGAAACACCGCCATCAGAGGATACCAAAAGTCCATCATTTGTTCCGATATAGATCGAATTTTCCTCCCACAAAACACCACCCATAATTAACCCAGCACCCATATTGGCTGCATGCTTTACTAATGAAAAACTTGTGCCGCCATCTTTGCTAAAGAGTATATCTCCATAGCTGGCAATCAAAAGCTGATTCGGATTGGAATAATTGGCGCTCATCATATAAACATTGCCATAAGTACCCATATTATAGGCAGTGAGCTTAGTCCAAGTAGTTCCTCCGTTGCTTGTTTTTACCGGATAGCCTTCATTTCCATCATTATAATTGGAATAAGCCACCTGAGGATTCGAAGTGAATTCGTAGGTCGATGTATTAAAAACCTGCAGTTGCGTATGAGGAATCTGCGAATACGATTTACCAAAATCCGTGCTATGAAAAAGCTGACTCATATCGCAACTGATATAAAACTCATTTTCATTGGCTGGATTGATTTTAGGAAAAAACAAAGCACCTCCACCTCCAATGCCTTTAGGAATAAACGTTTGCTGTTGACCACTACTGGGTGAACAGAAAAGTGACACACAGAGAATTGAAAGCAGTAAAAACTTTTTCATAACGTGGAATTTTAAGGCGTTTAGCCAAGTACAAATGTACCTCTAATCCACTCACTATTAAAGCCTACAGGGCTCCACTTGACAAAACAACCTTACTAATTAACCCAAGCATGTCGCCACTTGATTATTCGCAGAATCTAATTGATAAACCATCATTTAAACCTCTTTCACTTTACTCCACTACGTCATATTAAGCTTCAAAATCACATCCCGATAGATTCTATCTGGACACAAATCACAATTAGTCTCGCTATTTGAGAAAGCCAATCTCCTCTTCCACAATATACTGCGGGCGTCCTTTCACTTCATCAAGAATATTTCCAATGTATTCGCCGGTAACGCCAATGGTTACGAGTTGAACTCCTCCAAAGAAAATGATGGTAATAAGGGTGGAAGCCCAGCCAGGTGTGGTTTGTACTCCTGAAAATTGAACGGCCAAAACATAAATGGTGAGAAACAGCCCAATTAAAAGACTGAAAACACCGAGGGTAATGGACATCTTCAAAGGTTTCTTCGAGAAATAGAACATGGCAATAGACGCCAGTTTCAACATCTTGCTCAAGGGGTATTTGGTTTCTCCAGCCACCCGAGGATCTCTATCATAAAAAATAGGTTCTTGTTTAAAGCCCATCCAAGCGATCAGTCCGCGGATATATTTATTCTTTTCGCCGAGTCCTTTGAAGGCATCAATCACTTTTCTATCAATCAGGCGGAAATCGCCCGTATCCACATCCAAACTCACATCACTCATGCGATTAAGCATACGGTAGAACCATTTGGCGGTGAGTTTCTTGAACCAGGTCTCCCCTCTTCGCTCACGCCGAACTCCATAAACAACGTTTGCGCCTTTTTCTTGGTGTGTGGCCACCATGGCTTCAAAAAGCTCAGGAGGGTCTTGTAAATCGGCGTCGATGATGATAGCGAGGTCGCCATTGCAATAATGAATGCCGGCACTCACTGCTGCTTGGTGACCGAAGTTTCTAGAAAAATTCAAGACCTTGACTTCCTGATTCTTTTCGGCAAAGGCCTTGAGCAAGCTTAAGCTAGTATCACGACTTCCATCATTAATAAAAATCACTTCTGCTCCCTTATGCCAATCACCTTTTAGCGCAGCCATAACCCGTTCAAAGGTTTGCGGTAGCACTTCCTCCTCATTAAAGCAAGGGATGATGATGGATAAATACGGGAGCTTATTCATGCTTATAATGGAATATTACCGTGTTTTTTGCGAGGCATATTCACCACTTTGTTTTCCAACATAGCGAAACCTTTGATCAATTTCTGGCGGGTTTCTTCCGGATGAATTATCTCATCTACAAAGCCTCGCTCAGCGGCACGGTAAGGGTTGGCAAATAATTCACCGTATTCCGTCTCTTTCTCCTTGAGCGCTTCTTCTGGATTACTCGAAGCATTGATTTCTCTTTTGAAGATAATTTCCGCTGCTCCTTTTGCACCCATCACCGCGATTTCTGCACTTGGCCAAGCAAAGTTTAAATCAGCACCAATATGCTTCGAATTCATCACATCATAGGCACCACCATAAGCCTTGCGAGTAATCACGGTAACTCTTGGAACAGTAGCTTCACTGAAGGCATACAATAATTTGGCTCCATTGGTGATAATCGCATTCCATTCTTGGTCAGTTCCAGGTAAAAAACCAGGCACATCTTCCAATACCAATAACGGAATATTGAAACAATCGCAGAAACGCACAAAACGTGCAGCTTTTGTAGAAGAATGAATATCGAGTACTCCCGCTAAAAAGGCCGGTTGATTCGCTACGATACCAATGCTTCGTCCTGCCAGGCGGGCAAAACCTACCACAATATTCTCAGCAAAATTCTTATGTACCTCGAGAAAGCTAGCTCCATCCACAATTCCATCAATCACCTCGCGGATATCGTAAGGTTGATTTGGGTTCTCAGGAATGATGGTATTTAAAGCGCTGCGGGTTTCATCCCCTCCTTCATAAGCAAGCTTTCGTGTTTTCTCCTCACAGTTCTGAGGCATATAGCTCAATAAGCTTTTTACATTATTGATGGCTTCTACTTCGTTCTCACAACTGAAATGAGAAACACCTGATTTGGATGAATGCACGGATGCTCCACCCAATTCTTCACTGCTCACCTCTTCATGGGTAACCGTTTTCACTACATTCGGTCCCGTTACAAACATATAGCTCGACTTCTCTACCATGAGAATGAAATCTGTCATTGCCGGAGAATAAACAGCCCCCCCTGCACAAGGACCCATAATCGCAGAAAGCTGCGGAATAACCCCACTGCTCTGTACGTTGCGGTAGAATATATCGGCATAACCACCCAAGGAAACAACGCCTTCTTGGATACGCGCACCACCCGAATCATTTAGGCCAATCACTGGCGCCCCATTTTGAAGGGCCATATCCATAATTTTAACAATCTTCTCGGCATGAGTTTCTGATAGAGAACCACCAAATACCGTAAAGTCTTGGGAGAAAACATAAGTAAGTCTTCCGTTAACTGTTCCGTAGCCGGTAACTACACCATCGCCAAGGAACTGTTGATTTTCCATACCGAAATCACGGCTGCGGTGCTTCACAAATGCGCCTACTTCCTCGAAGCTTCCTTGATCAAGGAGTAAATTAATTCTTTCGCGGGCAGTTAATTTGCCTTTTTTATGTTGACTCTCAATACGCTCTTTTCCGCCACCCATGGAGGCTTCTTCACGCATTTGATTAAGCTGTTCTCTTTTGTCCATATGCTAAAATAAATCAGCGATCTCTTCTGAAAAGGCAATATTATGGTAAACTGCCCTTACATCGTCATCGTTTTCTAGATTTTGTATCAATTTAACGAGGCTTTCTGCTTCCTCGTGGTTAATTTCTTTATAGATAATCGGGATTTTTTCCAATCCCGATGACTCTGGTTCAATAGCCAAATCTGCCAGGCCTTTTTGCACCTGACCAAAGGCATCTCGCTCACATTGAAGCATTACGCTGCTTTCCTCTATTTCCACTTCCTCAGCGCCTATATCAATAAGTTCCAAGGTAAACTCATCGATGTCCACTTCTGCAGGTAGGGAAAAACGAAAGATGCCTTTATCCGCAAAAACAAAGTCCAAGCTTCCATTGGTGCTTAAACTTCCTCCGGCTTTACTCAGGAAGGACTTCGTGTTTTGTATTGTACGATTGATATTATCCGTGGTGCATTCGATAAATAGCGCTACGCCATGCGGACCATAGGCTTCATAACTTAGATCTTGAAAATCGTCGCCACCATGGGATGCCGCCTTGTTTACTGCCCGCTCAATATTTTCTTTTGGAACAGAGACTCCCTTGGCATTTTGAATAGCCGTACGCAGGCGTGGATTCGATTCAAGAATAGGACCGCCAATTTTAGCTGCGACCATAATCTCTTTAATCAGTTTAGTAAACAGCTTCGACCGCCTAGCATCTGCTGTGCCTTTACGGTGTTTGATATTTGCCCACTTGCTATGTCCCGCCATTATATCTTCGCGACAAAAATAAGCTATAAATGGTAGGTCATCAAGGAGCAAAAAAAAACCACCCGAAGGTGGTTTTTAAAGAATTATAAGTTGAACGATTAGTGACTAACAACAAGTTTGCTAGTTTGAACCTTTTCGCCATTTATTAATTGAACCATGTATACACCATTTTTCAAAGCAGAAGCATCAACATTGATGTTCTCCACAGAACCAGCACCTAATACATTATTAAATACCTCTTGTCCTTGTAAATTAAAAATACGTACAGTTGTTGCAGAGGTCGCATCTAAAGTAAGGGCAGAAATAGTTGCATTTTCAGCAGCTGGATTAGGATAAATCGTTACATTCTCATGCGCCAATTCACCAGTGCTTAAAGGCCATTTGCCTTCATTAAACCAAGTTACTTTTTTGATTGATCTGTTATTAACAGAAGAACTTTGATCTTCAAAACTCAGGTCAGGAAGGTTTCTCATGTGAATAGAAGCTATAAGATTTACTTCCAACGTTTTTGTAGCATAATAAGTTGAAGTTACATTAGCAACATAATGGAAAGTGTCTCCAGCTATTACGTCACGCGTCATAAAACCAGAAATAGTAACAACACCTTGGTTTGCACCATTAGGTTTTTGATCAATCACCTGATTTTGTAATGAGCCAAGAATCCAGCTTGTATAAATGGTATCGCCAGTTAGAATATCATCTGGTCCATCATTTTTACACGAAAGGTTCATTTTAAAAACAGTACCACTGCTAGTACTGTTCAATTCACTAGGGCTAACAATTTCAACAATAGATACATCAACAACGCGCTGAGCAAATGCCACGGATCCAACAAGAGTTGAAAGGAGTAAAGTAAAAATTTTCTTCATTGTGTTAAGTTTAAGATTTGTCAAATAAAAATAAAAAATAAGTCAGTAAAAAGTATTTATTCTAAAAGCTCCTCTAATTCTACCAAATCGATGTTTTTCAGGACGTAATCGTCTGAATCTATCAAGTTTTCGGAAAAAGAGAGTTTTTTCTTCTGTAAGGACAAGATTTTTTCCTCAACGCTGTTTTTGGTAATGAATTTATAGCTAAAAACTTTTTGAGTCTGTCCGATTCGGTGCGCGCGATCAATAGCTTGACGCTCGACACTTGGATTCCACCAAGGATCAGCCAAGAATACATAATCTGCACTTGTTAGGTTTAAACCAGTCCCACCTGCCTTGAGGCTGATTAAAAAGATGCTGAGTGTTTCGTCTTTGTTAAAACGGTTTACTTCTTTGAGTCGGTCTTTGCTTGCTGTTGCTCCATCCAAATAGGCAAAGCGAATTCCTCGCTCATCAAAATAGGCCCGGAATAGAGACAAATGCTTCACGAATTGTGAGAAGAGTAAAATTTTATGGCCTTCTTGCATGGCCGTTTCAAGCATCCGGGTAATCTCAATAAACTTCCCTGATTCTCCCAAATAATCAGGGTTTGACAGTTTAGGATGATTACTAATTTGACGTAGCAAAATGAGTCCTTTTAAGATCTGCATCTTCGACTTTCCAAAACCTTGTTCGGTAACCACTTTCATGATTTGGTTTCTAAAAGCACTTTTGGTTTCGTCGTAGAGCTTTTCCTGCTCTGGAGTCATTTCGCAATAATGCACCAACTCATATTTATCTGGCAAATCACCCGCAACTTCTTTTTTCGTCCTTCGCAATACAAAGGGAGAAATCAATTGATGCAAGCGTTCTTTGGCTTTTTCATTCCCCTCCTTTTCAATCGGGATAGCAAAACGCTTTTGAAAATAAGAATAGGTTCCTAATAGACCTGGATTGATAAAGTTCATCTGCGACCATAGGTCTGAAATGGTATTTTCTATAGGCGTGCCGGTGAGCACAAGACGATGCGCAGCCTTAATATCTTTTACCGTTTTAGAGGTAAGCGCTGCAGGATTTTTAATCGCCTGACTTTCATCGAGGATCACAAAATGGAAGGGCATTAGTTTCATCCATTCAATATCCAAGCGCAATACACCATAGGTAGTGATTACCAAATCGTATTGCTGAAAAACCTGCATGCTCTTGCTTCGCTGTGAACCTGTATGCACATATACACGTAGGTTAGGCACGAAAGTAGCCGCTTCTTTTAACCAATTATATACCAGAGAAGTTGGTGCTACGACCAAATTCACCTTTCTATTGATCTTCTTGATTTTGGCCTTTCTCTCCGATTTAACCGCCACTGAATCAAAAAGAGCTACTTGTTCTTGTGCTCCCTTGCCTTGAACCTCTACCTCCTGCACAATTATTTCGCTAATTTCTTCGGTGGTATTAAGCGCTACTTCATTGGCTAATAATGCCAAAGCCTGAATGGTTTTTCCAAGCCCCATATCATCTGCCAAACAGCCACCAAAGCGATTGTTCTTGAGGAAATAAAACCAGTGGAAACCATCCAATTGATAGGGTCGCAAACTGCCTTCAAACGTTTCGGGCGGACGCGCTGGCACCTGCATCTTCCAATCTTCAATGGCCGATAAACGGGAATGTAAATCTTGGGAAGCCTTACTCAGTTGAAGGTTCTCAAGTAATAGATAGTGGTGACGGTGTAGTCGTAATCCATTGGGGTCATGACTCAATTCTATCAATTCATTAAACTGGGTAAACCACTCATCGGGTATGATGGCGATTTCTCCGTTTGGTAATGGAAACTCTTTTTTGCCTTCTTGTAAAAAGCGACGAAGCCGACTAAAAGGCACCTCGAATTCTCCAAAAAGCACTTTCGCTTGTACATCGAACCAATCGCCGTCTTCACTGGCTTTTAGCTCTACGCTGCGGTTTCCTATAAAATATTTTTTCTCTTCCGTTTGATAGATGACGAACCCTTGACTGCTGAGCAACTCTCTGTGCTCATTCAACCAATCTAGTCCGTGAATACCCGCTTTGGCCTTGAAACCAGATCCTTGAAAAAGTGCTAACCCCTTATCAACCAAAAATTCCTTTTGTGTTTCTTCCCAGGCTTTGTTTCGGCGTATGCGATGAAAGATATACTCATCGTTATTGCGTTCCACGAATACTGAGACTTTCTTTCCGGAATGGTAAGGGAACATATGCTCATCATACTTAAAGCTCAAATTCAAGCGCAGTCCATCTCCGAAAGAATTGTCGATGGTAAGAACCGGACTTGCCAATAATGTTTCAGAGCGAATCTCAAATCCTTTAGCATACACATCGAATTTCTCGATCATAGGAACCACGAACTTTTGAAAGTAGGTATTCTCTGTAGCCTTAGGAATATGGATATGTTTCTTATTCAGAAATGGACGAAGCTTATTGCCGTCTATATTTTTTTCGAAGGTATACAGGACGCCATCATTCAATAACCAAGCTGGCTCATTGACTAAAAGCACTCCTTCATGACCCTTGAACTCCACCGTTTCATTATTACATTTAATCGTAGGGAAATAATTCGTTCCCAACTCATCTCTGCGGAAATGAAAAAGCACAGAAGCACGTTCTGGAGCTAGTTCTACTTTTTGGGAAGCCGGGTTGCCATCTTTTCCCATCAAATAAATGGGTTTATCCTTTAAGAGAGGAAGTGCTTCGGTTAAACTTTTTTCAATAAAAGGACGAATCAACTTTTTTTGAATGTCCTCGTTAAAATGCTTTTTGAAAAACTCGGCCGGACGAATCGTGGCCTTGCTATGGAAGCGTTTTACAATTTTCTCCTGGTCCATCTCCTCGAGTAAGCGGACCAATTGCTGGTCAACTTCATCGATTCCATTTTCATAATAAGAGAAATTTGCAGAAAATAAACGCTGGTGCGAAAGGGTTAAATTGCCCAAACTATTTATCTGAACTACATGTGGCTCAATCACATAGCCGAAATGAACGTGTTCCTGAATGGAATACACAAGGAGATACGGCAAGGTGTTAACGACTTTCAATACGCTAGTTTTATGCTTTGGAAAATAGGGCAAGTTAAGCCAAAACGGCCCGTCAAGGAAGTAAATTCCGATTAAATACGAGAAAGTTCGCCTTGGTATACGTATTCGGCTGGTCCACATAACCAGACCTCGCGGTAAATTGAATCACTCTCTTTGTATAAACGTACTTCGAGACTGCCTCCTTTGGTCTCAATTTTTTGCACGTACGACTGGGCACTTGGAGAGCAAATATGGTTCACAATTGCCACGGCAGTGACCCCTGTTCCGCAAGAATAGGTTTCATCTTCCACGCCTCTTTCATACGTGCGTACATCCAAATGATCTCCGTTATCTTTTACGAGATTTATATTCGTGCCTTCTGCTTTGAAGCGCTCATTATATCGCACCTCGTGGGCTTCTTTCAGTAAATCGATGGATTCGAGCTCCTGCTTTTTAAAACGGACAAAATGCGGAGAGCCGGTTTGAAGGTAAAAGTCTCCATCCATAGACTCTACTCCTTCTACATCTTGCATCTTAAGCGCTACAATGCCGTCTTTGATTTTAGCATTATGCGGACCGTCTACCGCAATAAAATGAGCTTCATTGCCTATAATTCCTAAGTCCTGGGCGAATTTCACAATGCAGCGTCCTCCATTACCACACATGCTACTCAAACCTCCATCGGAGTTAAAATAAACCATACGAAAATCATAACCCTCCTCTTCTTCTAGGAAAATCAATCCATCGGCTCCGATACCAAAGCGGCGAGCACACCATTTTTCAAAAAGTTCTTGGGTATGATGAGGCAGTCCGAGGCGGCGATTATCGATCAAGATAAAATCATTGCCAGTGCCTTGGTATTTATAGAATCGAATGTTCATTTAAGTTCTTCAATGATCGCTGGATCCTTCACTCTAATATAAGAATGATAGCGGTTATCTTCTTCCAGTTTGAAATAGGCGTCTCCATATTTGAGGTATATCTCATATACTTTTAATTCAGCGTTTACTACGCGGTATTTGAGGCTGACTTGGGAAAAAGTATCCAAGCCAAAGGCCTCTAATTTTCTTCCATCAAATCGGTATCCTTTATAGTTGATCGGCGATTTCCAAAATTGAACCACAATCTTCTCATTTCGAACGGCCAATTCTTTTTTCTTAAGAACGGCAGACTGAGCGGTATCTGGCTTTCCGGCTTTCTCGAATGAAAGCGCCAAACTTAGCACCGTATCATGAACGCGTGTATCTGCCTTTACAGGAAGTTCATCCTCTTGATCCATTCGCACCTTGCTATCATTGGCTAAAGGGTCAGGATAATCCATTTCTTCTGGAGCTTCTTGATCCTCAAACACTTCTGTTGTTTCTGCAATGAGCTCTGCAACTTCGGTAGCTTCCATTGAATCCACTGCTGCTTGCTCCCTTGGCGCAGCAGGATCTTCCATAGCAAGTTGTTCTTCTTTGCCGTCTATTTGTGCGCTCGTATCGGAATTGTTTAGGGTATCTAGCGTGTCTTTAGCAGCAACATATTCATTCAATGATGAATTATTATCGACCACCAAATAGAGTATACTAAAGGCCAATATCACTGCCGCAGAGGCATATGTCCATGATCGCGACCAAGGATTCCCCATGAATCGCACACGCGCCTTTTGTTGCATATATGCTTTTAACTCCTGGCGTTCGTGTTCTCGGATTCCTTCGACCACTAATTGATAGCTGGAAAAATCTTCTTTGAACTCAGAATCTGATTCGAGTCGTTCCAGAAATTCATCGAGTTCAGTTTCTGCTAGTTCTCCGCGTATATAGCGGTCAAACAAGTCGTATTTATTTTGATCTTCCATGGCTTATCCAATAAAATCCGACTTATTAAAATGTGCTTTTACAAGCTGTTCGAGCTTCTTAAAGCATTGATATTTCTTAGCCTTGGCTGTATCCGAATTGGCAAAACTGAGTTGTACTGCGATTTCTTTCATATCCTGTTCCTCAAAATAGAAAAGGTGCAGTAATCGCTTGCAGGTATCGCCCAGTTTATCCATATACTGAACAACGATTTGCAAATCTTTACTTTCAATATGGGGAGCAGTGCTAATCGCTCTGTATTCATGGTGGTCTTCCATTGCCTCGGTGCGCTTGGCTTTATTCAAAGCCTTTAACCAAAGATTCTTCGCAATCGCAAAAAGAAAAGTGCTCAATTTGGCAGTTAACTCAAACTCTGGATGTGCCACTTTCTGCCAAACGGCAACTACGGCATCCTGAAGAATATCATCTACATCATCGATTCCTCCGCTGTTTTTAAGAATATAACTCTTTATCGCAGCGTAGTTTCCTTCATACAAATACGCCAAAGCATCTTTATTGCCTTTGCGAATCTCTGTCACCAAGGTGTCGTCATCCCATAAACTTCTTCCCCACATCACCTTTGTTGTTTAATGCGTGGTGGATAGAAAAAGTAAATGGATGGCGTCATAATTTTTCTCAGGTAGGCCATTCGGGCATCAAAGTTAAATTTTCCCTCTGTTTTTTGGTATATTTCTTGAATCCTTTCTATCGTTTACTTTTTTAGCAGAAACGGCATTCATTGTCAACTAAAATAAGAAACTATTCAAGTTCATTCAATATAATTTAGCGTTTAATACTATGAAAAAAGTTTGGAGTATCGTTCTCGCAGCAAGCGTAGGCGGAATAGTAGCAGTAGGTGTGACACAATTCACCCAATCGCAGGAAGCAAAAAGTTTTGACGAAAAACAGCAAGTTGCATTCACTAATTATCCCGAGCAGTCTGCCATTACGACACTCGATTTCACCGTACCGAGTGAAAAAGTGACCCCTGCCGTCGTTTATATAGTGTCGACGATTCAGTCAACGGGTCAAGAAGACTTAAACAATCCATTTAACTTCTTCAATATGCCAGATCCTGGTCCCCAACAAGGTTCTGGTTCGGGTGTAATCATTTCAGATGACGGCTATATCGCCACCAATAATCATGTGATTGAGGGCGCTACAAGTGTTCAAATAACCCTAAACGATAAGCGCAGTTATGTGGCCCGTGTGGTCGGTACGGATCCTCAAACGGATTTGGCGCTTTTAAAAATTGAAGAGGATGAACTTCCTTTTATACACTTTGGAAATTCAGACGATGTAAAAGTCGGGCAGTGGGTATTAGCCGTAGGAAACCCTTTTAACCTTACCTCTACCGTTACGGCTGGAATCGTGAGTGCTAAAGGAAGAAATATCAACCTCTTGCGCACCCGCGATAATCAATTTGCTATTGAAAACTTTATTCAAACCGATGCGGCAGTTAACCCAGGAAACAGTGGTGGAGCCTTGGTAGATTTGAATGGTAAGCTGGTTGGAATTAATACAGCCATTGCCACCCAAACGGGTTCCTTCTCCGGATACTCTTTTGCTGTACCAGTAAATATTGTTAAAAAGGTGATGGATGATTTATTGAAATATGGAATCGTTCAACGTGGTTTCTTGGGTATTTCCATCCAAGATGTCGACGCTCGCCTAGCCGATGAAAAAGGAATTAAAAAGATTGAAGGTGTTTATGTAGCCGGCGTAAGTGACGAGGGAGCAGCGAAAAAAGCCGGAATCCAAGAAGGCGACGTGGTTCTAAAAATCAACGACCGAGCAGTTAACTCAAGCTCAGAGCTCCAACAAGAGGTAAGCGGATACTATCCAGGTGATGATATAAAAGTAACCGTTCGGCGCAAGGGCGAAGAAAAAGTATTTACCGCCAAGCTCAATAACCAAAATGGTAAAGCAGAAATCATTAAAGCCGAAGCACCTAAGGCCGACTTTGAAGTAGCCGGAGCCAAATTCCGGAATACCTCACGTGAGGAAAGAATGGCATTAAAGATTAGTCATGGTGTGGTGGTAGAATCCATCAGTGGTGGCGCCTTTAAAAGTGCGGGTGTTGAACAAGGATTTGTGATTACACATATCGACAAACGTGAAGTGCATTCAGCGCAGGAAGTAAACAATCTCCTTAAAACCAAAAAAGGCGCAGTACTTATTGAAGGACTTGGCAAAGATGGTTCGGAGAAGGTGTATGGATTAAAAATCAAATAGTAGGCCTACACGATCAAAGAAAAAGCTCCAAGTGCTAGCTAATTGCTAAGTGCTTGGAGCTTTTTTATGGATATAAATCTACTTCCTAATCGTTAACCGGATGAATCGATTCAAAGAAGTCGAGCGCCTTGGCCTCTGGGCTTACTAATTTATAATGGGCCAATTGCTGTATTATATGATCCAATACTTCCCCACTAATATCGCGACCGGCATTCCAATGCAAGGCTGAAAACCATTCCATAGCGTCGGCTTGATTGAGGCGGTATTTGATACAAAGAATCTCAATAATATCGGTGCGTTTAGCCAAATTTCGGGTAATTTCATTCACATGATCTAAGAGCGAAACCACCTCATCTTCCTGTGTTCTGAGCACTTCTTCGCGCGCCGCTACTACAAAGCTTGGCCAAGGGGTATAACAATCACCTAAATAGTTGAAGCTTCCATTATCCACCAAGTGTTTGGTGGTAAAACGCTCCCAAAGAAATACCAAGTCGGGATCCTTTGCTAAAGCCTTCTCTGCTCCTGCTAAATTCTCAACGAGCACAAAGTCAGTTTCATCATTTAATGTTCTACCCAATTGCTCCGCCAAGACATAGGCCATAAGGTGAGAACCCGACTTATAGCGACTGATAGCAAAACGTGCCGTTTTTAAGTCGTCGATATTCGTGTAGTTCGAACCTGCTCCTACATGCACTCCCCAACGTAAGGCAGAGTCTACATGAAACTGCACAATCCTACTTGGATTGCCTTGCTCAATGTCTTTCACCATGCCTTCTGTGAGCAGAATGGCAATGTCTAACTTGTTATTCCTTAAATCCTGCAGCATCGCACCGGTGCCTGCTGGATAGCTTTTCCATTCGAAAATAGGAAAGAGCGGATTTGAAAATTGATGTTCCCATGCCCAATGCCAGGGCAAGTTAAAATGTTCAGGAACCCCACCTACTTTTAGAGTCATAGCTAAAATCTTCTGCAAAGTTCGGTATGCAATCAGCATAAAAAAAGGAAATACTTCGTTTTTTATCTAAAGAATTAGACGAAGGCTTCGCTAACAATTACGGATGTTTGTAAGGTGAAGACGCTCATAAGCATCGGAGATCTAGGAGACCTTTGGCGAAAGTTCCAATTTAAGGGCATTCAGGTGCTTGGTCGTATTGGAGCCTCCAGCAAAGAGAAGGTGGCTGGCACTTGGGATTTCACCGAGCTCCCTCCTTCCAATTGGTGGAATATCCCTGCTATAAGGGCGCGTTGGGAAGAAAAAATTACCCGCGGCAATTATGCCAATTATGTGGAACTCATCCAGCAGAAACTCCTCCAAAACAAAAGCGATTTAAAGATGGTATCTCCCGGCTGCGGAACAGGGTCACACGAACGACTCTTTGCCTCCTTCCCTGAGATTGACTCTATTTTAGCCTTCGACCTCAGTGAAAAAAGCATTGAAAAGGCCAGAGAAGCAAACTACCCCAAAATCGATTATCAGGTAAAAGATTTTTATGGATGGATGGATGAGCCGGAACGCTGTGATATCCTTTTCTTCTATTCATCTCTGCACCATTTTGGAAATCTCGACACCCTTATCCCTCGCTTTAAAGAAAAGCTGAACCCTGGCGGATTGCTGATCATCCATGAATATGTGGGTCCGGATAGAATGATGTGGACCCGCGCACAACGCAAGGAAGTAAACCGACTGCTGGCCACTTTGCCCGAATCATACCGAAGCTTTGCCCAAGGACGTGGCATCAAAAAACATGCGTATCGTCCCGGACTTTGGCGCACTCTACTAACCGACCCTTCCGAATCCATTGAGCCTTCGAAGATTGTCCCGCTGCTGCAGAAACATTTCACTCCTTTATACGAGCAAGGCTTTGGTGGAAATATTCTCCATCTACTTTTTAAGGACATTGCCCAGCATTTCCGCGATGACTCTGCCCAGACAAATGCTTTACTTGATCAACTCTTCCTCGCCGAGGATATATTCCTCGAAAAAAGCCCTTCCGATTTTCATTTTGGCGTGTATACCCTATCTTGACCCAAATATTTTACAAGGTGACTCAAATCACCAAAGCAGCTTGACACAGTTATTATCTTTGAATCCATGAAAAGAAATCTAATCAAAAAAACATTATTTGCTGGCTTTATGATGTCGGCCCTATTGGTATCTGCTTGTGGAGCCAATACTGCGAACGACGGCACCGAGCAATCTGCTCCAACGATTCAAAACATCAACCAAACAGAGGCCTTGCCTATGATGCAGGACAGCAATGTGGTAGTAATTGACGTAAGAACTCCCGGCGAGATTCAAGCTGGCTATATCGCTGGCGCCGACCTTTTTATCGATTATAATGGCGACTTTAAGGGAGGTATCGAAAACCTTGACAAGAGCAAAACCTATTTGGTGTATTGCAAATCTGGAGGCAGAAGTAGCGGTGCAGCCAAAGCCATGGAAGCGGCTGGATTTACCACCATCTATAACCTCAATGGAGGAATTAGCTCTTGGTCAGGACCTGTAAGTAAATAGAGGTTCGCGAAGCCGGCATGACGGGTAAAAAAAACATACTTGGAATTCTTTTGGTGCTAGCAATTGGGGCTATTGCCTATTTGCTAGCACCCTATATTCCCTATTTTAATACCGTCATTCTTGGCCTCTTGCTGGGAATATTTCTTGGCAATCTCATTTCCTTCAAGCCACGTTTTGAACCAGGAATTCAGCTCGCATCAGGCAAAGGCCTTGAGTTGGCCATTTTATTTCTCTCCTTCAGCATCAATTACCGAAACCTTGCGGCCCTTGGCGTTCATTCCTTTGTGATTATTGGAGTGGTGCTTTTTGGTACCCTCTTTCTCACGCGGGTTATTTCACGGAAGATGAATTGTCCCGGCAACTCCGGACTCCTTATTGGATTCGGTACGGCCGTTTGTGGCTCCTCAGCCATAGCGGCCCTAGCTCCGCAACTGAAGAGCGATAAAACAGAAACTGGACTTGCCATGGCAGTTGTAAACCTGTTGGGTACAGCGATGATGTTGTTATTTCCGTTAGTCCTCCCCTTTTTCGATCTAAGCCAAGCGGATCAAGGCTTGTTAATTGGAGGAAGTTTACATGCTGTTGGTAATGTTGCAGGTGCAGGTTATACCATTAGTCCGGAAGTAGGCGAAGCAGCAATTACCATCAAGCTCGCACGTATTGCCCTCTTATCTCCGGCGCTCCTATTTATGCAGTTTCTTCTGCGCGATAAAAGCCAAGGACTTGCCAAGATTAAGTTCAAGTTTCCTTGGTACCTCACTGGCTTTCTTATTATCACCCTTATCAATTCCATTTTCACCCTTCCAGCACCTTTTATCATGGCCATGAAAGAGATTGGAGAAATCCTTCTGATGCTGGCCATGGTTGCCATCGGACTTAAGGTAAAGCTCAAACACCTTTTACAATCCGGCAAAAAAGGCGTTCTCTTTGGATTGGTAATTTTTGGTGCGATGTTATTGCTTTTGGTAGGACTTACTCTAGTGGTTTAAATATTTCAAGACGCCGCTCCCTGCAATATATATCAAAAAAGCATTTTCGAGTTTCGATTTTCCTGAAACCAAGCTCCAATCCCGATAGATCGGGAACAAACTCCAAAACAAATGATATTAAGGTTAGGGGTTGGAATATGATGTTGGCCAGGTCGGGTTAGTCCGAGTCAAATTTTAAATTGTCCGTCTGTGCCCTTTTTAAAACGCTGGTAAGAAAGCGGTGACTCATTTTATTCTATTAATATTCCTCCTGGAGAAAGCCCAATTTTTTAGGATGGCATTATGAAGGTATAAAAGGTAGATCAAAATCGTCGATGTTTAATCTGAGGTAAAATGACTAAATCCGAATGGTAAATATGCGTTGCTTAACCTCTAAATTTAAGTATTTTTTTTTACGTTTAATTTACCTAGATTGCACGTATGAATAAACTATCAATGTTTATCCTCACACTACTTTTTATTACTTCTTGCTCGAAAGACAACTCTTCGTTAACACAAATAAAACAACATGAACGAAAGGCACCAACAGGATACGTATCGCCAACTTCAACACAAATCGATTCAATTGGTATATTGCATAATGAACGACTGAATGCAATGCTTGACGATTATGACTATTCTGGTTCAGATTATGAATCTTATGCTGAAACATTATTTAAATCTTATGATGTAAATACTGATATTTGGCCAGAAGGTGTAAATCAACAGTTTGAAGTAATGACCAACAGTTCACTTATCGACTCTTTTGCAACGTTGAACATGAAACTACTAATGAACTCAGTAGAAAACGGTTTGGACTCCCTTACAACCTTTAGCGAAGTTCAAAGTTTTTGTTCGGCTCGAAAATCTTATGTTACCTCCACTTCCTTCAGTCAATATGAAAAAGATTTTTGTTATATCTACTTATTCAACGATTGAACATTCTGCCTCATTTTGGATGAGTACTTTAAACGGAGGAAGTGGACAAGGAGATGCCTTCCTTGAAATAATTCAACAGAATAACCCTGGTGTAGCCCGAGAGCTCTGGGAAGAGGTTGTCGCTGCGGATGGAGGTGGAGCGGCAATCGCATTTCTATGGATTGCCAATTCAGGAATTTGGCTTGCGCCTCCGGCATGGCCAGCCTTAGTAGCTAGTGTTGGTTTTGCTGCCGCAGGTTCTTCAATGTTTACTTACATAATGGGAATATCTTAACATGAACAAAATAATTAGAGCAACTGTTATTTATTTAATTTCTTGGTTTATGATGTTAGGAGTCTTTATTGGACTAGATTTATCTAAAGTCGGCGAATATGCAATTGAATCCTTAAATCATGATTTATTATTATCGTTTGGATCAGCATTTGGACCTGCGAGTGTCGGAATATATTTAATTTTCAGATCACAAAAGCATCAAGACCAAACAACAAGAAAACAAAACAATTGACTCAAAGAGTCTACTCATGATCGGAAGCGTCTGGTTTACTAAAAATCGTGACTTAGCCACATTTATTAGTTAGAGCTTGTCCATAATATCAAGAGTCTGAGCTTGAAAGTTCGATAGCAAGGCGCGTGACGGACCAAAAAGCGCAGTTTACCCTTGTAAATGAGCATTTTTGGGACAAGCGCAACGCAGCAAGCGGACTTTATAGACAGACTCTAGTTAGCTACAATCATCGTGATAAATTTATCTAGAATAAGCCCAAATCCCCGTCTGAGTAATAAAAACAGGCGGGGATTTTGTATTTTGGTCCGAGCGTTTCTCAAAACTTGTTATTAATTGGTAACTCAAATTGCTCAGCTTGAACTTGGCTTTTTGAGGTCAAGGTTTTGACTTAATATTTTAACATGACTATTCGCAATTATGTCACTACGCCTGAATTCTACCGCCGAGGATTTCAATCACTTGATAATCAAGCCCCATTTTCAATTTTAACTCAAGAGGGAGCGGTTATTTACTGACTATTATTTTTAGAAGTGAAAATCCCGTTTCAATTCGGTTGTTCTCCGTTCCTTTTTGGCTTGTTCAAATACGAAGTATTCAGCGAATACCTTTGAAAAGCAGACTCTAGACATGAGCTAAAAACGAACCCAAAAAGGACACCACGAAAACCTAAATCGAAGATTCACGAATGCCGCTGAGAAGCAAATTATAAAAATGAGTAATTCTTGTTTTTCTGCGCACAAGCCAGCCGCCACTGGGGCCGAAAAACAAAAATTTACTCACAAGTATTAGCTTTTAATAGTGTTCGTGAACACTACTCAGGTTTCGCTCTTTTCGTGGACACCCAACCGCACTGTGCCTCGCCGAATATGTTTATCATAAAATCATGGTTCCAAAAAGATGACTCCGCGTCCTTTTTTATGCCGCGAAACATTGCGCCTCCTATTCTCGCGCCAGCCCCACTTTGCGCCTCCGTCTCTGTCCTCCGTAGCTTTTTTACACCTTCGCTAAGGCTATGGTGTACGCGGTCAAGCGAAGGAGGAGCCTCCGCGTCCTTTTTTTGGCCTAGCAAAATAAGCCCTAATGGTAAGAAGGCGATGACTCATGTATTTTAATTAAAAAATAAGGTAAACCGGATAAATCAAAAATATCATGGTTCAGACAATGTAGTTAGGCGAAGAGAGGGTGACGTTGCTGCAATTGATATGCTTGCTCCTTTTAGTTTAAATCATCCATACCCAAACCTAAATTCTGAATCCCTATCTTCGCAGCTTTTTCCGCCTAAACCCGTGCATGAAACGCCTATTTCGTAATTTCACTTTCAACCCCAAAAACGATCTTCTTTCTGGAATTACGGTGGCCTTAGCCCTTGTTCCTGAGGCGGTTGCCTTTTCTTTTGTTGCCGGACTCGATCCTTTGGTAGGTTTATACGGTGCCTTTATTATGGGTTTTATCACTTCCCTATTTGGCGGTCGCCCGGGGATGATTTCTGGTGCTACCGGAGCCATGGCGGTGGTAATGGTACATCTCATACAACAAGGAAATCAAGTAGGTGATGCGCTAACAACACCTATGGATAACTTAGGCTTGCAATGGCTCTTTATCACCCTCCTCTTAGTGGGTATGATTCAAATGTTGGCGGGTGTTTCGAAGCTCGGTAAATTTGTACGTTTGATTCCTCATCCAGTCATGCTGGGCTTTGTAAATGGATTGGCGATTGTAATATTTCTCTCGCAATTGGGCATGTTCAAAGAAAACATAGATGGAACAACCAGCTGGTTAAAAGGCGTTGAGCTTTATACCATGCTCGGTTTTGTACTGCTTACCATGGGTATCATGTATTTCCTTCCTAAACTCACCAAAAAGGTCCCTTCTGCTTTGGTGGCTATTTTAGCCGTTGCGGGGATCACCATTTTTGGCGGGATAGATGTAAGTACTGTTGGCTCATTTATTCGCGATGGCGGCGGTTCTGGCTTAGAAGGTTCGTTGCCCACATTCCAAGGACAAATATTTGGATTATTTGATACCTTAGAAGGACATTGGAGTTTGATTATTTCTACCGCAGCACTTCTAGCCGCAGTGGGTTTGATAGAATCTTTAATGACCCTGAATCTGGTGGATGAAATCACTGAATCACGCGGAAGTGGGAACCGCGAAAGCATTGCCCAGGGTGCGGCGAATATGCTGAGTGGAATGTTTGGCGGAATGGGTGGCTGCGCGATGATCGGGCAGTCAATCATTAACGTAAACTCTGGTGGTCGCGGACGATTATCTGGGCTTACTGCTTCTATCGCCTTATTATGCTTTATTCTCTTTGGTGCTCCTTTGATTGAACAAATACCTATTGCCGCCTTGGTTGGGGTAATGTTTATGGTGGTGATTGGCACCTTTGCTTGGAGTAGTTTTCGCATCATACGGAAGATTCCTGTAGCCGATGCCTTTGTATTGATCGTGGTTTCAGCCATTACCGTTTGGCAAGATTTAGCCATTGCGGTGATCTCTGGAGTAATCATATCCGCTTTGGTATTTGCTTGGAAAAATGCCACCATGATTCGTGCAAGAAAACGCATCAAAGAAGATGGAACCAAGGTGTATGAAATTTGGGGACCGCTATTCTTCGGTTCTGTTCAAAACTTCAATAGTAAGTTTGATGTAAACGACGATCCAGAACAGGTGGAAATCGACTTTATCGAATCAAAAGTAAGCGACCATTCGGGCATAGAAGCCTTGAGTAATCTCGCCCATAAATACGTGGAAGCAGGCAAAAGTTTGCGCCTCACCCACTTGAGCCCGGAGTGTAAAATCCTTCTAATCAAAGGAGACACTAACCTAGAAAGCATCATTGAAACCTCTATTGATGACCCACGCTATTATGTGGTCACAGATAAAATGGATTTAGAGGTTTAGGTACAATTGGCTTACCTTTGGATAGCCTTTAAAAGGTCACAAACTAATGGAAGCTGCCATACATGCTTATTTACGTTCTGTACAAGATATTTGTCCGAATATCCATAGCGAAGAATTAAACTTTCTTGCTTCGAAATTAACCATTAGCCACCTCAAGACGGGCGAGGTATACCTATATGCCGACAAGATTCCTTCCCAACTCGGATTTGTATTCCGGGGCCTCTTAAAAGCTTATTACCGTGATCCTTCTGGAAAGGAAGTGAGTCAGCGATTTATTTCTGAGAGTGGGTATGCTACGCAGTATGGAGCCTTTATTTCGGGCAGTCCTTCTCCCTATACCTTTCAATGCATCGAAGACAGTATTTTGGTAAATCTTCCTTATAAGCATATGCAGAACTGCTATCAGCAATTTGTGGGAATGGAGCGCTACGGACGATTGATTGCGGAGTCGGTATTAACGGTTCAACAAAAGCGTATTGAGAGTTTTCTATTTAAATCGGCGGAACAGCGATACCTTGACTTTGCCCATGATCATGCCAATTTACTGAAGCGTATTGACCCTGCTGATTTGGCCGCCCACCTAGATATCGATCAGGAGATGATGTTGCAAATTCACCACCATTAGGCAAGGGTTTATTTCAAGAAATATCCTTTGATTAGAGGGTTTTTGTATAGCAAAGACTATTATCCATACCTATAAAAGGACCATAATTTGGCATGGATGTATATCCTCTGATTTGATACAGTGCCACAGCGGCCTCTTGTCTTTTTCCTGTTTCCAAAATACAGGCCTTATACCCTAACTCTCCTGCCCAATTCTCCAATTCTTCTAATACCTTGGTAGCCAATCCTCGTCCACGTGAATCGCCACGGGTATACATACGCTTAATTTCCACTTCTTCGTCGCTATAATGGCGAATGGCTCCAATTGACAAGGCTTGATTTCCATCATAGGCCACTACGGCATGCTTGATTTTATCTATCTGATTGAACTGATGATAGAAAGGATATTCCTCGCCGTCAAACACTGCCAACTCAGAATCGAGCAAGCGCACGAGCTTAATAAAATCAGGGTGTGATGAATTGGTGCGGAAGAGGGAAACCATAGTGCAATTACGAGAAAAAAAAATTAGGCAGAGGCAATTTTGGGTATAAATGTTTCGATACTGCTTTTATGAGAATTTGAGTTATAAACTAGCCTTGTGTTTACTTCGGTTTTCCATAGCTGGCACCGGAAGAAGCAGTCGCCAGAAGATTTGACTTCCCCAATGTTTCCTATGGTCGTGAATACGATGCTTCTCCGAATTGGATAAGCTTTTCTACTTCCACACCAAATCCGCGTAATGGCAAAATGAATAGTGTAGAAAAGATAAACGTATGCGGATTGAAAGTATATCCAAACCCAAATCAAAATCATATGATGATAGAAAACCCAACTTCATCCAATGCGAAAATTACGATTTATTCAAATTGAAACAGAAAACGCAGTAGAAACTATCCGCATGATAGCCTATTAATTCAAAGCATATCAACCTTCAAAAAGGGCGGCAATATTGTTGCCCTTTTTTGTTTTATACGTAGTGCCTCTTTGGGCTATGATGAAGGCCTGAAAATCAGAATAATACTATTCAGTTAAGTCTTAAATGAAGAGCAGATGTGTGCCATCGCCCTGGGCTCTTTCATAAAATCCGCCCACTGTTAATACGCCATCAATATCCTCGATGAGGTCTTCTTCCTTGATTTTGAACATATCCATGGCCAATTTGCAGGCCCATAGTTTGGTGCCAGAAGCAGATAACATTTCTAAAAACTCTCCTACTGGAGGAATGTCTAATTTCTCCATTTCCGACTTCATCATTTTTGTAGCAAGGGCCTCCATGCCGGGCAAACCACCTAGCATAGTTGGTATATGCATGGCTGGGTTACCTACTGTGGCAACATGCAAGTGGTTCAATTTCTTTTTCTGAACTGCTTCGAGCCCAAAAAAGGTAAAAAATATCTCCGACTCAATACCCTCCATTCTTGCACCATTGGCCAAGATGAAACATGCATATACATTTTCTATGGTCGCCTTAGAAAGGATGAGCATCATTTTCTTAACAGGCTTATTCTCTGAATTTTCCATTTACTTTTTTGTCTTATTGATGAAATTAGTATTCCTACTTCTTAAGTGGAAGCCGGTTAAATGCAACTTACTGGCTTGGGTATACCTGCAATTTTACTCGCCGTTTTTAAAGGTCCGTTTGGAAACAAATTGTAAAATTCCTTGATATCTACTACCCCACTCTTTCCTACCTTACGCACGGTTAAAGCCACTTCATCTTTGTATTGTTTACGCAGATAATCGATTAGCTCCCAATGCTTGTCGGTCATGGAAATATTTTCTTCAGCGGCTATTTCTAGTCCGATTTCTTTATTCCACTGCTCTGGGTTCGTCAAATAACCTTGCTCATTGCAATCAACTTGAATTCCTGCGATTAATTTTTCAGCCATTTTCTCTGTATTTTATTTTTTTCTAAAGTACTATTTTTCAATCTTCTTTCCTGCCAGTTTCATGGCGCTAGAAACAAACGGGATTGCTCTTCCCTTGATGAGTATATTCCAATATACCCAGCGAAATGCTAACTTTCCAAGATGGTTTATCCGGCTTTCTTCCAATAATTTAAGTGGACCAATTCCTGGAATTGGAAAGGTACCTTTTACTGGTTCCTGTACATAGTTAAAATCAATAATTAATGCCTTGCCTTTTCCTGTTTCTATAAAACAATTGGCATGACCATCGAATGCGCCTTTGAGTGGTTTACCGGCGATATACGACTGAATATTTTCCGTAAGAATCTCCGCTTGAAAATGGGCTACAGAACCAGCCTTTGAAGCGGGTAAGTCTGTTGCATCTCCTAACACAAAAATATTGTCCTTCACCTTGCTTTGGAGGGTCGCCTTATCAGTAGGAACATAATTGAGATCATCGCCAAAGCCTGATCGTAAAATCATTTCATCGCCCATATTGGTAGGAACGGTAACCAGCAGATCATATTCCACTTCCTTTCCGCCATAATCGATTATTTTTTTTCTTTCTGCATCAACCTTTTCAATATTAAAATCGGGAACGATATTGATATTTTTCTGTTCAAGTAGGTAATTTAGTTCTTTGGTAGCAACAGGTTTGGTAAATGCGCCCGACATGGGAGTGACATAGGTTATTTCCACCTTGTCTCGCATCTTTTTATTGCTGAAAAATGAATCGCATAAAAAGGCAAACTCTAGCGGTGCTACCGGACACTTGATGGGCATTTCGCAAATATGGACGAGCAATTTTCCACCTTCCCATGTTCTCAGCTTGTCTCTCAAGTTTTTTGCTCCTTCATAGGTATAGAAGTCAAAAACCGAATTATACCAATGATCGCCCAACATTCCTTCAATTTCTTGCGGTGCGGTGGTACATCCCGTGGCTATAATGAGGATATCATAATTGAGTATTTCCTTATTCTGCAGAATTACCTGATCCTTGTCTTTGTCTACTCTATCTATCTTTTCTCGGATAAGATGGACTCCTTTTGGAATGAACTCCGCAACAGATTTCTTGAGCTGATCGGTTGTATAGATATCAAAAGGCAAAAGCAAAAACCCAGGCTGATAATAATGGGTCTCTTCGTGGTCCACAATGCGGATATTCCACATCGTTTTAGGCAACGACTTTTTCAAATGGTTGGCCATCATCGTCCCCGCTGTTCCTGCTCCTAAAATCAATAATTCTTTCATATCTACTACTATCGTTAAAAAGAGAAGTACGCCTACATTAGTGTAAACGCCCATTCAAACCTTACAGTGAATCCTTTAGCGCCAATTTAACTCACACATAGCAATAAGGCACTATCTTAAAATTACGTTTTCACTTATAACAATCTAATTCAGAATAATTTATCAATATTTATTTAGTTCAACATACATTACCAAAGACGGTTCCGCCTGCGTGGTCTAGCCCCCATGTTTTCATACAAAATTGATATTGGTTATGTAAGTTACTCATTTTGTTGTATGATTTGTATTTCCGTCACCCTAAATGGTTTTAAACTCTTTTCGACCGCATTGCTCTGACCTTTTCGACGGATTTATCTGCTATGAATTGGGCATATTCCTCCGTTTCCGCTCCAAACATGGCGATTTTACCCTGATCATCGCTATGTATTCCAAATCCATATCTCTTGGTCAGTGGTGAAGCTCTAAAACATGCTTGTCCTTTTGAGAAGAATTTTTCACGTTCCGCGCTGTATTCACTTTCTGAAAGGTCATTCTTATCGGCATATACCTGAAAGAGAATATCATCGGAAGTAAATTCATAGGGATGTTTGTTCAACATTACAAATTGCATGTTGGCTAAGGATTTTTTTTCTCCTTTCATTGGTGGAATTTCAGCCCCATTCACTGGGCAATCCTCCGCAATTTCAATAAATGTATTTTGGTAGTTCGTTGAGTGTCTTTTCATTTCCAATAAATTTTTACATCACTCACCGCAATTATACTACTACGCGGCAATAAGTACTGCCCGAGTATTATCCTTGTTTAAAGCGCAATCCGCTCTTTGCGTGGACCCCCTGCCGCACTGGGCCTCGCTGAATAAGATTTTGATTTGCGAAATACTTTCCTCAGGCAGTTCTGCTCTATGCCCTCTGCCCTCTGCCCCATGCCCTCTGCTCTATGCCCCATGCCCTCTGCCCTCTGCTCTATGCCCTCTGCCCCCTGCTCTATGCCCCATGCCCTCTGCCCCATGCCCTCTGCCCTATGCTCTCTGCCCTATGCCCTCTGCCCTTGCCTTGCCTGTCCGCCATAGCGCTAGCCAAGGCGGGTCAAAAAAGCGTCAGTGATTGATTTATGTTAAAAAAATAAGTCCTAGTGGTACGAAAGCGGTGACTCATGCCGTTCAATTTCTTAAATGAGCATTTTGGTAACATCGCTGAGTAAGATTTTGCTTTGGAGTAAGCGTTTGCTTTGGCTGGTATCTTCAGTAATGGTAGTCAATACTCCATTTTATTGAAGAGTAATTTTCCCGCAACCAATTCGAATACCAGCATCACCAGAAGGTTGAGAAGTGAAATCATCGGAACCTTCATGAATGACAATAGAATTTCCAATAATATTTTTAGTTTCATCTTCACAATTGATGCACCATAAATCCGTTTCTAGGCTAATAGTACCGCTTCCATTTGAATCTGCGACTATATTGCCAATATCACCTTTATGAAAAGGGGCAGTACCCCACTTCCCATGATCTACATTCGTTGGATTCCAATGTCCTCCAGCAGAGCTACCATCCTCTGCACTACAATCTCCAATAGCATGTATATGAATACCATGATTTCCAGGTGTTAATCCGGATATAGTAGCAGTCATAAAAACCCTACCATCCGTTTCTGTAAACGCAACAGTCCCGGAAACACCACTATTGTTTTTAGCTATTATATCAGCAACTGCGTTTAAAGAAACGGTTTTATCACCATCTGAACATCCAACAAAGAATGCTGCGCTAAGTAGATAGAATAAGTAATTTTTTATTTTTAAGTTCATGTTCATTTTTAAATTTCTTTAAGTGCACCATCCAGTAAAATGCCCAACAAAAGTGAAGTTATTTAACCGATATCTGTTTCATAAATTTGGAAATAAGTTTCATAATTCACAGATAGACTTGGGATATAGAAGAAGTCGTTTACCCGCGCAAAGAACGCCACATCCCAATGGTCATGAGCAAAAAGAAAGTCTTAGAAATCATTCAATCCACCCCCAAGCTAAAAGCCGAATGCATGCTCTCCATATTATATAGAGCTTGTCCATAATATCAAGAGTCTGAGCTTGAAAGTTCGATAGCACCTGTCCTGAGTCTGCCGAAGGGAGGCGCGCGACGACGCCAAAAGCGCAGTTTAACATGACTCACCGCAATTATACCACTACGCCTGAATTCTGCGGCTCGAGGATCTAAATCGTTAAAAATCAATTCCCTTTTTCAATTGGTGGATTCAAGTGATAAATGCAACATTGCCATCATTGTTGATTGCTATATTAAAATATTTCAAATACTTTCGTTAATCGGCATCGGGACGATGCTGTTAACATCTTGCTCAAAAGAAGAATCATTGAATTCTTCGAACAACTCTGAATCAAATTCACAATTGAAGGCGGGCTATGTTGGATGCCCAGAGTGCCCTATAACATTATGGGGTGTAAAGACAGCTTTGGCTGGCCTCTACCCACCTGGTTCTCACTATTGTCCAGGGGATAAGAGTGTTGTTTGCCACAAGATAATTGATGTAAGTGATATTGAACCTTCTGACAACACCGTTCGCGTTGATGTATATTCTTCTGGGACAGTCCAATATTCAATTACGGGAGATTTGACTAGTTACACGACAACTCCTTTTGCAATGGATTTAAACACGTCAGTTGGTGCTG
>Ga0209491_10001307_pt1 | contig 49261 bp, 50 predicted proteins | sample BON02_FD_187213 | JGI IMG/M metagenome (GOLD analysis project Ga0209491, IMG submission 187213) | Freshwater microbial communities from Lake Bonney liftoff mats and glacier meltwater in Antarctica - BON-02 (SPAdes) (version 2) | ecosystem: Environmental > Aquatic > Freshwater > Ice > Glacier...
TACCCGCTCCGCGGGTACCTTTGAGTGTTTTGCGTTCATCTTCGTTCCTTACAGTCACTGCGATGAACCCAAAACACTCTCCTATTTTATGCAGCCAATCTGTCTATTGAACGCTGACGGGGGACAAGGGTAGTTCGAATCGGTCACAGTGAAATTATACGCGCCGGTAGATGATGCGCTGATAATGTCAGGATTGGTATTGAACGCGAAGCTAGAGATTCGGGATCCAACGTCGCCATTTGTCGTGTTATTAACTGCGTAATCAAATGTGTATGTGTCATCTGTCGCACTGGTAAGCGTGAAGGTCGTCGATGCGGTCAAGTTTTCGATCACAGTGCCGTCCGAAAAGCCATCATAATCAATGGTGAAACTTGTACCGACATTGCTTGCATCAAGCAAAATTGGTTCTGCAAGTGCCGGAGTCGTAAACGCCGCAGCAATTGCTGCAAACAAGGAAAACGCAGGGGTTTTCGTCATGGAGGAGTGCCTTCCGTGTGATATGAACTTTCTGATTAAAGGGTGTCTTCAACGAATCACACTAACGAAAATGGTTATTCTGATAAGGATTTTCAGTTGTCTCATAATGGACCAGATTGATCAGGAAAATTACCTGAAGGATGATCTGAAGGTAGTCACTCCTGAAACGGCCAGCTGATGCCCGCTGCGATTATCGCGCTCAGTTTTGAATACACTTCACTTCCAATTCGAGATGGCCACAAAAAGACTGCAAGACTGTGATTCAATGGTGGGCGTCGACAGTTTCAAGCAAGCTTGTCTCAGACAAACAAGTCACGTTCATCACAGTATCGTTCTAAACGTCGGAAACTGGGTCGTAAGCTGACAGGCAGCTATTGTCAGACCTGGCCTCTTAGCCGACTTTACCCGAGCTCGGGCTACCGAGGGCTCACCCCAATTTCGTCTTCAGCAGCTCGTTCACAACCTGCGGATTTGCCTTGCCCTGCATCGCCTTCATGGTTTGTCCCACGAAGAAGCCGAACAATTTGTCCTTGCCGCCTTTGAACTGTTCCACCTTGTCCGGGTTCGCTGCGAGGACCTTGTCGATCTCTGCCTCGATCGCCCCGGTGTCGGACTGCTGTTTCAGGCCTTCGGTCTCGGCAATTTCAGCCGGTTCGCGGCCCGTCTTCAGGACGATTTCGTAGATTTCCTTGGCCTGCCCGCCCGACACCGTATTGGCGCTGACCATCTGCAGGATCGCGGCGTTGGCAGCAGCGGTATTGTGCTCCAGCTTCGCCTCGTCGCCCAATGATTTGATCACACCCGGAGCGACGGACAGGGTCCAGTTGGCCACCTGTGTGGCAACATCGGATTCCGGCTTGCCTGCCTGCTTGGCAGTTTCCGCCAGCAAGGTTTCGAAGCGGGCGAATGTCTCCACCTCAGCCGTCAACTGAGCTGCATTGTAATCGGTCATGCCCAAGGTGCCGGTGTACCGCAGGCGCTTGGCATCGGGCAGCTCGGGCAAGGACGCGCGGCATTCCTCAAGAAACGCATCATCGAGGTTCAGCGGCAGCAGGTCGGGATCCGGGAAGTAGCGATAATCATGCGCATCCTCTTTCGAGCGCATGGACCGGGTTTCATTCTTATCCGGGTCATACAGGCGCGTTTCCTGCACCACGGTGCCGCCATCTTCGATCAGATCAACCTGACGGCGCGCTTCCTGTTCGATCACCGCCATAACGAAGCGGACTGAATTGACGTTCTTCGTTTCAGTGCGCGTGCCCAGTTCCGGATCGCCAACCTTGCGAACCGATACGTTCACATCGGCGCGCATGGAGCCTTCCTCCATATTGCCGTCGCATGATCCGACATAGCGCAGGATCGACCGCAATTTGCGCACGTAAGCCCCCGCCTCTGCTGGCGAGGTCATATGCGGCATGGAGACGATTTCCATCAGCGCAACGCCGCAGCGGTTGAGGTCGACGTAAGACATGGTCGGATGCTGATCATGCATCAGCTTACCCGCATCCTGTTCGATATGGATGCGCTCGATCCCGATGGCTTTATCTTCGGGAATTCCGGCCTTTTCGTCCGCTTCGATCAGCAACTGCCCCTCGCCCACGATGGGGTGGTAGAGCTGCGAAATCTGATAGCCTTGCGGCAAATCAGCATAGAAGTAATTCTTCCGGTCGAACCGCGAATATTTGTTAATCTGCGCCTCGATCGCCATGCCCGTGCGCACTGCCTGACGAACGCATTCGCCGTTAAGGACCGGCAACATCCCCGGCATCGCCGCGTCAACCAGACTGACCTGCGCGTTAGGCTCCGCCCCGAATGCGGTCGAGGCGCCGGAAAACAGCTTGGACTGCGATGTGACCTGCGCATGGACTTCGAGGCCGATCACGACCTCCCATTCGCCAGTTTCACCCTGTAAACGATAATTGCTCATACCCAGCGCATTACTTCGCTGAGCAGATCATGAAAAGCCCTGATGTCATTCAGTTGCCCGTCGTGGAAAAAATTGTTTGCGCAAGTTCGGCCCCGGGGGCAGGTTGCGGGCCGTGCCCCCTCATCCCCCTCCAAAAGTGTCGGTCGCGCTCAGCGTGTTCAATGGCGAAAGATACATTGCCGCAACAATCGAAAGCGTTCTGGCCCAAACTATGCGTGATTTCGAACTGATCGTTCTCGATGATGGATCGACTGACGCGACATTGGCCATTGCAGAGAAATTCGCTGCGCTGGATAGCAGGATTCGCATCATATCGCGCGAAAATCGCGGGCTTGTCGCCAGCCTCAATCAACTTTTGGCTGAGGCACGCGCACCGCTGATTGCGCGTATCGATGCCGATGACCTTTGCCGCCCCAACCGTCTCGGATTGCAGCTGGAATTCATGAATACCCATCCTGATCACGGCGTGGTGGGATCGAATGTCGAGCTGATCGATGGCCAGGGCAATCCGCTGCTTGCCCCGGATGTTACCCTGCCTTGCGATCATGCCGCAATCATCGCGTGCATCGATAAATTCTCACCGCTTTACCATCCGGCAGTGATGTACCGGCGACAGCTAGCGATAAAAACGGGCGGGTACCGCAATGCCTATAGCAGCGCCGAAGATTATGATCTTTGGTTGCGGGTGGCTTTAAGTAGCAAGCTGGCGAACATTCCAGACAAGCTAGTTAGCTATCGAGTGCATTCGCAGCAGATCAGCCATCGGCACCTCGTCAGCCAGTCTCGCCGCGCCGCCATCGCCTGGCTGGCCTACCGCGAGCGCACGAACAACCGGCCCGATCCAACCGAGGATTTGGATGTACTGCCTACTGATCTTGATATTGACGATATCTTCGGCGCTGGCTCGCGAGCCTATGTCGATGCGCGCATTGCGGATCATGTTGTTGCGGTATTGCCCGACATGTCACGAGATGAATGGCGGGCACTCATTGCTAGTCAGATTGACGATCAGGGACGCAGAAATCTTTGGCGTGCTGCTATTCGCCTGGCCCGTTCGGAAGGGCTTATTCCAGCATTGCGAGTAGCTTTGGCGCTGCTCACCCCTGCGGGCACGCTGAAAGGCACTCAGCTGACAAGCTGACCGAGAATGGATCGAGGCCGATTACGACCTCCCATTAGCCGCTTTTGCCTTGGATACGGGAGTTGCTCGTCTTTGATCCACTTGCCATTTTTATCGAAGCGGGCTTCTCCATGCGGAATGCGCTTCCCCAGATATCGTGCAAAAATGAAAACTGCTGGCACAGCCAAAGCAATCGCCAAACCCCAAAAAATCACCACCACTTCTCTGGTTTGGTCGTAAACTGTGCGCGTTCTTCGATTGCGAGGCCCGCGTTCAGCACGCCCTGTTCATCGAAAGCCTTGCCGATAAGTTGTAATCCTAGAGGCAGGCCTTCCGAATTCACACCGCACGGTACACTCATCGCGGGCAGTCCGGCCAAGGACGCGGGCACTGCGAACACATCGTTAAGATACATCGCCAGCGGATCGTCCGTCTTCTCGCCCAGGCCGAAGCTGGCGGTTGGCGTCGTCGGAGCCAGGATCACATCACAGTGTTCCCACGCATTGTCGAAGTCCTGTGCCACCAGCGTACGGATTTTCTGCGCCTGTGTGTAATAGGCGTCGTAAAATCCGGCGCTGAGCACATAGGTACCGATCAGGATGCGCCGCTTTACTTCGTCCCCGAAACCATCGGCGCGGGTGGCGGCGTACATATCCTGCAGCCCTGCCCCCTCCGGCAAATCGCGCAATCCATATCGAACGCCGTCATAACGCGCGAGATTGCTGGATGCCTCAGCCGGGGCGATGATGTAATAGGCGGGCAGCGCATATTTGGTGTGCGGCAGGCTGATATCGACCACTTCTGCGCCCGCATCCCTTAGCCAAGCGATCCCGTCGTCCCAACTCTTGAGAATTTCCGGATCGGTGCCGTCCATCCGGTATTCGCGCGGGATACCGACTTTCTTGCCCTTGAGGTCCGAATTTAAGCCCGCTTCCCAATCGGGAACCGGCATATCGAGGCTGGTCGAATCCTTCGGGTCGAACCCGGCCATCGCGCCGAGCATGATCGCGCAATCGCGCACATCATGCGCCATCGGCCCGGCTTGATCGAGGCTGGAGGCAAACGCCACCACACCCCAGCGGCTGCAGCGGCCATAAGTCGGCTTGATCCCGGTGATCCCGGCAAACGCCGCAGGCTGGCGGATCGAACCGCCGGTATCGGTGCCCGTAGCAGCCGGAGCGAGGCGCGCGGACACCGCAGCGGCGCTGCCGCCCGACGAACCGCCGGGGGACATCTGGGTATTGGAGCCGCCAGCACGCCGCCAAGGCGATATCACGTTGCCGAAATAGCTGGTTTCGTTGGACGAACCCATCGCGAATTGGTCGAGGTTGAGCTTGCCCAACATGCCCGCGCCCGCAGCCCACAGATTGCTGGACACGGTGCTTTCATATTGCGGGATGAACCCTTCCAATATGTGGCTGGCGGCAGTGGTCTGCACGCCGTGGGTGGCGAACAAATCCTTCATCCCGATGGGGACGCCCGCCATGCTGCCCAGCGCTTTGCCCGCGGCGCGGTCCGCATCGACCTTGTCCGCTGCCTCCAGCGCCTTGTCCGGCGTGGTCACGATGAAGGCGTTGAGCGCACAAGCAGCAGCGACATTCGCGTTGAACGCTTCGGCCACTTCGCGCGCAGTGAAAGTGCCGTCGGCCACGCCTTCACGAATCGCGGCGACGCCCAAATCAGTAATGTTGGTCATTATTCGATCACCTTGGGCACACCAAAGAACCCGTGTTCGGGCGCTGGCGCATTGGCGAGGATGGCATCGCGCCGATTTCCGCCGGTCAGCGGATCGGCATTAACCGCATCTTCGCGCAGCCGCAGCGTGTTGGCGATGACCGCAGTCATCGGCTCCACCCCGCTGCAATCCACCTCGCCCAATTGCTCCACCCAGCTCAGGATGTTGTTAAGCTCGGGCACCATACGCTCCAGCTCCGCATCATCCATCTGGATGCGCGCAAGCGAAGCGATCTTCGCGACAGTTTGTTTATCTACGGACATTTTGCCGCGTTAGCGCCGGCAGAGCGCGGCTTCAAGCGGGAGTTGGCTGTGCCGCGCGCTTAATCGAACGGTTGGCCAACCGGTACACCATCAACGTAAAGCTGTTGCCCATTGAAGGGTCTCAATTCGATTGGCCCATCCCAGTCGATCTTCTCCGCTGCGTTGGTACCTGGCGGCAGTAGCTTGCCGTATTCCTGCCAATGCCGCACCAGCTTGCCGCTATCGCGCTCGTAGACGAGGAAGCTAGGATTATCATCATTGGTCAGCAGAACAATAACTGGCCCGGTTGCGATCTTGCCCGCCTCGACCGCGCGGCAGGATTCGCGGCAAGTATGGACTTCGCTGCTGACATAGTCTCGCACGGCATCGGCGATCGCTTCATCACTGACGTCAATCTGCACATTGTTGGCAATCTCGCGGCGTTCGCTGGCGGTGGTCTGTCCGTAATAGGGACGCGTCTCTTGATTGACCGCATCCTTCGCCAGCTTCGCGATCTCTGTATTTTCGCTCTTGGCCAGTGTTGCCAGCGCTTCGCGCCCGGCATCGCCAAAATCCCAGCGCAGCGCGGCATAGTCGAAATCCTCGGCACTCACCTTGCCGCCTTCCAGCCGCGCCAGCTGGTTGCTGGCCGATACCGCGCCGAAATTGAAGAACGGCAGGGCCACAATCAGGGCCAGTACGCAGCCGATGACTGCCAGGTGCAGATTGGCGCGGCGCAGCGCATCGTGCCACCCGGCTTTACGGCCCCGCACCAACGCCACCACATAGGCAAGGCCGTAAGCGCAGGCGAAGCTGATTGCGACCAGACCCCAGATCCGTTCCGGCGACAGCCCGTGTTGTGCCACCCGCGTGCCCATCGAAATGGCCGCGAACACCGTCAGCGGCAGGATGCCCAGCGCCAGAATCAGCGCGGTGATCCGCATGATGCGGGACTTCGTCATTTCGCTATCATCGTCACGGATAATCGCGTTGGTCAGCACGAATGCGCCGAATGCGCAGGACAGCAGGATCGGCGTTGCGCTGCGGGTTGCCTGCCACAAGACATCCGGCCCGGAAAAAATCATCGCCGCGAGGAACAGGACCAGCGCCACCGCCAGCGGAACCGCGAGCAGGGACAAGACCAGTAACACCACCGATTGTAGGGTTCCGAGGATTTTCAATTGGTTGCGCAAAGTACCCAAGCCCGCGCCAAAGGTCAGGCCCGAATATGTCCAGCCGAACCAGTCCTGGCCCATCAAATCCTTCAGCAGATCGATCTGCAGCAATTGGAACAATTCGGACAGGATCGAGATCAGTGCCCACGCCAGTCCGACAAATATCAATGCGCCTGCGCCGCTGACAATGTCGGTCCAGATATGAAAATGGGTATCCCGATACGGCGTCTTGAACCGCAAACGATGAAATCCGGCCTGAAACAGCGGCAGCGAGAGGGTAATTGCGACCACCCCGGCACCAAAGGCGAAATCCTCATCCGCCAGCCAATCCTTCGGATCGACCGCCTGCCACGCCAGCCCGGCCATTACTATGCCGCCGATAAAAGCTGCGATGGCCGAGGTGATCCAGCGCGTTCGATCAACGGTAAATGCGGCAAATATGCCGGAGAAAAATACGAATGCCGCCAGCGCCATCATCAGGCGGCTGTCCTGATTGCCATCGGTCAATAAATGAACCAGCAGGCCGCCCAGCCCAAGCAGACCGCCCAATACCCACGGGCGCAGCGCCCATTCGGAGTCGAATTTTATCGGTTGCGCGTCAGTATCTTGGGTCATGCACCCTTGTCCGCCAAATCGACTTTGCCGGCAAGGTCAGATCATGATTTAACCATATTACGGTTGGATTGGCGGCGGCGGCGCGATTTGCGGCATGCCCGGTACGCCTTCTGCGCCCTGTTGCTGCATCATCTGCTGCATTTGCTGCATTTGCTGCATGCGGGCCTGGAAATCCTCGAACGAGATGAAATCGATCAATTCCACGTCAAACACCAAATCGCTATTCGCTGGAATAACAACTTCCCCGGTTTGCGGATCAGCTTTTTCGTCCGCGCCGTAAGCTTTTTCTGCAGGGATGGTCATGACATATTTACCACCCTTCTGCATTTGCAGCGCGCCCTCTGCGAAACCGGGGATCATCCCGTCCAGGGGCAGCGGAGCCTGTTCGCCGCTATCGAACACTTTCCCGTTCTCCAGCTTGCCAGTGTAATTTACCAGCACCACATCAGTGGGCGCCGGGTTTGGTCCGGTGCCGGCCTGAACTGTTTCCACTTCGACGCCGGCAGGGATCGACACATAGGCGACGCCTGCACCGATCAGGATTACAGCGATAATGCCCAGCCACAGCTTGGTCAGCGAGCCCTTGGCAATCGGATGCAGCGGAACGCGGGTAATTTCGGTCATTTAAGGGATCCTGATTCGTTACGTGCTGCGCTTATAGCAAAAAGGGCACAGATTTCTCCGCGCCCTGATGGCTTATCATCGTGTTGGGTTCAAGCGGGATGTGCCCACTTTTCCTGACGAGCCTTAAACGGTCCCGTCACGCTCCATCCGCTTGCGTTCCAGCTTGCGGGCGCGGCGAACAGCTGCGGCCTTTTCACGGGCGCGCTTTTCTGATGGCTTTTCATAGTGCCGGCGCAGCTTCATTTCGCGATACACGCCTTCACGCTGCAGCTTCTTCTTGAGCGCGCGTAGGGCTTGGTCGACATTGTTATCGCGAACCATGATCTGCATAAATTCAAACACCTCACAGCAAAGGAACAGAGCCCGCGTCAGGGCGGGGATGCGCCTACAGCTAATCATTAGAAATTGTGCCGAATCCTATCCGGACCGGCTCGAACTGATGCGCGCCTAGCGATTCGTGGAGATTTTGGCAAGCCTTTGCGGACACATTCGCCCGTGCAATTGCGAACCGGTCGAATGAAGAGCGCGGATGACGAATGGCGATTGGACGTCTAAGGGACAGGCCATGACTACTCTTTCTCCTTTGGCTGCGACCATCAATGTCGCGCTGGGCGGTGCAGCGGGCGCGGTGCTGCGCTATCAGCTTGGCCGCGGCTTGACCCGCGTGCTTGGTCCGCAAACCATGACAAATTTCCCGTGGGCCACGCTGACTGCGAATGTACTCGGCAGCCTGGCAATGGGCGTTCTGGCAGGATATCTTGCACGTAATGGTGCCCATGGTTCCGGGAATGGCGACCAGTGGCGTCTGTTGCTCGGGGTCGGCCTGCTGGGCGGCTTCACGACATTTTCTTCCTTCAGCCTCGAAATGATGCTGCTGATCGAGCGTGGACAGCCTGCGATGGCCTTGTCCTATGCGCTAATTTCAATCCTCGCCGGTTTGGCTGGGCTATATATCGGACTAATCCTGATGAGGATCACGGCATGAGCGGACCAGAACGCGTATTTACAGGTACGCCCAATGGGACGTCGGCCGAAGTGCGCCAGTTCACCATTGGCAAGGATGATGACGGGGTGCGGCTGGACCGCTGGTTTAAACGTCATTTACCACAAGTCGGCTTCGCCATGGTTTCGCGCTGGGCGCGGACCGGACAAATCCGGCTGGATGGCAAGCGCGCCAAGGTCGATGACCGGATCGCTGCAGGCCAGATCGTCCGCGTGCCGCCCGGCGGCGACACGCCCGACCGCGGACCTAACCAGCGCCGCATCCTGACTGAAGAAGAAATCGCCGAAGCTGATGCAATGGTCATCACACAGGATCGCGCCGCAATCGTGCTCAACAAGACCCCCGGCCTGGCAACACAAGGCGGAACGGGCATGACCCGGCACGTCGACGGATTGCTGGATGCCTTCGCTGAATCAGGGCCCCGCCCGCGTCTGGTCCACCGGCTCGACAAAGACACCAGCGGAGTTCTGCTGATCGCCCGGACACCGGGCAGTGCGGCGTTTTTCTCCAAACGGTTTGCCGGACGCTCGGTCAAGAAAGTCTATTGGGCGCTGATCGTCGGCGTGCCCGATCTGTATGAGGGTCAGATCGACGCACCTATGTCCAAACAACCGGGCACCGGCGGCGAGAAAATGCATGTCGACGAGAAGAATGGCCAAAAGGCAAGCACTCGGTACCGCGTGATTGAGCGCGCGGGAAATAGTGCCTGCTGGGTCGAACTGCAGCCATTGACCGGGCGAACGCACCAATTGCGGGTCCACATGGCAGCGATTGGCCACCCAATTGTGGGCGACGGCAAATATGGCGGGCAGGACGCTTTCCTGACCGGCAGCATCAGCCGCAAATTGCACCTGCATGCGCGGCGGCTGGTGATCGACCATCCTGACGGTACGCCGCTGGATGTGACCGCCGAACTGCCAACCCATTTCGCGGCAAGCATGGAGCAAATGGGTTTCGATCTGTCGCTGAGCGATGCCCTGCCCGATGACGAACCGACCCCGATGTCGCGCGATCAGAAAAAGCAATCCGCGCGTCAACATTCCAAGCAAATCCGCAAGGAACGGCGCGGCGAACGGCGCGAGCGGATCACTGGCGGACGGAACGAGAAAGACGGTTTCGCCAAAGGACGTCCGAAGTCCGGGGCAAAGAGCGAAGCCAGGGCTGGTCCGGTAAAACGCGGCCCCACCAAAGGCAAAGGCTCGCCAAAACCTGTGTCAAAGCCGGGCCCCAAGGCGGGTTCGAAATTTGCCCCGAAATCCGGGCCGAAATCTGGCAGCAAACCCGGTGCTCCAAAACGCGGCGGTCCAACCAAAAGGCCTCGCTAAATGCATCCCGCTGCAAACTTCCGGAATGGCGACCGCCAGTTACACGAAACGCTGATCGAGCAGGTTGGCTTCGGGATGATTTTTGCGCAAACCCCTGATGGTCCTCGCGTCGCGCATACGCCGATGGTGTCAACCCGGGATGGTGCGGTGCAGTTTCACCTGTCTGCAGGCAACGCCCTGACCAAACATCTGGCGGGGATGAACGCTTTGGCCTTGGTCAACGGGCCGGACGCCTATGTTTCTGCACGGTGGTACAACCAGCCAGATCAGGTTCCGACATGGAATTATGTCGCGCTGGAACTGGAAGGAACTGTGCGCCGGATGGAACCGGAAGGCTTGATCAACTTTCTCCACCAATTGAGCGAACGCCATGAAGGCCGCATCAAGGAAGGCGAGCCTTGGACCATGGACAAGCTGTCCCCCGCCCGCCTGGCAGGTCTGGTGAAGGGCATCGTGGGCTTCGAAATGGAAATCAAGGCATGGCGCGACACGGTGAAACTTTCACAAGACAAATCCGCTGAACAACGCAAGCGGTTGGCGGCAGTACTAACCGCCGAAGGTTCCCCCGCGATCGCTCAATTGATGCGGGATCTGGTGCCATGAGTGTAAGATTAGCAGTCTTCGATTGTGACGGCACGTTAGTCGACGGCCAGGCAAGCATCTGCGAGGCAATGGACAGCGGATTTGCCGCCGCGGGCCTGCCTGCACCCGATCATCACGACGTCCGCCGAATTGTCGGCCTTAGCCTGCCGCAAGCGATCCGGCTGCTCGCTCCGGATGCCGCGCAGGCAGATCAGGCGCAAGTGGTCGAAGGCTATAAGCAGGCATTCCGTGACAGCCGCAGTCAGGGCCGGCTGCAAGAACCCTTGTTCGCCGGGATGGCGGAACTGATCGCAGATTTACGCCGCGACGGATGGCTGCTGGCGGTTGCGACCGGAAAATCAGATCGCGGCCTGCAAAGCTGCCTTGCCGCGCATGGTATCTGCGATCACTTTGTCTCGTTGCAAACAGCAGACCGGCATCCATCAAAGCCCCATCCCGCCATGCTGCATGCCGCAATGGCCGATGCTCTGGCGCGTCCGGAAGACACCGTAATGATCGGGGACACCAGCTTTGACATGGATATGGCCCGCGCCGGAAATGTCCGGGCGATCGGCGTGGATTGGGGCTATCATACAGTAGCAGAATTGCGCACCGCAGGGGCGGTCGCTGTCGCGACTTCAGCCCGGCATTTAGGAGAATTACTAGGATGAATGACGACGTTGCAAGAACTCGCTGGTTCATTCTCAACCTTTCACGGCTCGCCGGGGTCGCGCTGGTCATAGTGGGATTACTCGTAACACAGGGCGCGATCACATGGCCGCTGGAGGTGGGTTATGTAATGATTCTGCTTGGCATGGTTGATGTGTTCGTGGTCCCGCAAGTTCTCGCGCGGCGTTGGCGGAGCCCGAAAGAATGAAGCGGTTTTACCGCGACGTTACAGTGGAGCAGGTGGGCCAAGGCTTCGCTGTCCGGCTGGACAATCGGCCGATCAAAACCGCCGCAGGACAGCTGCAAATTGTGCCCGGCCACGCATTGGCTGATACACTGGCCGCTGAGTGGGCTGACCAGGGCGAAGAGCTAGACCTTTCACTATTTCGTTTCCGCGATCTGGCCGATTATGCAATCGATATTGTCAGAACCGAACGCTCAACAACCTTGGCCAAACTGCTCGCATTCGCGGAGACGGATACGCTTTGCTACCGCGCCGATCCCGATGAAGCCCTGTACCGCCGCCAACAGGAAGTGTGGGAGCCATTGCTGACCGCTTTCGAAGCACGTGAGGGCATTAAGATGGAACGTGTCAGCGGCATCATGCACCGCGCGCAGTCGGACGAGACACTCAAAACTTTGCATGCCCGGCTGGACGCGTTGGACGAATTTACTCTGGCGGGCCTGCACACGGTCACGTCTTTGGCGGCGTCATTATGCGTGGGCTTGTCTGCGTTGGAAGCCGATGCGGCGGCCGGTGCGCTGTGGGCCATCGCCAATCTAGAGGACGTCTGGCAGGCTGAATTGTGGGGTCAGGATGCAGAGGCCGAAGCGCGGATGGCAAAACGCCGCCTGGAATTTGGCAACGGGTTTGATTTCATGCGTCTGGTGTCAAAACTCTAACTAGCCGATCCAGTCTGCAACCTGTCCTGCGACATCGTTGGCGGCATTGTTGAGGGCATCGCCAACGGGCGCGGCCTCAGCTGCTACGCCGGGAACAATGCTTTCGAACCGGCGGGTCTGAACTTCATCGCCTGTGCCGCTGCGGACTGCGTCAAACCGAACGATCACCGACTGGCTACGCGCATCATAGCCAAATTCACGCAAAGTGCCGCGAACGACATCTTTCGGCAGGACTGTCACTTCATCGCTGTCCAACACCAGCCGGCCGGACCGCGTGCGGATGGTTTCACCAAGCAGACGGCGAAACAGGCGTGATGGCTGTTCGACCCAGAATGCTTCCTTCAGATAGGCAATATTGGCATCATCGATCTGTACAGGAACTCTGGTCACTGCCAACTTAGCCGGAGATTCCAACTCGGCAATCATGATCGCACTGCTCATCGCGCCGCTTGCACCTGCGCCAGCCGAAGCCTCGGCCGTGGGTGTCAATGTCAGCAGGCTAGGCGGAGCTTCAGAACCAAGGCTGATACAGCCGGCAAGCGATACCGACAGAGCCAGGGCGAGAATGCCCCTACCGACCCGGCTTATGCCCGCGCTTCCTGTTGTTGCTTGTCTATCCTTGCGCATCAGCCGCGCCTCTCTTTGGTCGATTTCAGAAATCATTTCTCATATTCCGGCAGTTTCGGTCCGCCGAGCAAAGACGAAGCGCCTTGTGTTTCAATCTTCTCGGTTACCTTGCGTAGCGCCTTGCTGGTCGCCTGCAGGTCTCGCAGCGCAGCGTCAGCAGCCGGCAAAGTGCTTTCCGTCAGCTGACGGGCGGCGGGCCGCGTGTCTTCCAAAGTGTCAGACAGGGATTGCGCCGCATTGCTGGCAGAACCCAGCGTCTTGCGCAGTTCGATAGCCAGCGACGCGCCTTCTTTGTTGAGCAATTCGTCAGTGGAGCCCATCACCTTCTCAAACGCGTCCAACGCCTCGCTCGATTCGCGCAAGGTTACCTGCAATTCGGCCAGGGTACGCTCCACCTGCGGGGCAACATCGGCGAATTGTTCGGTCATCTTATTGGTATTACGCAAAATACCGGCGATCTGGTTCTGGTTGTCATCTGACAAGACCGCGGTCAGGCGTTCCGTCAACGTTGCCAGTCGTTCAAGCAAAAGCGGCGCATTGGCCAGCAATTCGCCGAGGCCGCCGGGCTTGGGCGGGATTACCGGCACACCTTCGGGACAGGCGGTCGCCTCACAAGTAATCGGCGGAGCGCCTTTGCGGGCACCGTCCAGAAGAATCGTGGAAACGCCGGTAAACGAGCCCTGAATTGTCGCCGTAGTACCGATCAGAATGGGCACTTCGCTTTTCACCTTGATCCGAACCCGGACATATTCCGGATCGGTTTCCCACAGGACGATATCAGTAACTTGGCCAACCGGCACACCGGCGAAGGAGACCTCCGAACCGCTGGCCAGTCCGGCCACCGATTGCTGGAACAATATGTCATACTCGTTCTGATCGTCGGCACTGAACCGCGCCAGCCAAACAACCCCAAAAGCAAGTGCTGCGAGCAGCACCAGTGTTACTGCACCGACCCAAACATGATTTGCGCGTGTTTCCATATCCAGTCTCTATGCCCCTGCTTTTGGTGCGATGTCTACGGAGTTTTCCAATATGGCGCCTGCCGGTTTAGACCGCTTTGCGCCGCTATCTTGTGCAGCGCGTCCGCGCGGGCCGTTGAAATATTCCTGAATCCAGGGGTGATCCGTTGCCAATAATTCGGGGATCGTTCCCACCGCGATCACTCGCTTGTCAGCCAGCACAGCCACGCGGTCGCAAATTGCGTATAGCGTATCAAGGTCGTGGGTGATCAGGAAAACCGTCAGCCCCAAGGTCTGCTGCAATTCCCGCGTCAATTTATCAAATTTGTCGGCGCCGATCGGGTCCAGGCCGGCAGTCGGTTCGTCCAGAAACAGCAATTCGGGATCAAGCGCGAGCGCGCGCGCCAGCCCGGCACGCTTTTTCATGCCGCCCGACAATTCCGAAGGGTATTTGTTGACCGCTTCTTCGGGCAGGCCCGACAGGATCACTTTGTAACGGGCAATTTCGTTGAGCAAAGTCTGGCTGATTTCGGGGTAGAATTTTTTCAGCGGCACCTGCACATTTTCGCCGACAGTCAGCGTGGAAAACAGCGCCCCGCCCTGAAACAACACGCCCCAACGGTTGCGTACGCCGATTTCTTCATCGGGTTCTGCATCTGTGATCGATTTGCCGAACACTTCGATTTCGCCCTCGGCGGGTCGCTGAAGCCCGATGATTGATCGCATCAGGACTGATTTGCCAGTACCCGAACCACCAACTACGCCCAGAATTTCCCCGCGCCGAACGTTCAGGGACAGATTATCATGCACCGTCTGGCTGCCAAACCGATTGACAAGCCCTTCGACAATGATCGGAAAATCACCGCGAAAGCGCTCATGTTCGCCCGGGGTATCTTCGGATAAAAAGCTCATGCCCAGCCGATCTTGGTGAAGAACACCGCGAAGAATGCATCCAGCACGATCACCATAAAGATGGCCTGGACCACGGCCTTGGTTGTCCGGCGCCCGACCTGTTCGGAATTACCCTTGACCTGCATTCCTTGATAACAGCCTGCAACCGCCACGATCAAACCGAATACCGGCGCCTTGGCCATGCCGACATACAGATCGTACATCGGCACAACTTCCTGAATGCGTGAAAGGAAGGTCAGGAACGGAATATCCAGCGATAAATCTGCGATGAACGCACCGCCGATGATACCCATACAGGCGGCGTAAAAGCCAAGCAAAGGCATCATAATCACAGCCGCCATAATCCGCGGGATGACCAGCGCTTCGACCGGAGAAATCCCGATCGTACGCATTGCGTCGATTTCCTCGGTCAGTTTCATCGTGCCGATCTGCGCGGCGAAGGCAGAGCCAGAGCGGCCCGCCACCATGATCGCGGTCATCAGCACGCCCAATTCACGCAGCGTCAGCCGCCCGGTCAGGTTGATGGTGTAAATCTCAGCGCCGAATTGCTGTAACTGAACCGCACCCTGCTGGGCCACCACGATCCCGATAAGGAAGCTCATCAAACCGATAATGCCTAATGCGCTGACGCCCACCAATTCCAACTGATGAACAAATGCCTTCATCCGGAAACGGCTTGGATGCCGAATGATATTGCCAAATCCGACCAGAACTTCGCCTAGGAATCCAACCAGACCGATCACTCCGGTTCCGAAACTGGTCACTTCTTTGCCAATTCCGCGTAGCACGCGCAGCGCAACATTTTCCTTCGGCGCTTCGGTGCTTGCCGAGCGCGCGCTTGCGTCCAGCGCCTTGATCAAGCGAAGCGCCCGCTCATTAGCCCCCTCGATCCGTGCGCCATGCTGCTGTGCCAACTGGCTGGCGGTCCATGCCCCGACAGTGTCGATTTCCGCCACCCCGGACATGTCGATAATTTCCAGAGGGAAGTCGATTTCCCGCAAGGCGTGATCAACTGCGCCAACAGTGGAAACCAGATAGGGGCCGGACAACACCAGCCGAGCAGCGCCATTGGCACTGTCCTCGACCAAAAAACTTGCTGCGGGATCCACTGACGAACTCATAAGTGTAAGCTATGATGGCAAAAGCTCTCCGCGACAAGCGCGTTAGTAGGCAGTTAAAGCCAATGCGGCATTACTTATGGCCGTTGCTTATGAATGGCCCCGCTGGCAAAGGCGGCTGCATTATGACCAACGAACTATCAACCACATTCGACCCGGCCGCGATTGAACAGCGGTGGTATGCCCATTGGGAAGCGGGGGGATTATTCCGGCCCGAACGCCCCAATGCGCAGCCCTATACGATCGTGAACCCTCCACCGAACGTCACCGGAAGCCTGCATATCGGCCATGCGCTGGACAATACGCTGCAGGACATCATGATCCGTTACGAGCGTCTGCGCGGCAAGGATGCACTATGGGTGGTCGGCACGGATCACGCGGGGATTGCTACGCAAATGGTGGTCGAACGGCAGCTTGAGGCTAACCAGGACAAGCGCACCAATTACAGCCGCGAAGATTTCATCAAGAAGGTCTGGGACTGGAAAGAGGAAAGCGGCGGGACGATTACGACCCAGCTGCGCCGCTTGGGTTGTTCGATGGACTGGTCCCGCGAACAATTCACCATGGATCCGCATTTTTCCGATGCAGTGATGAAAGTGTTCGTCGACCTGCACAAAGATGGGCTGATTTACCGCGACAAACGGCTGGTGAATTGGGACCCCAAACTGAAGACCGCGATTTCCGACCTCGAAGTGGAAACGCAGGAGATCAAGGGCAGCTTCTGGCATTTCCGCTATCCGTTGGCCGATGGAGCGAAACTCGATAGCGGTCAGGACTATATCGAAGTTGCGACCACGCGTCCCGAGACAATGCTCGCCGATATGGCGGTTGCTGTGCATCCAAAGGACGGGCGCTATGCCAGTGTGGTCGGCAAGCATATCATCCTGCCGATTACCGGACGCCGGATTGAAATAGTCGCGGATGAACACGCTGATCCGGAATTGGGCAGCGGCGCGGTGAAAATCACGCCGGGGCATGATTTCAACGATTTCGAAGTTGGCAAACGCGCCGGTTTTGCGGCTGGCGATATGCTCAACATGCTCGATGGCGAAGCGAATGTTTGCCAGGTTTCTGACGGGCTAATTCCCGAAGAATTCCTCGGTCTGCACCGCTTCCGCCGCGACAAAGTGGATGGCGCGCGCGAGCTGGTGGTGACCCGCCTGAAAGAACTCGGCTGCCTGATTCCGCACATCACCAAAGACAAAGCCGGCGAGCAGGTCGAACATGACGCGGAACCGCGCACCATCCAGACCCCGTTCGGTGACCGCGGCGGCGTGGTGATCGAACCGTGGCTGACTGATCAATGGTATGTTGATGCCGAAACACTGGCGAAGGCCCCGCTGGCAGCGGTGCGAGACGGCACCATCGAAATTGTCCCGAAAAGCTGGGAGAAGACCTTCTTCAACTGGATGGAAAACATCCAGCCTTGGTGTGTGTCGCGACAGTTGTGGTGGGGCCACCAGATCCCGGCTTGGTTCAATGAGGACGGAGAAATCTTCGTCGCGATGACCGAAGAAGAAGCTCAAGAAAAAGCCGGACCTCAAGCGGTCTTGACGCGCGACAATGACGTTCTCGACACATGGTTCTCCAGCGCCCTGTGGCCTTTCGCCACGCTCGGCTGGCCGGATGAAAATGCCCCTCTGTTCCAGAAGCATTATCCGAACGACTTGTTGATTTCCGGCTTCGATATCCTGTTTTTCTGGGATGCGCGGATGATGATGCAGGGTATGCATCTGACCGGTCAGGCACCTTGGCCCAAGCTGTATCTGCACGGCCTTGTCCGCGCCGCCGATGGCCAGAAAATGTCCAAATCCAAGGGCAATGTGGTCGATCCGCTCGGCCTGATCGACCAATATGGCGCGGATGCGCTGCGGTTCTTTATGGCGGCGATGGAAAGCCAGGGCCGCGACATCAAAATGGACGACAAGCGGGTGGAGGGTTACCGCAACTTCGCCACCAAGCTGTGGAATGCCACCCGTTTCTGCCAGTCCAACGGCATTGGCGCATCAACCACTTTGGAGGCCCCGGCGGCGACCAGCGCGGTCAATCGCTGGATCATCGGTGAAGTGGGGGAAACGCTGACGAAGCTGGATCAGGCATTGGCCGATCTGCGCTTCGATGCTGCAGCCAACCTCATCTACCACTTCACATGGGACAATTTCTGCGACTGGTATATCGAGCTGATCAAGGGCAACTTTGACGAGGAGACCAAAGCAGTTGCCGGATGGGTCCTCGACCAGATTCTGGTCATGCTCCACCCCTTCATGCCTTTCATCACCGAGGAATTATGGCACGCACAGGGCCAGATAGGTGACTGCAATCGCGGTGACTATCCGATCATCACCGCCAAATGGCCCGAACCCGGCGCTAGCGTCGATGCAGAGGCAAAGGCAGAGGTTGAGTGGTTGATTGCGCTCACCAGCGCGATGCGGGGCGCAAAAAACGAGTTGGGCATTCCGCCGGGCGCCAAGCTTGAAGCCTATCTCGCCTCCCCATCCGAGGCGGCAAAGACGGTTATAGCGGGGAATCAACCCTCGATCGATAGGATCGCCCGGATTAGCGCGATCCACTTCACCGCAGCGCCCGATGGCGCAGCGATGCAGATCGGCGTGGGCGCAGATACTTTTGTCGTGCCGCTGGAAGGCTTGGTCGATATCGAAGCTGAAAAGTCCCGCCTGACCAAAGCCCTGGAGGTATCCTCCAAAGAAGCCAAATCGCTCGAAGGGCGGCTCGGCAATGCTAATTTCGTTGAGCGGGCCAAGCCCGAAGCAGTCGAAAAGGCCAAGGCCGACCATGCGCATCACAGCGCCGAAGTCGGGCGGTTGCAGGCGGCATTGGAACGGCTGGGGTGATGCATGGCTGATGCCAAGGGACGTCGCGGGATCAACCTGCCCGGGTTCAACTTGCCCGGGTTCAACTTGCCCGGGTTCAACTTGCCCGGGTTCAACTTGATCGCCAAGCCGGGCATGTCCGGGCTTGTGGCCGAGGGGGACTGGCACGGCCATCTGGTGTCAGTGTCTGCTTGCGAAGAAGATCAGGAAGGAGCGGTAGCTGTGCTAGCCAACCTTCACCGTGACTGGCCAAAATGGGCAACGCGCATTGTCGAGGCGATGGCGGCCAAGGGCTTAACCACTGGTGCGACCGAATTCGAGGCAATTTCAGCCTATGAAGACGGCTATTTCGAGATCGAATTTTCTGCCCCGGAAACATTCGGTCGGGCCATCGCGCTGGCGGTAGGGACCCTCGAGGATGGCATAGAAGATGTCGGGACCGGCGGCTGATGGCTTTGACCCTCGCCACCACTACTCCCGGTAAGCCGGAAATCTTCGCCTCGGTACAGGGTGAAGGGCCCTCGGCTGGCGCGCCCTGCACCTTCATCCGCCTGTCACGCTGCAATCTCGCCTGTGTGTGGTGCGATACGGCCTATACGTGGCACTTTGAAGGTGATGAACGCCCGCATCGCGGCGCCGAAACGTTTGACCGCAAAGCCAATCAGGTCACGTTGGACGAAGCGGATGTGGCCCGGCGGATAACCGGTCTAGGCCAGCGGCGGCTCATCATAACCGGCGGAGAGCCGCTGTTACAGGCCCCTGCCCTTGCCGCGCTGTTGGAATTGCTGCCCGATATGACGGTGGAGGTCGAAACCAACGGCACCACCACCGCACCCGCTCGCCTCGATATTCGGATCGACCAATATAATGTCAGCCCGAAACTCGCGCATAGCGGCAACGCGGCTGAGCTGGCGCTGTTGCCTGAGCGGCTGAGCCACTATGCGGCAGACGCCCGCGCATTCTTCAAATTCGTGATTGCAGGGCCAGAGGATCTGGAGGAAGTCAAAGTACTTGTCCGCGCCCATGCCATCCCGCCAGCTCGCGTCTTCCTGATGCCCGAAGGTACGGACAGCGAAACACTGCGCGAACGTGAGAAATGGCTCGTCCCGCTTTGCCTTGAACATGGATTCAGGATGAGTGACCGGCTGCATATCCACCTGTTCGGGGATACCAGAGGAACTTGATTTTCTCTCGCGGCCAATTGGCTGCGCCAACGCCTCCGAGGGGCGGCCTAACCGGCCGACGTGCAGTCGCGCTTGCGGTCCGCTGGTCGCGGACCGGACCATTCCAAGCCATCTATGAAGTTCCACGATCTTGGTCGCGGAAGCCTAAGGGAGCGAATGCGACCGCCGGCGCCTGAGGCCAAACAAACTAAGCCCCCTGGCTGCGCCACCGCTGCACGGTCCGGTGCACAGCATCTTCTTCGCCGCCGCTCTGGCGCCACAATTCTACGAAGCTGGGATCTTCCGACGCCGGACGTTTCGATTCCTCGAGATTATCGAACGAAACACGGATCGGTATGGCCACACCCTCGCCGCAGATGATGCATTCGCGGTTGCGCAAAGCGGGAATGGAATCGAGGAAGCCGCGCGCGCCTTCCGGCATGGCGGATTTCACGAATGCCTGATCTCGGTCATTATTGAGGCGCATGGATATAATGGTGCCGCACTGTGACAAAACGCCCTCGGCAAGGTCGGACGGGCGCTGAGTAATCAGGCCCAGCGAAATCCCGTATTTACGGCCTTCCTTCGCAATCCGGCTGAGTATCTTGCCAACCGAAGACCCATTGGCATTCGCTTCGTTGGGAACATAACGGTGCGCCTCTTCGCACACGAGCAGGATTGGAGAGGTTTTCTCGTCACGTCCCCAGATGGCGAAATCGAACACCAGTCGCGACAGCACCGCAACCACAGTCGAGGTAATATCGGACGGCACGCCCGAAACATCGATGATCGAAATCGGTTTACCGGCGCTGGGCATACGAAACACCTTCGCGATGAAATCCGCCATCGTATCGCCCACCAGCATGCCTGAGAACATGAACTGATAGCGCGGATCGCCTTTCAATTCGTCCAGCTTGGTCTTGATCCGCATAAATGGCACGCTGGACGTGGCCTTCTCGAGCTTGCCCATCTGGTTCTGAATCTCGGTCGACAGGTCGGATAACAGATAAGGCACCGGCGAATCGACGGTAATTTTGCCCATGGTATCGGCCAACCGATTTTTGCACCGCGCCTTGAGTAGGCATCGCGCAAGAATATCGGCATCAACCTGACGTTCATTGCCGTGGGAAGTCAGCAGAACTTCGCAATGTTCTTCGAAATTCATCAGCCAATAGGGCATATGCAAATTGGTTACGTCGAAGATTTTGCCAGTAGTTTTAAAGGCCGCAGAATACTCGCCGTGGGGATCGATCATCACGATGTGACCTTCCGGCGCCGCCTCGCAGATCCGGTGTAGGATCAATGCAAGGCTGGTGGATTTACCGGTACCGGTCGATCCCAACAGTGCGAAATGCTTGCCCAAAAGCGCATCGACATAAATGCCGGCGCGGATATCCTTGGTTGGATAGACGGTGCCGATTTGGATGTTGGCGCGACCATCACTGGCATAAATCTGGCGCAAATCGGCCGTGGTGGCGGGATAAATCAGCGCGCCCGGGATAGGGTAACGGGTGACACCCCGGCGGAAGCTGTGAATTTTGCCGGTCAGCTTTTCCTCCTGCCCTTCGCCGAGGAAATCGATGTTAGCGATAATGCCGCCATTGGCGCGGCGATCCTGACGCTGGTTACGGACACTGGCGAGTAGCCAGCTGTTGCCCACACGGATTTTGATCTGGCTGCCAACCTGTCCGGCGAGGCCAATGGACGGATCTTGGTCCGCCATGCATTCGCTCAGCCGTTCAAGGTCGAGCGCTATCTGAGAGCCGGAACCGGCAATTTCCAGTACAACACCGATGGGCCTGCCGGCATTGTCAGTCGTATCCAGATCGGCTGGTTGGCCAGTTGTTGCCGAAACCAGGTCCGGATGTTGAAAATTTCCATGTGCCATGTCGGTCATGATTGCGCGTGTTTCCCAATGTTTTCCCAACCTTTAACTACGCAGTTGAAGGTTAATATCGGGTCAACATCATGGGTCATCTCTTGGCAGCACGCCGTGGGTCATCGCAAAGACCCTAGATCATCGCAAAAAGACGTCCGGCAATCCAACCCATGCCAATCGACAACATCACGGCAATCAAGCCATAGAAAAATGCCTGTTTTTGCGAAAATACTTCGACAAAGCGTTCAAAGCCAACCTTCTTTACCTCGACCTCCGCAATTTCCGACGCAATGACCCGGCCGCGGGTAATAGCGAATGTCTCGGCAGTATATGTCCCGGTCTGAACATTGGACGGCAGCGCAATGCGCGCCTGATACAGGACCTGTTCGTTGATCTGCACGCCGCCCATGTCTTCTTTATAAAGGCCTTCACGTTCACGAAGATCAACCAGCCCCTCGGTGAATTTGGCCTGTTCCTCTGGGTCGATTGTGCCCGTCGGCGACAGCTGGAGGAAGCCCAGACCCAATTCGTAAATCGCGGCAGTTCGTTCGTCGATAATCTCGGAAATCGGGGCAGATGATGCCACGGCGAAAAATGACGGTGCCGAACGGAAATCGGTGGTTGTGGCATTAATCCAGATGCCGCCGATGCGCTCTTTCTCGCGAACGCGGATCGCCCCTGTCGGGCCTTTCAGCACCACCACAATGTCATAGTCGCGTCCGCCGCGTGAACCGGTTGGATCCAGGATTGCGCCAAACAGCAGCAATTCCGTTCCAGTGAAACCCTGCCTTACCTGCACTTCATGCTGGGAAACCTCAGGCACCAGGATCGGATCACCTTGCGCGCCAAGCGGCTGGACGAACAGCGCTGCCATTCCAAACATCAGCAGGAAGCGGATCAGGCTCATAGCCCGACCACCGTGAAAATCTCGTCGGGCTGAACGCCAAGGCCGAACAACATCCGCAGGGCAACAATCAGCACGATCGACGATAGCACTAACCGAAGCATCTCCGGTTTGGCAATTTGCGCAAGTTTTGCGCCGATCTGAGCGCCCGATACCGAACCAAGCAGCAATAATACCGCCAGCACGATATCGATCGCTCTGGTGGTCAATGCATGCATCATCGTAGTGGCGATGGTTACAAACAGGATCTGGAACAAGGATGTTCCCACAACCACATTCGCGTTCATCCCGAGGATGTAGAGCATCGCCGGCACCAGAATGAAGCCGCCCCCAACGCCCATTAACATGGTGAGCGTACCCACTATCACACCCAATATCAGCGGAGCGAGCGGCGAGATATACAAGCCAGAGCCATAGAATCGCCACCGCAACGGCAGGGCCGTGACCAAGGGATGATGCCGCCGTTTCTTGACAGTACGGGCCATGCCCTTTTCTGACGGCCACAGCGACTGAAGTGCCTCGCGCAGCATCAACGAACCAATCGTACCGAGCATCACAACGTAAAGAACGTTGATGACGATATCGATCTGGCCAATCGCCTGAAACCAGCGGAACAGGATAGCTCCGATCCCGGCACCGAAAATGCCGCCGACCACCATCACGGTGCCCATCCGGTAATCGACGCCGCCGCGGCGCCGATGGGCAAACACCCCTGAAACGCTGGCTCCGGTAACCTGCGTGGACGCAGAGGCTGCTGCGACCGTGGGCGGTATTCCGTAAAAAATCATCAGCGGCGTAGTTAGGAACCCGCCGCCAACTCCGAACAGGCCAGACAGCACGCCGGTAATCATGCCCAACAGCACAATCACCAAGCCGTTTACCGACAAGTTCGCAATGGGAAGATACACATCCATTCCTACCGCCCTAAACTACGGTTGAAGTGGATTAAAGCTGAACCGTGCGAGGGCTCCGACTAAATCTACCGGATACGGGCTCAAAATCCCGTCGAAAGCGTGATTGCCACACCAGAACCTGGCTCAGCATCGCCGGCCACGCGGAGCCGGTAGTCCATCGATACACGGGCCGGAGCTGTGCCGATTTTCAGGTTGAGACTTGCGCTGGGCCCAACATCCAGCCGCGCGGCCCCTTCTTGCGCCCCGCCCCATGCGCCTGCTCCGGCCCGAATCTGGCCAAGATCAAACCGGATCATTTCGCGGTCAACCCGCGCCTGCCCATCCGCAAAGGCTGTTGCAAAATCACCCCCGACATAGCCGCCAGCCAGATAGGCTTCGCCGCGCAAACCAAGCGGTAATTCAACCGGAGGGAATTCTGTAACTGCAAATACGGCAGGGCGTATTTCCGTGGTGACCGCGCCGCGTGTGGCGCGCAATTCTGCATAAGCAGCAACTGGAAGGCCTACGAGCGGCCGCGCCGAAAGTCCTGCCGCGATTTCAGTTTCCCGCCCTGATACCAGCGCCTTGGTTGCCCGCACATAGGCTGTGGGACGAACAGCATTGCCCGGAATGAGCCGGTAGCGCAGCACCGCCCCGGCCTGACTGGCACCGTAACTGGCAAACCTCGGCCCAGTGGCAGCGCCCAATTCCGCATCGGGACGCAGGAACAGCCAGCCATCAACGGACCAGCGCTTGGTCGATCCCGTCGCAGGCGAACCCGCTGCCATCGATGTATCTGCCTGCCGGGCCGCAGCGCCTTGAATGATCTCAGCTACATCGCGCGGCACTGGCACCCGGCCCATCGCCGCCAGCCACATCAACTGGTGCGATGCAAAGGTATTGCCGCGCTGCGGCGCGGTTGCAGCCTGATTGGCCCGAACCGCTGGCAGCGGCCCAACAGTAATCGGGCGCGGCGGCGGGATCAGGCCGCTTGCCGCATATGTCCAGGCAGCAGTGGTTTGCGTTGGCGCAGCACCCGGGTTGGTTTCGGCGATTACGGCCTGTTTCGGCTGAATATTGGAAACTGCCTCCGCCAAAATGGCCGGGACAGTGGATGGAAAGGGCGATTCCCATATCGTTGCGCGCAAACCTGCCCAGCCGATCAGCAGAGCCGCAAATACCATGATCGGCTGTCCAGCGCGCCGTTTGCCCGACACATTCATGCAGCGCGCGCTCTACGTACCGGAAAAGGTGCATTTCCGCCGCGCATGTGCACGGGATGAGCATCATGATGGGTCTTGTCCCACTGCGGCACTTGTCCTGAAAGGGAGCGCACATAAGCAATCACCGCGCGGCGGCCAGCCATGATCGCGATCACGTTGGCAACTGGAATTCGCAGAACTGCGCGGATCCCCTCGCCCCAACCATATTCGCTGGCGGTGAAACCGAAACGCCAGATTACCCGCCAGGCAAAGCTGCCAAAATTGAGCGCCAAGATAACTCGCATTTCCGGCGTCAGTTCTAAGCCCGAACTGTACCCTGCCAGGCTGATCAGCCAGCCAATGCCGGACATGATCAACAGGGCATATGCCAGCGCCAGCACGAGCGCTGTTAGCGGGCCGCGCCGATCTCGCAGCTGCATCCAGAATTCAGCCGGACGGCCATGCCAGCCGAGCCGGTCCCAACCCTGAAAGGCAATTCCGTGGATCCAGCGGGTTTTTTGACGGACCGACTGATCAAGCCGCGCCGGAAAATAGGCTCGGGTGGCTACCAATTGACCATCTCCATGGCGATAACGCAGGAACTTAGCCTTGCCGCCCATTGCCGAAATGCGCAGACCAAGTTCGTAATCCTCTGTCAGGCAATCGGCGGCGAAGGGCGCACCATCGGGTTTGGTTCCGGCCATTGCGCCCAATGCTTCACGGCCGATTGCGCATCCGACACCGGCTAGCGGCATACCCGCCCCTAGCGCTCCGCGCACAACCATCGCCTTGCCGTGGGCCTCCGCGAATTCCTCGCAATAATGGCTGCCGATCCATGCGCTCTGCGGTTGCGGCACAGGCAATACGGGCAATTGCGCCAGCACCGCATCGTCCATCGCTTTGTCAAGCAAGCCAAGCGCGGCGCCGTCGACCATGTCTTCTGCGTCATGAAGCACCACCATTCTGGCGCGATATCCGCCCCGCAGTTCGTCTGCGCATAGCGCGTCATACAACCGGTTTAAACAATCTGCCTTGGTGGTCGGTCCGCCCCGATCATGAAGCACCAGCCGTAACCGCGAATCGCCAGACGCGGCCCTGATTACCGCTTCAGCCGTTGCTGGATCATTGCCGTAACACCCCACATAAAGCCGCAGCCCGGCTTGGGGCCAGACAGACAACAAGTGGGCGACTGTGGTGCCGATGACGCCAGCTTCCTGCCATGCAGGAATGAAGATGGCGGCTGGACCAGTCAGAGCGCCAATCGGGCCATGATCATGGAGGGCGGCGCTGCTATTGGAAGGCAGTAAGATCGTCTTGACGCGGCCCGTCAAACGCAACCACAACCAGGCGAAATCCATGCAGATTTCATCGGCCGCGCCGATTAGGAAAAATACGCCTGCAAAAAGCAATAACTCATGCTGAAACAGCATAAGCCATTCAAAAGCTGAAAAACCTCCGACCATCAAAACCCTCTGACCCAAGATATTTATACCTATCTGAGGCTTAGCGAGCTTGCAACGAGCAAAGATTTGCGAAAGAGGGCTATTCTATCATGTCAGAAATCAAACTCCCTCTTCGTTCTGTATTTGCGCCGGTGCGCGCATTGTTTGTTGGTGATGCCTCGGCTGGCGTGCTGCTGATTTTGGTAGCGATTGCTGCCATGGTCGTGGCGAACTCGTCGCTCGCTAGTGAATATCACCATTTGTTCAACGGAGCGTTGGCCTGGACGCCGATTGCCAAGCTGAACACCGCGCATCTGTGGATCAATGACGGGTTGATGGCGCTATTCTTCTTTGTCGTCGGGCTGGAGGTAAAGCGCGAGCTGATTTGCGGGCAATTGGCCACCCCCGAACAACGCCGCCTGCCAGTGCTGGCCGCAGTTGCCGGAATGGCAGCGCCAGCGGCGGTATATATCTTTTTTGTCGGCGGCGATCCGCAATTAACCCGCGGTTGGGCCATACCGGCCGCAACGGACATTGCATTTGCGATGGGCGTGCTCGGGTTACTCGGCAGCAGAGTGCCTGCATCGCTTCGACTGTTCCTGCTGACCGTGGCAATTGTCGATGATATCGGTGCAGTCATGATCATCGCGGTGTTCTACACCGCCAATCTCAAACTCGGATGGTTGATCGGCTCGCTGCTGGTGTTGGGCGTAATGATCGGAATGAACCGGATGAAGGTCAGTTCGATTCTACCTTATATCCTGATGACGATTATCCTGTGGTTTTGCGTCTTGCATTCCGGGGTTCACGCCACGATTGCCGGCGTTGTCGCGGCCTTCACAATCCCGATGCAACGCAGTGACGGAAACAGTTTGCTGGAACGGATCGAACATGGGCTGGCCCCGTGGAGCGCCTATGCCATCGTGCCGATCTTTGGGTTCGCCAATGCCGGCGTAAACCTGAGCGGGATCGGAATGGATAAGATGGTTGACCCGCTTCCCCTCGCGGTTGCGGCAGGCTTGGTCGTTGGCAAACAAGTTGGTATTTTCGGCTGTATCGCCGCCGCAGTGAAGGTGGGCTTTGCCAAGGCACCAAAGGGTGCAAACTGGGCTGAAATCTGGGGTGTATCGATCCTGTGCGGAATCGGTTTCACCATGTCGCTATTCATTGGCGAACTGGCTTTCCCTGGCACCGGGGAAACCGCCCGCTTGCTGCGCGATGAAGCCAAGATCGGCATCCTGCTCGGCTCGGTTATCTCAGCGATACTGGGCTATGTAGTCCTGCGGTTGACCACCACGCACCCGAACGACCGGTCGGCCGAACCGGACTGATCTGCCTAACCGCTTGCCTTGGGCCTCCGCGCTTACCAGCTTCCGGTATTTTCCATACTCGCCCAGGGTTCCTGCGGCGGAAGTTTGCCGTCCTGCAATAGTTCAACTGAAATACCATCGGGTGACCTGACAAAGGCCATATGTCCATCGCGCGGCGGCCGGTTGATTGCCACACCCGCATCCATCAACCGCTGACACGTCTCGTAGATATTTTCGACACGGTAAGCGAGATGGCCAAAATTGCGCCCGCCATCATACTGTTCCGGAGCGGAACCATCTTCTAACGGCCAATTATAGGTCAACTCGACCTCAGCGACGTCTTCTTGTCCCGGCGCTGCGAGAAAAATCAGAGTGAACCGCCCTTGTTCGCTGTCGAACCGGCGAACTTCTTCCAACCCGATCAAGCCGAAAAACTTCACCGTCGCTTCGGGGTCCGACACTCGGATCATGGTGTGAAGGTATTGGGTCATGAGAAAAGCCTTTTCAGTTAAGAACCGTTCATCGCCAGTTGAAGCGAACCTGCCGACGTAATCGGGGGAGGATGCAATGAACGAAGTCTCTGAGCAAGCAACGGTTGGAAACGGTGATGGTTTCCATCGGAAAAACGGCCTTCTCAAGGCCCCCTCAGCCATCCGCTGACTGGGCACCCGAAGCGATTGTATCGGGCCCGCCGATGGATGGCGGCTGCTGGCCTGGAACCGGACTGTTATGTGCCAAGGAAGCCGTCAGTCAACAGTTCGACTTGGTTAATAGCGGGGCTATGGTGGAGGAAGGGTCGGGCATGGCTCACCCCTTCACCAAGCTGAACACCGTTAAGCCGAATATGCCGGCGGCTTGGCCTTACCAGACACCCCGTTCAAGAAAGTGCGCGTGGTTACTACGGTCAATTTCTCGCTCGATTGAATTTTAATCCAAAAGAAAAAGGGGGCCCGCACCACTATAGTGTGAGCCCCCTTTTTAATTCGAAAACGTCAGCTTAGAAGCTGGCGCTCAGGGTTACGACGAATGCATCGTCAACGAAGTCATACGCACCGACTGGAATGTCGCCTTCGGCGCCCACATAGGCAACGCCCAAGCTTACAGGACCGTAAACTGCAGCTTCTGCGCCGATCGACCAATCGAATGCCTTGCTGTCATTGGTGAAGGTCAGAAAACCGTCAGTATAGCCGAGGTGGCCAGTAACCGTCAGCGGGGTGCCCGGTACGCCGACACCGAGATCGGTGTAGACATAGATATTGTCCGTGCCGCCAAGCGAATCCTGCTTTGGCGCATAAGCAGCGCCAACAGTGGCCTCTGCTGGACCGAAGGTGAAGCCAACCGAACCGTAGAATTCGGTATAGTCGAAATCGCCAGGGCCTGCGTTGGGGTAAATGTACTGGATTACGCCGACATCAACCGAAACACCCTCGGTGAGATTGCCGCTCCAACCGCCGTAAATGTCGAGTTCGGTGGAGCCGTAGCCAACCGTATCTTCATCAAGCGAGGATGCCCATGTGCCGATATAGAAGCCGGAATCATGAGCGACATCTACGCCGCCCTGAATGGCCAGATCACCACCGGACAGATCGACACCGCGAAAGCGATACTCGCTGGCAATGGCGACATTTGCAGAAACAGAAACCGAAGAATCGCTTTCATCCTGCGCAAGCGCAGGGGCTGCAAAAAATACTGAAGTAGAAAGAATAGTAGCAGCGGTAAGGCCGCGAATGGACGTTAGCATGACAAACTTCCTTGTTTGTGTGTGTGTTGCCTCTGTCCCACCTGCGTATCTGCCGGACGCATCATTGACTGTGCGAAACCTTGCAAATTCGCAATAAAGGTGCAGCATTGTGCTCCACTGCACAAGAGAAATTGCGCTGGAATTCAAGCCGGGGTCCCGACTGTGCCCTTTATGCACCATGTAGTGATTGATTCAGCAACACGACAGACGTTGCGGTATAGGGCCTGCTAGCTTAAGCGCCGGGACAAGCTGACAAGACCATCGAATGGACAGTCAATTGACATTTTCCGGCTGTCTGTCTGCGCGATATATCAAGGCCTGATTTCAAGTTATGTTCGAACTATTTCGCAAGTTTTTCCGTCCCAATTCTGGCGTGCCGACTGCGCATTTGCCAGCCGGGCAGCGTGCGTATGTGATCGGGGACATCCACGGCCAGCTCGATCTGTTCGAAGAATTAATCCTCGCTGTCGAGCGCGACGATTTGGAAGCAGGGCCGGCGGAAACAACCATCATCCTGCTTGGCGATCTGGTTGATCGCGGCCCGGACAGCGCCGGGGTTCTTGACCGCGCGCGCCGTTGGCAAGCCGAACGACCAGTACGAATTCTGGCTGGCAATCATGAAGAAATGTTCCTGAAAGCCTTCTCGGATATCAACATGCTACGCCATTTCCTGAAGCATGGCGGCCGCGAAACCGTGCTAAGTTACGGGGTCAATCAAAAGCGGTACAACGAGGCCACGCTTGAGGATTTGCAGAATATCATGCGCGCATATGTGCCGGTCGCAGACCAGATTTTCATGCGCAGCTTCGAAGAACATTTCACCCTCGGTGATTATGCCTTCGTCCATGCAGGGATAAATCCAGAAGTCCCGCTGGAGGACCAAACTCGTCAGGATTTACTGTGGATTCGCGACCCCTTTCTTAGCTATCCCGGGCAGCATTCCCACCTCATCGTCCACGGCCACACGATCGTGGAAGATGTTGTCGAACGCCCTAACCGCATCGGTATCGACACTGGCGCCTACCGCTTCGGCCGCCTGACCGCGCTGGTGCTGGAGGGGAGTAATCGGCGCTACATCCAGGCCGTTCAGGGCGAGGACGGTATCGGAATCGAGCAATTCGCAACCGCCAGCTGACCCAAACCCTGCCCTTCACGCGCCCACGCCGGGTAGAATAGGGGAATGATCCCTGATAAGTATGATGTCCCCGGAATTCCCCGTCGTCGGAATTCCCCCGGAATTCCGAGCAGCTCTCGATGTAGCGAGATTAGTTTATTCGGTGTAATCCGCCAACTTCTGTCGGACTTGATCCAGATTGCTGAAAATGATCGCGGCTTTAGCATCCGATTCCGCCTTTTCGCGTGAAAATACCAAGCATGTCAGTTCAGAAAATGCCGTTTCAACATTACGCTCAAGAAATTCCGCCGCAGCGGTTGCCGCGCGATCCATTGTTTCCGCATTATAGCCAGATACCCACCAGAAATCCGTTCGATTGAATTTTTGATCGTATAGCCAGCGAGCTTGAATTGAACTGTTCGCTACCGAAACCAAATCAGCATCGCTTGTCACCAGCGCTAGCGGTTGCAATGTCAGGTTGATTACAAAGCTTCCGCCATCTTTGTACCTTTGCAGTTCAACGATTTGTTTGGCCCCGTCTCTGCTGCGCTCGTAGAGCCCTTCCTTGCCGGAAAATCCGAGGCTGCGCATTTTCGGTTCTACAAATGTTTTCCACGAATCCTTAATCTTGGGCTTTTTTCCTGCAGGCAAACCGCCTTCTTCGACAATCGTAATTGCCTTAAAAGTTAGGTAGGCATCCCCGTCGAGCGCAGTCGTTTCCATGAAAGACTTTTTGAGTGCATTGAGCGCTTCTTTCGCATTTTGCGCAATTTCGGCGCTTGGAGCGCTCGCGATATCCGCTTCCATCCGCAAAAAGCCGGCAATCATCGCAATTGCAATGGGATTGGAGGTAACCGGCAAGCCATCAAGTTGGTCAAATTTGATAATCATATCGACTTCTGCATCCCTACTTTTTTGCATGATTTTCTAGCTATTTAGCTGGGATTTGCGTGGATGTCGTTAACATCTCGGCTGGTGAAGATTACCAGTACATAAAAGCTGGAATTCCGGGGACATCGCGTAATTGATGTAGTCGCCCTCCCGATTTTACTTCAGGCCACGCTATAGCAGGCGCTGCCTTTGTCCAATAGCCGCTTCCTGCCGCGTGATCCATTTATCCGTTGCCGGGACCGCTGCCTGTGCATCCTTCACCAAAATTTGCCAGGGGGCCTGTAAGCCGGGTTCTGTCCTGCAGCCGGTATGCCGAAACACCAGCGCCGCAGGGGCAGCCATTCATCTAGGCCGTATGTTGCCACACGGCTCAAGCGACCAACCCGGGCGATCAAGGGCAAAACACCCCTGCCTTGGACGAATCCGCGGCGCGCCGCCCCTATTCGGTCTTGCTCCAGGTGGGGTTTACCATGCCGCTGTTGTTACCAACCGCGCGGTGCGCTCTTACCGCACCCTTTCACCCTTACCTGACAAGTCAGGCGGTATACTCTCTGTGGCACTATCCCTAAGCCTACTTGCGCAGGCCCGGCGGGCGTTACCCGCCACCATCGTTTCGTGGAGCCCGGACTTTCCTCGGTACCCTTGCGGATAACGCGGCTGCCCGGCCCCCTGGCGGAACGCTACCTAGCGCTTCCGCGGTCACGATCAAGCAGCAAGTGAAACAGGATGGCGCGCAATTGCCCATCGATTTGCCCGGTGATCCGGTGAGGCCGCCAACGGCGCTCAAACGCCTCCACCGCCTTATGACCATCGGTAATGTCATAGCCCCAACGTTCGAGCGCGAGGTAAAACGCCCCATCATTGTCGAACGGATCGCCAAGCCTGATGTCAGGCGTCGGCAGCGCCAGGCCGTATTCCGCCAACCGTTCCCATGGGAACAGTTCACCCGGATCGGTCTTGCGCGCCGGGGCAACATCGGAATGGCCGATCACATTGGCGCGCGGGATGTCATGCGTCTTGATCATCCGCGCCAACAGCGGCACCAGTGCATCGATCTGCGCATCGGCAAAGGGACGGTAACCGAGCGCGTGGCCGGGATGGTCCAGCTCAATCCCGATGCTGGCCGAATTCACGTCCTTGTGTCCACGCCAATAACTTGCGCCCGCGTGCCATGCGCGTTTTTCCTCCGGCACCATCCGGATAACCTCGCCCGCTTCGCTGATCAGATAATGCGCGCTGACTTCAGCTTCAGGATCGCACATGCGTTGCAGCGCTACTTCGGGATCGGACATTTCGGTGTAATGGATCACCACCATCGAAATGGGCAGCAGACGCTCGCCAAAATTGGGCGACAAGACCTCGCGGTGGATCAGTTCATCTTTCATCGAACAATCCGATCGCCCTGATCCCGCCGCAGGGCCATTATCCAATCATGCCCTCGGGCTGCGGCAATACTGCGCCCAGCACCAACGCATCATCCATACGCTGATATTGCAGGCCCCCGCCCGCCGCATCGGCCAACAGATAAATCATGTGGGCAGGCGCGGTGCGGCTGGAAATCTCGCTGGCAGGCAGTGATCCTTCCAGTGCCTTGCCAATTGTATCGTCGAAGGCGATTTTCGGACCGGTAGCGCGAACCACAATCTCGCTCGCCCCGTCACGCAGTTCCGCGCCAATATCCAGCGTTCCGCCGCGCACCAGTGCGTCAATTGCAATATGGGCGAAGTTAAGCAGCACCTTGACTGCGTCCTTGGGCAATTTGGCATCGGCCAACGCCCAGTTAACCTCCACCTTCGCCTTGTCCGCCACCAGCGCTTCGATCAGCGACTTGGGTTCTGCCACCTCGACAAATTCGCCGAAACCACCCGCAGCGCCGAATGCGAGCCGGAAGAATTTCAGCTTGTCGGTGCTGATCTTGGCGCTTTGTTCGAGCAGTTCGAAACAGCGCGCGCATTTCAGGGTCTTTCTCGTCCGCCAGCAGCTCCAGCCCGTTGCTCAGCGCGCCTACCGGACTGAGCAAATCGTGGCACAGACGAGAACAAAGCATTGCGGCAAGATCGACAGAGGCAGTGGTCATGCGAATATTTTCCGAATTGGAGTTAGGTTAACCATCTTAGCGGGCCAGTTGGATATAGCCAACCGCTTCGAAGCCCGAAGATGCATCCCGCCAGAATTTGACCTCGCCCTGTCCGATAATTGCCCAAATCCGCCCATCGCGCGGGGCCATAGCGCGGTCGGTGGCCGAGGGTGCCGGCGGTCCTTTGGGATGAGAATGGTAATAACCAATGATTTCAGCCCCTCCCGCGCGCAACGCCCGGTGCGCGCCGATCAGTGCCTGCGGATCGATTTCGAAATGGGTTTCCGGTGCTGGATGGACGTTGCGGGCAAGCTGGATGTGTTCGATCTGGTTGCCGCGACCAAGCAGCAAACCGCACGCTTCCTCCGGCGCGGCGTTGGCGGCCTCGGCCTGAAGGGCTTCGAGGAGGTCAGGGGCGAGGTTGAGCTTCATCGTCCTGATATAGCCATAATGGAAAACAGCCCTTCGACAAGCTCGGGGTAGGCGGTATGGGAACATGGTGAGCGAATCCGAAACCGACCCGAACCTGATTACCGGCACTCTCGCGTCTGCTGGCCGCATCGACAAGACGCTGGCCGAAGCGTCTGGCTTGTCGCGCGAACGGATCAAGGCATTGATGGCTGAAGGCGCAATTCTGGTCGGCAAGACAATCGCGAAAAACCCATCCGCTAAAATGCAGCCGGGCGCACATTTCTCCATCACCGTTCCCCCACCTGTGGAATCCGCTGCCCAGCCGCAGGACATTCCGCTGGATGTTGTGTTCGAGGATGAGCATCTGATCGTGATCAACAAACCGGCCGGAATGGTCGTCCACCCGGCCGCCGGAAATTACGATGGCACGCTGGTCAATGCACTGCTCCACCATTGCAAAGGTCAGCTGTCCGGCATCGGCGGCGTGGCGCGTCCCGGGATCGTCCACCGGATCGACAAGGATACTTCTGGTTTATTGGTGGTTGCAAAAACTACTGCGGCCCACGAAGGCCTCGCAAAACAATTCGCCGATCACTCGATTGAACGTACCTATCTGGCGGTTTGTGCGGGCCATCCTTCGCCCACATCCGGGATGATTGAAAAGCGTATCGGACGGTCCGATCACAACCGCAAAAAAATGGCCGTTCTGGAGGATAATTCCTCGCGCGGAAAACACGCCGTTACTCACTTTAAGACATTGAAAATATTACGATCTGCGACGCTGATTGAATGCCGCCTTGAAACTGGCCGCACTCATCAGGTCCGGGTTCATCTTTCGTCAATCGGCCATGCTTTATTAGGGGACCCAACATATGGGAAAACCCCGTCGCAATTACGATCGATTCTGCGCGATCTAGGCTTTGCCCGGCAGGCGCTTCATGCCGCCTCGCTAGGCTTCATCCACCCCGATTCGGGCGAAAAGCGCGAGTTTCACGCCGAGATTCCTGCCGATATGCGGGAACTGATCGACGAAACCGGTCGTTTAAATCGATGAAACGCGCTTCAACAAGCGGGTAAACCCTCTATATGTAACCATGTGGCTTGTGAGTACGAATGCCCATCAGGGGTTTGACACAGCGAGTCGACGCAAGAAAGGTTAGGGAAAAAGTGAGCACTACTAAGAAACTGACAGTTCCGGCCCTTAGCGGCGAGCACAGCATCAACCGCTATCTGTCTGAAATCAAGAAATTCCCCATTCTGAAGCCCGAGCAGGAATATATGCTCGCCAAGCGTTATGCGGAGCACGAAGATCCCGAGGCGGCAGCACAGCTGGTAACCTCGCATCTCCGGCTCGTAGCGAAAATCGCGATGGGCTATCGCGGCTACGGCCTGCCGGTCAGCGACCTGATTTCCGAAGGGAATGTCGGGTTGATGCAGGGCGTAAAGAAATTCGAACCCGATCGCGGCTTCCGCCTCGCCACCTATGCAATGTGGTGGATCAAGGCGAGCATGCAGGAATTTATCCTGCGTAGCTGGTCGCTGGTCAAAATGGGTACCACCGCCGCGCAGAAGAAGCTGTTCTTCAATTTGCGCCGGATGAAGAAGGAATTGGAAGCCTATGAGGATTCCGACCTTCACCCTGATGATGTGACCACGATCGCCACCACCCTGGGCGTGGCGGAACAGGAAGTCATCAATATGAACCGCCGGATGATGATGGGCGGCGATGCCTCCCTCAACGTCCAGATGCGCGGCGATGAAGATGGCGGCGGCCAGTGGCAGGATTGGCTGACCGATGACGGTCCGCTGCAGGATGAAATGGTTGCAGAAGCCGAAGAAGCGTCGGTTCGCCATGACATGCTGGGCGAAGCGATGGATAGCCTGAACGACCGGGAAAAGCACATTCTGACCGAACGGCGCCTGACGGATAATCCGCAGACGCTGGAAGAATTGTCACAGGTGTATTCGGTAAGCCGCGAACGCATCCGTCAGATCGAAGTGCGAGCATTCGAAAAGCTGCAGAAGGCAATGAAGACAATTGCCGGCGACCGGTTGATGCCAACGGCTGGTTAATGCCCTAAATCCTCCCTGTGGGCGTAGCTCATGGGGAGGTGGCAGCCTGACAGGCTGACGGAGGGGCAATGGCACGACAGTCCACCAAGCACACCGTCCGTAAGGCACGCGGTCTTCGACGCGACACGTCGCTACCTGAGGTTTTGTTATGGCGGGAACTACGCCAGTCAGATGTAAAGTTTCGCCGTCAACATCCGATTGGGCCGTATGTTGCGGACTTCTATTGCGCAGCGGCGAAAACGATTTTCGAAGTCGATGGCATCGCAAATAATATGGGCGATCGGCCCGAACATGATTAGGTGAGGGATGACTTTATTCGACCGCGTGGGATTTTGGTAGAGCGCATTGCCGCGGCTGAGATTTTGGCTTGTGTTCAAACTGTCGCAGAAGCGGTGGTTGCTCTTTATCGCTGCCGCTGCGCTTAGCCCCTCCACCACTCGCTCCGCGAGCGGTCCCCCTCCCTACCGACTGCGTCGCCGGGGAGGATTGCACTGCGTAGCCAACCGCACTATCGCCTAATCAATGATCTGGGCTGCAAAACTCCTCGTAAAATTTATCCTGTGGTTCATCGGCGTCAGCCTGGCGCTGGTACTGCTGTTCAAATTCGTGCCCCCGCCGGTTACGGCGACGATGGTGCTGAACGGCGACGGGATTACCAAGGATTGGGAATCGCTTAGCAATATCGACCGCAATCTGGTTAGCGCAGTGATCGCAGCGGAGGATGGCAAGTTCTGCAGCCACAATGGATTCGACCGCGAGGCGATTGAGAAGGCGATCAAGCGCAATGCCCAAGGCGGCCGTATTCGGGGCGGGTCCACGATCAGCCAGCAGACTGCGAAAAATGTCTTCCTGTGGCAGGGTGGCGGTTTTTTCCGCAAGGGACTGGAAGCGTGGTTCACTTTCCTGATCGAGAATATCTGGGGCAAGCAGCGGATCATGGAAGTCTATCTGAATGTCGCGGAAACCGGCATCGGCACCTATGGCGCGGAAGCCGGTTCGCAGCGCTATTTCCAGCATTCCGCCGCGCGCCTGACCAAGACCGAAGCTGCCCGGATGGCAGCCGCCCTGCCCCTGCCAAAGAAACGTTCCGTGACCAATCCGTCGGGCTTTACCCGCCGATATGGCAACACGATCGCTGCGCGTATGGGCTCCGTCCGGCGTGACGGGCTCGACGCCTGCGTGTACGACTAAAACCATGGGCGCAGGGCATTCGCATGATCATGGGCATGGTCACAGGCATAGCCACGGAAATGGGCACAGCCATGCCCCGGCGGATTTCGGCAATGCATTCGCTATTGGCGTGGTGCTGAACACAGCATTCGTTATCATCGAAGCGAGTTACGGTTTCTGGTCCGGCTCGATGGCGCTGGTTGCCGATGCGGGACATAATCTGTCCGACGTGCTCGCCCTGCTGCTGGCCTGGGGCGCGAGTATTCTCGCCAAACGCGCCCCGTCCCAGCGGTTCACTTACGGTCTGAAAAGCTCGACCATTCTGGCCGCGATGGCCAATGCCGGGCTGCTGTTGGTGGCGCTGGGCGCAATATTGTTCGAAACATTGCATCGCCTTTACGATCCCGCGCCGGTAGCGGGCATGACCATGGTTATCGTGGCGGGCATCGGTATCGCGGTGAACACCGGTACGGCGCTGCTGTTCATGCGCGGCCGTAAAGACGATCTCAATATTCGCGGGGCGTTCCTGCACATGGCCGCCGATGCGCTGGTATCGGTAGGGGTAGTAATTGCGGGGATCGCGATCCTGATTACCGGCGCGTTGTGGATCGATCCGGTGACCAGCCTGATCATCGTCGCGATCATTGCATGGGGCACCTGGGGCCTGCTGAAAGACAGCGTGAAAATGGGCCTGCTCGCCGTTCCGGAGGGGGTCGAGGAAAGCGCGGTGCGCAGCTATCTGGCCGGACTACCCGGCGTTGCCGCGGTCCACGATCTGCATATCTGGGCGATGAGCACAACCGAAACAGCACTAACCGCACACTTGGTGATGCCGAACGGCAGCGCTGGAGATACCTTCTTAAGCGATATCTCAGATCATCTGGCGCATGATTTCCGGATCGGGCATAGCACGATACAGATTGAAACCACTCAGGACTGCGACAGCTGTTAGCAATGAGCGAATCCGACACCCCTACCAACGCCGCGGACACTGCAAGGGCCCGCTTGCAGGAGGCGATGCAGCGCCTCGCCAATGGCGACCGCAGCGCGCTGGAATGGATTTATCAAGCCACCTCGGCGAAACTATTTGGCATCTGCCTGCGTATCTTGGGTGACCGGAGCGAAGCGGAGGATGCGTTGCAGGATGTCTATGTCAGCCTGTGGCAGCGGGCAAAAAGCTATGATCCTGACCGGGCCAGCCCGATCAGCTGGCTGGCCGTGTTCGCACGCAACCGGGCGATAGACCGGCTGCGCAAAGGGAAGGTTCGCGGCGGCGCAGTGCCGGTGGACGAAGCGTTTGAGCTGCCGGACAAGGAACCGCTGGCCGATGCTGTACTAGAAAGCGGCGAACGCAGTGTGCGCATTCAGCATTGCCTTGGCACATTGGAAGAACGGCAACAGGACGCGATCCGCACCGCGTTCTTTGAAGGAACTACCTACGCGGAACTGGCCGAGAAGCGCGGCATTCCGCTGGGAACGATGAAAAGCTGGGTCAGGCGCGGGCTGGCCAAGCTGAAAAGGTGTCTGGAAGCATGACTGGCCCCCAAGAAACTGGCCCCGAATTGCCTGAGCGCGAGATTCTCGCCGCCGAATATGTACTTGGCCTGCTGGATGCAGAAGCCAAGCTGCAAGCACGCGGTTTGGTTGCCACTGATCCCGATTTTGCGGCAGACATTGCGCATTGGCAGGGCCGGCTGGCACCCTTGCTCGATACAATGCCTCCGGTTGCACCGGGCGATGATATGTGGCCGCGCATTCAGGCGGCGCTGGATCAGGGCGATCTGTCTGCAGAGCCAGTGGTCGAAGTGCTTGCGCTGCGCCGCCGGGTTCGCAATTGGAAAATCGCAACCGGCTTTTCTGCAGCAGCCGCTGTGGCGCTGGCATTTCTGGCTTCGCCAATGATGCGCGGACCAGCGCCCGGCGATCCGCCAGCCCAGCAATTCGCCGCTGCCGATCCGCTGGTTGCCTCCATCCCCATCGGTGACACTCCGTTACGGCTGGGCGTAACCTATTTGCCGGACCGCGAAGAAATGCTGGTTTCCGCCAGCGGCTTGAGCGCTGACGGCGTGCATGACCACGAATTATGGCTGGTAACCCCTGACGATGGCGCGAAGTCACTTGGCGTCGTCGTGCCCGGTTCAGAACGCAGGATGGTTCTCGACCCGGCCTTAGCTGCCCGGATTAATGACGGCGCAGAGTTAGTCCTGACCCGCGAGCCATTGGGCGGCGCGGTGCCCGGAACCGATGCAGGACCAGTTGTGGCCAGCGGTAGCTTTCAGAAAACGTAAGAATCTCCGCGAATTTCTGAAATGGATGCATCCAATGGGGCGGGCGATCCGTATCTCCGTTGGCAAGCGAACGAAATGCTTGCCGTTCAAAGGAGATTAGGATGTTCAAACTCGTTTCGCTGAAAGCTATCGCCCTCTGCACCGCCGCCGCATTGTCCGCGGGCACGGTCATGACCGCAGCCCCCGCAGCCGCGCATAATCACAAAGAAGCCGCGAAGGCGCAGCCCAACGCCGTCGAAGCAGCCATGAGCACCGGCGTGCACAATACTCTGGTCGCCGCCGTGAAGGCCGCCGATCTGGTCGATACGCTTGCCAGCCCCGGCCCCTTCACCATTTTCGCGCCGACCGACACTGCATTCGCCAAGCTGCCCGAAGGTACCGTGGCCACGCTGGTGAAGCCGGAAAACAAGGGTACGCTAACCGGCATCCTCACTTATCACGCAGTTGCCGGTGAAGTGATGGCCGCCGATCTGATCGCATTGATAGAGAAGAATGGCGGCACCGCCACGCTGACCACCGTTTCCGGCGGTACGCTGACTGCACGCCTGTCGGGCAGTACAGTGGTGATCACTGACGCCGCAGGCCGCGCCACCGCTGTGACACAGACTGATGTCGATGTGTCGAACGGCGTGATTCATGTAACCGACGGCGTGTTCCTGCCCGGCTGATAGTCCGGCAAGAACCCGCTGCAGAATTTCGGACACAGCCCCTCCCCTCGACTGTGTCCGCACGATCCCGTCCGGCGCCTAAATGGGCCGGGCGGGATTTTGTTTGCAGGAACGCGGGCCGACTGTATCGTCACCGCATTGAACCGTCGCAGGGTTCGATAATTTCTTTAACCGAGAAAGGATCGACCGATGCACGATTTCCAAAACAAAGTATTTCTGGTCACCGGAGCAAGCTCCGGCTTGGGCGCTGCGAGCGCGCGCAAATTGGCAGGTTTCGGGGCAAAAGTGGCGCTTGCTGCCCGCCGAGCAGACAAGACCGAAGCCGTAAAGGCTGAGATCGAGGCGGCTGGCGGTGAGGCTATGGTGGTCTTAACCGACATCAACGATAGCGCCGCAGTTGATGCAATGGTCGCGCGGACCGTAGATCACTTCGGGCGATTAGATGGGGCATTTAACAATGCAGGTGTGGCGGGCACCCCATTCACTCCTACCGCGGATATCACCGAAGAAGACTGGCATTTTACGATCAGCACCAACCTCAGTTCCGTTTGGCGCTGCATGAAAGCGCAAATCCCGGCGATCTTGAAGAGCGGCGGCGGTGCAATCGTCAATAATTCATCGATGTACGGCCTGATCGGCAGCGAGATAGGCCATGCCGCTTATTCTGCCAGCAAGCACGGAGTGATCGGCCTGACCAAGAGCGCGGCAATCGATTATGCCCAGAGCGGCCTGCGGGTTAACGCGGTGTGCCCCGGGTTCTGCCATTCCGAAATGGTCGACCCCTATGTCGAAGCCGAAGCAGAAATGATGGCAAAAGTTATCCAGCGCACGTCGGCGATGAACCGACTGGGGGAATCGGATGAAGTCGCCGATGTTGTCGCCTGGCTGCTCTCCAGCGCATCCAGCTTCGTCAACGGCGCAGCCATCCCGATCGAAGGCGGTCCGACCAGTAAATTGTACTAAAGGCACGTTCTTTGATAGGCTTCATGCGCCGACGGTAGCATTCGATCCCTCAGGCTTTCACACTGACCGCGCGGCGGGCACCAAGGGTTTGGGCGCCCGCTGAGGGCCGCGACCAAAAGCTTGGACCTTCGCTCCGTGGCTGGGAATGTCTCGGTCCGCGACCAGCGAACCTCAAGGGCGACCGCCCGCCGGGCGGTTAGCCCGCCCCTCGGAGGCGTTGGCGCAGCCAACTAGCCGCGAGAGAGCCTTAGGCCGCCTTTTCCTTCTTCTTCTTGCCGTTGCCTTCAACCACGCGGACCGGTTCCTTGCGGCCTTCGACCACATCCTTGTCGATCACAATTTCGGTCACCCCGTCCATATCGGGCAGGTCGAACATCGTATCGAGCAGCAGTCCTTCGACGATCGAGCGCAGACCGCGCGCACCGGTTTTGCGCAGGATCGCCTTTTCGGCGATCTGTTCGAGCGCGTCCTGCGTAAACGTCAGCTCGACATCTTCCAACTCGAACAGCTTGGCATATTGCTTTGCCAGTGCGTTTTTCGGTTCGCTGAGGATTTTCACCAGCGCGCCGACATCCAGATCGCGCAAAGTGGCGATAACCGGTAGACGACCGACGAATTCAGGGATCAAGCCGAACTTCAGTAGATCTTCCGGCTCGGCCTTTTCCAGCAATTCGCCAACTTGGCGCTTGTCCGGATCGGCGACATGGTTGCCGAAACCGATCGAGCGTTTCTGCAAACGGTCGGCAATGATCTTGTCCAGCCCAGAAAACGCCCCGCCGCAGATGAACAGAATGTTGGTGGTGTCGACTTGCAGGAATTCCTGCTGGGGATGCTTGCGGCCGCCCTGCGGCGGGACGGAGGCGGTGGTGCCTTCCATCAGCTTGAGCAAAGCCTGCTGAACGCCCTCGCCCGATACGTCGCGGGTGATCGAGGGGTTTTCGGCCTTGCGGGTGATCTTGTCGATTTCGTCGATATAGACGATCCCGTGCTGCGCCTTCTCGACATTATAGTCAGACGACTGAAGCAATTTCAGGATGATATTTTCGACATCTTCGCCGACGTAACCCGCTTCGGTTAGCGTGGTGGCGTCAGCCATGGTGAAGGGCACATCGAAGGTTCTGGCAAGGGTCTGAGCCAGCAAAGTCTTACCGCAGCCGGTTGGGCCGACCAGCAGGATGTTGGATTTCGCCAATTCAACTTCGCCGGATTTGCCGCCATGCTTCAGCCGCTTATAGTGGTTATGGACGGCAACCGACAGCACACGCTTGGCGCGGTCTTGCCCGATCACATAATCATTCAGCGTGGTGAAGATATCCATTGGCGTTGGGACATCGCCGTCCTTGCGCCCGGCGATACCCGCCTTGGTTTCTTCGCGGATGATATCGTTGCACAGCTCTACGCATTCGTCGCAAATGAACACAGTCGGTCCTGCAATCAATTTGCGTACTTCATGCTGCGATTTGCCGCAGAAGCTGCAGTAAAGGGTACTCTTGGAGTCAGTTCCGCTCAATTTGGTCATATCCTGTGTTCCCGAATCCCCGCACCATAACAAAGGGCGTGGATTGAGCCGACTGTATAGCCGGATGGCTGATAATCAACATCTAGCACTACCATAAGCCATCTTACGGATAGCTGAAGCAGCAAGGTTGCCGAAATACTACAGTGAAATGTCCCGCTGCGAGACTCGCTGTCAGCGGGACATATTCAATCGCTCGGCCGAGTTTTACTCCGGCGCGCCGCCTGAACCCTTATCGTCAGATGGCTCTTCGCCCTCGGGACGGGTTTCGAAAACCTTGTCCACCAGGCCGAATTTCTTGGCTTCGTCCGCTTCGAGGAAGGTATCGCGGTCCATCGCCTTCTCGATTTCAGCAAGGGTCTTGCCGGTATATTTGACGTAAAGCGCGTTCATGCTGGCTTTGATCCGCAGAATTTCGCGTGCCTGAATCTCGATATCCGATGCCATACCGCGCGCACCGCCCGATGGCTGGTGGATCATGATCCGTGAATTGGGCAATGCGACCCGCATCCCCGGTTCACCAGCCGCGAGCAGGAAACTGCCCATGGATGCAGCCTGACCCATGCAGACGGTAGAAATACGCGGCTTGATGTATTGCATTGTATCATGGATCGCCATGCCGGCGGTCACTACTCCGCCGGGCGAATTGATATACATCGAAATCGGCTTGGAGGGGTTTTCACTCTCGAGGAACAGCAATTGCGCGGTAATCAGCGATGCCATGCCGTCTTCCACCTGACCGGTGACGAACACAATGCGTTCGCGCAGCAGGCGGCTGAAAATATCGAAGCTACGCTCGCCCCGACTGGTCTGTTCGACCACCATCGGCACCAGCGCGCCGGTTAACGGGTCGTGTGTAAACTGGCCCTGCGTACCGTAAGTTTCGCCGGAATTGCCCAACAGATCGATCATGAATTACCTCGCTTGAATGTCGAATGCCTATGTCGGACCTGCCCTGTCATTGTTCAAGGGTGATATTCAAGCGTGTTAACCGCTTGCGTGCACAGGAAGGTGGGGGCAAACGCGCAGAATGAGAAAACATACCTTTGCGGCTTCTGCACTTCTCGCCTTGCCACTCCTCGCGGTTTCGGCATCCGCCACGGCTGATGAGATCAGGCTTCCTGCCGATTATCTTGATCGGATTGCGGCGCTTGATGATGCAGGACCAAGGCTGAATGCGGTAATTGCAGTCGCCGATCCGGTGTCGGCCTCTGCTGATGCAGTTGCCGCAGCTGCCAGCGTAAACCAACTTCAAGGGCGCGCGGTGCTGGTTAAGGATAATATCGAAACGCGCGAATGGGCGACCACCGCGGGTAGTCTTGCGCTGAAAGACAATTTTACCGGCCGTGACGCTCCGATGATCGCCAATTTGCGCAGCGCGGGCGGCGTGGTACTGGGCAAAACCAACCTCAGCGAATGGGCCAATATCCGCGACGATAATTCCACCAGCGGGTGGAGCGCGATTGGCGGGCTGACGCGCAACCCCCATGCGCTTGACCGCAACACCTGCGGATCATCAGCCGGCAGCGGCGCGGCGGTGGCAGCGGGGTTTGCCTGGGCGGCGATTGGGACCGAAACCGATGGGTCGATCACCTGCCCCGCCAGTGTAAACGGTATCGTCGGCTTCAAACCCACTGTTGGGCTGGTCAGCCGCACCCATGTGGTGCCGATCAGCCATTCACAGGATACCGCCGGACCAATGGCGAACAATGTGCACGATGCGGCCATGCTGTTGACCGCGCTGGCTGGCAGCGATCCAGCGGATGCTGCTACGGCGGAAGCAGACACATACAAGACTGATTTCATGACTGGTCTGGGAAAATCATCGCTGGACGGTGTGCGGATCGGTGTGCTTCGCAATCAGGTCGGTACCAGGGGCGGTGTGACCGCCCTGTTTCAGGCGGCATTGGCAGATTTGCAGCGAGCGGGCGCGGTGCTGATCGAGATCGATTTCGAGCCCACCCCCGATATGTACCGCGATGAATACGCCACACTGTTGTTTGAGTTGCGCGAGGATATGGGGACTTATCTTCGCGGCCTACCCCCGATCGAAGCGCGCGAGGATATGCCCAGGAGTCTGGCCGATCTGATCGCTTTCAACTCTGCCAATGCGGATGAAGAAATGCGCTGGTTCGGCCAGTCTATCTTTATCGAAGCAGAGGCGACCACGGACCGTGACGCTTATCAGGCAGCACGGGCCAACGCGCTCAAACTGGCCGGTGAAGACGGGATTGACCGGTTGTTGGCGGAAAACGACGCCGCCTTCCTGATCGCGCCGACAGCCGGTCCGGCATGGGCGATCGATCTGGTTAATGGCGATCATTTCAGCGGCGGAATTGGCGCGGGAAGTCTCGCCGCGATTGCCGGTTATCCGCATCTGACCGTGCCAATGGGCGCAGTTGAGGGTTTACCGGTGGGTCTTTCGATCATGAGCGGTAAATGGCGCGATCACGATGTGCTGAAAGCAGGTGCTGCTTATGAGCGCGCACGCAGCGCAGAACTGGCAGTACCTAGCTTTGAGAATTGGCAGCCAACGAAGTAAATCCTCCCCATGAGCGCGGCCCACAGGGAGGATTTTGAACTTACTTCTTGGCGGCAGGCTTCTTTGCAGGAGCCTTCTTTGCAGCTGGCTTTTTCGCCGCCGCAGGCTTTGCCGGAGCTTTGGCTGCAGCCTTAGGAGCAGCGGCTTTCTTCGCCGGCGCTTTTTTCGCCGCCGGTTTATCGGCTGGCTTCGCTTCAGCGTCAGCCTTCTTAGCCGGTGCCTTCTTAGCAGCAGGCTTTTTGGCTGGAGCCTTCTTCGCAGCGGCCTTTTTCTTAGGCTTGGTGTCCGCAACTTCTTCCGCTTCAATCGCGGCTTCCAGTTCCTCGCGGGTTACTTCTCGCTCTGTCACTTCAGCTTTTTCGAACAGGAAGTCGACAACCTTGTCTTCATACAGTGGCGCGCGCAATTGGGCCGCGGCCATTGGTTCATTGGCAATGAACTGCAGGAAGCGTTCGCGGTCTTCGTCGCGATATTGCTGAGCAGCCTGCTGAGTTAGCATGCCCATTTCCTGCTGGGTCACTTCGACGCCGTTCTTCTGGCCGATTTCCGACAAAAGCAGCCCCAAACGCACGCGGCGTTCGGCGATATTGCGGTAATCGTCCCGTTCGGCTTCGATTTCTTTCTTCGCCTTGGCAGGATCTTCGTCCTTGGCAGCTTCTTGTTCCAGTTGAGCCCAAATCTGGTCGAATTCGGCTTCTACCATGCCCTGCGGCACCGCGAAGTCATGACCCGAAGCCAGCGTATCAAGCAATTGACGCTTCATCTGCGTGCGGGTCAGGCCGCCCGTTTCCTGTTCCAGCTGGCCGCGCAGCAGTTCTTTCAACTTGTCCAGGCTTTCGAGGCCCAGCGAAGTTGCGAATTCTTCGTCGATCTTGCTTTCAGTCTCGACCTTGACCTGTTGGACGGTGATCGCGAATTTCGCTTCTTTGCCCTTGAGGTTTTCGGCTGGATAATCTGCCGGGAAGGTTACCGTAATGGTTTTCTCTTCGCCGGTTTTTGCACCCGTTAGCTGTTCTTCGAAACCGGGAATGAACTGGCCCGAACCAATGACCAGCGCAGCGCCTTCAGCCTTGCCGCCTTCAAACTCGACGCCGTCGACACTGCCGACGAAATCGATGATCAGCTGGTCGCCATCAGCGGCCTTCTTGGTTTTCGGCGCGTCTTTATATGCTTTCTGCTGATCGGCGATGTTCTTGATCGCTTCATCAACCTGCGCATCGCTTACGGGCACGGTGAGCTTTTCCAGCTTCAAACCGTCAACGTTAGGAGTGGCAACATCGGGCAGAATTTCCAGCGAGACGTTCAATTGAGCGTCCTTGCCTTCTTCATACCCTTCTTCAAGCTCGATCTTGGGCTGCATTGCCGGGCGCAGCTTCTTTTCCTTCATCAGCGAATCAACCGATTCGCTGATCGTGTCATTCACGGTCTGGGCGTGAAGCTGTTCGCCATGCATTTTCTTGACCAGATTCGCGGGAACCTTGCCTGGGCGGAAACCCGGCATCTTCACCTGCGGTGCGATCTTCTTCACTTCGGCGTCGATTCGCGCAGCGATATCGGCGGCTGGAATAGTGACCTGATACGCGCGCTTCAGCCCGTCGTTGGTGATTTCTTTGATCTGCATGAGGTGCATCTTTGCCTTTATAGAATCTTTTTCAAATCTCGATGTTTCCGCTCGGCGGCTTGCAGTCAACGTCTGGTGCGGGCGAAGGGACTCGAACCCCCACATCTTACGATACTGGTACCTAAAACCAGCGCGTCTACCAATTCCGCCACGCCCGCGCATCCAAACGAAGCCGCAGGGGCCAGACTTTTCAGCCTAACCTACACGGACAAGGGAGCGCCCTTAAAAGGCCGCGCGCAAAAGGGCAAGCGCGCAAACCAAAAGGTGGTCATCAGATGTGATGAACAGCAGTCTGATCTTGCCGTTCCATGCCGCCGCGATTACAGGGCGGCCATGAGCGAAGAAAACACCCCTGAAGCCGCAGCACCTGAAGCTGTAACGCCAGAAGCTGCAAATAGCGCAGAAACCCCGTCAGCCTCCGACGTTCCGCCGGACTGCCTTTCGGTAAATCCGCGCAACAAGTTGTTTGACGAAGAAAAACTGCGGCGCGGCGTCGGCATCCGGTTCAAGGGCGCCGTACGCACCAATATCGAGGAATATTGTATTTCCGAAGGCTGGGTGCGCGTTCAGGCCGGCAAATCGCTCGACCGCAAGGGTAACCCTCTGACGATCAAACTAACTGGCCCGGTAGAGGCATGGTACGAAGATCTGGGCGACAATCCGCCAATCGCGAAAGCCTAATTAGTTCTCGTAACGCGCAATTGCATCGCGAACCGGATCTGATCGGCGCGGCCCCGCAATTGCGACACGGGCAGGCTGCGGTGCGGGCCTGGCCTTCGCCGGCTCGCCCAAACTAGCAAATGCCTGGCTGAATTTCTTTGAAGGCTTGGTTGTTGCCACAAATGGCCGCGTCAGACTTGCGAGCCGATTGCCAGAAGGCGATCCGCCTTTGGCCTTTCCGCTGTAGATAAAGCCGTGCACCGGCCAGGCAGTCTTTCCGACAGCCTGCAGCGGGTCATACCAGACGCGGACCATACTCCAGTCATTATTCGGCGACACGTCGATTGCGCGCACATTTCGTTCGATCTGTCCGCGCCGACCATTGATTGGCGACCAGTTGGAATGGCTGATCAGCACCGTCCGGCTATCGATCACTTTGCTGACCGCAGCGACATGGCCCAGTTTCATGTTCTGATATGGCTGGAATGCCATGACGGCGCCCACTTGAGGCTGCCTGCCGCGCTGGTAGCGGCCATCGGCCTGATCCCACCAGCTATGGGCATCGCCATATATCTGAATGCCCGACATCTCGCGCGCATATGGTACGCATTGCAGGTATGGCGGCAATTCGCTGCCGGAATTGAAAGTGCCGCTCTGGCTAGCGCTATTCTCGAAACCCACCGACATATCCGCGGAGGTTTCAGCTGACACAGCAACAGGACTTGTGAAAATCGCCATTAAGGCGAGGGGCGAGAGCGGCAATTTCATGCCGCCTTTCTTGCCGTTCAGGGTTAGAATTACGCTGCCAGTCATGGTTAACCAGAATTAACCATGACTGCTCCTCAAGCTGATCAACCTTGCCAATCAACAACGAAAGGGCCACCTGCGCGGGAATGTTACCACAAGTCATCATTATCGGCCGACCAAACGTCGGCAAATCGACGCTGTTCAACCGGCTGGTCGGCAAAAAACTGGCGCTGGTCGATGATCAGCCGGGGGTTACGCGTGACCGCCGCTCAGGCGATGCAGAGATTGCTGGGCTCAAATTCAAGATCGTCGATACCGCCGGTTGGGAAGACGACGATCCCGAAACCCTGCCCGGTCGGATGCGGGCGCAAACCGAAATCAGCCTGGTGGACGCGGATGTCGCGCTGATGGTGATCGACGCCCGCGCTGGTATCACTACACTGGATGAGGAAATCGCGCTGTGGCTGCGGAACCAGAAAGTTCCGGTGGTGATGGTCGCGAACAAAGCGGAGGGCAAATCCGCTGAGCCGGGCATTTATGAAAGCTATTCACTGGGCTTTGGCGATCCGGTGCCGATTTCCGCCGAACATGGTGAAGGCATCTCGGACCTGTTCGGCGCTTTGTGGCCGCTGATCGGCGAAAGCGAAGAACGCATCGCGGTCGAAGATGCTTACGAGGCTGAACAGCGCAAGATTGCCCGGCAGGAAGCGGTGGACGCTGCAGAGGCAGCGGGCGAAGACTATATCGAGGAAGAAGCCGTCAAAGGACCGCTAAAACTGGCAATTGTCGGCCGTCCAAACGCAGGCAAAAGCACGCTGATCAACCGTTTGCTGGGTGAAGACCGGCTGCTGGTCGGGCCGGAAGCTGGGATTACTCGCGATTCGATTGCGGTGGACTGGAAGTGGAACGATCCCAAGACTGGCGAGGTCCGCGAAATACGCCTGATCGACACCGCCGGAATGCGCAAACGCGCGCGGGTGGTGGAAAAACTGGAAAAGATGGCGGTGCAGGACGCCAAGCTGGCGATAGACTTCGCCGAAGTGGTAGTTCTGCTGCTGGATGCGACGCTGGGCCTCGAACATCAGGATCTCAAGATCGCCAGTCAAGTGCTGGAAGAAGGCCGCGCGCTGATTATCGCGATC
>Ga0209491_10001313_pt1 | contig 49017 bp, 49 predicted proteins | sample BON02_FD_187213 | JGI IMG/M metagenome (GOLD analysis project Ga0209491, IMG submission 187213) | Freshwater microbial communities from Lake Bonney liftoff mats and glacier meltwater in Antarctica - BON-02 (SPAdes) (version 2) | ecosystem: Environmental > Aquatic > Freshwater > Ice > Glacier...
GACAACACCGCACTGGAACACCTCTGCGCCGAACTGACCGAAACCCAAACAATTTACCCCGGCACAAAACTGCGCCTCATCTACAAGAAGGTATCATAACCACTTCCGTCGAAGTCAGGTGCTCTGAGGTTGGGCCTGATGCTGGTCCTTGGTCAACCCAAGGGAAGTTCGGAATACATCCAGGCCACAAGTCGGGTCGGACGTGAAGCGACAAGGCCCGGATTGGTCGTGGCCCTGCTCAATCCCCATAAGCCCCGCGACCGTTCCCACTTCGAACAATTCAAGGTCTACCATCAATCCTTCTACCGCTCGGTCGAAGCGACCAGCGTGACTCCCTTTTCGCCCCGGGCCCTGGATCGAGCGCTGGCAGCGACGTTGGTGGGAGTCATTCGCCACTCTTTGGAAACGATGACCCCTTCATTGGGAGCGAAGCAGGCTCTCGATTCCTCGCTCAACAAAAGCCTCGATGGATTCTGTATTCTCATGGCCGAGCGGGCAAGGGATCACCGTCCCGACCTCGATCAGGAGTCGCGGGACGAGCACTACCAATACGTTCTTAAACGAAGCCGGGGTCTTATCGATGACTGGAAGAAGATCGCCAAAGATTATCAGGACGAGCACAACATCGGCCTCAAGTATCAGCAATATGAGGACGGCAAGAACGCCAAGCCCCTGCTCCACCCCTTCCTCGATCCCGACCTCGGTAACCTGCAACCGGAGTTCATGAACTTCCGGGCCAATCGGTCGATGCGTGACGTAGAGACAAACACGGAACTCAAGATCAAGGAACTCACCGAACCGCTCACGAGTCTGGCTCCACGTCCGTCCGCACCCAAATCCACCTAGACAATGGCCATCCAACAACTTCGTAGCAGCCAGCTCATCACCACTTTTGGCACCGGGTCGATGGTGGACCTTCCGGACGCCTCCGTCATCATTGGCGGCCCGGACAACTGGGTTTACCGGGAAGAAGACATCGCCGATCATCTGATCAGGGAAGATCGGCTCAGCAAGCGAATCGCCCAGTATCTCAACGAGCTCTTTGAGTATAAACTCCAGGAAGTCGATCTCATGCGTCCACCGCGCATGAGAAGCTCCCTCCAATACCAGGGTAAGAATCCCGAAGTCACCGCGTGGAAGTTTCCCGAATGGTATGTCGTCCAAAACATCGAAACCACCAAGCTTGGAAAGCGGCGGCGACTTGTCGGCAAGCAGCTCATCGAGAACGGGAAATATCGAGAGAAAGACGGGAAACGGTATGCCGTCGTCCCGATCCGTTTCGTCAGAGCCTGTGACAAGGGCCACGTCGATGATGTCGATTGGTTAAGCTATGTGCATGGAGTGGATCAAAGAAACTGCCCGCGATCCCAAGGAGGTCTTTTCCTGCTGGAAAAAGGAAGTTCGGGTGCCCTCTCCGACATTTTCGTGACCTGCGATTGTGGAAAGTCCCGGTCTCTCGCACTGGCCCGCAAGGACAAAACCCTTCTGGGCTATTGCAATGGCCGCCGCCCCTGGCTCGGCCCGCTGAGCAAGGAAGCCTGCTCCAATCCTTCCAAGCTTCTCGTCCGTAGTGCCAGCAATGCCTACTTCCCCCAGCTCTACTCGATCATTTCCATTCCCGAAGCGGGGACGGGCCTGCAGGCGGTGCTTCGGAAATTCGAAGCGGATCTCGCTACCGTTACCTCGGTGGAACATCTCGCGATGGCGCGGCAGTTCAACAATCTCCTTAACCGCAGTCTTGGCGATCACACCGACAAGGAAGCGTTTCAAGTTCTCACTCACATCCGGGAGAGCAGACCGGACCAACCGGTCGCCACAAAGCCGCTTGAATTTGCCGCTTTTACCGGACCCACGAATCGGCTTTGCGATGATCAGGTCGAAGGTGATTTTCTAATCCGCCACCTCGATGACGAACATTGGAAGATGGATCCCCTTCTCAGCGAGTGCCTGGACAAAATTGTTCTGGTTGATCGACTCCGCGAGGTCGTCGCTCAGGTTGGATTCACTCGATTCGAATCCAGAGGCACAACCTTGGACGGAGAACTTGATCTCGATCTCAAGCCTGCACCACTTGCCAAAGACAAGATCAAGATCATCCCCGCCTTTGAGAACCGTGGGGAAGGCATTTTTCTTCAGTTTAATGCACCACGAATCTCCGACTGGAGCAGTCGCCCTGCCGTTCAGGATCGGGCCGAAGCGCTGAAGGCAGGCTTTGCTCTCAAAGCCCAGGAGCGCGGCCAGGACGATTACAACTTCCACGGAGCACCGTTCTACATGCTCCACACCCTTGCCAACCTCCTCATTCAAGAGATCACCCTGGAGTGCGGATACCCGGCGAGTTCCCTGAAGGAGCGCATCTATTGTTTTGCCGACACCGGCCAGTTCGGCATTTTGATCTACACCGGGAGTTCAGATGCAGAAGGCACGCTCGGAGGCCTCGTCAACTCAGCGAAGCGAATCCGCCCAATCATCCTCAACACCATCCAGAACGCCTCGATTTGTTCATCCGATCCGGTATGCTCTCACACCAAGCCGGAGCAGAACAACCCCAGCCACTGGCTCTTGGGGAGTGCCTGCCACTGTTGCACCCACCTTCCCGAGACATCGTGTGAGCAGATGAACCAGTATTTGGATCGCTCGCTCGTCGTGCCGACCCTTGAAGGTCTTGGCTGCGAATTCTTCACTGAAGTAGCACCATGAACCCGTTTCTCCTATTGCCTAGCAGCAACCTCGAATCACTATTGAGCGGATTCTCAAATGGTTCCTTAAAGTATGAAGTGACCACCCCTGCCCTTCTGAATAGCGGTGCCACCCCTGAACTTGCTGGTGCGATATCCAGCTTCATTGAAAGCAAAGCTTACTCCCCAAGCACCGTGGCGGCGATTATCGGTGCGGTCCTCGATACCCGGGAGCACATCAAGAATGTTGCGCTAAGTCAGAGCCTTGTCGTATCCGGCCCAGACTCGCCGAACCTTTCTAACCTGAAAACAGGAGCCCGCTTCGTCCAGATCGTCGAACACGCGAAACATGAGCTGATGCTGGCCACCTTCGCGCTCTATCAGGGCGACAAGATCCTTGAGCCGATTCACCAAGCTATGGTCAACAACCCGGATCTCAAGGTAACTTTGGTGCTCAACATTCAACGAAACTACGGAGACCGAACCCTGAGCGAGGAACTGATTGCCAAGGCCCGGCAGGACTTCGTCGGCAGAAACTGGCCCTGGGAACTAAAACCTCACGTTTACTACTTTCCCGAATCCCTACATTTGGATTCCAAGCTGCGGGCCTCAATGCACGCCAAATTCCTGATCGCTGACGAAGAACGATGCTTCATCACCTCGGCGAACTTCACCGAAGCTGCACAAAAAAAGAACATCGAGATCGGCGTTGAGCTTCAACACTCACATGAGCCAAAAGCTCTCAGCCGATACTTCAAGGACCTGATCGCTAGAGGTGAATTGAAACCATTGTTGGAACCAGAGCCGCAAGCTGACTGAGAGGCTCTAAAAATTTTCCACTTCTCATGCCTAAAAGACCTAAAGTCCAAGCACCCGAGAAACGCGAGTTCCATATCGTCACCTCGCTGGAGCAAGACCTCGCTTACCAGCCAAAAAAAATGAGCGACGATCACGTCATGCTCTACCCCGACTTTCGCTATTCGCCGCCGGAATCCGCTAATTTCGCCCCCTCGGCATCCTGCAGCCCTTGATTTATCAACACCCCTCTCCTGAAACAGCCTGTGGTGGAGACCCACCCTCTGGACAGCCCGCCCCTTGCCCGGTGTCCAGCGACAACTATAATTGCCCCCCAACAACAATTAAGATTGGAATGTTCCACGCTCACAACTGGAGGCAATCATTCTTTGCCAACACAGCCGATACGGGCCTTCCCTGCGGTTGTGTTGGCAAAGAATGACTGCCGAGGAAATGTTCCACAGTTGTCGCTGGGGGTCTCAGTTTTAATTGTCGTTCTACACGCCCGCCAGCGACTCTGCCTTCGGGCCACCACCGACTACTGGGTCAACCAACCCGGCGGCATCCCCGTATTCAAAATCAACCAAACCGTCGACCCCGGCATGATCGAAGTCCTCCGCACCCAAATCATCCCCCGCCTCGAAAAAGACATCCCCAATCAACCCAGCCCCGAACAACTCCAAGCCGACCCCCACCTCCCTCGCTTCACCCTCATCTTCGACCGCGAAGGCTACAGCCCCGCCCTCTTCAAAGAACTCTGGGAAGACACCCTCAAGATCGTGGCCTACCGCGCCGAAACCGCCCTAGCGCAGATCCTGGCAGAGACCATGCACGTGCATCACCGGGATGAAGCCCGGGGCCTGGCGCAGCAGATCATGGCGACCGAAGCCAACCTGCGCCCCGACCCCGAAGCGGGCACCCTCACCGTAGAAATCCACAGCCTGAGCACCCCCCGCGACAACACCGCACTGGAACACCTCTGCGCCGAACTGATCGAAACAATTTACCCCGGCACAAAACTGCGCCTCATCTACAAGAAGGTATCATAACCACTTCCGTCGAAGTCAGGTGCTCTGAATCTTGTCATTCCATAGTCCGCTTCGGAGCCAGCCGCTATAAGCATTCGTATCCAAAACTACTTCCATAACCCCTCATCAATTTCGTCGAAAACTTCCATCCTTTTATCCCACTCCTCGCCAAACTCCTCCGGACAACTACCCGCGAAACGCTCCAAGCCGTTCGTCGCCTCTTTATCCACGATTCCCAGCCCTTTCTTCACCGCTTCTCTCAGTACCGTATTCATCGACACCCCCCGGCGTTCGGCCTCGGCTTTCGCCTTGGCCACCCACTCTTCTTCCACCCTCCTCACCGTCACTTGCGTCATGCATGCACCTTAGCATTAAAACGCATGCAGGCAACGCAAGTCATGTTCACCGAAGACCAACTCCTCCCCATCTCGGCTTTGCAACACATGTTGTTTTGCCCCCGTCAATGCGCCCTCATCCCACATGGAGCAAAAAAAATATGCCAGGCATATTTTAAGCAAACGTCCTGCTTCCCCTCCCGCCCCGGTGTTTCCACGAGGTTGGGGCTGGCTTCCAGAGGAGCGAAACACGCAATCTCCTCATCTCCTCATCTCCTCATCTCCTCATCTCCTCATCTCCTCATCGCCGCTTGGCCACTTCATCGCCACCGCAATTGCTGGCCACCACGCTGGACTACTCGATGCCCGCCACGAATCGCACGCCAGCCTCGAAAAACGCTTAGCAAAGTCTTTCGGCGTCGAAATCCCGGACATCTACGCACCTCCAGAAAGCACCAACCTCAAACTCACCAACCCTCCTGCTTTCATCCCTGATCCGAGAGTCGACCCTTTCGCCTCAGCTTTCTTCCAACGCATTCTTTTCTCCTGCCTCGTCGACGCCGACTTCCTCGCCAGCGTCCACATCCTCGACACCCGCATCGAGCGCGACGGCGCAAAAGTCCCCGTCAACGAAGCCGCCGGCAAACACCTCGCAATGTTCAAACGCCGTGCCCGCAAAGGCCAAGCCTTCCACCAACCCTACTTCGGCTGCCGCGAATTCCCCGTCTCCTTCACCCTCCACGAAGATGTCTCCGCCCATACCCACCCTGATCATCCCCATGATCAATCGCAGTGGGAACCCGTCTTCACCTCCTTCGGAGATGGTCTTGAAGAATGCCAAGGCCATTCCTGCCAGAAGTACTCCCTATGATGCTTTTCGAAAGCTCCAGCTTTCGCTTCTTGGTTGAGGGGGTCCGAAAGCGGGAGCTTTCGGCTACTCTTTCGCTCCGCTGCCAGCCACCAAGATACCGGCTTCCGACCCCGTCGGTCGTCGAGACCCACCGCTGATTTGATCTCGATCCCAATCAACTCACGACTCACTCCCTGTAGAAGAAGCGTGAAAATCCCCGCAAAATCACCCGCCGTCAATTCGGAAACCCAACCCGATATCGAAGTGGTCCGAAACACTTGGGTTGCCGCCGTTTGCGTTTACCCGAAGCCCCTGGGACGACGTACACGCGAAAGAACCCAAACTGGCCCCAACACGCTCCACCCTTCCCATCGTAAAACCATTGGAAGAAAAAGGAGGGACACGACTTCCCTTCAAGCTAAGGGTTTTCCAGCACACGGTAGTAATGATAAGCTCCCGCCTGAATTGCCTCATGCCTTTCGCTGGCGCTACCGGGTTCTGCATACGATTTAGGAAGCCCGAGCGTCTGCCACCTAGCCAAGTCATCGCTGTGTTGCAAGGTGTAGGTGAAACCTGCCTTCACTGGCCAGCGAATGGTGACCTCACCGCTGACAGGATCAATTCTCACCGTTAAACCGGTCGCCTGGATCGGCTGAATCATTGAATTGACTTGCGCCAGCTTCTCTCCCCAGTAATCGGCGATCTTTGTCGAGAGGTCAAATGTACAGTGACCGACACCTTCCATGAAATCGGTCTGCACCGAGAACCCGAGCGACGCATAGGTCGGGGCGCTGACCGTCGCATTGGAGAACAGGAAATCTTCCGTGCCGATCGCATACTTGAGTTCGGAGCGAACGACCGCCTCGGGATCTGCGCTGACTGACTGTGCAGAACGATAGGTGAAGTAACCTTCACTCATCCCGGCGGCACCACAGCCGAGGAGGAAAAAACTCGGGTAATTGCTCCCCTCCCGGGGGAAAAACACGGCGTCCTGGAACCACGATCCACCGGAGGCCCCGGAGCCGAACAAGACATCGCGGTAAACATTGTAGTTTTCGAACATATGGTCGAGCACCGCAGTCACTTGTTCAACGTTTCCAGTCTGCGAGCCGCCCGACCGTCCGTCCCACGGAAAGATTCCGGGTCGAGCGGGGGCTTCCGGAGCTTGCGGTGCGACGTAGATCCAGTTGTTGGCATCGATAAATTGATGCACTTGGTTCGTCGGAGATGAATGCGCCCGGTAGCCGCCCTCGTCACCGTGGAGGTAATAGCAGAGGTAGGTCGGGCGGCTGGCGTCATACCCCTCACCGACAATGATGACCGCCGGCTGACCGGCAATCGTGACCTCGTGGGTCCCAATACCCGGTCCGCCGCTCCCGCCGCTCGGTGACTGCGTCAGCACAAAGGGTCCGGCGTCTTGGTTTACCTGGAGCGTTTCACCCCCAATGTCAATTTGGGCGCTGCGGGCGCTCGAAGTCGGATTATGTGCGATGCGCAAATTGACCACCGCACCGCCCACGTTGGAAAGAGGCGATTTAAGTTCGATCCAGTCCGGCAAACCCGTCACGATCCAAGCTACGTTCGCCTCGACCTGGAAAAAGGCACCGCTTCCGCCAGCGCCCATGCTGAGGGAACTCTCCGACAGGCCGATGAAATCGGGACCGCGTGCTTGCACAATTTCCACCGGCTGGTTGCCGACAAATACGGTCCCCGTTCGGGCGCCTTCCCCGGTATTTTGAGTGACGGCAATACGCACCTCACCGTCGCCATTCCCCAGCGGGAAAGGCGATTCCACGCTGATCCATTCCTCTGAGGGAAACACCTGCCAGTGGGTGCCCGCTGTCGCCGTCACGGCGAACAGGTTGCTTCCGGCGGTGCCCGCCACATTCACCGTGGCGGGGACTGTCGGTGCCGCCGTCGCGAGAGCCTCGTATTGCACGCGCACGACCCCCGCACCTCCGTAGGCGAACGCCGTTCCCGCCGCGCCTCCCACGACTCCCGAGACCGACCCCGTCGGGAGCGCTTCGCGTGCGCCGACCAAGTCAGTGGTCAGGTCGAGAGGCCAGACCTCGCGCTCCGTCGATCCGGTTGCCGGAGCGCCGAGAAAGAGGAGTTCTCCCGCCGCCCCTTCCGATGCCCCCGCAAAGTTCGGAGCAATCGTCGGAAAAGTGCGCGCGGGGCCAGAGCCGTCGAGCAGGAACTTGCGGGCGATCTCGTCGCTCCCAAAAACATAGAGCGCGTTACCCCCTTCCCTGCCGATGACTCCGCGCACGCTGGGGTAGGACAGCCGATAGTTCGCCGCGACGGTATTGAAGTCCGGGCTTACCGGGTCAGTGTTGATCACGTAAATGCGACCCGCGCTGCCGAGGTAGGCGCGCTTGTGATCCCCGGAGAGGCTGAGCACCTGCGCGAATCCGGTGCCGGGAATTGTTTCAATCACGGCGCGCGTTGCCATGTCGATCGCGACGACCGCATTGCCGCCATTGCATGCGAGGTAAGCCGTGCCGCGATCGGTGCAAACGATCGTGACCGGCTGATTGGGTAGTCCGGTCACGGTCGCCACCACTTGGTTGAAAGTCGGGCTGCCGGGATCGATATCGACCACTACCGCCGAGTCATTGATTTGATCGGCGATCCACAATTCCATCCCGTCAGCAGAGAAGGCGAGGGCATCGGCACCGGTCGCGATGCGTGCCATCTCCGAGCCGGTCACCGGATTCAGTTGCACCACAGGTCCCGAAAGCCCCCGCGATCCATAGAGCACCCCGGAACCAGGTTCCCAAGCGAGGTCGACGATCGCCCGATTATAGATGAGTTGCGCCGAACCACTGCTGCTCCCATTGGTCAGAATCAGGGCGATCAAAACACCCCAAACACGAATGAAAATTGAAATCGCTTTCATAGGCGCAGAAGCATACAGATCTAATGAGATTTTTGAACTCTGAAGTGAAGTGAATGCGAAAGTTGGACTCTTGGGAAACCAAGGCCATGTGTGACGATCTTCTCCAAACACCGCCCTAATGTCTTCCTAAAACACCGTCTCTCGTCGCCGCCGACCGATGAAAATCGTGAGAGTGACGATTCCCATCAGAGCCACGCTTGGCTCGGGAATGACGCTGTAAATCCACTCATCCATCGCCGAGACCCTCATGAGATACCCCATCACCGTAGCCGCTCCCGTAAAGATTACCGGGTTCGGTGGGATTCACGCCCCACGAAACGAGCCCCACCAACTCGGGACCACTCCCAAAGTCCGCGAAGGCAGGTCCCCCGCTATCTCCCAAGGCTGAGGTACCCTCAAGGGCGGTGCCGAAGGTCGTGCTTCCTGAACCCCGAAGATTGGGAGTTGGTGAAACGGGCTGGCCGAAGGCATCGAAGGCCACTTGGTTGGCGAGACTGTTCCGGGTGCTCGATCCATCGTCAAAATCGTAGGCCAACAATCCGCCCGGTCCGGCAGAGCCACCCACCGAAATGACCCGGTCGATGGTATTGGTGAAGGCAAAGATTTCTCCCGAAGCATTGAAGTCCAGGGACTGGCCCGCAATACCGGCCAGACCCGCGCCCAAAACCGTCACCTCCATCCCCAGCTCGCTACTTCCCGCATACAATTTCGCTGCCCCAAATCCCTTCACCGGATTCACCAAGCGCACCAAGGCCACATCCCACCCCTGCGTCGTCGAAAAGCTCCCATCCCATCCCGGATGCTGCATCCACTCCGCCGCTTCATACCGTTGACCTCCGATGGAAAAGCCCAACCCTCTCACCTGTTCCGCATCCCAGTTGTGCGCCGCCGTCAGCACCCAACGATCATTCAACAGCACGCCAGTTCCCCGGTAGTTGCCACCGCTCTCATCGATCTCCAAGGTCCCCACCCCGCCATAGGCCTCCGCAAGTTGGCGGGGGACCTCCAAGTTCGGCAAACCAATGACGACCGCACTCGCTGAAGGAAAGCAAAACGCAAGTATCATTCCAAATGTGAGGAACCCGCCCGGCATCTTCGAACCCGCACCTGAAGGCCTACCAATTCCGGACGGGCCATTCCTCCCTTTGTCGCCATCGATTCCTCGATACGATCTGGACGACAGCCGGTTCAGTCCCATTCTGCTCATGCTGGTCACTCCGTGACCCTTGGTCTGAGCTGCGGGCCAAGCGGAACCCGAGGTTGTTGTTCCAGTTCGTTGGTGAAGATCGCATACGCCGGGATTGCCTCCTTTTCAGAAATGGCCTTCCGCAGGTCCCGTAGCTTCGCAAACACCGCAAAATCGGCCACACTGAGCACCTCCTTATAATCGACCTTTGGGCCACTACTCCGGCTCTTCTCTGCTCCCACCGGCCCATCCAGAAACTCAATACAAAACGCCCAAAACGAATCCTCCCCATTCCCCACAAACTCCTTCCGCACCGAGGCAATGCGCCCGCCGCGTAGCAGCTTATTCAGCTCCTCCTTCGCACTCCCCTGCCCGTTCGCAGGGATCTGAATAAATTCAAATGGCATCGTCTATTTCATGAAAAAATTTGCCAGGGGCTACGCCCCTGAACCCCTTTCTTCATTCCTAATTCTCAATCCTTAATTCTACTCCACTCCCTTCACTTCGTTGCCTGCGGTCGTCCCTCCCTTGCCTACTCCGTTCGCTTCGCTTGCTGACTTTTCTATTCTTTCCAGCTGCTTACTGGGGGACTGAACTGCGGGCCATGCGGAACCCGAAGTCGTATCCGTAGCTGACGTCGACGGGCGGCGGGGCGTTGACGTCGCGGTATGCCGAGCGGCAGTCGTACGGAGCGCTGCCCAAACTGCCACCCCGGTACACCCGGTACCAGTGCGTTGTCGTTGTCGGCCCTCGCGGATCGCTCGCGGGCGACGTGACATAGTAGCCCCAATCCCACCAATCCCAGCACCATTCCCACATATTCCCCGCCATGTCATACAGCCCATAACCATTCGGCGCGAAACTCCCCACCGGCGAACTATAGGGAAAATTCCTATCGTCATTGTTGCTCCAAGTCGGGTGGGGGCCGCGCGTCGGGCTCACGTCGTAGCTGTATTCACTCCGGCTGTTGTAATTTGCCTGACTGTGACTGATCGTGTCACCCCACGGAAACCGCTTCCCGCTCAGTCCACCCCGTGCCGCCTTCTCCCATTCCGCCTCCGTCGGTAAGCGATAACCACTCGCCGAGAAGTTGCAGGCCACCGTCGAGTCCACACCCGTCTTGAACACTGCCCCGCCCACCGTGTAGCAAGGCGTCAACCCCTCCTTCTGGCTGCGCGCATTGCACCATTTTACGATGTCATACCAGCTCACCGAATGAACCGGGTGATTCGCCCCCTTCGAAGCATACGAGCCATTCCCCGCGCGCAAGTCCGTATAGCCGTTACTCACTCCCCAGGTCCGCACGCTGTCCCACAGCTCCTTCGTCGTCTCATACTTCGCCATATAAAAAGCGCTCACGTTCACCGTGTGCACCGGGCGTTCATCGTCCCAGCCTTCCGCAAACGGATCCCCCATCTGGAAGCTCCCCGCCGGGATCAGCGCGAACTCACTCGATATCAAGGGTCGGTCATCCAGCGGAGCCGCCGCAGTGCTCTCGACGGTCACCGCTTGACCCGCAGGATCCCGATAGGTCCCGATCACCCGAATAGGCTCTTGATAAGTCCGGGACGGCAGAGTCAGCGAGGCTTCATTCCCTGTTCCCGGGATAGGATTTTTCCCATACCAAAGGTAAGTCTGGAGCGGGGTATCAGTAAGGATCGTCCCCGGAACATAACAGATTCCCACATTCACCCCTGCCGCGCTATGTGTCACCATCGGTTCCCCGCGTGGTTCATCACTCCCGAAGAGATTGATCTCCGTAGGGTCGCCGAGATCTCCCTCCAATTTAGCTTCGATCACGTCCAAGGTATCCACTACCTCCGCAAAATATTTCCACCCATAGGTCAGATCTGCTGACGACTCAGCACCCGAATCAGCCGTCACCGTCTCATAATCAGCCTTGAAATAGGGGTAAAATCCCATGCTCACACCGACTGCTTTATAGAGAAGAAAGCTCACCCGAGGGATCGCCTTCACCTCCACTGACGCCTTCCCCCTTAAACTACTTGGATTGGGAAAAACAGGGACTTGCTGCTTACTGGAATTGAATTTCAGAAGGTCTTGGTTGCCGGGAAAACCAATTCCGGCCTCAGCATTGAATGATCGGTTGACTCCCAATTTAACCGAGGTTGCAAATTCGATATCTCCGGTAATCTCGATTTCAAAATCAGCTTCGATCCCACCAAAGACTGGTAAGAGGCCCACATTCCCCAGATAGGTGAAAAATGACGCAACGGGTCCAACATCAGAAAGCTTGAAGATCGTTTTTTCAAATAATTCCAAACTCCCCGAAGCCTCCAGATTATAGACCATTCTAAAGTCAAAATCCCCTCCAATGGAACCTCTCACCCGCGGTATGGTGCCAGAACCGATTTCGGCTTCAAACTCAACATAGGGAGTCAACGAAAAGAAAACATCGTTCGGCACAACCTTTAACCCCAAATCAACCCCGGCCAGATCTTTCACCGTGATCCCGACTTCCCACCCCGAATCATCAAAGGTTAAGGTGTCAAAATAATGCTTACCATCCTTTGAGCGCGCCACACGCCGGGCAGGGGCCGCGCCCGTGGGCAGGATCACCGATTGGTCAGAGAGCGAGATCGTGCCAGCCTCCACCACATCCTTCAGGGTGAGCGTTTGTGTCATGAGCGTGAGGCTGTTGCCACTGGTGGCAAGCGAGGTGATACGACGATAAAAGACCTCATCAGGATCAGCGGGTGCGGTGTTGGTGACAATCTGATCGACCGCAAAGACGGGAGCATTCCCATCAAAAGTGAGCATCAACCGATCTCCAAGAATCTGTGACAGTTCGTAAGTATCGCCGTCGTCAGCGGGTAGCCTGACCGGCCCGACAATCGCCCGCGCCACGACACGTTGCCGGGCGGAAAGTCGTTGCCCCGCGCGTTGGGCCACCGCCGAGCCAAAGACGAAGAGATTCGCCGGATCAACCGAAAGCTCCGCTTCCTCTTCAATTTCACAAGTCAAGGTGTGGCTCGTTGAATTCCCGAGAGTGTCGCCCAAAGTCAGGCTAAAAGTAACTTCCTCCCCAAAGATCCCGAGGGCGGAATCAACGACATCGTAAGTGAGAATATTATCTTGAAAGGTTAAGGCGGGGCTTCCTGCGAGCGTCAATGGTGCCCCGCTCCCGATCGTGAGTTGAATGGTCGCGGGATCGATCTCAGTGAAGTCGTCAAGGACCACGGTAAGATCGGAAAAACGGCGGACGCCAAAAGCACCATCAGCAGGGTTGCTGCCGACGATGACCGGAGCCTGCTCGTCGAGCCGGGTGGCCTGGATGAACTTCTTCCCGCCCGGTCCTGGCGTGAGGTCGTAGAACTCGACAGGGCCTTCCGCTTCCTTGGGGTAGCCGGGAACAGGGGTCCAAGTTCCCAATTCATCAGAGGTCTGGAGCTGATAGCGTACCCCTGGATCCGTGCGCCAGAGAAAGCGGTAGTCCCGATTGGCAGGATCGGCCTCATCGGCTTTCTGGAGAAGGGTGGGGAGGATTGAGACGGTGGGGAGCGTCTCTTGGGCCGTCCCGGTGAAGGGAAGCGCCAGAAGAAGCGCGAGAGCGGTCATGAGGGCGTTGAGTTTCATTGCTTTTTAAAAAGAGATTTTGCTTGGATCAAGCGGTGACGTTTGATGATGAAGAATAGAGCGGGCAGCACAAGGAAAGAGACAGAGGGTTCCGGAATGGCATAGAGACCAGTCGTTTCTTGGATCCATGGGAGGTAAGGCTCGACGAGAATCCCGCCCCCGGTGTCGCCAAATCGGCCCCCGACGCCTTCGGTAAAAGTGTTGATGCCGAGGAGGCCGAGACCATCTGCCGAGGTCACCAACGCGGGCCCGCCGGAATCACCGGGACCGATCATGCTCTCGCGCGCGTTACCCAGGCTGTCAGGGGAAGCTGGATCATCGAAATCATAGAGAAAGACTTCATCGAAGAGCCCGCCTTCGTCATCCCTCTCGAAGGAATCAATGACATTCCAGCCGACTCTCCGCTCGGTGAGGTTGGCCGAGCTGGTGTAGCCGTAGCTCCCGAACCCGGAGCGACCAAAGCCGACGAGGGTAATCTCCATGCCCTCGGAGGCAGGGAGAAAAGACCGAGGGAAGTTTAGCGACGCCGGCAGCGGAGCGGCGAGGTGGAGGAGCGCTAGGTCGTCATTGATGCTCGGACTGGCGAAGCCCGTAAAACCCGGAGCCGCAAAAGCAGAGGAGACCGCGAAGGATCCAAAGGCCGGGAGGTGGAACTGATAGGAATTCCCCACCTCCGCCCCGCCGTCGTCAGCGGTATCAACATTGTGACCCGCAGTCAGAACCCACCGAGGCGAGAGCGCGATCCCGGAACCGAAAAAGGTTCCATCCGGGGTGAAGATCTCCAAAGCCCCCACCGCATTAAAAACCGACTCCCCGCCCTCTTGATCGAGGCGCTGGGACGGAAAGTCCACGGGAGATGAGAATTCATCGCCAGCAAGGATTGTGGGAAAGACGGTGATCATGGAACTTTCAATTAAATTGAGTAATCTTCGCAAACACACCAAAACCCGCCACACTGAGCACTCCCTTGTAATCCACTTTCGGACCACTGCGGTTCTTGCCCGCAGCCGCGCCGAGGACGCCATCCAGGAACTCGATGCAGAACGCCCAGAAGGAGTCCTCACCGTTCGCTACGAATTCCTTCCGCACCGACGCGATGCGCCCGCCGCGCAGCAGCTTGTTCAGCTCCTCCTTCGCACTCCCCTGCCCGTTCGCAGGGATCTGGATAAATTCAAATGGCATCTTGTTTTTCTCAATAAAAATCCGGCAGGGGCTACGCCCCTGAACCCCGTTTCTCCTCCCCGCTCCACTCCCTTCACTTCGTTGCCTGCGGTCGTCCCTCCCTTGGCTACTCCGTTACGGTCGCTTCGCTTGCTGGTTTTTCTATTCTTTCTTCCTGCTGTTACTGGGGGACTAAACTGCGAGCCACGCGGAACCCGAAGTAGCGGTTCGAGACCGTCGGGTCGTAGTAGGCGCGGAGCGCGGTGCGGCAGACGTTCGCAATGCAGAACCAACAGCCACCCCGGAACACCCGGTCCAAGCCCGATGTCCGCCCTCGCGGATCACTGGCAGGTGATGTGCCATAGTAGCGACTATCAAACCAATCCCAGCACCACTCCCACATGTTCCCCGCCATATCATACAACCCATACCTATTCGGCGCGAAACTCCCCACGGGACTACTGTAAGGCCATGCCCCATCATCGTAATCCGGGTGATCAGTCCAACTCGTGTAAAGGCTCACATCATAGACATAACGGCTGCCATTTGCGCGGTAATTCGCTTCGCTATGACTGATGGTATCCCCCCAAGGAAACCGCTTCCCGCTCAGTCCTCCCCGTGCCGCCTTCTCCCACTCCGCCTCCGTCGGTAAGCGATAACCACTCGCCGCGAAATTGCAGGCCACCGACGAGTCCTCACCCGTCTTGAACACAGCCCCGCCCACCGTGTAGCAAGGCGTCAGCCCCTCCTTCTGGCTTCGCGCATTGCACCACTTCACCATGTCATACCAAGAGATCGAATGCACCGGGTGATTCGCCCCCTTCGAGGCATCCGAGCCATTCCCCGCCCTCAGATCCGGGTAGCCATTGTTAAGTCCCCAAGCCCGCACGCTGTCCCACAGCTCCTTCGTCGTCTCATACTTCGCCATGTAAAAGGCGCTCACGTTCACCGTATGCACCGGGCGCTCACCCACCCAGCCTTCCGAGAACGCATCCCCCATCTGGAAGCTCCCCGCCGGAATCAGAACAAACTCCCCAGTTATGACGGGAGGTGAGACAGCAACAGTGACGCTGGCCACCTCTGAGAGAACCTCCTCCGAACCGTAGCGGAGTGTAACCTGATAGTCGCCCGCCGATGCCGATGTCACCCCGTAGATCTTGAGGGTGTCGGAATTCTCGAAGAGCCTACGTTCATTGTGCTTCCACTCGTAGCTCACGCCCGTTTCGTGATTCCCCTGCACACTCAGTTGCAGGATACCGCCGGGCGCAACACTTTGGCTGGCAGGCTGAACCAGAATCTCCAGAGGGACATCAACAAGCGACTCGGGGAAATACCAGCGCCATTCCTTTTCATAAATGTCCCATGGTTCGAAGGACGGAAGGAGGTCATTATCGAAAAAAAGGATCGAGAGCCCGGCGTTAAAGTTGATATTGAGGTTCATTCCAATATCAGCGCTCAGGTTACCGGTGTTCAAATCGGCATTGAGATCTCCGCTCAGAGTCGGATCAAAATTCACGTAGAATCCCGCTGCACTCACTACTTTCACATCGATTTCCGGCTTGACCTTGACTTCAAAGCCCGCCGTCCCGCCCACCGCGATCTCCGGCTCAATAAGATCAAAGTGGGCATCACCGTCTTGTCCTGTGATTTTAAGCCTTGGATCCAAGTCCTTATTGTAATCGAAGACCATCGTCTGGGTGTAGCCACCGGAGGCACCCAGCGAAAACGTGCCGGTGAGACCGGCGGTGATCGAGGTCTCGAACCGCAGGCGGGGGCTCACCGTGACCCACAGTCCGGAGGGTCCGAGCGGGATGCGGAAATCCCGTTTGATCAGGGGCTCCTTGGTTTTGGCGTTTTCATGATCATAATCATAATCAATCGCTGGAACGATGAACTCGAACTCCGGCTCCAGCACCGAATCTACCTCGACCGTGCATTCCGAGTAAAGTTTTTTGAGGCTTAGGAAACTAGTCTCCACAGAAATGGCAATAGTGGGGCGCAGTCGCAGCGTTGCTTGTTTCAGAGTCAGTTTGAAGTCCCACTCTGCGTCCGATACCGGCGGTTTGTCGTTGATTGGCAGACCGAATTCAGCCTCGGGGATGCCATTCTTGTTCTTGTAGATTCCCATGATCTCCTCGTCCGCCCAGTCGATCTGCAAGGGTTGCAAACTTTTGCTCGCACTGCCACTGACTGACTTCATCTGGTAGGCGCGGATGATCCTGCCTTCGGCGTCCGCCTCGAAGGCGATGTCATCCTGGCTCAGGCTCACCGAGCCCTCCTTCACGATCTCCCATGCCGGCACGTCCACGGTGCCGAGCGTCAGCTTCTTCGCCACGGCATTGTCCGCAATGGAGATAACCTTGCGATAGAAAATTTCGTCCACCGTGGCCGGGCACATGTTATTCAGATACTGGCCGATCGTGAAGACTGGCGCTGAGGTGCTGGTATAGGCAAGGACCAAGGAATCGGCGGTGACACTTTCGATGGTCCACTCGCTGTCATTCGCTCGGATCGGCCCGCCACCGCCGGCGCGGTCGGCAAGCACCCGGGTGGGAATCGGCGGGACGCGTTGTCCGGCCCGCTGGGCGGACGGTGAACCGAAGGTGAACAACCCGTCCACGAACACGATCTGCTTTTCCAACTCGAAGGACCAGTCGTAGGTGGCCGAGTTGCCGAGGAGGTCTGCCACTGTCAGTGAGGCATTGATCGGTGCACCATAGGCGCCCATCGCGGTGTCCCCACCGAGATTAAGGGTGAGAAGACCATCGATGTAGGTCAGCTCTGGATCGGCTGCGGTAAATGTCCCGAGGCCGTCAAGTGTGAGCGAGATCGTGGCGGGATCGACCCCGGTGAAATCTGACAAGCGGATGCCGATCTCTTCGTCCGGATAGAAGCGTTTGATGCCGAAGCCTCCGTCATCCGGAAATCTCCTGACGATCTCCGGGGCTTGCTCATCCAGGATCTGAACCGAGAAGAAGCGCGCCGTCAGATCGGTCTGAATTTCGTGCTTGCCCGTGAGCGCATCTGCCACGGCCGGGTATCCGGAAACCTGGGTCCATGAACTCAAATCCGGGCTTTCCCACAAGTTGTAACGTACTCCCGGGGCGGTGCTCCAAATCAACTCCTGCGGTGCGGCTGCCCCTGCCGGAGCCGGAAAGATGGCTGCCCGGAACCGTCCGTCATCCCTTCCCTGCCTCGCCAGATAGTCCGGCAACTCAGGCCCCAGATCGAAGGTAATCACAAGCTGCGGAGTGTTCACGCTCGCACGGGATTTGAAAGTAAGGAGTTGGTCGGCCGCAGCTGCGGGAAAGGCCAGCGCCAACCCGCGATTGACAGTGCTCGCGTGGACGATTTCCTGAAAATGAGCGAGAGCTGCTTCGGGGAATGCTAAGTGCGCCGTGGTGGGACCATCCACGACCAAGGCGATGTCGCCCAAAGCCGTTACTATTGGACGATTGGACCACGTAATGGTTGTTTCCGACCACCCGGCTCCAGGAATAGAGAGAGCAAGGTTACCACCAGCTCCGAATCCGCCGGATGAAGTGAGGCGCAGCTCCGCAGCTGTGAGGATGGCATTTGCTGGGAGGGAACCTAAATCGAACTGTAGGAAGGACTCCAGTGCCTGGCCGGAACTCTTGCCGACTAAGAGGTCCGTGGTCGCATAGTTGTTTGTCGGGCTCGCCTCCGAAATGGCGGCGTCCATGTATGGCGGCAGGCCCACCTCATTTGACTGGGCATGGAGATGACTAATCGAGACTAGAAGGATACCGGCAACGAGTCTAAGAAGCGAGGAACGTTTAGGAGATGGGTTTTTCGGAGCTTTCATGGGGATGAGGACGGGAACGACTGCAGTTTAGACTTAGGGAAACGTTCAATCTGAGGCAAGGGTTTTCGAAATCCGCTCCATTTTGTTGAAAATATGTCCCAATCCTGGGTCCAACGTATTTCTCGCAAAATCATAATGCTCGGAACCAAGAAACTATTGGTAAACGATCCTTCCGGGAAATATGCACTGCGCTCACTGCCCGGTAACTTTTCCGGCCTGCACCTGCTCTGCATCCAATGCGTCGGTTTTAAGATTAGCGACCCGGACATTGACATCGGCTTCGACATCTCAGCCGAGAATGGGGAAGCGCGGCGACTGCATGGCGGGAGTTCTTCGTAGCTTTGATAGGATGGCCCCGGGACATGGGCTTCCACAATATCAACGTAATGGTCCCCCCTTCCAACAGCACCCTGTCTAATTCGATGCAATCCCCCACGTTTTTGCGCCATAATAAGATGTAAAGCCCCCGGCTAACCGGGCGCCGACCGCGACTACCATGACACGCCAAAACGTCTACCAGCCGGAGGGACCTTCCCTCTGCCGCCTCCACCCGAAACCAATAAGCAATCCTCTTCATGAATTCCCGCACCGTTCCTCAGACCCTCCAGCGCCCGCTGCCGGCATCGCCAAAGCAGATGTCATTCCAGAGGATCTTCTCCTCGCTGAAGAGAAATTTCCCATCGAAGGTCTGTCCTTCCAGGGCCTGGCGGAGCCAGTAGGAATCATCCTCCCACATCCGCTCGAAGGGGATCTCGCTGATCTCACACCAATGGGGAATGGCCTCATCGGTGGCCGTCGGCACTCCCTCAAACTCGGTGCAGGTATAAACATGACAATGGATATCCGGGAGATCGGACATCGCGAACCACAATTCCCCCCGCTTCACCGGGTCGAGACAGGTAATGTGGAGTTCCTCCTGACATTCCCGCACAATGCATTCCTCCGGCGTCTCCCCGGGATCGATTTTTCCACCCGGACCATTGATCTTCCCTGCGCCAATCCCGCGAAGCTTCTCAATCAGGAGAACCCGCGAGCCTTGATGCACGAACATCAAGGTCGCCTCAATCTCTGGTTTCCAATCGTTCCAATTGGGAATCTTTAAATTGTCAGTCCCGGGCATATCCTTCCACCGTATCGCAGGTGCATACCAAATTACGATCTCCGTGAACATTGTCGACTCTTCCCACAACCGGCCAAAACTTATGACGCCGCAAACGGGCAACCGGGAAGGCGGCGCGCTCCCGGCTGTAGGGATGCCCCCAATCATCAGCCATTACCATCGCGGCGGTATGGGGAGCATTTTTGAGAAGATTATCCGAAACATCAGCTTGCCCGTTCACCACTTCCTCAATTTCTTCATAAATCGAGAGCATGGCGTCACAGAAGCGATCAAGCTCATCCTTGGATTCAGACTCGGTGGGTTCAATCATGAGCGTTCCGGCAACCGGCCAACTCATCGTGGGCGCGTGAAACCCGTAATCAATCAGTCGTTTCGCGACATCCTCAACGGTGATGCCACTCTTGGATGCCAGAGGCCGGAGATCGATAATACACTCGTGTGCTACCAGACCATCACGACCAGCATAAAGAATGGGATAGGAATCGCGTAGACGCGTCGCCATGTAGTTCGCATTCAGGATGGCCATCCCGGTGGCTTCGCGGAGCCCGTTCGCTCCCATCATCGCAATATACATCCATGAAATCACATTGATCGACGCGCTTCCATAGGGAGCGGAGCACACCGTGTTCACGGAAGAATCCAAGGTCCCGTGCCCGGGAAGAAATTCCACCAAATGTCCGGCAACCCCGATCGGTCCGACTCCCGGACCGCCACCACCGTGTGGAATGCAGAAGGTCTTGTGCAGGTTGAGGTGGCAGACATCAGCTCCAATAAGTCCCGGATTTGTCAAACACACCTGGGCATTCATATTCGCTCCATCCATGTAAACCTGTCCTCCGGCCTCGTGAATTTCACGACAGATCTCTTCAATCCCTTCTTCAAAAACTCCGTGGGTTGATGGGTAAGTGATCATCAGGGCACCCAAAGTTTCGCGATGCAATTCGATCTTCTCCGTCAGATCAGAGCGGTCAATATTCCCTTCATGGTCACACTTGATTGGCACGACCTTGAAACCCGACATCACCGCCGAGGCTGGATTCGTCCCGTGGGCCGAGGTCGGAATGAGACAGGCCGTGCGGTTAGAGTCTCCATTGGCCAAGTGGAACGACCGAATCGCCAACAACCCGGCATATTCGCCCTGGGAGCCGGCATTGGGTTGCAGCGAAATTGCCGCAAAACCGGTAATCCGCGCCAACCAATCCGAGAGCTGATCCAGCATCTCGCGATAACCGACGCTTTGATCTTCAGGCACAAAAGGATGGAGATTCGAGACCTCCTTCCAGCTCATCGGCATCATCTCAGCTGCGGCATTCAGCTTCATGGTGCAGGAACCCAGCGGAATCATTGATTCGTTCAAGGCGAGATCCCGGGCTTCGAGCCGGTGCATGTAGCGCATCATCTCCGTTTCGCTGCGATAACGATGAAATGACTCCTGGGTCAGGAAATCACTTTCCCGACCGGGGAAAGAGAGATCTGTTGCCGCCACCCTGCTCTTTCCAAAGACCTTTAGAAGGGCATCGAGATCATCTTCGGTCGTCGTTTCATCAAAGGAAATTCCGACCTTACCATCCCCGAAATCACGAAGGTTGTATCCCGCCTCACGAGCCTTCTCCAATAATCCCGACGACGACGGCACCGTCACCGTATCAAAGTACGAAGAATTCACGACATCATCCAGGGAGGCCGCGAGAATTGAAGTCAGCCTGTGAATGCGCTTTGCAATTTTCACGAGACCTTCGGGACCGTGCCAGACGGCATACATCGATGCCATCACCGCGAGAAGAACCTGGGCCGTGCAAATGTTGGACGTCGCCTTGTCGCGCCGGATGTGTTGCTCGCGGGTTTGGAGGGAGAGCCGGTAAGCCGGATCGCCCTGGGAATCCAAGGAGACCCCGACCAATCTGCCGGGGATTTTTCTCTTCAAGGCATCGGCACAGGCAATAAAAGCGGCGTGGGGGCCGCCAAAGCCGAGGGGAACGCCAAATCGCTGGCTTGAGCCGACGCAAATATCGGCTCCCATCGCTCCGGGCTCCTTGAGGATCGTCAAGGCGAGAAGATCCGCCGCAACCGTCAGCAAGCCCTTGCCTTCATGAACCTTCGCCGCGAAATCGGTGAAATCGCGCACATTCCCGAGCGTCGAAGGATATTGCACCAGCGCGCCAAAAAATCCTTCAGGGGGAGTAAAGGCGTCAATCGATCCAATCACGACCTGGACCCCCAAAGGTTCGGCACGTGTTTTGACGACATCGATGGTCTGCGGGTGGCATTCCTCGTCGATCCAAAATACCGTCCCCTTGGGATTTGCGGTTAGCGAGAGACTCATTGCCTCCGCTGCCGCCGTGGCCTCGTCGAGAAGCGAGGCATTGGCGATATCAAGCCCGGTGAGATCCACCACCATCGTCTGGAAGTTCAAGAGTGCTTCCAAACGGCCTTGGGAAATCTCAGGCTGATAAGGGGTGTAGGCGGTATACCATCCGGGATTCTCAAGGATGTTTCGTTGAATGACCGGGGGGACGATCGTTCCGGAATACCCCTGGCCGATCATCGACTTGAGGAGGCGATTCTTGGAGAAGATCGCATGGAGATGCGCAAGCGCTTCACTCTCCGAGAGCGCATCTGGAAGCTCCGGTCCCTCTTTCCACTGGATGGCCTGCGGAACGACCTTGGTGACGAGGTCTTCCAGCGTAGAATAGCCAATGGCATCCAGCAGATCCTGGCGCGATGAAACCGAGGAGCCGATATGGCGCCTTGCAAATGGTTCACTCATGGTTGCCTTAAGAAACGATCAACGTGTAGGAATTCGCGTCCATGAGGGAATCGATCTGGGAAAGATCGCTCAAGCGCATTTTGAAAATCCAACCACCCCCGTATGGCTCCGTGTTCACTTTGGAAGGATCGGCGACAAGATCGCCATTGACCTCAATGATCTCGCCATTGAGCGGTGCATAAATATCACTCGCCGCCTTGACACTCTCAACAACCGCAACGGCATCCGCAGAAGCGACCTCTTTGAGATCGGGAAGTTCGACAAAAACGACATCACTCAGTTCTTCCTGGGCGTGATCGGTGATTCCAATAGTGGCGACGTCGCCGTCAAGGCGAACCCATTCGTGTTCGCGGGTGTAGTGAAGATCCAAGGGTACGGTCATAACGGAGGGGAGTAAATATGTTCTATTTCCTAAATAAAGGCTTTTTCGCCACAACGGCCGAAATCTTTCGACCGCGCATCTCAATGAAAACCTTGGTCCCAACCTTCACCTGATTGGTCGGAAGATAAGCAAGGCCGATACCCTCCCCCAGCGAATGGGACAAGCCACCCGAGGTCAGAACGCTCAGCGACTCGCCTTCCTCGGAAAGGACAGGATATCCAGGCCTGGGAGGAGCCGCCCGTTCGGTCATCCGAAGAGCCATCAACCGTTCGCGGCAGCCTTCTTTCTTTTGCGTCTTGAGAACCTCACATCCCACAAACTTTCCTTTTTCGAGATCCACAAACATCCCCAGCCCCGCTTCGAGCGGAGTGCGACAAGGCGAGAGATCCTGGCCATTGAGCGGATAGCACATTTCCAGCCGCAGACTATCCCTCGCTCCCAAACCACAGGGTTTCACTCCGGCCTCAAGGAAGCCCTTCCACCACCGAACGGCATCATCGGCAGGACAAAAAAGCTCAAAGCCATCTTCTCCGGTATAACCGGTCCGGCATACAAGCATCCGCCTTCCCTGGTAGGTAATCTCATCCACGGCATTGCGGGAAGGCAAGGTCCGCCCCTCGGTAACGGTCGTGTAAATCTCGGGTGCCTTGGGTCCCTGCACCGCCATCCCGGCCCACTCGCTGCTCTCATTCTCCATCGTAATCCCCTTCTCAAGGCGCTCCTCAAGCCAATCCCAATCCTTCTGGATACAGGAAGCATTGACCAAAAGAAGAAAACGATCGTCCGCAAGCCGGTAAAGAATCAGATCGTCAATCACGCCGCCCTCTTCGTTGAGCAAAAAAGTGTAGTGCGCCTTCCCCGCCTCCAGCTCCGCGACATTGTTGGTCAAATGACGGTCCAACCATCCCTCCGCCGGGTTCCCCGTCACGAAGACCTGGCCCATATGGGAAATATCGAAAATCCCGCATTCACTTCTCACCGCAAGATGTTCGTCAATGATGGACTGATACATGACGGGCATTTCCCACCCGGCAAAAGGGACTAAGCGCGCGCCTAGATCGCGATGCTCTTGATCGAGCGGAGATAGCTTGAGGATGTCGCTCACGTCGTGACTGTGTGAGCCGAATCCCACCTTGTCAACCCACCCATACCACACAGGGCATTTAGGACCCCCGCAAAAATAAATGCGCTGTTTCTACTTGTCCTTGATCCAGTCGCCTGCGTTCAAATTTCCTTTGAGTAGTCCAATACACAAAGGAAATTCTTGAAGCTTGAATCACTCAACCTGTTCGTCCCCCTTCCGGCCCGCAACCAAACCCGCCTTCCCCTCACTTCCACCCTGATTGACTCCGCAGAAGATAAAACCGAAACGATTCAGTGGCAGGGGAGAAAATTACTTGATTCTCCCTGGGATAGCGCCATCTTCCAGCACTTAGTGACTTGGTAAATGGTTCTCAAACTGACAGCGTCCGTTTTGCTTGGCTTGATGATGGTGGTGACTGCCACTTCCCAGGCTGGGGTGCGCTATTGCCTGTGTCTCCAGACCATCCTCATCGGTGATTGCGCTTGTCACGAACTGGTTTCCCCGGAAAAACGTCCGGGCAAAGGTGCGGACGCGGGTGGATGTTGCGAGTGCACAGCAAAAGGTGGTTCCATCGCGGTCGAAAAACAAGAGGCGGAAAATCCCCTAGGGAACGACTGCTGTATCAAACTCACCGTCGAGATCAACGATTTCACGACTTCCGGAGGTTTGGAATTCTCAGCTAAGTTTTCGCCGACCCCGGTTTTAATTTCCTCCCCCTCATCCGAGATCGGTATCCCTGCCGTGGTTCGAAACTGCTCCCTCAATCAAACCCGTGGTCCACCCCGGTTGTCGGTGGTCCCCTCAGTGCCCTTATTTCTCAGGCACTCCGTCTTTCTTGTTTGATTCCTCGGTTTTACCGCGAGCGCCGTTTGATTGCGCACGCGTTTTTTTGCGTTGATCCCGCCGATTCCCTTCGTGATCCGCATCCACCACAAAGCCCTCCCGGGGCCTTTGTTTCTCCCGGAAAACCAACAGAATTCACCTTGATGTCTTTAGACGACCTTACCAAAAAATCTTCCCGTGACCCCTTGCCGGGGTCACCCCGTCCCACACGGAAACGATCCCTGGCCTGGCTCTTGCCCGTCGGGCTCTTGCTCGGATTCCTCCTGATCCTCGGGCTCTTGTTCGGCGAGCGCTTAATCCCTGCCACTCCAGTCGAAACTGCGCCCGTTGTGACCATCCGTGCCGGAAGCTCCCCTTCGCCAACCAACAGGTCAGAAACTTCGAGCAACAACTCAACCCCCGTCGGCAAAGGAACCCTCCTCTTTCAGGCCTCGGGCTGGGTCGAACCCGACCCCTACACCGTGTTTGTCACGACTCTCGTCAATGGGGTGGTTCATGAAGTCCATGCCCTCGAAGGACAAGCCCTCAAGAAGGGCGATCTTGTCGCCACCCTGATCGATGAAGATGCCCGGCTCGACCTCCAGGAAGAAGAGAAAAAATACCTTGGTCTCGAAAAGGAGATCATCGCCCACTCTACCGGTTTTGATATCATCAATGCCGAAATCACCGCCTCCCAAAGAAAAATCGAAGCTCTCGAAAGCCAACTCAACGAAGCTCGTGATACCTTCACCCGGATGAGTCAGCTCAGTAAAGGTGCCGTTTCCCAGCAACAAGTTGTGCAAGCCCGTCTCGCGACCGAACGACAGATCGCCATGCTGGCTGAAGCAAAAGCGGACCTTCCGCGGCTCAACGCACAAATCGCCCAGTTGGAGGCGCAAAAGGAAGCAATGATGGCAAACCTCGACGAACTCGCCACAGCACGGGACCGGGCCCAACTCGCCTTGGACCGCACCAGGATCACCGCCCCGATGGACGGGATTGTTTTACGACTTCATGCCGCTCCCGGCCAAAAGAAAATGCTCGAGATGGACTCACCAACATCCGCCGTGATTGTCGAACTTTACAACCCAAAACAGCTCCAGGCGCGCATCGACGTCCCCCTCAATGAAGCCGCCGCCCTTTCGGCCGGGCAGTCCGTCGAACTCGTCTCCGATCTCCTTCCCAATACCACCTTTACCGGGACGGTCACCCGCATCAGTGGACAAGCCGACCTGCAACGAAATACCCTGCAAGCCAAAGTCGAAATCAACGAACCCGACGAACGCCTGCGACCCGATATGCTCGTCCGGGCAAAATTTTTCTCTCCGGCAAATGCACCATCGTCAGGCGAAACGCCGGCGGCATCGTCAGGCCGATTGTCCCTCTACGTCCCGGAAGAAGCCCTCGTCACCGATTCCCAGGTCTGGGTCGTTTCCCCGGAACTCACCGCTGAAAAGCGAAGCATCAAGCTCGGCAGCAATTCGAAGGACGGCCATCGCCTGGTCCTCGAAGGACTCCGCTCCGGAGAGTCCGTCATCCTCCCCCCACACGACACGCTCGACGAAGGCAGCCGGGTCGAAATCACCCATACCAATCGATAATTTTTCATGAAACCTCTTATCTCCATCAAGTCCGTTACCAAAACCTTCACGAAAGGAAAAACGACGATCAAGCCTCTCGAAAACCTCTCCCTGGATGTTCCTCGCGGCGAATTTCTCTCTCTCATGGGACCGTCGGGATCAGGAAAAACAACCCTTCTCAATCTCATCGCCGGCATCGATTCTCCCACCTCGGGAGAAATCCTGATCGATGGCAACGACATCTCAAAAATGTCCCGGGCCCAGCTCACAAAATGGCGGTCCGTGCACGTCGGCTACATCTTCCAACTCTATCATCTGGTGCCCATTCTTTCAGCCTACGAAAATGTCGAACTTCCCCTCTTGTTGGGAAAGTTGAGCAAATCCGAACGAAAGAAGACCATCCTCGCGGCCCTCGATCTCGTCGGCTTGGGAGACCGGGCCGACCACCGCCCTTCCGAACTTTCAGGCGGGCAGGAACAGCGGGTCGCCATCGCCCGGGCCATCGTGCATGATCCCGATCTCCTCGTCGCGGACGAACCGACCGGTGACCTCGACCGCGAATCCGCAGACTCAATTCTCAAGCTCCTCAACAGCCTCGCGAGCGATCACGGTAAAACCATCGTCATGGTCACGCACGATCCAAAAGCCTCGGCCGCCGCCCACCGGGCCTTGCAGCTTGAGAAAGGCAGCTTCGTCAACGAAGGTCACCTACTTACTCCCGCCTAGCACATCATCATGAAACTCGCGATCCTTGCCCTCAAAAATCTCACCCGCAACCGGTTAAGATCACTCCTCACCATTTTAGGAGTGGCCGCCGGCATGTTCCTCTACGCCTCGGTCCAGACCATGCAGCACTCGCTTTCCGTCGCCACGGAATCAAGTGCGGCGGACACCACCCTCGTCGTCTATCGCGAGAACCGCTTCTGCCCCTCAACCTCTCGTTTACCCGAACACTACCTCTCCACCATCGAGCGCATCCCCGGAGTGCGCCAGGTCATCCCCATTCAAATTGCGGTGAACAACTGCGGGGCTTCGCTCGATGTCATCACCTTTCGCGGAGTGCCTCCAGAGACTCTCAAAAACTACAATCCCGGCATCAACGTCATCGATGGCTCTTACGATGATTTTGTGAACCAGACCGATGGGGCCCTGGTCGGTCAGCATCTCGCCGAACGACGCGGCCTCTCTCCGGGTGACAAATTTGAAGCCGTCGGCGTCAACGTCACCGTCGTCGGCATCATCTCATCCGACTCACCCCAGGATGAAAATGTCGCCTACGTCCATCTCCCTTTCCTGCAACAGGCTTCACGCGTTGGCCTCGGCATCGTGACGCAATTCAATGTCAAAGTCGAAAATGCCGACCTCCTCCAACCTGTCGCCGCCCAAATCGACCAAACTTTCAAAGCCGACCAGCAACCCACCAACACCCGGCCTGAAAAAGCCTTCTTTGCCGAGACCGCCAAGCAAATGATCGAACTGATTGGCTTTACCCGATGGCTTGGCCTGGGAGCGGTCATTGCCGTTCTCGGCTTGGTTGCAAATGCCGTCCTCCTCATCGTTCGCGGCCGGGTCAAGGAGACTGCCATTTTCCAAACCCTCGGATTCTCCCGTCTCGCCATTGGCCTCATGGTGGTCATCGAGGGAATTCTCCTCGGTCTCACCGGTGGACTCATCGGCGTCCTTGGCGCGATGGCTTTTTTCCACTTCAAGTCGTTTACCCTCGGAAATGAAGGCCTCACCCTGGCGCTCTCCCCTTCAACGAGCGTCACCCTCTCCGGTCTCGCGGTCGCGGTCGCTCTCGGACTCCTGGCCTCGCTCTACCCAGCGTGGAAAGCGACTTCCCGCCCTCTTGTGCAATCTCTCAGCTCATAGTCATGCTCCCATTTACCTACGCTCTCCGGAATCTCTTCCGCGATCCCTCACGCCTCGCTCAAACCGTAGGTGGGTCTGCCGTCGTGGTGCTTCTGCTCATCGCCGCCGTCGCTCTCAACCAGGGAATGGATTCCGTGCTGTCCGCCTCGGGCTCTCCGAATAATGTCATTCTGTTAGGAAAAGGATCCGAGGAATCCGTCGAACGATCCGAGGTCAGCATCACTGCCGAATCCGCAGCAGCCACCACCATTGCCGGCGTAAAGTCCCTCCTCGGGGTCGCCGCAATTTCCGGGGAGATCATCTATCAGGCTCCCATCAAAACTGAGTCAGGAATTGAAGAACCAGCCCTTCTCCGGGGTGTTCTCGAAAAGGCCCTCCTCGTCCATACCACAGTGAGCTTGCTCGAAGGAACCTTCCCCGGCCCGGGCGAAGCAATGGTCGGGCACCTCGCCCACCGCAAACTGGGAGTCGATGAAGACGAACTTGCGGTGGGAAAAAAGATCTCCTTTGGCGACACCCCTGTCCGCATCTCAGGGACCTTCGCCGCTCCCGGAACGGTGCTGGAATCCGAAATCTGGTTTGACCGCAATGACCTCGCCTCCCTGACCCAGCGCGACTCACTCTCATCGATCACGCTGCGGCTCGAGAACCCGAACATGGAAGACGTGGAACTCTTCACCTTCCAACGCAACGATCTTGAACTCTCCGCGATTCGCGAAGACCACTATTACGAAAAACTGAGCATCTTTTACGAACCCATTAAAATCATGACCTGGGTCACGGCAGCCTTGGTCGGGGCCGGCGCGATCTTCGGAGGTCTCAACACCCTCTACGCCGCCTTCGCGGCCCGCATCAAGGAAATGGCCACTCTCCAATCCATTGGCTACACCCGCACCGCCCTCTTCGTTTCCCTCATCCAGGAAAGCCTCCTTGCCACTCTCACCGGAACCCTGGTGGCCTTCATCCTGGCATACCTGCTGTTAGATGGGCGCACCGTCCCTTTCTCCATCGGCACATTTACCCTGACCCTCACCCCCACCGTGATTCTCTCGGGTCTCATTGCCGGGATTCTTCTGGGTTCCCTTGGGACCCTCCCGCCGGCCATCCGCTGCCTTCTCCCTTCGCTTCCAAAAGCACTTCGCTCGAACTAAAATCACCAACCAAAAAAATAGAAAATATGAAACCAACCAAACTAATCGCCCTCGGTCTCACCCTCGCGCTGGCATCCTGCTCCGAGGAAAAAGAAACTTCGAAGGCCGATTCCAGCACTGACCCGGGAGGTCTCACTTCTCTGGTGCTGACTACCGCTCCCGAGAAGCCCGTCGATATCGCCGACCTTCGAAAATCTGCAAAGCCAGGCGAAACCGTCACCTTCACGGGACATATCCTCGGCAGCAACCCCGTCTTCATGGATGGGCGTGCCGTGATGATCATGGGAGATCCCAAAAAGCTCACCGCGTGCAGCCTCAATCCCGGCGATGAATGCGAAACCCCCTGGGATGTCTGCTGTGATGATCCCGATGTCATCAAGGCTTCCATCGTCACCGTCCAAGTCGTCGACGATGCTGGCAAACCTCTCAAGACCGGACTGAAAGGTCTGGGTGGCATGAAGGAACTCAGTGCCGTCACCGTCGTCGGTCAGGTCGCCGAGAGTTCCAACGACTCAAACATGCTGGTCAACGCGACCGGCCTCTACGTCCAACCATAACACCCGCCTCCATGCTTCGATCCGTTGTCGCCTCCAGCCTGGCCATCGCCTTTTTCACCTCCTGTTCTAGCAGCGTTTCAACCACAGATTCCGCTTCAAAACAGACCCAAGAAGAAAAGCGCGCCCGTCTTCCCTGGTGGCGGCAACTGAATGATCCCTCTCTCAATCAAGACGTCTCGGCCGCCTTCTCATCCAGTCCCGGCCTTCGTGCCGTCGCACTCAGGATCGAGCAAGCGGACGCCGCCGTCGCGAATGCCCGGGCCTCGACGCGCCCTCGAATGACCCTTGGGTTTGGCTACCGGGAGGGGAGAAAACGGGACATCGATTTTGGCCCCTATGATCTCGCTCCCTGGGACAGCGGTGCCCGTCTTTCATGGGAAATCGATCTCAGTGGCAAACTCCGGGCAGCGCAAAAATCAGCCCGTGAAAACAAAACAGCTGCAATCTGGGACTATCACTCGGCCCGGCTTCTTCTCGCAAGTCGCCTCGCGGCAGTGCGCCTCAATCTCTATCGCTTCAATTCCGAATTGAACGACCTCAACGATTCCCTCACCGCCAGCAAACGCACCACCGGTTATCTCACCGAACGCTCCCAAGCCGGACTCATCCCAGACTCAATCCTCGATAAGCAACGGGCTGAAAACGAAAATCTTGTCCGCCAACAACTCGACCTCGAACGACTCCGCGACCTCACCCTCGTGCAACTGCGCACCCTTCGTGGCGGCAGCCATCCGTCCGGCATCACCCGTTCAAGTTTCCCTTCCCCGGACAGCCTGTCCTCCCGCCCCCTCAACGAACTCCTCGCCTCGCATCCCGGCATTCTCGCCGCCGAAGCCCGCGTGCGTTCCGCGTTCCAACTCGAACAATCGGCCCGACTCGACCTTCTTCCTTCGTTCCGAATCAATGCTCTTGCCTCCGGCACTCAAAAAACTCTCACCGACCGCTTTCGCATCTGGTTGCTGAAAGCAGGTCCCTCTCTCGACATTCCCATCTACGATCCAGTCCGTATCGCAGCCGTAAAAGCCCGCAAGTCACAACGAAAAATTGCCGCCGCCGAGTATCAAAAAACCGTCCTCAATACCTTGGAGGAAATCGATAACGCTCGCATCAACGTCGCGAGCCACCGCGCCCAACTCGCTGCGGCCAGCCGCGAAACGAACGCCCTCGCACGCACCCGCAACAACGCCCGCGAACAGTTCGACGCCGGACTCACCTCGCAAATCGAATACCTCGACACCGAGCGACGCTGGTTGGACGCAAAACGGAGCCAGGCCGCCCTCCACCAAGCGATGCTGAATGCCCAAATCAATCTCATCAAAGCCACCGGAGGAGGCCGACTCCAATGATCAAGAGCCGAGATTCCAGAAGTGTCCGCTTACTCCCGCCCGCCACTCGCGACATCACACGGTAAGAGGAGGTCCGACCCTCAAAAGCAAACCTGCGACCTCTTTCCCTACGGCACATCAGGCTTCAAATTCCGCAGCGACCAGATCTCCCCCACCATTTCGCCCAAAGCCCCTCGCGGTTTCCCCGCCCCATCCTTCCGCTTCAGACCAAACCGTTCCCGGCTCGCCTGAAAGACCCCATCGATAAAACTCTTCGGCCCGATCACCGCACCATCCGTGAAGTAGCGGACCCACGGTCCCGAAAACGCACACGCACGGTCTCACAGTCCCGAAGACGCACACGCACGGTCTCACAGTCCCGAAGGGATGCACACGCATCGCCACCACAGTCCCGAAGGGACGCACACGCACGGTCTCACAGTCCCGAAGGGACGCAGGCATTTAGCCGCCAGCCTGGGCTGGCGGTCCCAAGCACCATCGATCCAGAAAGCGCCGAAGGTGCGCAGGCAGACCACGCATCGCCACCACTCAGAGCCGAAGGGACGCACACGCACGGTCACACAGTCCCGAAGGGACGCACACGCACGGTCTCACAGTCCCGAAGGGACGCAGGCATTTAGCCGCCAGCCTGGGCTGGCGGTTCCAAGTACCATCGATCCAGAAAGCTCCGAAGGTGCGCAGGCAAACCACGCATCGCCCCCTCACCGAAGCTCACCCGCCAACGCGCCGCCTTCCGCGCCCACATCCTCGAACCCGTCGAAAACACCCCCGCCACGAACTCCGCCACGAACTCCGCCACGAACTCCGCCAAGGTGAAACCCTCGCCACCATCCGACAACAAGAAACCGCCATCACGCCCAACTTCGAGCCATGGAGGTGGAGAAATAAAAGCCCCCGGAACCCGGAAAACAAAAGGCCGCCAAACTCATGGAGCTCAGCGGCCTTTTGGCAACCCGTAGGGGAGTCGAACCCCTATTGCCAGAATGAAAATCTGGAGTCCTAACCATTAGACGAACGGGTCATTGTCGTTGCGGACGGCGGGGAAGTATAATCGACAGCCGTTCTAGGCAAGAAGGTTTTTAAGATTTTTTTTCAACCTCGCCCTGAATCCCCCTCCCAACTTAACCTCACGCGTGCAGCAGATTCCCCGTTTCGAAGAACTCGACTACCAGAAGACACCCCTCGGAGACCTCATTCTCCGAAAACGGTCGGTTCTCGCCCTCAAGAACGAGGAAATCTACGAAATCATCCTCGGAAATGCCTTCCTCATGTCCTCCCTCTTCACCGTGGTCGAGCAGGAACTTTCCCGCTTCGGTCTCGCCGCCGCCATCAAATCATTTCCCACCGAATCACTCGATGTGGTCATCGGAGGGCTGGGACTGGGATACACCGCCCGGGCAGCTCTCGAATTCCAGGAAGTGGGTTCCCTCCGCATCGTCGATTACCTCAAGCCCGTCATCGAATGGCACCAAAAAGAACTCGTCCCCCTCGGAAAAGGCCTCAACGATGATCCCCGCTGCGAATACGTCCTCGGCGATTTTTTCAAGCTCTCCCTCGGTGAGGGCTACCACGCCAACATCCCGCAATTCCACGCCGTCCTCCTCGATATCGACCACTCCCCCGCCCACCTCCTCACCCAGGACAACGCCGATTTCTACTCCACCGAGGGCCTCAAGAAGTTCGCCAAAAAAATCAAACCCGGCGGCGTCTTTGCCCTCTGGTCGGACGACCCACCCGAGGAAACCTTCATGAACTCGCTTCGTGAAGTCTTCGATTCAGTCGAGACCCACGTCGTACCCTTCCACAATCCCATTCAGGAACAGGACTTCGAGAGCACTGTTTACGTCGCGATCAAATCCCGATAGCGTCCGCCCATGGCAAACATCGGTGAGCGGACCTCCCTTCCTTTTCTTCGAGAGGAAAGCGCGGGTTCCATTCTAGACGGAGGCGAGTTGGGCGAACTCCTTCTCCCCATCCCGGACCGTCTCACGGACTCCCGCGAGATGGTCGATGTCTTCATTTACAAGGATACCGACGATCAACCCATCGCCACCGAGAAACATCCGCTCGTCATGCCGGGCAACTTCGGCGTCCTCAAGCTGATCTCATCGAACAATACCGGCGCCTTCCTCGACTGGGGACTCGGCAAGGATCTCCTCCTCCCCTTCAGCGAGCAACGGAGTCTCCCCAGACCGGGACAACCCGTCGTGGTCTACGTCTATGTCGATCCCAAAAGCAACCGCCTCGTCGCCTCCCAGCGGATCGCCCGCCACTTCCCCATCGCCGCCCCACCTTATCGCGAAGGCGATGAAGTCGAGCTCCTCCTCTTCGGCAAGACCGAGATGGGCTACAAGACCATCGTCGATGGGAAATTCTCCGGACTCCTTTTCAAAAACCAGGTCTTCGAAAAACTCTACTACGCCGACAAATTAAAGGGCTATGTCACCCGCATCCGCAACGACTATAAGCTCGACGTCTCGCTGCACGCTCCCGGTGCCGCAAAGGTTGACGATCTCGAAGCGCGCCTCGAACGGGAACTCCAAATGCGGGGGGGCTTCTGGGCCCTCGATGACAAAACCCCGGCCGAAGAAATCAATGCCGAACTCGGCGTCAGCAAGAAGGTCTTCAAGCGGGCCACCGGCGCACTTTTCAAAAAGCGAAAGATCCGTTTTGAAAGCGGTGGCATTCGCTTGATCGGCGATTCCTCAGCCGATTGAAACCCGGGCGACTTCCCCCGCCTTTCCCAACACTCCCCCTTTACGATCGGGGATTCCGGCTCCAAGCTGCCCCTACCATTCTATGAGTACCCTCGCAGCCCTTCCTTCCGTTGAGAAACTCGCCGCCGCTCTCGCGCCGGACATCCCGCTTCCACGCCCCCTCATTAACCTCTTCATCCGTCGTGAAATCGACCGCTTCCGCCAACTCCTCCTCGCCGATGAAGAGCACTCCCGCGAAGCCATCGAGGCCACCATCAAGTCGGGACTCCGTGAGTTTGCCAACTCCCGGCTCCAACCCGTGATCAATGCCACCGGCGTCCTCATTCACACCAACCTCGGACGCTCCCCGCTGGGTCCGCGCGCCGCCCATGCCCTCCAAGCCATCGCCACCGGATACTCCAATCTCGAGTTCGATCTCCCCTCCGGGACCAGGGGGAAACGCGCCGGGTATCTCGAAACCGCTCTCGCCTGCCTCCTCGAAACCGAAGCCGCCACCGCCGTGAACAACTGCGCCGCCGCACTCGTCCTCACCCTCCGCACCCTCGTCGCCGAAGGAAAAAATGAAGTCATCGTCTCCCGCTCCGAACTTGTGGAAATCGGCGGCGGATTCCGCATCCCCGAAATCCTCGAAACCTCCGGTGCCAAACTCGTCGAAGTCGGCGCCACCAACAAAACCCATCTCCGCGACTACGAGAAAGCGCTCACCCCGCAAACCGCCCTCATCCTCAAAGTTCACCGCTCCAACTTCTACATCGATGGTTTCGTCGGCGAACCGGAGATCCAGGAAATTGCCAAAGTCGCCCACGACCACGGCATCCCCCTGGTCGAAGATCTGGGTTCCGGTGCCATGATGAATACCGACGAACTCGCTCCCATCGAACACGAACCCACGCCCCAGGAATGCCTTCGCCGGGGAATTGACCTCGTCATCTTCTCGGGCGACAAGCTCCTTGGTGGTCCCCAGTCCGGCATCATCGGCGGCAGCGCCAACCTCATCGCTCAAATCAAGAAGGAACCCTTCTTCCGCGCCGTTCGCTGCGACAAACTCATCCTCACCACCCTGCAAGAGTCCATCGACCAATATCTTGAGACCAAAGCAAATCCCACCCAAAGCGACGTCCCCGTCCTGACCTTTCTTCGAACCGACACCGAGACTCTCAAAGAACGGGCCAATGCCATCATTGCCGCGCTTCCGGGACTCGAGACGCAAATCGAAATCGCCGAGACCCTCGCCCGTCCCGGAGGAGGAACGATGCCACGAAGCGAGTTTCCGTCCATTGCCCTCAAAATCACCCCCCGGGAGCAATCCGTCCCCAAGCTCGCCAAAAAGCTTCGCCTCGGGACACCCGCGATTGTCGGCTACACCACCGCCGATGCCCTCTTCCTCGACCTGCGCACGATCTTTCCAGACACTGACGACGCAGTCACCGGAGCCATCAAAGTGGCTCTCCCATAGCACGTCTCATTTCGTATCCTCCCCGACATGAATCGAGCGCACAAAAAAACCCCCACAGTTTAAAAAACGGTGGGGGGATAAAATGGCGGACCCGGAGGGATTCGAACCCTCGATACCCGCAAGGGTATACTCCCTTAGCAGGGGAGCGCTTTCGACCACTCAGCCACAGGTCCCGTGGTTCGTCGAACGGGGCGGATATGATCACCTTCTTGCGATTTCGTCAATGGGAAGAATCTCTTTATTTCCCTTTTTTGGGCAACGAAATGAGATTGGCGCAAACAAGTCGTTCGATCGAAGAAATCAGCCCACAGAAAAAGGCTGTCCCATGCGAGACAGCCTCTAAAAAGGCGTTCCAGCAGAAATTACCAATCTACATTCGCCCCCCGTGTGTCAATATGGGTAAAGGAACTGTATCGACCAATTCCCCCCTTGAAGAGTCCACGACTGCGAAGCTGGCGGGCAACCGACGCTACGGTGCTTGGTGAAGCCCCGAACTGCAGATCGAGCGCGAAATTCTGCATGTGCCAGGAATGGCTTTTCGCGCCCGGACAACGCCGGTTGTAGGAGGGACTGCGATAGGCGGAGGTCACTTCCTTGATGGGCTGCCCGAGGGTCGCGGCAATATGGTCGGCAGCTTGCAGGGTCCCGGCCATTGCGCGCCACATTGATTTGGGAGGGAGAGTGTTCCAAAGGCTCCCCTTGGTCTTGGCATGAGCGCTAATGACCTGAAGCGGACTAACGAACTTGAGTCGCAAACCAGTGAGATAGTTTGCGTAGTTTTGAATCTTCTGACCCCCCTCCTTCTTGACCCACGCGCTCGGGAGTTGCCCCAGATCCATCGGAACTGAATGGCGGAAGAGAAAGCCCTGGCTTATTTTGGTAGAAGCCAGGAACCCACCGGCGGCGGCTGTAGCCGTGGCGATAAAGCTACGGCGGGCGGATAAAAGGGAACGATTACTTGCGTCTGAACTCGTCATCGCGGGCGACTATGCACACCCTCATGATCGAGGCCACCCTTAATTTTGTAACGACGCTCGGCCTTCTAGTCTTACACAAATCTTAAGTTATTTTTTAAAAAAAACGCCACGTTCTTCACGAAAACACCCGGAAAAGAAGTCAGAGTCATCGATTGAACCCGCTTCCCCCCACCTCCCAATGACCCCCGGACATCCTTTTAACGTTAGGTTTAAAATTTTGCAGTTTGACTTGATCCACAGGCTGACTAGCCTCCCGGCAGCGTTCAGGGCCTGTAGTTCAATGGATAGAACAATGGTTTCCGGTACCATAGATCGGGGTTCGACTCCCTGCGGGCCTGCCACGCTACAACCCATTGAGATTAAAGGGTTGAAGGTATTGACCACCCGTTATTGAAGGCTTTTCAGGTGGTGTTCCCAAGAGTCCGTCTAGCCCGACGGAGCTGCTTCAAGTGACACTCGGAAATTAATACCATTGGAAAAACCCACAACCCTGGGAATGGCCTCCGTGGCCCGATTAATCCTCCGCGAACTATTCTTGGCGTTCACCGCGGCCTTCGAAATCACGAGCAGGGTAAAGAGCGAAGTGCGGAGACTGGTAGTCAGAGGAATGATGGCTGGATGCGAGGCGGTAGGTGCCGGCGACAAACTCCTCCCCGGCCCGGGCCTTGACGGCGGCAATGCGGGCAGGACTTTTCGTCGTCGCACACGGCACGGTGTCATTGATTTTCACGGTGAGAACACCGGACCATGATCGCAGAAGACCGGGTCAACCCTGACACCAAGAATGAGATCCTGTGTAAATTGGCCTTTTGTATCCCCTTTTTCCCACTTACGATCACTTGTGATGGGAATTTTCGACAAACCACGCCTCAAGAGTTCTGCCGCAAAAGGACGTGATTCCGTACCGGACGATCTTTGGACCAAGTGTCCCGATTGCGGGGAAATGATCCACACCCTCGATCTCAAACAGAACCACCTGGTCTGCCCCAAATGTGCTCACCATTTCCTGATGGGAGCCTACGATCGCTTTCAACTCATCGCCGACGAGAACACCTTTGAAGAAACATCGCGGGAATTGGTTTCCACAAATCCCCTGGGGTTCTCCAACTATAAAGAGAAAGTCGAGTTTCTCCGCGGCAAAACCGGACTGAACGACGCCGTTGTCACCGGGCGCCTTGAGATTGGCGGACATCCCGCGATGGCCGCAGTGATGGATTTCAAATTTTTTGCGGGCTCCATGGGGTCGGTGGTGGGGGAAAAAATTACCCGTGCCATTGAAACGGCCACCCTCGAAAAACGAGCCATCCTGATCTTCTCATCTTCATCAGGCGCCCGCATGCAGGAAGGGATGCTTTCCCTGATGCAAATGGCCAAAACCTGCGGGGCTCTTGCCCTGCACTCGGAAGCGAGGCTCCCTTATATTTCCGTTTTCACCCATCCCACCACCGGTGGAGTGACCGCTTCATTTGCCACCATCGGCGATATCAACATCGCCGAACCCAAGTGCATGATCGGATTCGCCGGCCCTCGTGTCGTCAAGGAAACCACTCATCAGGATCTCCCTCCGGGCTTCCAAACAGCGGAGTTCATGCTCGACCACGGCCTGATTGACGCCATCGTCCACCGCCGTGACATGCAGAAAAGGCTAACGACAATTCTGGGCTACGTCATGCCCAGGTGAGATTCAGACCAATCCCAACTTCCTCCCCACGCAATAAGCGATTCCCCACGCAATAAGCGATGAAAGTCGCCGCTTTTTGCGCTCCAGCCGGACTCTTAGACTTCCTCCTCGTAGCCGGGAATCAGAACCTCCCGCGGTTTGGCGCCATCGCCCGGCCCGACAACACCGCGAGCTTCCAGGATATCGATCATACGGGCCGCCCGGGTATAACCCAGCCTGAGACGACGCTGCAGGAGAGAGGTACTCGCCTTGCCTTCGACGCGGAGAACTTCAATGCACCGTTCGATCGTTTCCTCATCGGCGTCGGACACCTCCTCTTCTCCATCCTCTCCACCGGCGCCACCGCTCTCGATGACGCGCTGGATACTCTCCTCGAACTTCTGCTCACTCTGAGTAGAGCAGAACTTCACGATCGCCTCCACTTCTTCATCGGAAACAAACGCTCCCTGAGCCCGCTCAAGCTTGGCCTGGCCTGGTGGCAAAAAGAGCATGTCTCCCTTGCCCACCAGCTTCTCAGCGCCCTTGCTGTCAAGAATGACGCGACTATCGAGTGACGAAGAAACCTGGAAAGCAATTCGGCTTGGAATGTTGGCCTTGATGATCCCCGTGACAACATCGGCACGCGGAGTCTGCGTCGCCACAATCAGGTGAATTCCGGCGGCACGTGCCTTCTGGGCAATGCGGGCAATACTGCCCTCGATGTCAGCCGGAGCGGTCTGCATGAGGTCCGCAAGCTCGTCGATAATGACGACAATATATGGGAAGCGATCAGGGATCTCATCATTCTCTTCTTCCTCCTCTTCGGCGCTTGCCATTGGCCCGAGATCTCCGTCTTCGAAGGCCTTGGCCATCGATTCCACAGCCTCCTCATCGACAATCTCCTCAAGATCCTTCTCTTCCTCTTCGGTCAAAACCTCAGGCTCGGGACGAATGCGGTTGTTAAAACTATCAAAATTGCGCACTCCAAGCTTCGCAAAAATCTTATAGCGCCGTTCCATCTCATTGACGCACCACTTCAGGGCCCCAACAACTCTCTTCGGATCAGTCACCACCGGCACCACGAGGTGTGGCAGCTTGGCATAGACCTGCATTTCCACCACCTTGGGATCGATCATGATGAAGCGGAGTTCATCCGGGCCGAACTTGTAGAGAATACTGGTGATAATGGAGTTAATGCACACCGATTTTCCGGCACCGGTCGCTCCCGCGACCAGGCAGTGAGGCATCGCGGCGAGATCGCCAATCACGGTATTGCCGTAAACATCCTTGCCCAACGCCAGGGGAATTTTACGCTTCGAGCTGCGGAAAGCTTCGTCCTGCAGGAGCTCGCGCAGAGGAACAGATACTTTCTGATCGTTGGCAATCTCAATCCCCACCGTGTCCTTCCCCGGGATCGGGGCCAGAATATTAATCCGCTCGGCCTTGGTCGCGCGGGCCAGGTCTGCCTCAAGCTGGCTAATCCGGCTCACGCGAAGACCAATGCTGGGGTAGACTTCATAACGGGTGATGGTAGGACCTCGGGTAATGTCACCGGCGGTCACCTCAACCCCGAAGGCCCTGCAGGTCTCGATGATGGTCGTCTGGGTCGCCAACAACTCTTCGGAAAAGTCCTCGGCCGGCTCCTCATTCTCGTCGTATTCCAACAGGTCAAAACCGGGTAGTTCGTAGTTCTCAAATCCTTCCGTGCTCAGTCCGGTATGGGAAGGCTTCTTCCGCTCAAAGGGACGGGCTCCCAACTCGGCTCTCGGAGTCCGGCGGGTCGAGGCATCAATAATCTGGGGCGTTGGATTCGCCTTCAATGGTAAAATCGCTTGACCGTTTGCTTCAATTTCCGACTCATCATTGATCGAAGAAGATTCTATCATCCGCGCCCTCTTGCGAGCCCGTTTCATGGGAGGAGCAACTGCCGCCGGGGCCGCTTTCCGCTCAGCCCGAAGCTCAAAAAAATCTGAAATTTTCTCACGGGTCCCCGACACTAAAGAGCGAACAAATGCCACGGGATGCCATCCCGTCAGCAAAATCAAACTCGCGAGATAAACCCCAAACAAGACAATCGCGGATCCAATTGTTCCGAGAAGTCCCTTGAAAATATACTGCCCCAGTCCCTCCCCAAGCGCTCCGCCGGCCCAGTTGCCATGATCCGGACCCCCGCTCCAATCGAGCACATTGAAGAGGGCCGCACTTGCGAGCATCAGGCTCCCAAAGCCCACCAAGGTGCGGAGTCCCAAGCGACTCTTGAACCAGGCGATCGCCACTCCAAGCCACACCGTACCTGCGGCAATGAGATAAGCAGCGGCTCCAAAGAGCCCCACAAAAATAAATCCAATCATCGCTCCCACCGGTCCGATCAAATTCCGGGTCGGACCATCCACCGCATCCTCGGGCGCAAAACTCCCCAAAACCTTCCAGTCCACAAAGTCCACCGGGGTAAATCGCAGGAGGGAAACAAAGAGGAGAATCCCGCCCAGGATCAGGCCAATTCCCACCAGCTCCTGACCACCTTCCCGCTCCAGCACCGCGTGCTGCTTTCTCACCTTCTTTTGCTTGGACATAATCAATGATGGAGGAAGGCTATCCTCCTGTAGAAAAACTCTCTCATAGACTCTGGTCAGGGGGCAAGAAGTAACTTACAGCGATCCTCATAGTCTGGATTGCTTAAATGAATCGGCTCCCGCTCCATTGTTCTCTTGAAGTTCTCTCACTCCACCATCAGCCTCACTCCATGGAACCGATCACCTTCTCCCCTCTCTACATGACCCGCGTTTGGGGAGGACGTTCCCTCGAAATGATTTACTCCCGCCCCCTGCCCGACTCCCAACCCTACGGAGAATCCTGGGAAATGAGCGACCGCAGGCACGAACAATCCATCGTCGATCAGGGTCCTTACGCCGGCAAATCACTCCATGATCTCTGGAGCAACCACCGCGAAGAACTCTTCGGCACCGGCCTCACCGGAGATCGGTTCCCTCTCCTCATCAAAATTCTCGACGCCCGCGACGACCTCTCCATTCAAGTCCATCCGCCGCAAGCAGTCGCTGCCGAACTCGGAGGCGAGCCCAAAACCGAGATGTGGTATATCGCGGATTGCGATCCAGATGCCCAACTTTACGTGGGATTCAAAGAAGGAGTGACCCGCGATGACTTCGAAGCGTCCCTTGCCGATGGCACGGTCGCCGAAAAAGTGCATGCCATCACTCCTCGCCCCGGCGACTCCATCTTCATCCCCTCCGGCCGACTCCACGCGATTGGCGCCGGATTCCTCATCTACGAAATCCAGCAGAATTCCGACACCACTTACCGCGTCTTCGATTGGAATCGCCTCGGCCTCGACGGAAACGCACGGGAACTCCATGTCGAAAAATCGATGCGATCCATCGACTTCGACGACATCGAACCCGGCATGGACAAACCCGACGGCCCGGTCATCGCAAAATGCGAACACTTCGTTGTCGAAAAACACGAAGTATCGTCCGGCTCCTCGATCTCCACCCCCGGCGACCAATTTTCGATTCTAACCGTCGTATTCGGACAGCTTACCTCCGAGGGAGGTCGCGACTTCAAGGCCGGCGACTTCCTTTTGCTTCCGAGAGGCGCCGATCCTCTCCACGCCTCAGAGAATTCCCGCGTCTTACAGACCTATCTTCCTTGAGGGCAAATTTCAATGCCTTGGAAAAAATTCGAGAATTCCAATTAACATCGGAACAGCTACTCGTTCTCAACAATCGCGAAAAATCGAGTCAGACTGCCCCTACCAAAGACGTTGCCATAGTGGCTCAGACGGCTGCGAGCCGCCGAAAAATTCGGCCCGCCCATGTGTCGTCAGGCTTGCAATCTCTTTTGCTTTATCGCTATTTGGTATACTCAATGCTTAAACTGAAGCACCATGGAGACCGTTCACATTATTTGTCAGCTCATCATTGGCCTGGGCATCCTCAATGTCTGGTTTTTGAGATCGAAAAAAAAAGACCGCGTATCGCGGTGGTGAGACCTCCAGTCTGAAGGAGGAATTCGCGGCTTACGGATTGCCGGGCGGGGTCTTCTTGATTGTGGGATTTCTCAAGGTGGGAGCCGCGCTGGCTTTGCTTACCGGAATTTTCGTTCCCGAATTGGTGAGGCCGGCCGCGATGATCATGGCCGGACTGATGGTCGGGGCCCTTACCATGCACGTTAAGGTAAAAGATCCTCCCAAAAAGTCGCTGCCCGCAGCAATCATGCTCGCGCTCTCACTGGTTCTGATCTTCACCTAACAATTTGCCCAAGGAACCGGACGCAGAGCCAAGCGCTGATCAGCAAGTAGGCGAAGGCCGGGATGCAGAGTAGAAAATGGTCACGGATTTTCAGCCTGACCCCGAATCCGAGAAGCATCTGCAGAGCCAATCCGCCCGCTGCCAGGGCACCGATAGCCGGAAATCGAAAACCGATGAGCAGGCCGACCGCTCCCAGGAGTTGGAGAATGCCAGTCAGCTTTCGGTAACCGGGAAGTCCGAAGCGCTCGAACTCCCCCTCCATATGGACAGCCACCAGACAACTTGCGCCGTAACCGAGGAACGAGAGCGCACAGAAAAGATTGAGAATGAAAAACATCAGGTGACCATGGGTTTCGCTAGAAATCCGGTTTCGGACCCGCCTCTCGAGGCATTCCGACGGGCCAATAGCGCAGGCCAATACTCTACCCTGAATTGTGAAAAAGCCCACTTTTTCCAGAAGGGACGTTGATCGGATGATCCGGATGGCGTGGCATGGCCCTCACCCCCGACGGGAAATCTCACTACTATAGAGCGCTCTCAACAGCCGGAAGCTCTATCTCACCGGAAATCAGCTTGATCAGTAGAAAGACCCGGTTCGGAGCTGGCTTCCTGACACCGCTACTCAAGGTGAAGTCAAACGAAGCCAACGATCCCGAGATCGAGCGTCATGTCCTAATGAATTTCGGAGTCGTGCCTAAGCCTTTAAAATTTCACCTCCCGCAAGATCACAGGATGGTGATCGGCCCCCACCGGATCGCCGTTGGACTCCACCTCCAACTTGCCCGCTTTCACTTCAGCCGTCGTGAAGATGTGATCAATCCGGAGTCCTGATACCAGTTCGGGTTTCCAGAGATTAAAGGACAAGTGCTGCTCCGTGCCACCGGGATCACGGAGAAGCTCCGACTTCAAAAGAGTCTTAATGGCAGGATTGTTGGTCATCGCATTGAAGTCTCCCATCACAATCACCGGGTCATCCGGGTGCGCTCGTTGTACGATTCGAGCCAATAGAAGTTCTGCTGATTTTTCGCGGGAAGGCTGGCTCTGGTGATCCCAGTGGGTGTTATAAACATAAAGAGCCTTGCCCTCGACCGAGACAAATCTTGCCCAACTGCACACCCGCGGAATTTGGTTGCCCCATGACATGCTTCCCGGGACCGTGGGCGTCTCGGAAAGCCAAAAGGTTCCCTGCTCTTTTGCATCGGGAGTCCATTTTTTGGAATGATAAAAAATGGGCGAATACTCCCCCTTCTTCTTCCCGTCATCGCGCCCCACTCCCACGAACTGAAAATCGGACATGGCGTCGTCGATGAACACAAGTTGATGATGCAGGGCTTCCTGCAGGCCAAAGAACTCGGCTTGGGATTGCTCGAGATAGTTCACCACCGTTGCTTTCCGGGCATCCCACGAACGCGTTCCTTTGTCACTGGATGCGGCGAAGCGGATATTATAGGTCACCACGTTGAATGGTCCGGCAGCAGCAAGACCTGCCGAAAGCGCAAGTCCACCAAGAAGGGAAAGAATAATCTTCATGAAGATTATCCTACAGGGAGAGCACCCCGAATCAAAGACGCAAAAGCGTTGCTTTGAGTTCCCCGGCCCGGCGCACCAGATCCCCTGATCCGACAAAGTTGATGTGTCCCATCTTCCGCCGCTCCCCGGGATCGCTTTTGCCGTAGAGATGGAGCTTCGCTCCTTCGGTCGCAACAATCCCGCCCGTATCGAGTTCAGGATTCCACATATCGCCCAGCACATTGAGCATAACGCTCGGGCTCAGCATCTCGACCGATCCCAGGGGCCATCCGCACACGGCCCGCAGTTGCTGCTCAAACTGCGAGGTCACGCAGGCATTCATCGTGAAGTGCCCCGAATTATGAGGACGGGGGGCCATCTCGTTGACGATGACCCGCCCCGATTGTTCGACAAAAAACTCCACCGCCAGGAGTCCGCGATAATCGAGCATCTCAACCAATTGGGCGGCAATGGACTTGGCCTCGGCCAGCGTCGCTTCCGGGACCCGGGCCGGCACAATGGTGAGATCGAGCATATGATGACGATGCTCATTCTCTGCGGGTGGAAAGACCAAACACCCACCATCTTCGCCCCGGGCAACCAGCACCGAAATCTCACACTGGAAATCGATAAACCCCTCGAGGACCGAAGGCTGGCCATCCACCGAAAGCCACGCCTCTTCCAACTGATCCGCCGACGTCAATTTCACCTGGCCCTTGCCGTCATAACCAAAAGCAGCCGTCTTCAACACACAGCGGGGGCCAATTTCCGCGTAGGCCGACCTTAATCCTTCCAGCGAATCCACGAAGGCAAACGGGGCGCAGGGAATTCCGTGTTCCCGCAGGAAAGCCTTCTCGCGCGAGCGGTGCTGCGTGATTTCAATCGAACGCGCCGAGGGATAAAGGGGAACTGCGGCCTCGACCTCACGAAGAGTCTCCAGCGGAATATTCTCGAACTCCACCGTCACAAAATCCGCCGCGTCACAAAACAGTCTCCTCGCCCCGGCATCATCAAAACCTTTCTTGATCAGCACGTCCGCCACTCCCTCGGTGGGCTCCGCTTCCGCGGTACCGCTCCACACGATCGTCCGCACGCCCATCCGCCGGGCATCCATGCAAAGCATCCGGGCCAGTTGCCCGCCGCCGAGAATTCCGAGTGTCATCACTTAGGCCTGGGGAGGAAGAACTTTGGAAAGAACGGTATCGCGCTGGACATCGCGAAATTTCTGGAGCTTCGCCGCCAGCTCTTCGTCGATCGTGGCCAGGATCGAAACCGCCGAGAGCCCGGCATTGGCGGCTCCGGCTTCCCCAATCGCAAAGGTTGCGACCGGGATCCCTGTTGGCATTTGCACCATCGAAAGCAAGGAGTCCATCCCGCTCAAAGCCCGGGATTTCACCGGCACTCCCAGCACCGGGAGGATGGTCATGGAAGCGACCATCCCCGGCAGGTGGGCGGCCCCGCCCGCTCCCGCGATGATCACTTTCAATCCACGGTCACGGGCAGACTTCGAATATTCCATAAGCAATTCCGGCGTCCGGTGGGCGCTCACCACCTTGGCCTCATAGGGCACTCCAAATTCCTGAAGAACCTCAACGGCCTTCTCCATCGTCGGCCAATCGGAATCACTTCCCATGACCACACCTACCAGCGGCTGCTCTGAATCGCTCACGTGGGGAGTATCAGTCGGCGCACCTGATCTTGGCAAGACCCACCTCACCCCGTGATCGGATCTGCCAAGGAATGCAGGCGACCATCGTTCAGGCGATAGATCCAGCTATGCACTTCCAGGGATTGCCCCCGGTCCCACGCATCCTGCACAATCGTCGTCCGGCTCATATTTCTTGCCTGGACCTCCACATTCAACTCGCAGAGCCGATCAAGCCTCTTGCTCTCCTCAAGGGCCCACAATTCCTCGTGATTCAGCTCCGCAATATCTCCAATCCCCTTGATCCAATTGTCAATCAAGCCATGACGCTCGCCATCCACCGCCGCGCGCACTCCGCCACAACCATAATGGCCGCAAACAATGATGTGCTCCACCTTCAAGACCTCCACCGCAAATTGCACCACCGAGAGAATGTTCAGATCGGTCTGCACCACCACATTCGCGACATTCCGGTGCACGAAAACCTCCCCGGGCTGCAGCCCCGTGATCTGGTTCGCAGGCACCCGGCTATCAGAGCACCCCACCCACAAATACCGGGGCGACTGCTGCTCCGCCAGGGATTGAAAAAACTGAGGATCATTCTGCTCAATCCCATGAGCCCAGTCCTCGTTTTTCTTAAAGAGATTCGGAAGCGTCTTCACGAAGGCCGTGATAACGGGAAAATTACGTGGTCACAAGCCCACCTTGCTGATTAAAACGTCAGCATGGACTCGCTTTTCACCCCGGAAGAATCACCGTCCTATTCCCCTACCTTCGACCCAAACTCCCCCCTCGCCGCCCGCATGAGGCCGCAATCGCTGTCCGAAATCGCAGGCCAACAACACATCCTGGCCGAGGGAAAACTCCTCCGCCGCGCCATCGAAGCCGACCGCTTCACCTCCCTCATCTTCTACGGCCCGCCCGGAACCGGAAAGACCACGCTCGCCAACGTCATCGCCCGCACCACCGGCTCACGCTTTGAATCCCTCAACGGAGTCGAGTCCAACGTCGCCGAAATTCGCGCAAAAATCGAAGCAGCCCGCACCTACCAGACCCTCCGCGACCAAACCACCATCCTCTTTATCGACGAAATCCACCGCTTCAACAAAGCCCAGCAGGACACCCTTCTCCCCCACCTCGAACGAGGCACCGTCCGCTTCATCGGGGCCACCACCCACAATCCTTACTTCTACGTCAACTCGCCGCTGGTTTCGCGCTCACAGGTTTTCCAACTCGAACCCGTCGCCACTGCCGACCTCATTCCCTTGTTGGAAAGAGCGATCCACGATGAACAACGCGGCTTCGGAAAAATGACCATCGAGGCTCATCCCGAAGCCCTGCGACACCTCGCCGAAAAAGCCGACGGCGACGCCCGCAAGGCCCTCACCGCTCTCGAATTGGCCATCCTCACCACGCCACCTGTCGATGGCACCGTGATCCTCGATCTCGCCATCGCGGGAGAGTCCATCCAGCAAAAAGCGGTCCTCTACGATTCCGATGGCGACCAGCACTACGACACCATCTCCGCCTTCATCAAATCGATCCGCGGATCCGATCCCGATGCCGCCCTCTACTGGCTCGCCAAGATGCTCCACGCCGGAGAAGACCCGCGTTTCATTGCCCGCCGACTCGTCATCTCAGCCTCCGAAGACATCGGCCTCGCTGATTCCTCGGCCCTCCAAATCGCGATCGCGGCACAGCAGGCCTTCGAATTTCTCGGCATGCCCGAGGGGCGAATCCCCCTCGCCCATGCCACCGTCCACCTCGCCACCGCCCCAAAATCAAACTCCGCCTACGCCGCCCTCGGCGCGGCCCAAGCCGACATCGAAAATGGGGCCACCTTGCAAGTTCCCGAGCACCTCCGCACCCGCTTTCGTAAAAAACTGGCCGAAGAATCCGGGGCCGATAAAGCCGCCATGCACTATCTCTACTCGCACGACTACGACGGCAATTTCACCCCGCAGGCCTACCTTCCGCAGGGTCGGACCTACTATTCACCGACCAGCAACGGGATGGAACAACGCATCAAGGAACGTCTCGACCACTGGCGCAGCCAGTTCACCGAAAGAAAGCCATAAAAAAAGGCGGGATGCTCCGTAGAGCAAGACCCGCTGAATCTAATTAGGAACGGCGAGGGAATTCATGACAATATTATGCCAAGGGACGCACACATATAGACTCCACAGTCCCGAAGGGACGCACGCGCATGGCCTCCACAGTCCCGAAGGGACGCACGCGCATGGCCTCCACAGTCCCGAAGGGACGCACGCGCATGGCCTCCACAAGTCCCGAAGGGACGCACGCGCATGGCCTCCACAAGTCCCGAAGGGACGCACGCGCATGGCCTCCACAGTCCCGAAGGGACGCACGCGCATGGCCTCCACAGTCCCGAAGGGACGCAGGCATTTAGCCGCCAGCCTAGGCTGGCGGTCCCAGGCACCATGGAATCAGGAAGCTCCGAAGGTGCGCAGGCAGACCACGCATCACCCACCGCCCCCTCACCGAAAAAACGATTTTGCCCCACACCCTTCCGGCCAGACAAGCCACCATCTCAAGATCCAACAGTAAAGACCCTGAATTCCGTCATGCCTACCTCGCGGAGACCCAAATAATCCCACCTTCTCACTGCATCATTCCCAACCATCCCGTAGAGGTTAATTCCCCCACGTTCTCCAATCGGATCTCTGCTTGGCCAATATGTGCGACCCGACACGATTCTCGTAGTGGTAAGCCGATTTCCTTGGCGCGGTTGCTTGAGTTGAGGGCGATTTTGCCGGTGCGAACGTTGGGCATCACCAAAAAATCCCCAGACGCGCTTTTCGGTGGTGGGGTCGCACTCCTCAGGCGCGGGTGATGTCAGGTGGAAGCCCATGGATACGGCCATAGCCATACCATGTGGAAGCGGCTTTGGGCAGCTAAAAAGGTGAGGCTTTTTAGCGCTTGCTATACGCGTACAGCAAGCTAGTTTTTGGCATGTTAGCAATTCGACTAAAGCCCGAAATGGAGGAGCGGCTTGCCAAGCTGGCCGAGAGGACCGGACGCACGAAGACCTTTTATGCCCGAGAGGCCATCGAGCAACATCTTGAGGATCTCGAGGATTATTACCTGGCCGCGCACGCTTTGGAGAAGACGAAGCGAACCTTCACCCCTGACGAAGCGAAGCGTGAGTTGGGACTATAGGATCTCCGATCAAGCTTTGAAGCAACTCCGCAAGATGGGCGCAGAGGGCAAGAGGAGGGTTCTGGCTTACCTCGATTCCAACATTTCGGGCTGCGGGGATCCCCGGCAATTCGGGAAGGCCCTCACGGGTGCGGGTGATCTGGGCGAGTTCTGGCGATACCGGACCAGTCATTACCGAATTATCGGCAGCATCGAGGATGAGGAGCTTGTCGTTCTGGTTGTCCGCGTGGGACACCGCAGCGACGTTTACGATTGATCTTCTGCGGAGTCGGGTTTGTCGCAGCTTTCCGCGGGGTGGGTTTTGGCGTGGAGGGCTTTGCATTTTAATTTGTCTGTCTCAAAAAACGCAAAAAACACCTTGAATTATGGACTCCACAGTCCCGAAGGGACGCAGGCATTTAGCCGCCAGCCTGGGCTGGCGGTCCCAAGCACCATCGATTCAGAAAGCTCCGAAGGTGCGCAGGCAGACCACGCATCACCCACCGCCCCCTCAACGAAAACGATTCCCCCCCGCACCCTTCCGGCCAGACATCCCCTTACCCAAGCAAGAACCCATTGGCAGAAAC
>Ga0209491_10001314_pt1 | contig 49013 bp, 41 predicted proteins | sample BON02_FD_187213 | JGI IMG/M metagenome (GOLD analysis project Ga0209491, IMG submission 187213) | Freshwater microbial communities from Lake Bonney liftoff mats and glacier meltwater in Antarctica - BON-02 (SPAdes) (version 2) | ecosystem: Environmental > Aquatic > Freshwater > Ice > Glacier...
AAGATTCTGCGCACTGGTCGGGCCGGGAGCGTTCTTTCCTTCTGTTGCCCTGAGAGCATGTCTCGATCCTGCTTTCGAATTTTGACGCTGCTGCTGATCTTGTGGCAGCTTTTCCTGCCATGCAGTGCGCCTTGGTCGCACTCATGTTTGGGGGTCGCGTGCGCGCACACTGGGTGTGGAACTGCAGCAGAGTCCAGCTCGTCTGCCGTTGTCAAAGATGCTCGCGCCGGCACACATTCCTGTCGATGCGCATTTCATGGATTCTCAGAAACGCCTACTGAAGGCGATGCAGACGAGAAGTCCGACCGTGAGCCTCACGATTGCTCAAGTTGTGCGTTGTGTCAGGCCATCGCCGCACCTCGAATCCTTGCTTCGTTAGTGTCGCTTCCGAGTTGTGAAGACCTGATTGAGGTCCTTCGTGTTGCTGAATGTGCAGACCCCTTGCTTGGATTTGGTCTGCCACCTCGTTGCCGCGCTCCTCCCTTCGCTGGCCGTTGTTGAGCATCCGAGGATCGCTCTTTAATAACTAAGAGCGGCCTTCTCTGAGCGGTAAAGCACATTGAGACGATGGCACTGCCATTGCTCTGCGCCTGTCTGCTGGTGATGCGTGTGCCTGCCTCTCGCTGGCGTGCATGGAATACGTTCGCTTTTCGCGACCGTCCCATCGTTCGTGTTGTCGGTCACCGTACCTCGGGACGCAATGCGTATCGTTTCTGACATAAAATACTCTCGTTGAAATAGGGCCGTTGTGGCGAAAAAACGTCGTGCGCGACTTACGACAAATCTGAATTCTGAAGATCAGGGCGTAAACTCGATTCGCAGCCTGTTGCGTAAGCGAAAACCTCATCGCCACGACGTAATCGTTGTCGGAGCTGGCGCGGCTGGAGTTGGAATCGGCGTTGCGCTGACTCACGCGGGGATTGATGATTTTGTGATTGTCGATCGCCATGATGTCGGAGCGTCTTTTGAACGCTGGCCGAAGGAGATGAAGTTTATTACTCCCTCCTTTCCGACAAACTCAATCGGCATGCTGGACCTGAATGCCGTCGCCATTGGCACTTCTCCAGCCTATAGCCTGAAGGTCGAACATCCAACAGGGAGTCAGTTTGCGCACCATCTGAAAGAAGTCGCCGAGCATTTTGAACTGCCCGTGTATCCGGGAGTAGACGTCCAGTCGGTGACTCGTGATGAGGACGGATTTTCTCTGGGGACACAGGAAGGCAACTTGCTTGCAAAACATGTGATCTGGGCGGCCGGTGAGTTCCAGTATCCACGGCTTGCGGATTTTCCAGGCGCGGAACTTTGCGTTCACAATGCCACGGTCGATTCATGGCAGCAGATTCCAGACGGTCCGGTGATCATTATTGGCGGCTATGAAAGTGGAATCGATGCGGCCATTCATCTGGCTCGGCTTGGTCATCCGGTGACGGTACTGGATAAGGATTCTCCGTGGGAAAGTGATGCGTCCGATCCCAGTGTTTCTTTCTCAACGTTCACTCACGAACGACTGGCCTTTGTTCGATCGAAATCCGAATTGACGCTGGAGAGTGGCGTTACAGTGCGTAAGGTCATTCAGATGGACGACAAATATGAAGTGCATGCTCGGGGTGGAAAGAAGTTTGTATCACCTCTTCCTCCTATTCTTGCTACGGGCTTTCAAGGCAGCGTGAAACTTGTTGCGGATCTCTTTGAAACTCGCGACGACGGTTATCCGCTGCTGACGGAACACGATGAATCAACGATCACCCCGGGACTGTTCCTTTCAGGTCCGATGGTTCGTCACGACAACCATGTGTTCTGTTTCATCTACAAGTTTCGCCAGCGATTTGCAGTCGTCGCAAAAGCCATCGCGACGCGGCTCGATCTGGACGCTGCGGAACTTGAGAACTATCGCCAATGGGGCATGTTTCTGGATGACCTGTCCTGCTGCGGAGAGGAGTGTGTGTGTTGAGATCGCCTGCCATGGAATCGCCCGCTTTAACTTCAGAATCGCCAGCAGTGCCCGCCGAACGAACGATTGTCGTTGTCGGACGAGAGAGCGTTGGCAAGTCGCAGTTGATTTCGTCACTGACTTTGAAATCGGCAGGCGAGACCAATTTTCGCGGCTCTACAGTCACCGTCGAACGGTACCGATCGGGCGACACCATCTTTGTCGACACGCCCGGGATTTTGCGGCAGTCCGATACCGAGACGACTCGCCGCGCGCTGGAGGCGCTGCAGCAGCATGACACTGTTCTGCTGGTGGTTCAGGCGACTCAGCTGGATGAAGACCTTGCCGAAATGCTGCCGCTTGTTCAGCAACGTCAGGGCGTGGTTGCAGTCACGTTCTGGGACAAGGTGCAGTCGGGTGAAGCGGCGATGGAAGCCATTGAGAAACTCGCAGCCGACGCCGGCGTGCCTTTCGTGACACTCAACGCACGTCGAATCACCGCCGCGCAACGGGAGCAATTGACCAGATCGCTGAAAGAACCGGGGATGTTTCGGAAGCCTGTGCTCAGCGTCCGCGCTGGCTGGCGAATTGAACCAAAGGCCGGCTGGCTGGAGCATCGAATCTTCGGGCCGATGCTGGCGATCACCCTGCTGGTGCTGCCGGCACTGGCGACGATTTTTGGTGCCAATCAACTGGCGGATGTGCTGAATCCCATCGTGTCCGACTGGATCAAACCACTCATCGAAACGGTGAATACGAGATGGCCCGAGTGGACTCGTATCGTGCTCACTGCAGAACAGGGGCAGTTTGGTTATGGTCTTTTGAACATGGGTCCGTTCCTGCTGGTGTGGGCACTTCCCACGGTTCTGCTGTTTGCCGTGATTCTGGGTGCTTACAAGGCCAGCGGACTCGTGGAACGCATCAATGTGGCTTTGCATCCGTTGGTTCGACCGCTGGGACTGAGCGGCCGGGATGTGGTGCGAGTCGTCATGGGGTTTGGCTGCAACGTGCCAGCCGTGATCAGCACTCGAGCGTGCTCCAGCTGTTCACGCGGGCCTGCGATTTCCGCAATCGCGTTCGGAGCCGCGTGCAGTTATCAGCTTCCCGCCACGCTGGCCGTGCTGAGTGCCGCAGCCACAGCAACGGGCAGCAGTGCATCGATACTGTCATTGGGTTTTCTAAGTTATTTGCTGGTTACGACGCTGATCTATCTGCGGCTGACGGCACCGAAAGTGGCGAGCAGTCCGTTGAATGTGCTGATGAATTCTCGCAGACCGTTTATGCAATGGCCCACGTTGTCGTCGATGTGGCGTGAGGCATGGGGAACTCTGAAGCAGTTCTTTCTGCAGGCGATGCCCATCTTTGTTGTGATCTGTGTGGTGGCGTCTTTGCTGGCTCGTCTGGGAGTGCTCGATTTCTGTTCGACTGTCCTTGGCCCTGTCGCGGCGATGTTCAATCTGCCTGCCGAGTCCGCATTGCCCGTTGTCCTGGCGTCGGTGCGAAAAGATGGCATCTTTCTGTTTGCCGCAGAGAACGGTTTGGCTTTTCCAATGACGACGGTTCAGGTGCTGACGGGAGTCTATCTCGCTGGCGTACTGTTTCCGTGCCTGGTCACTGCGTTGACGATTGCTCGGGAAACCAGCTGGAAGTCAACAGGATTGCTGCTGATGAGACAGGCCTTGTTTGCGATCGGCTTCGCGCTCATTCTGGCCTGGGGAGGAACAATGTTCTTGTAGCGAGGTGCGTCAAAAACCTGAGCCGCGAGGCGTTAGGGGGTTGTTGATTTAGTGAGCCGCAGAGCGCTAGCTGCGGGTGCGTGTCTTAAAAACACGAGGAAAACACCCGCGGCTAGCGCCTCGCGGCTCAGGCTATGACTAAACAGGCACGTACTCCGATGGCTCACAACACCTGAAGATGATGTGCCGAGCTTCCAGCCCGAATGAAACTCGCAACATCAAAACTGACGCGTCGGGTTACGGGCTTCGGCGAATCCATCTTCAATATCTTTTCGATCTTCATTCCAACAATCAAGGCGATCATCATTCCCACTCAAGCCCTCAAACGCATTCGCACTGAGTCGACCGCAAACTGCAAAGTTGCGTCGCGACGAGTCGCGCGCCGTGTTCGATGCGGCTGGTGTCATCCGGAGCCGGTCAAGAAATTTGCCGAGCAACTGATGAGTCAGCAACTCTGGTGCTGGGGACGCGATATCAAATCGCCTCAGGGAAATCTGCTGATGAATTATGGTTTTGAGCGACATCGAGAATCAGGCAAGGGAAGTTCCGGTTCGAGTTGCTACCGACTTGACGATGGTCCTCTGCATGTGGCTCTATGGGGGTTTGGAATGTTCTTCGGCGAACGGAGCCTGGGGGGGGTCTTCGTGGGCCGGTATGACTTTCGACCAAGCTGGGCCAATCTTGAATCGCTCTCCAGCGCGGTGCACCATCCGGAAGATCTTCCAGCGTTTGGACGTCCGACGGGTGTTCGCCAGTGGAAGGCCGCGCATCGATTATGCCGCCACATGCTCGACTGGATCGTCAACTATGAGACATGGGTACAACAGGAAGCCGGTCTGGCGTTTCGTCAACGCTGCATCAAATCCTGGCTGCATCCGTTTGTACCTGCAGAAAAGATGTCGGCCGCGTGGAATCTGCTTCGAAATCGCTGCTGGGATCAGCAGATGAGTCAATGGTATCTGGCGGTTGACCGCCTTGGAGTTCTGGACAACAAAGGGAAACAATCATGAAAAAATTACCAGTCACCGTGCTCTCCGGATTCCTGGGAGCCGGCAAGACCACACTGCTCAATCATATTCTCGCCAATCGTGAGGGCCTGAAAGTTGCTGTGATTGTCAATGATATGAGCGAAGTGAACATCGACGCGCAACAAGTCGCTGGAGGTCCGGCGCAACTCAGTCGGACTGACGAAAAGCTGGTGGAGATGTCCAACGGCTGCATCTGCTGCACATTGCGAGAAGACCTCCTGGTGGAGATCACCAAGCTGGCTCGTGAAGGCCGCTTTGATTATCTGCTGATTGAATCGACAGGCATTTCCGAACCTCTGCCGGTGGCAGAAACATTCACCTTCTCCGACGAAGAGGGAAACTCGCTGAGCGACGTAGCGATGCTCGACACGATGGTGACCGTTGTCGATGCCGCCAACTTTATGAATGACTTTTCCTCACAGGATGAACTCCGCGATCGAAAGATGGGAATGGATGAGACGGACGACCGGGACCTGTCACTGCTGCTGACCGACCAGATTGAATTCGCGAACGTGATCATTCTGAACAAGACGGACCTGATTTCTGATGACGCACGGAATCGCCTGCACAGCATCCTCAGCAAAATGAATCCGGAAGCCATCGTGCTGGAAGCGGAACGCGGCAATGTTCCCTTGTTGGCGATTTTGAACACTGGACGGTTTCAGATGGAATGGGCGGAGTCGGCATCCGAATGGCTGAACGTGCCACGCGGTCAGGAGCAACCGGAAACGGCTGAGTATGGCATTTCCAGTTTCGTCTATCGCGCGCGTCGCCCGTTCCATCCGGAACGGTTTCACGACTTCTGGGTGAACGACGACGCGGCATCATCGATCCTGCGTTCCAAAGGCTACTTCTGGCTGGCCACACGTCATAGTCTGGCCGGGTTCTGGTCGCAGGCGGGAAGTGTTGTGAGTGCAGATCCGGGCGGGCAATGGTGGGCCGAGACGCCTCGCGACGACTGGCCATTGGAAGATCCTCAGCAGATCGCGGAAATCGAATCAATCTGGGACGAACAGGTCGGCGATCGTCGACAGGAAATCGTGATCATTGGTCAGGATCTGAAGATTGCTGATGTGACGGCCGCTCTTAATTTATGTCTTCTAACAGATCGTGAAATGATGCTCGGAGCCACCGGCTGGGAACAGCTGGAAGATCCATTTTCTCCTTGGGAAATCGATGGCCTCGCCGATGATTCTGACGTCGCCGATGACATTGACGAGGCGGACAAACGATGAATGCTCTCATAAAGAGTCAACTCATGAACGATCAGTCCGGCTCAGCAGCCACGAACATCGGAACCCCAATCAGTCACGGCAGGACCAATCCAGACAGGATTGATTCCGGCAACAACTGGACGAACGGAAGCATTGTCCGAAACACTGTCCTGCGATCGTCGCTGCTCGGAGAATATATTTCGCTCCTGCTGTTGTGCCATTCGCTGTTCGGAGTTGTCTGCTGGGCCACGCATCTCCTGCAGAACCCGGCATCGCTGATCATGTCAACAGCGGGATTGTGGATTGCGTTTCGCGCCGTGGGTGGCTTCGCGGGTGATCGATGGGCCACGATTGTTTCCGCGCTCCTGCTTCTGTTAACCGGCACATTGGCCATCACAGGTGTGTCCAATGTGCCGCCCTGGCTGAGCGGCAGCCTGGTGGCTCCTGTTGTCTGGACAGTGATGCTGGGCCTGCTGTTGGTAGTGGATTTTATCGACTGTCGCAAGCGTGCTCATGCGGACTTGAGCCTGCCCGAACGACGCAAAAAAGATGGTCGCTCGTTGAAGTTGGCTCTTGCGGGGCTGTTCTTCGCGTGGGGGCTGGGGGTTCCGGCGGTGACTTTGATTCATCAACTCAGCCAACCGTCGCTGGGCAAAGCGCAGTTGGAAGAAATGAACTTTATCGAACACGCTGGATTCCGCTGCGGGGAAGCGCTGGTGACGGCCTGCTTCTTCGCTCTGGGATGCAATATCGGAAGTTTCCTGAACGTGGTGGTCTGGCGGATGCCACTGGGCAAGTCGATCGTGTATGAGAAATCCCGGTGTCCGGTTTGTGCGACGGCCATTGCCGGAAAGGACAATATTCCGATCTTCGGCTGGCTGAGTCTGGGCGGGCAGTGTCGCGCCTGCAGCACCGATATTTCACCGCGTTATCCCTGTGTCGAAGCAGTCACCGGATGCATCTTTCTGCTGCTGTATTTCGTGGAACTGATCTCCGGCGGTGCGAATTTGCCGGTGCGACCGATCAACCACTATGGCGGCGTACTGTGGATTATCATGTACCCCAAATGGGATCTGATCGGATTGTATTTGTATCACTGTTTTCTCTTCAGCACCCTGCTCGTCTGGGCATTGATAGCGATTGACGGCAATCGTGTTCCTCGAAGACTGCTGGTCTTCGCTTTCTCCGTCGCCTTGATTTTACCCATCGTCTTTCCTGACCTCGCTCTTGTTCCCAGTCTCTCGTCGCTGGCAAGTTCAACTCAGGTCAATCCGTTGACGCTCATGGACAGAGCAGCTCGAGGAGTTGCGGGAACAATCGGCGGCCTGCTGATCGGCATGGCGGCCGTGCGATTCATCTGTCAGGGGAAAACCGACTTTCCCGCTCAGCAAACATTGATCTGTGCGATAGCCTTGATAGGAGCCGCACTTGGCTGGCAGGCCGCGGGCGGCATCGCAGCAGGATTCGTCGTGGTGACTTTAGCCCGACGAGCGATGAGCGAAACGGCCCTACCGACAAACGGCCATTCAACGGCACAAGACTTTTTACTCGTCGCCGTCCTGCATCATGTAATTTGGCGTTTTCTATGGACTTCAGCAACCCATGTACTCTGATTCCGAACAGATCCGGCTTCTGTTGCCCCTAAGGAAACGGAGTCGGAGTCAGTCGTTCAGAATGAGAATTTGTTGTTAACAATCACCGCGTATTTTGAGGTATCTGGTCACCTTGACCGAATTGTGAGTCTCCAAAATTCTGTCTGCCCGGCGAAATTTGTTGTTTCGTCCAGCAATCTCCTTTGACCGTGCCGTACGCACAGATAGGATATTCGTGCGCCCGTTGTTCCGGGCTGGTTCCGTCGGATTTTTGTCCACTTGGCTCAAAGAGCATGCAACGGCGTCCTTTCCAACTTCTTTCGTGGCTGCTGATAACTTGGCAGCTACTCCTTCCTTCAGGTGCGCCGTGGTTGCATACCCTGATCGATGGTAGCTGTTGCGCGGATTCGTGCAGCGTGGCGAAAGACGGGATTGCGATAGACGGCGAATCGACAAAAACGCCTCACTCGCATTCCAGCTGCTCGCATTCGCACGGTGCTGTTGAGACGTCGCATTCCCATTCAGAAAACGAATCGGAATCCGAACCAAACTCACCTCATGATTGCTCAAACTGTGCAATCTGTCATGCCATTGCCGCTCCAAGAGTGCTGGCCGCTTTTGTGGTTCTGACGGTCGAAACCGAGCAGATTGAAATTATTTCCATCGCTGAATGTGCAGACCCCCTGCTTGGATTTGGGCTGCCTCTTCAATGCCGCGCCCCGCCGGTCGCGTAAATTCCTGGCCCGCACGGCGTTAGCCGCGGGTTTCCTGGATTTGCCAGTCACCCACCGAGATCGGGTTGTTGATTTAGGACTGCGAACAAAACGGTAGCTGAACTCGTGAGAGTTCAGAAACGCAACCGAATTCTCACGAATCCGGCACCCTTGGTGAGTTCAGAAACGCAACCGAATTCTCCGGAATCCGGCTACCCTGGTGGGATATGTGGCGAAGAACACAGGCAATTCCCTCCCGCACTGACGTTTCGGGTTCTGAAAACCCTTCAAATCAACAACACGCGGTCGCCTTGCGGCTCATTTTTTGAACCTTCGTGAGTCCGTTCTCGCTGACTGGTCCACACTGATCTTCGCCTGGCACTTCATGGACGGTCATGCGTGCTCGACCCATCCGGCAACCTCGTGTTCTATCGCAGGGTTTGCCGAGCGTTCTGCCTTCTCAATCATTCAAACATCATCCTGTTTTTGCGGACTCTCTTTATGAAAACTTCAACTCGCGCTCATCACGGATTCACGCTGATCGAGCTTCTAGTGGTGATTGCCATCATCGCCATTCTGATCGCATTACTCCTTCCAGCTGTGCAGCAGGCTCGCGAAGCCGCTCGAAGAACTCAGTGCAAAAACAACCTCAAACAGATCGGACTGGCACTCCACAACTATCACGATACCTCTCGCGTGTTTCCCCCCGGCTGGATTGCAGTCGATGAGAACCGCCGACCAAGTGCTCATGAAGGAACCAGTGGTGTCGCCTGGGGAACGATGATTCTGCCGTACATGGAACAGACCAACATCTACAATCAGTTCAATGCCAATGTACCACTGACTGATCCTCTCAATGCTGCGTTCCTGAGGAACCAAATTCCTGCCTACAAGTGCCCGTCGGATCCCCAGCCAGCGTTCTTCACGATCGCCGAAGAAGGCGGCGGACCGGACCTTGCTGAACTGCCGATCGCCAACTACATCGGATCCTTTGGGACTGAAGAACTGGATGGCTGCGAGAATGCTCCGGGTGATCTTCCCGTCATGGCCGACGGAACCTGCAGAGGCGACGGCCCGTTCTATCACAACAGCAAGGTCCGCATCTCCGACATCACCGACGGCACATCCAGCACCTTTTTGGTTGGTGAGCGAAAAACAGTCGCCAATCTGGACTGGTTCACATCGTGGCCGGGAATGATTGCAGAAGGCGAAGAGGCGTTTCAGCGAGTCTGCGGTTCAGCCGACCACACGCCGAATCATCCCTCCATGCATTTTGATGACTTCAGCAGCGTCCACACCGGTGGTGCCCAGTTCTGCCTCGGCGATGGATCTGTTCGATTCATCTCCGAAAACATCGACAGGGGTGTTTATCAATCCCTGGCCAGCATTCAGGGTGGTGAAGTCGTTGGAGAGTTCTGACCGCGCCGGCACATCATGAATCAGGGGACTCACGTCCCTCTGTCGCCAGTTGCAGCGTCCGTTTCGACAACACGGCGACTAATCCGCGATGAGCGCGTTGCAGTCTTGCGTGAGTTCATTGCGACAACCAGGCGTCCTGTCGCTCGTTCGATTGAATCCGATTCGACTACTCAGGACGCCCCGTTCGATCTGCGCACATTCCATTCTGCTGGTGCTGTACTATGTCTGCTGATTTCACGATTGCGATATCCACAGGCTCTGAGTCTTCTGGAAGCCTGGTGCCGTTGCTGAAAAAAACAAACACCGCGCTCAACCACGACTTTTGCCCGTGGGCGAATCGCTGGCTTTATTGGCTAAAACGTCCGATTTGGAGCCTGGTGCTCGCGACGGGGCTTTCGCTGATCTGTGGGATTTTTCTCAAAACCGAAGCTCTGTTCATTACCGCAATTCTTCTGCTCATCACCGGCATTGGAGTACTGATGCCGTGGCTGGCAATGCGAGGTATCGACGCGCATTTGACGTTCGACATTCGCCGCAGCCGAGTCGGGCAGCCGGTGCTGGTTCGACTGCGAGTTCGCAATCGATGGCCCTGGCCGGTCTGGGGATTGTCGGTTGTGCGTGGCTTCGCGCTGCGAGAAGCGACCGATACCGCAGAAGGTGTCTCACTGGCACGAGTTCCTGGCTGGGCGACCGTCGAGTATTCATGGCCGTTCGTTCCACAGATTCGGGGAATGTATCCGTTGACAACTCCGGCGATTGAGACCGGATTTCCCTTCGGGCTTTATCGAGCCGCGCGCACAGCCACGGTGGATGGTCATGTTGTCGTGTGGCCGAAAACCGTCACGCTGTCGGGGTTGCCAGATGCAGCGGACACGCGGCAATCTGACGAGCAACTGGCCGATCGGCGAGTCGGCGAGTTCGGTGACATGCTGGGCACACGGGCTTTTCGCCAGGGAGATTCTCTGCGGCGAGTCCATTGGGCTCAAACAGCTCGCCAGCAACAGTTGATTGTTTGTGAACGTCAGGCCCCCGCAACAACGTCCGTGCGAGTGACGCTCGACGTCGCCTTGGCCAGTCATCCCAATTGCGACGCGTCCGAACGTCACGCGAATGACTCTGTGGAACTTGCTGTTCAGGTTGCCGCCAGTGTCTGTGAATCTCTGAATCGTCAGCACTGCCGCATCGAACTTGTGCTGAACGATCAACTGTTTGTGGCGGGCGAATCGACAGCCGGCTTTCATCGACTCATGGATGTTCTGGCACAGGCGAAACTCGGGGAGACCACATCGACACACAATCGTCGTCGAGTGGCCACGGCGAACTTCGGCATCACAGTGACAACTCCGATGGGACTTCGCTGGCGAGGACGGCAACTTTCCGGGCAGCACACGATCAGTGTGTCTGACGGATCGACGATGCAACAGTCGCTGCCGACGACCGGAGCATGGATTTCGCTGGAAGAATCCCAAGACGTCGAAGCTGTGCTTCCTCGCCGCTGGAAGGGAGCCTGTGATGTTCGGTAGACCTGCATCGACGTCGCCTTTCGGAGTTCGTGGCGAGATCCGCCCGCGTCGCGAATCAAAGCGTCAGACACGATCTGCAAAAGCATCTGCTGGTATCGCCCGCGGTACAACGTCCTCGTTGCATGGGCTGACCGTCGCGCTGGCATTGCTGGCTTCGCTGATCTTTGTGTTGACCGATGCCGACGGAGGACGGAGTTCGACATCGCTCTGGATTCAAATTTCTTTCGAGTTCGCGGCGACCCTCGGTTGCGCCTGGCTGGTTCGCCGACGCTTGGCGATGATGAATGACGCTCCCTTTATTGTTCCGCTGCTGCTGATCATTGTCGTTGCCAGTCTGCTCTGGGAACCCTTCCAGCGTTGGTTTCTGCTCTGCGGTCGTCCGTTTGAAATGATGGTGATGCAGAGCCAGAAGAATCTGATGCTGGGTGCTGCAGTCTTCGGCTGCTGGGTCGGATACCAAAGACTATCGATCGTCATCGGAGTGTCGCTGGCGATCTTTTGTGCGGCCATTGCACGCGAACATCGGATCCAGTGGCTGATCGCCATCTACGGATTCGCCGCCGTGAGCTGGATGATTGCCAACTATTGGGACACTCTTCGGTCGCGACTGATTGCCGGAGAATCTCGTCGCCTGCCGCTTCGGTGGCTGTTGATTGGTCCATCGATTCCTTTGTTGTTGCTGTTGGCTTCGGCCACGGGAGGACAAACCGTAATAACATCAATGCGAGGTTTTTTGCCGGGCTCGGGCGGTGCTGGTGAGTCCGATCCGTTCTCGCGAGGCGGAGTCAACGACGGCGATAATCTGGTGGCTGGCACCGACAACATCAAGTCCTTTGGTCCCATCGAAGACGCTCCGTTTGCGGACGATGACAAGCCCAGTCTTTACGATGTCTTCAACGAATCGCTTGATGAGCCTGTTCGCAAAATCAAAGACCAGGACCGAACGATTGCGTTGCCTGCCGAGACGCTTGCGGAAATCAATGCTCGCATGGCGAAGGCCGAACAGGCGGGAAGAGAGTTCTCGACGCTCCGACGTTTGACAAGGCCCGACCGGAAGAAGATCAAAGATCTGGAGAGCCACGCGTTGCTGTATGTTGCTGGCCGAGTTCCCCTGCATCTACGAATGGAAACGTACGATATTTTCGATGGGATCGAATGGATCGCCGAAACGACAACTGGTGAGCCGCCGGGAATGGCGATTGTTCCAACCAATGGTCGGCCGTGGCTGCGAGTTCCCTGCGGAAGCCGAGGTCTTGGACTCTATGCGGGCACTGACACGCACGCGATCAAAGTCATTAATCTTCGGTCGAATGTCATTCCCGCGCCGCTCGACCTGCGAGCCCTGCACATCGACAGAGTCGACCGAGCTGACATGTTTGGCTGGCATAACGACACCGTTTTAAAGATGAACCGAAAATCCCTCCCGGATTTGATAACGATTCAGCTCATGTCGGAATGCATGGATCGGGCACGATTGCGGACTCACCAGGAACTGACGTTTTCGGCTTTGTCGAACCAGAAACGAATCCAGTTGCCCAGTCTGGACCAGATCACCGAACTGAAAAACCTGGCCGAACATTGGACGCAGGATGTTCCACAAGGCTATCAAAGAGTTGAAGCGATCAGTCAGCAACTGCGATCCAACTACACGCTCGACAGGTCAGCCAGAGTCCCGGAAGACTGTGCATTTCCAGTCGGCCATTTTCTCTTCGAATCCAGACGCGGCCCCGACTATCAGTTTGCCACGGCGGCGACTCTGATGTTGCGAAGTCTGGGATTTTCGACACGGCTGGTTTCAGGATTCTATGCCGATCCAAAGCGATATGACGCTCGCAAGCGTCACACAGCAGTTCATTCATCCGATGTCCACTTCTGGTGCGAAGTTTACGTAGGCGCCGGGACATGGGTCACGCTGGAGCCGACGCCCGGCTACGAAGTGCTCAGCCCGCCGCCAGGACTTCTGCAACGAACGATGCTTCTAATGGTCGAAGTCGCTGAATGGATGCTGGCTCACTGGCTGATCGTATTTTCGACCTCAATCGCGGTGTCAGCCGTCCTCTTGAAGCGGCGATTTCTGACAGACCGATGCAACTCTTTCGTGTGGAGACTGATTCCTTCAACAACAGCTCGAAGCCGCGTGCTGCAGACAGCGAGATTGCTCGATCAACGACTACGGCTCGCCGGACTGCCTCGCCCTTCGAGCACGACCCTGACGAAATGGTTGCGAAATCAACCCGAGCTACAGTCTATGTCGCCTGTGTTGCCCGAGTTCCTGAGTCTGGCGGACCGCGCGGCCTGGGGCAATGAGAACGATTCGAATGCCGTGCCGCTTGTCGTCACTGAAGAATGCTGCGACCGAATTGAGCGGGATTTAACACTGGCCGGTTTACAGCGAGTTGCCCTCACTGGACAGCATCGTGTTTCAATCGGCCGCAGTGCGCTGGCGGAGTGTTGATTTAATCGTGTGTATGACTGTGTCCTCTATTTAATGAAGTTGCTTTCTCATGAGTGTGGCTGAGTTCTCTGTTTCTCGTCAGGCGGATCTTGCCTCGTTGTCAAAACTTCGAGACCGTCTGAACCGCGCGTTGCGAGGAAAGCCCGACGTCGTCGAACTGGTTCTTGTCTGTCTTCTGGCGAACGGCCATCTGCTGCTGGAAGACAAACCGGGGCTTGGAAAGACGACGCTGGCAAAGTCGCTGGCGTCGGGGATCGGCGGTCGATTTGCACGATGCCAATGCACGCCCGATCTGCTCCCAAGCGACATTACAGGCTTCAACATCTTCAACCAAAGCTCACACGAGTTCGAGTTTCGGCAGGGCCCGGTCTTTGCGGAAGTCCTCCTGGCGGACGAGATCAATCGTGCGACGCCTCGCACTCAAAGCGCGATGCTGGAAGCCATGGCCGAGCGGCAGGTGACTGTGGATACTCGATGCTACACGCTCAGTCGTCAGTTCTTCGTGATCGCAACTCAGAATCCGGTGGATCAGCATGGAACATATCCCCTGCCGGAAGCTCAGCTTGACCGCTTTGCGATGAAACTGAGTATCGGCTATCCCGGTCCGGCCGACGAGATCCGCATGTTGCAGGACGCGGTCGGTGGGAGTGGTCGAGCAACCGACGAACAGCCCCTTCTTGAACTTCAGCGTTTGAACAGAATTCAGGAGTCGGTGGCTGGTGTGGCTGTGGCTGAAAGCATTCAGGACTATCTCGTTCGGCTGGCTCATGCGTCGCGTCAACATCCAAGCATTGCTCTGGGACTAAGTCCGCGAGGATTGTTGACCTGGCAACGGGTGGCTCAGGCACGAGCGTGGCTGTCAGAACGGACGTTTGTAACACCCGACGATGTGCAGGACGTTGCCGAACCTGTGTTGAGCGTTCGTTTTGGCCTGGAGCCGGCGGAAGCTCGTTCGGTGATTCAGGAGATACTCAGTCAAGTTCCAGTGCCGAGTTATCAGGAGTAATCCTCCACCGAGCGGGGATGTCTGCTCTCTGTGTTGTCGTTGTTGTGGTTGTGAGTGAGACCTTTTTCAACTCGCGATCCATCAAATCGCAAATCCTCGGAGGGCTGACGTCAATGGCACTCGATTTCACATAGTAGACCTCACTCTCCGAGTGAGGCGGGCCGCAAAACGCCGCCGTTGGCATTCGTCACTCAGAAAGTGACGGCTACTTTAATCACAAACCGAGTGCCATGGGGCTGCCGCCCTGCCGCTCGCCCTTTCAGGGAATTTCCATGCCAGACTTTTCGACAAACAACCATTGTCACTTTTTGCCGTGGTGCTGCATCGCACTCATCAGTTGTGCAATCTCGCTCTCCGGCTGTGGCTCTTCGGCAGAATCGCACGAGGACGAACATCACGATGAGCACCACGACGAGCATCTTGAGCACTTCGTTCCCGCTCATAAACCGAACACTTTTGCCGACCTCGTGGACCAATTAGCGAAGCGAGCGCCACAGCTGGAAGAAGCCAACCAGCCAGGTGACAGTCTCAGTGGCAGTGACAGTCTCAGTGACAGTCTCAGTGGCAGTGGCAGTGGCAGTGGCAGTGACAGTGGCAGTGGCAGTGGCAGTGACAGTGGCAGTGGCAGTGGCAGTGGCAGTGGCAGTGGCAGTGGCAGTGGCAGTGGCAGTGGCAGTGACAGTGACAGCGGCGGTGGGCACGCAACAGCATTGCAGGAGTTCTCTGACATTGTCGGCTGGATTCCGGAACTGGCGGCGGACAGCGAATTAATGAAAGCTGATTTTGAATCGGCAGTCGCGACGGGAAACAAACTCACGGCTGCGTTTGCAGAAACTCTAGGCCCTCAAAGTACGAAGCCGTTTGATGCCGCAACGATTGAGCCGCTCATTGAAGAACTCAGAAAGCTTGTCCCGCAGTCACAGGATCGAAAGGATCGGATGTAACCATGGCCGAAATGATGTTCTGGGGTTTCGCGACACGATTCACCGTTAGCCTTATTCAGGCGTCACCGTTCATCCTCGTAGGATTTGCTGTCGCCGCCATTCTGCGCCGATTCTTTGGCTATGAAGAGACTCGAAAACTCTTCGGCGAAGGCACTCGCTCGGCCTTATTTCGAGCCTGGCTGATCGGCATGCTGTTGCCGGTCTGTTCGCTCGGAGCCATTCCAGTGATCCGCGAAATGCGGCGCGCGGGAATTCGAGGCGGAACGATTCTGGCGTTTGCGATGTCCGGGCCTTTGTTCAATCCGCTATCGCTGCTTTACGGACTGACTCTTTCAGAACCGATCGCCATTCTGTCCTTCGCGGCCTGTTCACTTGCCATCGTGACAATTGTTGGACTGATTTGGGACCGTATGTTTCCGCATTCCGCGTTGCCGATCGTTGAGGAAAAAGCGGTTGCTTACGGCTATCGACGTATGCTGGCAGTTGGTACTGCGGCAGGACGCGAAGCCACGTCAGCGTCGTTGCTCTACATCCTTCTGGGACTTGGTGGAGTCGGTCTGCTTGGTGCGTTCATCCCTGCCAACAGCTTGCAGCATACATTCAACTACGACAACCCGCTGGCACCTCTTTACATGACCGGCATGGCGATTCCAGTCTACGCGACACCGATGCTGGCTATGTCTCAACTGGGAATGATGTTTCAGCATGCCAATTCCATCGGCGCTGCCTTTGTTCTTTTGGTTCTGGGTGCCGGCATGAATCCTGGTATCGTGGCATGGCTGTATCGCGAATACGGCTTCAAGCGAGGAACCATTTGGATGGTCCTGCTGTTAAGCATTGTGCTGGGTCTGGCTTACGGAGTTGATCGGCCACTGTTTCCAAAAGACATTGAACCCGCGAACCACACGCATGCGTTTGATATCTACTGCCAGCCATTTTCGGGACCGTTGACGACGTCCTACTTTGAAGCGACAAAGCTCAAGCTGGAGCGAGATATCAGCCCATTCGAGTGGCGTCCGTTGTGGATCTTCGGACTGCTGATTCTATCCGGGGTGATCTTGCAGATCGCTGATCGGTCTTCAAAACTGGAACAATGGCTCGAAGCTGCTCCACCACGTCAAATCGCCGGCCGCGGAGACATCATTGTCCCGGGGCCGGTACTCGGCCTGTTGTCGCTCGCGGGACTTGTCGTGCTGAGCGTCGTGGGTTGCTTCGCCTACTATCCATCCCCGGACGAATGCCTTGAGGCCATGACCGACGCTCGAGTCGGTGCCCTCAGTGCGGCATTGTCGATGGATCACACAGAGACAAAGTACTGGTCGGAACGCTACGACGACTGGACTCGCAAACTTGAAGTCGGCGCGTACCTTCGTCATGGAGAATTGAGCGACTACCACCGCTGGAAAGCTCGACTGCTTCGCGAACAATTAGAGACGCTCGAACACGAAGTGGAAGACGAGGAACGAGATGAAGTCATGAAGCTCATCGCGCGAATTTCAAGATCACACAACCGTATGAGCCATGCATTCCGAGACGAGCTCTGAAGACTAATCCTCGCGATGAGCGAGACGCCAACTCGGCCTGATTTCGGCAGCTTTACCGATTTTGCTTCCAAAATCTCGTCGTTTCTCTATTTCAATCTGGAATTCAGCGTTCTCACGTGTTCGTTTCTGAATTAGAGCACAGGCTGGATGTCGCGATTGATTTCTTTACTGGTCGGAAGAAATCGGACGTGGGAGGCCTCTCTATACGCGAACGTTTTCAGTGAACCTATCGTCTGTTTGTATGACGTTGCTTTGCATTTCCCTGCTGGCCGGCTGCGGTGAAAGCAGAATTCCGACATATCCAGTTTCCGGAACGGTCGAACCGAAATGCTGGCCACTGCCGAAGGCAATTGAAGTTTCAAGGTTCTCAATCACCTCTTTGCTGCGGTGTTGATTCATCACGTCATTTGGCGAACCATGTTGCAGTGGTCCGGGGCAGTCTGGCCCCGTGCGAGTTCCACGATGACTTGTTTGGTCCTGCCTTTAGCCATCTATCTTCTAGCGGTTGTCGTCATAAGAAGGAACCCGCTCTGTTTCCGAAAGAATTACCAACGAACTGCTTGATTAGAGTCGTAGTTACGGGAGAATCTTCCGCAGCGACTGGTCGGCCGCTCAATTTTTTACAAGAGAAAGCTGCATGCGCGGCTCTGTCCGACATTTTGCGATAACGCTCCTGACAGCAGCGTACGCGATCCTCTCGACATGCGGTTCTGCATGGCATCTTGCCAATTGCGGGGACGTCTGCTGTGTCACGCCGGATCGCTCCCCCGCCAATGATCACGCAGATTGCAGTGCGTCGCACGGTGACGCAGGTCGGCATTCTGGTTGCGGTCATCATTGCAAGGCTCCCAGGTCTTCTGGTGAGCGCGGTTCTGAATCCCACGACAAACAACAGTGTGAAATCTGTCAGCTCTTTGCGCAGTCACTGACACGCGTCAGTCTTGTTTGTGTTGAAGCCTCCCCGGATGTGGTTGAGGCGTCCGTTTGTGAGTTGCCGATGTCTGCCCCAAAACTGCAGGCGATAATGGCGACATCTCGTGGCCCGCCGCTGGCGTGAGCCTTGGCACTCGATTTCACATAGTAGACCTCACTCTCCGAGTGAGGCAGGTCGCGAATCGCGGCATTCGTCACTCAGAGAGTGACGGCTACTAATAATTACAAATCCAGTGCCATTGCATGTGAGTCCCTCTACTGCTTCTTCGCGGCATCGTGTTCGCTTTGCAGGTTTTCGTCTTTACGAATTCAGAGGACTGCAGGGAACCCCGACGTTTTTGACCGGATGTGTTTTCAGCGATGTCTGAGCACTGAGGTCGTTGACGAGTCCGCGATTCATGGAGTTACAGGAGAACTCCGTTGCGGCTGGCGTTCGGTCTACAGGTCCGACCAGTCCGTTACCGTTGCGTCGTCGCAACGGAGCCTTTTGTTTTAGTGATTTCTGTAGGTTGGGCATTCCTGTCCGACTGAATCTCGACGGGCAGGAATGCTCGTCGTAATAGAATGTTGAGTGCACAAAGTTGGGATGTGGGTTACCTCCAGCTTCCGGAAAAGAGTAGCCCGAAATGTGTGTCCATGTGTTTGGTTTTTCAAAGTTTCAAATTGAAGAGGAGAGGCATAATGCTTCGTAAGTTCTTTGGTAACAAAAAAGGTCAGGGTTTGGTTGAGTACGGAATTTTGGTCGGTGGTATCGCTTTGGTGGCTCTGGCCGCTACTGCAATCCTCGGTCACAAGACGACTGACTTGATCGGTACCGTCGCCGCAGCTCTGCCAGGTTCTCATTCTGATGACAATGGTGCCATTGTCAGTGGCAAGTTGGTCAATACGACCAGTAGCGGTGGGTCCGGTCTCAGGCTTGATGCAACGACCCCAGGTACGTTCGCATCGAACCTCGGTATTAACACCGCTGGCTTGACTGTTGAACCGTAAGGAAACTAGTTCGATCCATGTTTGGCATTGCAGACGGTTGGACGCTTGAGAGCGATGAGCGAAGCTCGTGTTCATTGCGTTGTTGACCGTGAAGCTATGTTGATGGTGTAAAGCATGCTACCTGATGGATCCAGGTTCGTCAGGTAGTTTTTTTTGCGGCTGACAATGAGCGAGATAATCCTGTTTCTGATACCTATCGTCGGAACGGCCATCGCTGTCACGTGCGATCTGCGGTCTCGTGAAATTCCCGACTGGATGCCAATCGTAATCGTGTTGCTGATTCCGCTTCAGTTTGTCGTCTCGGATCATTCGATTGCTTGGTGGCAACATGTGGCTGGTGCAGTTGTCGCCTTGACGATTGGTTTGATCGTGGGATACGGCGATCGATTTGGCGGAGGTGATATCAAGTTGTTTGCTGCGTTGGGTGGCTGGTTTGGTTTGTTCGCTGTTGTACCACTGGCCTTGTGGATTTCGATTGCAGGTTTGCCATTGGCGTTTTGGGCGGCGGCAAGAAAGCAAAGAGATTTCGCCTACGCTCCCGCGATTTTTGCTGGCGTTTGCGTCCACGCGTTTGTGCCAGACCTATTGGGGAGGGTTGCTTTTTAGAACGGGAGGGCGTTTAGCGAGTCGACGCTAGCCCAATGCCACCTACTTTGTGAGCCGACGGCGCTAGCCACGGGCCTTGAAGCACCCTTGTCCGTAGGATGCCGCCCGAGGCTAGCGCCTACGGCTCACTTGGTCCCGAATGCGTCACGGAGGTACGAAAGTCGGTAAGAGAGTGACTTGGACGCTTTGGTAATTCTACTTTTATTATAGGTTCACATTGATCGGTGGTTGCTCATCGGTTTGCGCTGCCAAGCTGGTTTGAAAGGTCGAAGTCTACTTTATGGCAAAACAAAGACGCACAACGGTTCGCGGATCATGGCTTCCAGCGGTCATGATCGGAGGTACTGCGATTGCAATGCTCAGCGTTGCAGGCTTTGCAGTCGCATGGGCTCTGGGGATTTTCAACGAGCAACCGGCAGCCAGGGCGATCGATCGAACCGGCCAACTGGCGTTTCCTGCCATCGTAAGGCCCATGAATGCCTATGAGGCTGTTACAAAGGATGACTTCATTGACCCTCGCACAAGCCAACTCAACGTGGTTTGGTTGCCTGAGGCGACAACGAAATCGGTCTCTCGGAATATGGCTGAACTCATCGGACGGGTCCTAAGTCGTGACAAGCAGGCCGGTATGGTTCTGAGCGAACGCGACTTTCTGGAAAAGGGAACACGCCCTGGTCTCGTGGCGGGAATTCCTGCGGGCAAGTTTGCGTTGTCGATCCCGGCATCAGGTATCCCGGGACTGGAACAACTGCGGGGAGGAGATCGTTTTGACCTGCTGGTTTCGCTGCCCATGCGGAATAGTGAAGACCAGCTTTCAAACAGTGAACCCGCCGCTTTGTTCGGGGGCATCAAGCCGGCCTCAATGCGAGTTGGTCAGCTTTCGCGACGCCATGGCGTGAAACACCTGATCACCGATGGAATGCTGGTCACGCTGTTTAGCGGAGAGAATCGGTCGACCAGCGGTCCCAGCGGCCTGACCGTCACTCCAGGCGGCAACAAATCGAAATCGACAACCTCACAAACGGTCTTTGCTGAACTTGCAGTCGCGCCCGAAGAAATCGGGCCACTCACGGAAGCGATCTCGCTGGGAACAAAAATGACCTGTGTTCTCCGCAGTGGATTGCCCAACGGAAAAATCGATGATGCGATGTCGACGGAAGGCATGCTGCCTGTCATCACGACCGCTGTTGCCGTGAAAGCCTTTTCAGCTTTGTCTGATGAGAACCTGATGGATGAGGCAACAGGCCAGCTCCATTACTACTACTTCCCGGAGGACAGAATCGCTGAGCAGTGGATCACCGATCCTGCACAGTTGTATGGTCGAGTGATTGGGCGATCTCTGCGACGAGGTTCTCTGATCACGGAAAGTGATCTGCTGCCGAAAGGCACTCGCCCGGGAATCTCGGCCGGTTTGCCAAGCGGCATGGCCGCCATGTCGGTCGATAAAACGCATGTTCAGGGATTCGAAAAGCTGGTGGCCGGAGACACCTTCACCATTCTGACTCGTGTTCCCGAATCTGTCGGTGGAAGTGTTCCCGACACCAGTTGGGCGACATTGTTTGGAGGCAAACTTTCCAGCGAAGACGAACGCCTGGAAACCATGGTGCGGACGGGAATTCGAGAAGTTGCAAAAAACGCGATCTATCTTTCGGATCCCGACGACACAACAGTCGTGATCGGAGTGACTGAGAATAACGTCGCAAAGATCGCTCAGTTGATTCGCGATGAATCCGACATCTTCGTGATTGCCAATTCCAGTCGTGACGGAGTCGAACCTAAAGCCGTTGGACGGCCACCGTTCCCCGATCCGGCAGTGATCGATCTGCGAGACAACACCGAGCTTTTTTTCGTCAGCCAGAAAGGCTCACCAACGCATCAGGACCCGGGTAGTGACGAGGCCGATCAGCTTTCCTTTCCGGTGCTGATCCAGCAAGTTCCGGCTTATCGACAGCTCAGGATCGAAGACTTTGTTGATCCGGCAACAGGTCAGATTCGCCGCATGTATTTTCCACGTGAGTCCGTTCACCCGGATTGGCAGTCGGATATTCGTGAGTTGATTGATCGAACGGTGCTTCGCGATTTGCAGCCTGGACGAGTTGTCACGGCTGGCGATCTGGCTCCCGCAGGTCTGCCCGCCGGCCCTGCTTTGGGCGTGCCTGCCGGGATGCGAGGCGTGACGGTGAATTCATCCCAGCTGGCAGGTTTAGCCGCACTGTCGCCGGGAACGCAATTCGATATTGTCACCGCGCGAGGTGTCAATGTCAGTGCCCTCGCCGACACGGTTCGGCCGTCGATCTCCAGCGAAGATGCGGTGAAAGAATCCAGCAAGCTGCCAGCCGGGTCTGTGTCTGTGTCCCGAATCGTCGCTTCGAATGTGCTGCTCGTCGCGAACGTGGGTGAGGTGAGCATCGTTGTGAACAGTCTGCAACGAAAGAAAGAAACTCATCTTCAACCCGATGGATCGACGGTGACCACAGAAACGGTACTTGATGATCCGACAACCGTGATGGTTCAGCAGTCCGTGATTGCGATTCCCGAAGCATTTCTTGGTGATGTTCTGGGGCTGTTGAACGGTGAGCCTGGCCTGTTTGCTTCTCTTCGGCCTGCGGGTCCGGCAGCGGAGAACAGCGAGAACTTCACTCCGCCTGTCGTGCCATCGGCTCCTGTGCGGGCTGTCATCACCGAACACATCAGCGGACAGAACACTCGTACGGAAGTTTTTCTGACGGATCGGCCGATTGCAGTGTCCAGTCTGCCGCTGGACAGCGATGCTTCCGAAAACGCAATTCCCGAACAGAGGGCTCCTGATCAGACCAACCCTGAAAAACCTGATGCTGAATCTGGCGAGGATCGCTGATGTCAGACAGTCCAGGTTCTCACAACATTTTAATTCTGGTTCGCAGCGATGCGGTTGGCCGGGAGATTCAGGAAGCATGCAGAAACGCCGTCTCGGATCCGGTCAACAGCTATATCGCGACCGACCTGACACAGGCTGTCGATATTGCGCGGGATCGTGAACCGCAGGCGGCTCTGGTAGATCTGACGGGTGATCTTTCCAACGATCGGGCGCACATCGCCGAACTGCGATCAGCCGCGCCGGACATGAGGATTGTGGGGATCTATCAGGTCGAAGGCCATGCCTCCGACTTCGGATCCGGCTACATGGTGGATCTAATTCGTATAGGTGTCAGTGACTTTCTGAGACGTCCGATTGCCGAGCGGGAACTGCACGGCTTCTTTTCTCGATTGAGTCCTGAACAAACCCGACCGGATCAGGCGAGTCTCGGGACATGCATTGCCTTCACAAGCAATAAAGGCGGTGTTGGCAAGACAACCCTGGCTGTCAATGTCGCAACTGCTCTTGCGACGCGGTATCCGAATGAGGTACTGCTGATTGATGCCTCACTTCAGATGGGCGTCTGTGCTCCCATGCTGAATCTGACGCCGACAACATCGCTGATGGATGCCTTCCAGCAGCGTCAGCGACTGGACAGCACGCTCATGCGTCAATTGGCGACGCCTCACGATTCCGGGCTGCTGCTGCTGGCCGCTCCCCCGGATCCACTGCTGGCGGCCGATATCGACGAACAATCAATCACGCGCGTGCTGAATCTCGCACGCCGTACGTTTCGCTACGTTGTGGTCGATACGTTTCCGCTGTTTGATCAGATCGTGATGAGTGTGCTGGATATTGCCAGTCGCAACTACATCGTCCTCGATAACGTCGTCCCGGCGGTCATTAGTGCCGTCCATCTGCTGCGTCTGCTGGAGAATCTGCAATATCCTCGAGAGCGTCTGCGGATTGTTGTCAATCGGTATCAGCGCGTGGCCGGGAATCCGCGGATCGACGATATTTCGCGATCCCTGGGAATGAACGTCGATCACGTTCTGCCCTATGACAAGCGTGCGATCACAGCCGCTAATCTTGGACGACCGTTCGCGATGGATTTTATTCGCTGGTCGGCGTTACATCGTGCCTTTAACGAATTGCGAGATGACGTTCTCGCAATCAACAGTTGAAAGGACACGTGCGATGGATAACGAACAGCAGTCAGATTCAGGCCGGGCAGCTCGCCAGCGACTTTCAAAATTTCGCTTTCAGGTTCCCAAAGATCGTGCGCAGCTTCGCGACAACTCGAAAAACGCTTTCAGTCTGACGACGGAGACGAAGGCTCCGGCAAGGACCGCAGATTATGTGACGGTGAAGACCGGACTGCATCAGCGGTTGCTGGATCTGCTGAATGAACCTCGGTATGTCGGAGCTTCTGACGAACAGCTGGAGGAGACTGTCCGTGAATTTGTCCGAGTGGTCCTGGACACGGAAGACTTGCCGCTCAACGCGGCCGAACAGATTCAGCTGGCCGATGATCTGCGAGAAGAAACGCTGGGCGTTGGACCATTAGCTCCCCTGCTGGGCGATCCGGCGGTGACCGATATTCTGGTGAATCGATTCGATCAGGTTTACATCGAACGATTCGGACGGCTGGAAGCGATTGATGTGCGGTTCCGCGACAACGAACATCTGATTCGCATCATTCAGCGCATTGCGGCGCGCGTCGGCCGACGGATTGATGAATCTTCTCCCATGGTCGATGCGCGGCTGGCAGATGGAAGTCGAGTCAACGCGACTCTGCCGCCGGTGACTATTGATGGCCCCACGCTCTCCATTCGCCGATTCGGCAAACGCAGACTGCGGCAGGATGATCTTGTTCGGCTGAACATGTTCTCGCCGGCCATGCGAGAGTTTATGCACTGGATGGTGGAATCTCGCAACAACATTGTTGTGGCAGGTGGCACGGGAGCCGGGAAATCCACATTCCTGGGGGCATTGTGCGAGGCGATTCCCGCGTCCGAACGCATTGTCACGATCGAGGATGCTGCCGAACTGTTGCTCGATCAGGTTCACGTCGTGCGCATGGAAACGCGGCCCGCCAATCTGGAAGGATCCGGTCGCATCGGTGCTCGTGAACTGGTGATCAACGCGCTGCGAATGAGACCGGACCGGATTATCGTTGGCGAAGTTCGCGGAGGCGAAGCTCTGGACATGCTGCAGGCCATGAACACCGGACATGACGGAAGCCTGACGACAGTCCATGCCAACAGTCCGCGTGATGCGGTGTCACGTCTGGAAACCATGGTTCTGATGGCCGGAGTCGATCTGCCGTCTCGGGCGATTCGTGAACAGATCGCCTCGGCTGTCGATTTGATCATTTCTGTCCGGCGATACGATGACGGTGTCAGACGGGTCGAGTCGATTTCAGAACTCACCGGGATGGAGGAACTCACTCCGCAGCTTCAGGAGATTTTTGCTTTTCGACAGCGCGGAAGACGGGATCGGCAGATTATCGGCAGCTTTGAACCTACAGGAATTGTGCCGCGTCGTGTCCATGCTCTGAGGGAACAGGGTTATGACATTCCACTGGAATTGTTTCGCCCTGTGGCTGAGGCGTGAAACATGCCACGAGCCATTGGATTCCTACTGGGATTGGTCATGCTGGCCGGGCTCGCGGCCGTGGCGGTCGCCGTGCGTCGCAGTCAGCAGGCCACTGTTGCACGCACGCGCCTGTTCGAACATGCGTCGCGAGTCCGCACGGATCCGGCGGCTGAGCTGACTGACAACACAGTGCGAAACCGACGCAGTCCCGTCCTCCGAAGATACTGGTGGCTGGGAATTCCCGTCGCATCCGCTGTGGTGGGCTTCTTGTCGTGGGCTCTGGCAATTCCCTGGCCGTATCTGACGGCGATCTTTGTGATGATCCTGTTATGCGTTGGTCAGGTCGATGCCATTCTGCTGCAGGTTAGGATCAGCAAGCTGGAACAGCAGCTGGCAGATTCCATCGACATGATGGTCGCTGCGGTCAAATCCGGAGCAGGCTTGCAGTCCGCTCTGGAATCCAGTGTCAGACAGGCCCGAAAACCCTGGGCTCGTGAAGCCGATCAGCTGGTGCGAAGCATTCGATTTGGTGAAGACCCCGTGAGTGCTCTGGGAAGTCTTTCCGAACGACTTCCGCTGGAAAGCGTGCTGCTGTTCGCTCAGACGCTGGCGGTCAACTGGCGAGTCGGCGGACGTCTTTCGATCACTCTGGCCAACGTCGGACGCACCGTGCGAGATCGTATTGAACTGTCCCGACGAATGTATGCCATGACAACGCAGGCGAGACTGTCTGTCATCAGCATCATCGTTGTCACGTATTTCATCGGCGCACTGATCTGGCGAAATGATCCTGAACGGATGTCGGGATTTCTGCTGAGTGCTGTTGGTCAGGCGATGGTGTCTGTCGGAATGTTGTTGCAGGCGGTCGGCATCGTGTGGATTTCCTCCATGAGCAAGCCGAGGTTTTAACCCATGACTGCAACACAATGGCTGGTCATTCCTCTGATCGTTCTGTTCCCCGTGGGCATTTGGTGGATGCGGCGGCTCTGGTTTTGGGCTGTCAGTGAACGGCGATTGGCGCAGGCTGCTGAAACGCTCGATCGTCCCTACGCGCCGGCGGTGGCGGAATCTCAATCCTGGCTGGCGGCCTGGCTGTTTCAGGCGGGGTATCGCCGCAATGATGCGACATTGTTGTTTCTGATGGCGACGGCCGCTTCTACAGCACTCGCTGGCGTTGTTGCCTTTGGGATCTATCGAAGTCAGGTTGTTACGCTGCTGGAAACCGTGATGAAGGCCATTCCGGGGAATGTCGGAGAAGTCTTTCTGCCATTGGTATGGCTCAGCCCGTTGGCCAGCATTGTTGTTCTGGCTGGACTTCCGGCGGTGCTGGTTCGCGCTCGTCGCCGCAGGCGAGTTGTTCAGATCGAACAGGATTTGCCCCTGACTCTGGACCTGCTGGCGACGCTGGCGGAAGCCGGGTTGAGCTTTGATGCGGCTCTGGATCGCGTTCTGGAAACACAGCGCACAGAGCGGCCGCTGGCGGAAGAATTCCGTCTGTTTCGTTTGGAAATCCTGACGGGACGCAGCCGCACGGATTCACTGCAGCGACTCAATCGACATGTCAATGTTGCCTGGTTTTCAATACTGGTGTCGGCACTTATTCATGCCGAACAGGTCGGAGCGGGATTGGCCGCCACATTGCGAGCCCAGGCGGATGACCTGCGCAGCCGTCGACGCGAAAGAGCATTGGCGATGGCAATGGCCGTGCCGGTGAAATTGCTGTTTCCTCTGATCATCTGCTTTCTACCAGGCATCATGATTGCGTCGCTGGGACCAATCATATTTCAGATCGTGCAAGTGCTCGATCAATTCACTCGTTCGGCATTCGGAGGTTAGCGATGCGATTTCCACTGCTGGGGCGTTGGGAAGATGCCGAGACCGGAGAAGTCCTCGTCGAGCGACTGCTGGTGGCACAGACATTCCTCCAGCGTCTGCGAGGATTGCAGTTTGCTCGACCGCTGGAGCCGGATTGTGGCCTGCTGCTGCGTCATTGCCGGTCGGTTCACACCATGTGGATGCGATTCGCGATTGACGTTGTCTTTCTAAATGCTGAATTCGAAATTCAGGAAATCCGAACCGGCACTCCGCCGTGGCGATTCGTTATTCCTAAGGCTGCCCATGCCGCTCATGTTGTTGAACTGACCGCTGGTTGTTCACAGCGGCTGTTCGTGGGCCAGAAGACTCGCACAGCATTGACGACTTACTCGGAAGTGGTTGCGAGGGAGCTCGTCCAATGACAAGGAAGGAAATTCAGGATCGCAAATCTCCGTCAATCTCTGGACCAGGTCCGGCGCTGGTCATAGGAATCGCTTTGATCTTGTGTGCTGCCTGGATGCTGGTCTGGCGCGGCTCGCTGGATGGAGTGTTCCATTTCGATGACTACGGAAATATCGTCGATAATTTGAGGATAAGAAGGCTTTGGCCACTGGATGATTTTCTGCAAAACAATCGACCGATTGGTTTGTATTCCTTTGCCGTAAATTATCACTTCTCCGGGGAAACGCCGTACGCCTATCACGTCACAAACCTGTTCATTCATCTGGTGAATGGCCTGCTGCTGTATACGGGATGTTATCTGACGGGACGGATCTTAAATGGAACGGTTTCTCGTACCGATGGAGCGGCAGCGACTGCGGCAGACAGTACAGCAGCGCGTGCAGCAGCGAGTGCATTAGACAATGGTCAACTGCGTTTGATTCTGGTCTCGGGATTGATCGCGTCGTTGTGGGTTGTGCATCCACTGACGACTCAGGCCGTCACGAACATCGTCCAGCGATACGAGTCCTTGTCGTCGCTGGGGTATCTCGGTGCGTGGGTCGGGCTGTTGATTTATCTGCGCGGATTTCGCTGGCGGGGATGTTCGCTGATTCTGCCAGCGGCCTGGATCGGGCTGATGTCGAAAGAAGTCTTCGCCACCGCGCCTCTGGTCATCCTGCTGTTTGATCGGCTGATCTCGCAACAGAAGTGGTTTTCCATCGCGAAGCTCAGATGGCTTCCTTACATGTTGATGGTGTCGCCCTATGTTTGGTTCGTGCCAAGCGTGGCCCGTTTCTTTGATCCCGTGCGGACTCAAGGGAGTTCGATGGGGCTGGGGATGGAGTCGATTTCGTCCTGGGAATACCTTCGAACTCAGCCGGAAGTGCTTTGGCATTATCTTGGATTGGTCGTCTGGCCGAAGGATTTGTGTTTCGACTACTTGTGGAGAATTCAGGGCAACCCTTGGATTTATCGGCCGCTGGGTGCGTCCATTATTTTTATGCTTCTGTTGGGCCTTGCGTCGTATGTCCGAGGTTTGAGAAGCGCAGTGAGTTCAACCGACGGCATCTTACCGGTTGGCCTCTCGTCGATCGGCATGGCCGGCTGGCTGGTGCTGACATTCTTTCTGATTCTGTCGCCAACATCCAGCGTCATGCCGATTGCAGACATTGCCGTTGAGCATCGGATGTATCTGGCGTCGTCGGTCGTCGTGGCCGGAATTGTGCTCGGTGCCACAGCAATCGCTGGTGGGTTGCTTCGTCAGAGCGAACGGCCGTTGGTGCTGAAGGCTGGCCTGGCGTGCATCGTGCTGTTTTGCTTCGCGATGTTGTCATGGCGGACGCATCTGAGAAACCAGGATTACCGCGACGGTCTCGTGCTTTGGCGCACCGCCGCCCGAATCTCGCCCGAGAATCCGCGTGCCTGGTACAACATCGGACGTGAACTTTTTAACAAAGGTGACCGCAACGCTGCGCTGCGACCTATGATCAGTGCCGTCGGACTATCACCGAAGCGTGTACCGTTTTTTGACCTCGGCCTGGCCGATTGCCTGCGACATATCAAACGTTATGACGACGCCATCACCCTGTACAAATATGCGATTTCCAGCCAGCCGCGCTATCCGGAGGCATACAATAATCTGGGGGCAGTCTACCTGGATCTGGGGCAGCTTGATCAGGCGGAAGAGGCTTTTCAGACTGCTGTGGAAATGGATCATCCTGAAGCGAGATACAACCTTGCTCTGGTCTGTCTGAAACAACATCGGCCGACGGAAGCAATTCGGCTGCTTGAACAGACTCTCGTCCAGCACCCGGAATTCGCAGTTGCCGCGCGTCGCCTGGCATGGCTGCTTGCGACCTCGGAACAGGAAGAACTCCGTGATGTCGCAACCGCAAAACGTTTGCTCGATGAGCACTACGACCTCGGCAAGACGCAAAGCGCCGCCGTGTTTGATACCGAGGGGGTCATTCGTGCTGCGTTTGGCGACTTCTCCGGCGCAATTCAATCCACGAACAAGGCCGTCGAGATCGCACGCCGTCGAGCCGAACCAGACACGTCGTACATCACCGATCTGCAACAGAGACTCGCGACTTACGAACTTGGAAAACCCTGGGTGGGAGGGCTTCAACCGTGAGTTTAATGGCCGAGGATAACAGACCGATCTGGATCGTCATCGCTGCGTACAACGAAGCGAAACGTCTGGAAAATACGCTACAGATGCTGATGAATTCCTTAGCGGAAGTTTCTGTCAGCTTTGTGGTAGTTGATGATGGCTCCAGCGATGCAACCTTTGATGTGGCCAGGACGTTTCCCGTCTGGGTGCTGCGGCATCCGATCAATTGCGGACAAGGCGCCGCGCTGCAAACCGGAATCGATTTCGCTCTATCACAAGGAGCTCATACGATCGTGACCTTTGACGCGGATGGTCAGCATGATCCGAGCGAAATTCGGGTGATGCTGGAACCGGTTCTGTCCGGCAAGGCAGACATTGCGCTGGGCTCACGCTTTCTTGGACGCGCAACCAACGCGCCGTGGACGCGCCGTGTGTTGTTGCGGGCGGCGCTTTTGTTCACGCGATTGACTAACGGATTGAAGCTGACCGACACCCACAACGGCTTTCGAGTGTTCTCGCGTCGGGCAGCCGAGACGATCCGAATCCGTCAACCGCGGATGGCGCACGCGTCGGAGATTCTGGACCAGATCGCTAAACATAGTCTCAGCTACGTCGAGGTTCCTGTTACGATTCGGTATACCGCCGAGACCCTGGCCAAGGGGCAGAGTTCCTGGGATGCGTTTCGAATCACCGGGCATTTGCTGGCGGGGAGGTTTTGGAAATGAACATTTTTCAGTGGATTACAATACCATTACTCGCCACGCTGGCCTTGTTGGAGATCCGCGCATACCTGCGGAATCATCAGTGGATTCATGTGTTGCGGGAAGGCGTCTGGCTGAGCGCGATCGTGCTGATCCTGTTCCCTCGATTAACGTCGAGTGTGGCGTCGTTGTTGGGGATCGGTCGTGGCACAGACCTTGTCTTTTACGCCTTTATGTTGCTCACAACAGGAATCCTATTTCACTTTTACGGCCGCAATTACATTCTGCGTCGCGACCTCGTAGAACTCGCCCGCCGCGACGCACTGCGCAGTGCGACCGCAGGCCACGGACTTGACACAAAGACAAGCGACCCTCCTTTGGGAAACATCGGTCTGGCAGCGGATCCCAGTTCGTATCGACGCTCGAACGGCGATGATACGCCTGAGTCCTCGCAAGCAATACAGGGTTCTCCATGAGTGGTTTTTTTACACAAATGAAAAACAAACAACTCCCGAACTGGCGAGTCCGGTTGTGGTTGTTGAAGAACGTTTTTGATCGTCCATGTGGGCGTACGGTCTATCGCCTCCTCCAGAGCCGGTCACCATTTCACACGTCACCCGAACGATTCGAAAAGAAACGAGACCAAGTCCTGTACTTAGTTGATGTGGCTGAACGAGCAGGAACCAGAATTGAAGGCGCAACGATCGTAGAAATAGGAACCGGTTGGGTTCCCTTACTGCCCTTCGTTGTTTGGTTGTTGGGAGCAAAAAAAACCTACACGATCGACTTGAATCGGCATCTCCTTAGACCCGCATCTCGGCGGATTTTGCACTGGCTCGTCAACGACAAGTCATCAATGAACCAACTGAGAGCTCGATGTGATTCAAACCTGTTCAACGAGCGAGCCGAACACCTTCGGCATATCCAAGATCCTCTGTCGCTCCTTGATTCTGCCGAGATTGTTTACCACGCGCCAGCGGACGCACGCCGCTTAGACCTGCCTGACAATTCGGTCGATCTGGTCTGCTCAAACGTCACGTTCGAGCATATTCCCGCCGATGTGTTGCATGAGATTTTTATCGAAACGGCTCGCATTCTCAAGCCTGAAGGCCGTGCGGTCCACCGTGTGGATCCATCCGACCACTGTGCACATTTTGATCGGTCGATTAGCAGGGTGAACTTTTTGCGTTACACCGACGACGAATGGCAACGGATGGCAGGCCAGGGGATTGCTTATCACAACCGACTGCGGATTCCTGAGTATAAATCACTCATGCAGGCAGCTCCGTTGGACATTGAGTTGTTTGACAGCCAAATTGATCAAAGAGCGTTAGAGGATTTGAAACGATTTTCTTTGGCCGAGCGGAGATGGACACAGAATTCGTCCGAGGACCTCGCGCGTCAGACGCTCACCCTCGTTGCACGTCCGAGCAAAATGGCTGTCACTCCAGCAATGGAACCTCAAGATGAGATCTGTCCCAGTACATCATCTTGCGCCGTCGCAAAATCAGTCACGCTTGTCATCCCCGGACGCAATTGCGCCTCGACGCTGGATCGATGTTTGTCGTCGGTCGTGCCTCTGAAAGAATCGGGCCAGTTATCAGAAATCATCTTCGTCAACGACGGTTCGACGGATGCGACTGCCGAGATTGCATCGCGCTATCCCGTGCGCGTCCTGACCGGCACCGGTCAAGGCCCCGGCGCGGCCCGCAACCTCGGCTGGCAGGCGGCTGATACCGAGCTGATCTGGTTCATCGACAGTGACTGCGTCGCCGAACCCGATGCACTCGAAAAACTGCTGCCGCACATGAGTGAACCTCAAGTCGCCGGCGTTGGCGGCAGCTACAACAACCTGTACCCAGATTCCCTGATCGCCACATTAATCCACGAAGAAATCGTTGCCAGGCATCGAGCGATGGAGCGCGAAGTCGACTTTCTCGCAACGTTCAATGTCGTCTATCGACGCAATGTCCTTGATGCAACGGGCGGATTCGACGAGTCACTCAAGCTGGCTCAGGACGCTGAACTTGCCTACCGAATACGGGCATGCGGCCATCAACTCCACTTCGAACTGACTTCCCGCGTCGGCCACCATCATCCGCGACATTTCTGGAGATATCTCAAGACTCAATCTCGGCAGGGATACTATCGAGTCAAGCTCTACCGCCAGCACCCCAGCAAAATCAGCGGTGATTCGTACGCCGGCTTGCTGGACTATCTGCAACCACCGATCGGCCTGCTGATCCTGGCCTGTCTTCCCACCTCTGTCTTTACAGCCGGCGCGGTGTTGTCGGGAGCTCTCGTTTGTCTGTTGTTAGTGCTTCAAGTTCCAATGACATGGCGTTTAGTCAAGCAGCAAAACTGGGACATGCTTCACTTTCTGTGGTTTGGAAGCATACGCGCCATCATCAGAGGAGTTGGTATGGCGATCGGAACGATTCAGCCGTCTTTACCGTTCTTTCGTTCGACCGAGCAAGCTTCAGGCGCATCAGCGACGAGCCAAACGGGATTGACAGTCTCAATTGGACGGGAGTCTGGAAAGTGACGTCGACTACAAGAAAAAAAAATAACCCAGGCGGAGATTCACTCACGTCAGGGAAGTTGCCGTCAAGCAATTCGACAACACCGCGAAAGATCTCATCAGTCTGGTATGTGACCATGGCTTTCCCGGTTCCTTCGGAAGCCTTTGCCGCCGTGGAGATCTGCGAACTTCAGCGGCGCGGAATCGATCTTTCCGTGAAGACCATTCGCAACATACGTTCGGACTACCAGCAGGTGGCCGATCAACAGGGTGTGCGGCGCATTCCAGTCGAACACGCAAACTGGAGAACTCTACTGCGAGGCTTCGTTCAGGCGGCGATCAGGCCGTCACTGGCGCTACGCCTTTGGTGGCGATTGCTGACGACACTCGCACATCGCCCTGTCGTGTTCCTGGCCTGTATCTTTTGGTCACTACGTTGCTTTGAACTATTGGCAATTGTCGGTCGCGAAAAGCCTGATGTCGTTCATTTGTACTGGGGGCATGTTCCAGCCATGCTTGGCTGGTTGGTACTTGAAGCATATCCAGCTCAAAAAGTTACTATTGGGCTGAGCGCCTACGACCTGGAGATGGCCCTCCCCCTCAGCTTTGTCGTTGCCCAACGGTGCGCCGGAGTAAGAAGCTGGGCAGACTCGAATCTGCCTGCGATTCAATCTCAAAAAATAGCGGCCGGTCGTGTTCAGATGATTTACCAAGGAATTGCAACAGAAATTTTCCGTAATCTAACTCATGTCGCGACTAAAGTTCAGCGTATTGTATTTGCTGGTCGCTTAATTCCAGAGAAGGGCCCTGGATTTGCAATCGAACTAGTTCGGCAACTCAAAGCAAGGTTTCCAGATATCGAATTAGTCATCCTTGGCGACGGTCCGCTGAGTGGCACGTTGCGAGAAATCAGCAAGCAATTTGGACTGGAATCCAACGTGCAGTTTCACGGGCATGTTACTCAAGCCGAGATGGCAACGGAATTGGCAGCCGCGATGCTGTTCGTTTTGCCGACCGTTCATTCCGCCGAACGACTGCCAAATGTGATCAAAGAAGCGGCCGCAGCCGGATGTTGCTGTCTGACTACGCCCACGCCAGGTATTGAAGTCCTGATTCGCGATGGTGAAACAGGACGAATCCTTCCTGCAAACGACCTGAAGGCCTGGGTCGATGCCGTGACGCAGCTTCTGGAACATCCGGAACAAGCCCGAAAAATGGCGGAGGCCTCTGCGCAGTGCGTCCGCGAACACTTTGACATTCGACACACCACCGACCGGCTGGTTTCCTGGTGGGAAAGCATTGCGTTCTCGACTTCGATCCCGGAGGTATCGCGATGAGCCGCCATGTGTGTATCGTCAGCAATACGCTGGCCGATGGTGGCGCAGAACGCTGGGCCAGCAATCTCTGTTCGTACTTGGCAGCCCAACATGAGCATCGAGTGTCGTTGGTACTGTTTCGTCATGAGAAAACGTATGACTGTCCCAAATCAGTCTCGATACGATTACTGAATCATCAGTATTTTCTGCATACGTTTCGCACGATTCGTCAACTGCGAAAGATCCTGAGGGAAGACACAGTGGACGTGGTGATCTCCAACGGCGCGTTTACGGGCCAGTTCGTCGGGCAAGCCGTACGCGGCACGCATGCATCCTGGATTGCACGCATTTCGGGCAATATCGCTGAAGGACAGAATGGCTTCTTGCAACGTTTGGGCTGGCGCTGGCTGGATAGAAATATTGCGACCGCCAGTTGTATTGTTGCCAACAGCACGTCTCTGGCAGACGAAGTACAGAACCGCTGGCCAAAGCTTTCCGATCGTGTTACTTGTATTCCTAACGGGGTTGATGTTGAACGATTAATTGCCGAGTCAAACGACGCTTCGGAAGATCTTGCTGAATCTGCGGGTTCGCGAAAGATTGTTCTGGGAGCTGGGCGACTCCAATCGGTGAAGCGTCCGGACTTGTTCGTGCGTATGGTGGTAGCGCTCACTCAAGACCATGATGTTGCAGCTTTCTGGTGCGGGAATGGTCCATTGCGGGGTGAAATCGAACGACAGGTCACTGAGCATCTGCTCGGAGATCGGCTGAAGTTTCTCGGATTTCGTAAAGATCTCCCTGCTTTAATGAAATCCGCAGCCTGCTTTGTACTGACCAGCGACCATGAAGGTTCGCCAAACGTGCTCGCGGAAGCGATGGCGATTGGTATTCCGATTGTCAGCACCGACTGCCCGCATGGGCCGCGGGAATTACTCGGCGATGATCGAGGTTGGTTAGTTCCCGTTGGTGACGTTGGTGGACTTACCCGAGCGGTGATACAGATTCTTTCCGAACCAGAAGAAGCGAAGCGCCGTGCGGCGTTGGCTCAAGCGTGGGCGCGAGAACACCTCAGCCTCGATGTGATCGGACAACGCTGGAACGAATGGATTGAACAAACATCCAGCCGAAACATGATACCGAATGTTCAGTCGACAAGGAGCTTCTCCTGATGTGTGGCTTCGTAGGAGGAACTCTCCAATCCGATCGCTACGGCCAGGCGGCCAATCGACTGCAGCACCGCGGTCCGGACGCGCTGGGAATATGGTCCGATGATCGCGTCACGCTCGGATTCCGACGATTGGCAGTGATCGATATTGATCCGAGATCTAACCAGCCCATGGTTAGCCCGGATGGTACGGTGGCAATGGTGTTCAATGGAGAGATTTACGGATTTCGCGACCTGAAATCCACGCTTGAACATCATGGATATCAGTTCAAAACCGAATCCGATACGGAGGTACTGCTGTATGCCTATCTTCAGTGGGGTGCCCACTTCGTCGACCGCATTGATGGCATGTTTGCCATCGCGATTTACGATCAGCGTTCGCAACAGATTACCTTGTGGCGTGACCGCGTCGGTATCAAACCGTTGTACTATTTTTGGGATCAAAAGCATTTTGTGTTTGCCTCTGAAATCAAGGCGATTCAGGAACTGCTGGAGAATCAGCTTCAACCCAATCTTGAAGCGTATTACGATTTTCTGACTTATCACGCGATCCCTGCACCCAAGACTGGTTTTAAGAATGTCTTCCAGTTGCGTCCCGCGCACAGCATTCAGTTCGATTTGACCAATCAGCGGCTTTCAGTTCCGAACCGCTACTGGGAACTGATCGTCGAACCCGATCATCGTATGACATTCGAAGACGCCCAGGAACAACTTCGGGAACTGCTCAGCCGCTCCGTGCGTGATCAACTGATCGCCGATGTTCCGGTCGGATGTTTTTTGTCGGGCGGAGTCGATTCCAGTATCCTGGCCTACGAAGGCGCACGTGCGACCTCAAAGTTAAAGACATTTTCGATGGGTTTTGAAGGTGAGCCCAGCGAGTTGCCCTATGCTCGGGAGGTGGCCAATCACTTGGGAACCGAGCATTATGAAAGCGAGTTGCCTGCGACTGCGATCGATTTTAATAAGCTTAAAGAGTGGTTCGACGAGCCGTTCGGCGACACCTCCGCGTTTCCAACGCATGCCGTCGCAGCCGCCGCCCGCCAGCATGTTACCGTTGCGTTGGCGGGTGACGGTGGCGATGAATTGTTTGGCGGATATCGGAGGTATCTGCAAGTATCTGAGCGTGCGTGTCGCTCAACCCGCCTTTTTGACTGGTGGGAACTTAAGAAACAGCGTTTCCCCCATGGTCAGTTGCCACGTAAGGCAATGAACTTTCTGGCGTTACATTTGGCACCAACACTCACGCTCTATCTCAAGCTGATGTCCGGCCTGACGCGGAGTGAGAAGCGGCCTTACGCGCAGGTCTTTGGAATTCCTGATGACTACGATGATCTGTGGGCCTGGCGTGAATACTGGCTGCCGGAACTTCCTGTTCGGACAAGAATGCAGTACCTCGATTTCCACCGATACCTTTCCGACGACTTACTGACGAAGGTCGATCGAACTTCCATGGCAGTCTCCCTGGAAGTCCGGGTTCCCTTCTTGGCAAAGGATGTCATTGCACACGCCTTCCGAATTCCGGAGACGATTCGTTATCAAGGCGGGAAGAAGGGGGTACTTAGATCAGCTTACAGCCGCATGCTGCCAACGGACTCTCTGAACCGAGCAAAGAAAGGTTTTGGAGTTCCTGCCAGCTTTCAGTCCATTGCGTCATCTTATCGACCAGCACTGATTCTCTTGGAACAGTGTGGCGTTGAGTATCCTCGCGATTTCATTCCTGCGTCCTTAGTCACAGCAAGGACGACTGCATGAAAATCGCCTATATCTCGGGAAGCTATTTACCATCACGTCAAGCGAACAGTATCCACGTCATGCGGATGACATCTGCCATGGCCGAACTTGGGCATGAAGTGGTTCTGTATGGATACGCAGGCGGTAATGAAATTTCAGTCGATGAGATACCGGCCTTTTACGGAGTGGATTCCAGAGTGAGCTTTCAGCGGATTCCGCCCAGACGCAGTCGGATCGGACGCGAGCTACAGTATGCCTATCAAATCCGTCCTCTCGTGGCGTCCCAAAAGCCCGATCTGATTTATGGCCGCCATTTATTGGGCCTGCTTAGCTGTGTCGGATTGGGGCCGACGATCTACGAAACTCACGCGGCACGCAGCGGTGTGAATGGTTATCTTGAGGCATGGCTTCTGCGTCACAAAAACTTGAGAGCGATCGTTGCGATCACCCATGCGCTGGCGAAAGACGTACAGGCTCGCCATCAGTTGAATGTACCATTAGTCATCGAACCAGATGCCGTAACGCCAGTTGACTACGAGCGGATAACCCCTGCCAGGCTTGTAGGAAATGGACGCTTAAAAATTGGATATTGCGGGCATCTGTATCCAGGTCGTGGAGTCGAACTATTGATCGAGGTCGCTCGGCAACGCTCGGAGCTTGACTTCCATTTTGTCGGGGGCGAACCGGTCGATATCGACCGATTGCGTGCATCGGCAGCCGATATGACGAACACCACATTCCATGGATTCGTTCCACCTCAGGACGTATCCCGATACTTGGCCGCATTTGACGTGCTGGTTGCACCGTATCAGAGGCGAGTTCAAGTCCATGGTGGTGCGGATACGTCTCGCTGGATGTCTCCCATGAAACTCTTTGAGTACATGGACGCGGCCAAGCCGATTGTCATTTCCGACCTTCCGGCAATAGCAGAGGTTGTATCAAACGAACAGCATGCACTGCTTATCAATCCGGATGACACGACTGCCTGGTGTGAAGCTTTGGATCGTCTCCTTGATCCAACATTGCGTCATCAACTCGGCGAAAATGCGCGTCGCCTGGTTCGGCAGCAATATACATGGAGTTTGCGTGCCGAACGTATTCTAAATCGATTCACCGCCGGTGGAGGTGCATCGCCGTGAGTTCCGTCTCAACCGCCAGCACTTCAAAGACCTTGGTCTGGTATAAACGCCATCCGGTCGTTTTTGCATCAGGAATCCTGAGCGTTGCCACTCTGATCGACGGACTGGCCATGCTGGGGCAGGTTGCGCTCACCGCTAGACTCCTCAGCAAAGAGGAATTCGGACTGCTCGGCATGGCCTTGGGCTGGACCTTTGTGGCGGCCGCGTTTCTTGACTTTCGAGTTTGGGAAGTGATGACCATCATGATTCCCAAATGGCAGGCGAAGAAAAAACTGCGACGAGCCAGCGCGTTGGTGGCTGGTTGTTTCCTGCTCGAGTTACTTGGTGGACTAATCACGTCAGGCATTCTGATCACATCCGCGTGGTTGGCCGCTGCGTATTATGCTAAGACCCCGGATGCGGTCTTGTTGTTCTTGATACTTGCGGTGCAGCCGTTACTGATGTCCGCTGATGAACCAGCGCGAACGGTACTGAAACTGGCAGGCCAGTTTAGAACGCTGGCCATCTGGCGCGGGTTGTCGGGACTCGGACAACTGGCGTTAGTCAGTGCTGCCGTGCTGTCAATTGGCTCCCCGGAAGCGGTGGCTGGGGCGATTGTTGTGTCGTGGATCGCGCGACTGGTCGTGCTGGCGTTGCTTCTGCGCGGGGCGTTGTGCCGACTGAAGCTAAAGCCGATCGCATCGGGGATTCGTCGCTTGATATTGCCCACGTTATTGTCACAGCGTTCTCTGCTCACCACGACGATGTTCTCCTCGATTGCGGGGCGGCTCAACAATCGGCTAGATGTGGTGATTCTGGGATTCCTTTCGTCGCCCGAGGTCGTCGCGCCGTATGATCTGGCCCGACGATTGACGTCTCAGGCGGGCCTGATTTTGGGACCGATTGAACAGGTTGTGTTCCCGCGAATATCGAAGATGATTGCGACCGAAGATGCTCAACGTGATCAGTTCCTCAAGAAGCTTACCATGGGCCTGGCCGCGTTTCTCATCCCGGGAATTTTTTTGGCGATACTAGCCTGTCCTTACATCATTCCTCCGGTATTTGGTAACAACTTCAATTCCGCCGTGTTGCCGGCTCAGATCCTGTTGCTTGCGTATCTACCGACACCCCTGTTGTGGATGCGCCCTCTGCTGGCGGCGAGGATGGAAAATCGCTTTCTGCTTATTATCGGCTACGCGTCTGTATCGGTGCAATTGATGGTTGGGCTCGCCCTAATACCATCGCACGGATATGTGGCATCTGCCCTATCCGTTGTCGCCGCACAAGCATTTTGGTGGTGTGCGTTAGTATTTCGAACAAAGATCCAGAACGCAACTCCTCGCTGACTGGCACTCCTGTGAACTCATTTTGACCAATCACAATCGTTACAAACAACAGGCGGTATCGTCTTGATAAAGCTATTGATTTCCGCATTTCTTTCCCGTCCTGGACACGGAAGAACCCATGCACGGCATGCCATTCTCGAAGGGCTTGCGAGGAGATGGGGTTTCCGAATCTACAATGGGTATCTCGACTGGTGTGTCAACGAGGGCACGTACCTGAAGCCGTTTCTGGAGTTTGATTCAGATCAATGGCGGATCCACGAACGTCGTTTTGTGATGTCCAGTATTGCTGCCGCCACCGCAAGCCTGCAGGGTGACAGTGCGGAATGCGGTGTATTTGAGGGTGCCACCAGTTTCCAGATTTGCCGGACTCGGCAGCACCGGAAGGACTTCACTCATCACTGTTTTGATTCCTTCGAAGGCCTGTCTCAGCCTACGACCGCAGACATTGTTTCTGATGAACGTGCCTATGTATGGAAGAAAAACGATTTAACCTCTCCGCTTGAAAAGACGAGGAAGAATCTCCAGCGCTTCGAATCCTTTGTTAAGTACTACCCCGGCTGGATTCCTGATCGATTTCCCGAAGTTGAAGACCGCCGTTTTTCTTTGGTGCATGTCGATGTCGATCTGTTCGAACCCACTGCTGCCAGTCTGGAGTTTTTTTATCCGCGCCTCGTTCCGGGTGGAATGATTGTCTGTGATGACTATGGCTCAACCTGGTGCCCTGGTGCAAAGAAAGCTTGTGACGATTTTTGTGCTAAGACTCCGCAACAGACGGTGATTCACCTAACCACTGGTCAGGGAATCATCATGAAGCAGTCGAACGATGCATGACGCTACAACCCAACGCTCGAAACTCATCGGTTTCTGACTGCTGTGCAATAGATGGGAGACCCGATCGGATCCCAAATATGCTCGATGGCAAATCCTTCGCTCTCGATGACACGCCGAAACGTGCGGCTTGACATCGGTTTGTCGTACTTCGGCGTCAGCGCATCAAAGGTGATCAGCTTCTCAAGCTCGATGAACCGACGACTGTCCCCAGTTCCGTTGACACGGTAAAAGGGAACAAACCCGTAAGCCAAAACATTGATCCCAGGAATACGATAAAGCAGGTTGTTTGCGTGATGCAATGCTGGTCCGAAAACCTGAACATAGCGGTAGACCCACGACTGAGGAATTCGTTTGGTAAGCCAGCGGTATTTGTATCGCCATTCCCATAAATAAACGAAGGATGCCTTATACGAATGCGCGAACAGGACGCCGCCGGGTTTGACTTTCTTGCAGATCGACCTCAATGCACTCACCGGATCAGGAGTATGCTGCAGCACACGATGGCAAAAGACGAAGTCGAACGATTCGTCTGCGTACGGAATTGTGAAAATGGAACTCTGAGAAATTGTGAGACGCGGATCCTGAAGATACTTTGCCGCTCGGTCTACCGCTCTGCTCAGGTCGAAGGAATGAACTTCCTTGAAGGGAAATTGCAGCAGGACTTCGGTGTCGTCCCCGCCGCCCATGCCGCATTCCAGAATGGTCTTGTCAGCCGTGTCGTACAATTCGAACTTTGTCCGCTTGCGAAGGATGTCATTGATGGGTAGTTGCGATCCTCGTTTCTCGCTGAGTTCGTTTTCCCATTGATTCCATTGAAAGCCAAAATTCTCGGCATAGTCATCCTGGGTCGAGACAAAACGGGGTATTCCTCCGACGACCGTTGCGACGGGCTGACTGGATCCTGGATTCAGCCAGCGATTGCCCTCGAGAATAAGTTGTTGTCCGTCACTTGGGTCAATGAAGGGACATGACAGTGGTGTGGCGATGTTCGAGCTCATGTCGTTTGTTGTCCGGTCGTTTTCTCGGTTGGAATCTGCAGGCAGTGCAATCTGCTGTGATTTGCAATTAAGCAAGCCTGCTAAGTGCGAAACTCAGGTTCCGGTTGGGTTCGTGAGTCAGAAAGGCGAATCGCCAATGGTGTTCGACGCAGAAGGCGTTGACGGCTTCGATCACGCCGTAGCGGTGGTAACTTGGCCAGGAGCCAAGCGTGTAATCGTGGCCACAGATGTAGCCATTTCGCTTGACCTTTTGGGCTGCAAGAAGCAGTTCGTCGCGTGTGGTGGAATAACTGTGGTCGGTGTCAATGTAGATCCAGTCGAGGCTCTCATCGGCGGTTGCACGCAGGGCGTCAAGTGATGTCATGCGAGCGATGCGAACATTGCCGCGGCTGATTTCCTCTGTAAACTCGCGTTGAATCATTTCAAGCTTCGAAGAGTTGAATCGCCGCGTGGCCCAGGTGTCCACGAGTATCAATTGAGACGGGTTAGAAATCTGCACGATTTGCCGAGACAATTTGCCCTCATCGACGCCACATTCCATCACGATTCCTCCGGCGGGCAACCTTCGCAGTAGCTCGACGCGATCGACGACCAAGACAGCAGCATCCAGATGGATGATGTCCAGACGCGGAGGATCCGGAGGCTGACGCTGCAGGGAATGGAGCCCGCGAATGAGTTGGCGATACAAGGCTTTCGGAATAGACATCGGAATTCAGTTCGTTGTTGGCAGTCGCAAAGGCAAGTGTGGTTACGAAAATTTCCTACCTCGCGGCAGCTTAGAAAGATGGGGTGTTTGAACGTACGTCGACATGCCTGGACCACGGGCATCTCAATCCCGCAATTCTTGTCCGCAGTGTAAGCACGTGGGCGGCCTCGCTAGGTGTTGGATGCGATCTCGCCTCAACAGCGGTCACTGTTGGCGGCAATTTTTCGGTTCCCGATCGCTCTGCGCAGTCACGTCGTAATTGCAACGCTAGAGTAATAATACTAGAATGCAATCGAGTTGCAATTGTGCGGTGTCGAGAACGGTGGGGTTTTTGTATAGACCAAGAGAATCAAGTTTACTATCGCCGGGCCAAGACTCCACGACGTGGCCAAGCAATGGTCGAGTTCGCGATCATTAGCTTTTTACTGACCGTGATGTTATCGGCGTTCTTGGGTTTGATCGTTCTGGGTTTGGGCTCCTTCCAAAACAACCTCGCCGCCGAATCAGCCGGTCGTCTGCTTGATGAAAATTTGCCCAACACTTTGACGACGTCCGAAGAAGTTTACGAAGAACTAAAAACCAGTGGCCGGTATGACGAGGCGAATCTAGTGATCTCGTCCGCCAATTGGTACAACTCGGCATTTCGATCGGGATTACCTGAAATCAATCGAGCCTTGTTGGGTAATTTCATCTATGACCCTGACCTAGATGCTTTTCGATATCCGGGTGCGGTGGTTAAGAATGCTGCCGGTGAACAAACCGTTCTTATCCCCTTACTGAAAGACACAACACCTCCGGTCGCCAAAGGAATCGACCGTGCATTCAATGTTTCGTCCGGAGACACACCGGTGTCGGATGACTGGGTGGGCCCTGTCTGTCAGCGTTTCCAAGATTGATGATGAAACCTATCGTGTTGTAATCTTCTATCCGTCGCAGCCTGGATCGATGCTTGGAGATCGCGATATTGACGGGCGGATCGAATCACAGAATCCGATTGAGGCCAACGATGCTACGGTCTCTCTCTGCGTTGCCCGCGGGCTATACGTTCGAAACACCGCCTATGAATCCCTACGTGGACAGCTCGACCTCTCGCGGCCAATATGGCTTGGGCGATTCGTTTGCATTTCTGAAAAAGGTCCGTCCCTATCGCCGCATTTTTGAATCGGCAGCAGTAATCAGGCCAGAAGAATAGCAGCTCAAATCGCGTCTTCGGATATTCGACTAACCCTCGGGATCATCGATCAATTCTTGCAATCGGGCGGCCAGTGTTGGGCTGAACCGAGCGGGCCAAGTCGAATCGATCAAGCCGATTTCGAGCATGTCTCGTAGGTGCGTCCGATCTTTGTCCCGAAATGAATTCAACTTCATCTCGACCAGCGCTGGCAGTGAGACAACCTGGAAATCTTGACCACGCTCGGAATCGAGAACGTCTGGAGCTGGCGATTCGTATTCGGCTCGCACCTTTCGACCAGCGATCAACACATGCACCGCATCACGAAACTTGCCTTCAGGTGAATCGAGAAAGAATTGAATCCCGGCGGCTTTGCGATAGACAGCCAAGTGTGATGCAAACAATCAAAGCGATGCATGATCGAGTGATAAGCGAATACATTGTGATCGTGGCTGCCACAAAGGAAGTTTCGAATCCCACAGATTTCTCCACCAGCGTATTGTCGATCAGCTCGCACAGCGGCCCTGAGTGGTCGTTCGCGTGGACAAGGTCGTCGAGGGTTGCGGTGCCAGGGGAGGGCGAGCTTCGAACACGGTCAGCGTCGATTCCACCCAACTCATGCAGGCGTTCTGCCAGGTTTTCAGTGACGGCGGCATGAGTCATGCGGTGACACTCCGTAACCATTGATGAAATTTCTGACGGCAAATAACAGATCTGCACCGAAGCCGTTTTAACCCGCGACACGTCAACGTTTTCGAAGGGAACCGGGCGAGATCGACAGCGCTACGCCGGACCACTGTACTCAGGTATCGGCCGATGTTCCAGAGAAACGATTCTGCGGAGGAAACTTAGGGGTCGTCGCGTGGTGGTGCTCATTTGACAAAGTAGGCGTCACTCTTCGAGTGACGAAGGCCGCAAAACGGGGCTCCTGGCATTCATCACTCGGAGAGTGATGCCAACTATCACCGCAAATCGACTGCCATTGGGCCATCGCCGGGGGTTTGGCGGTAAACGAATTGATGTCTGCGGTGCAGGAATAATCGGAATAATCGTTAAATCTTCTCAACTCCGTCCAAGGCTGTGCCGATGAAGGAGAAACGTGATGGGGTTGGTCGCCCGTTGTTTTTTTCCCTTACCCATTTCGGAAGGTGCTCCATGCTTTGCCTGGGCAGCCTGATCAAGCGATTTGCTGCGGCGACCTTCGGTGCTGTCGTCCTTCTCGCCATTCCCGGCCGCGAAGTTGCGGGTCAGGAGTTGCTGTCGCCCGCTTTCAATAACGCGGAACCATCCGAACGTACACCGATTCGGTCAATGCGCCGGGCTCCACCTGAGCGTGCTGAGTTTTCTGCTCAGGATCCGCAGTCTCCCGAGGGGAAGGAACAACGGTTCCTCATTGAACGAATCGATGCCCAGCGGACTCTCGATGTGACCGTTGGCCGTCCCACGATCCTGCGATTTCATACCGTGCCGTTTCGTGATCAGATCGGGGATCCCTCCATCGCCGAAACTTTGAACATCAGCGAAACAGAGTTCAGTATTACGGGAAAAAAAGTCGGTTCGACCGTGCTGAATTTCTGGTTCCGAGACCCGGCGGGGCTCAATGATCAGGAAGTGTTGAGCTACCTGGTTCGGGTCTCCGACGATCCCGAGCGATCGCGGCAATATGACATCCTGCTGGAAAACCTGGAACGCGACATCAATCGCGGATTTCCGAACAGCGTTGTGGATCTTAGCTATGTGGGCTCTCAGGTCGTGGTTCGCGGAAAGGCTCGTGACATCGAAGAGGCGACTCATCTTCTGCGAATCGTGTCCCAAAGTCTTCCGGGGGAAGACCAGGTCGACCAGTCTGCTGCAATCGTTCCAGCGACTTCTCAGAATTCCGCACAGACAGATCTGTTCCGGCCCAACAGCATTCAGCCTTCCTCATTCGTATCGGCCGACGGATTTTCAATTGACGAAATCGTCGGGGCCGGAGGGCTGGAATCGATTTTACGTGGCGAAGCTTCGACTGGAGTCAATGCGAATCGCATTAACAATCGCATAGTCAACATGCTGGAAATCGCGGGCGTCCATCAGGTGATGCTGAAGGTTACGCTGGCAGAAGTGGTACGGGATTCAGGGCGAAGTCTGATTGCCAACACGCGGTTTGGAGTCGACACAGACGATCAGAGCGACATCAGTTTTATTCACGAAACTGGTGTCGGGCGTCTGACGTTTCAGACCGATCAGTTCTTTCTGCGATTCGACGCCTTGAAGCGACTGGGGATGGCAAGATCCCTTTCGGAGCCCAACCTGACAACTCTTAGCGGTCAGGCAGCGACCTTTTTAGTCGGTGGGCAATTCCCGATTCTTGAGTCGACTTCGACAGTCGCGGCTGTCAACCAAAATATTCGCTACATTCCCTTCGGAGTGCAGCTATCGGTACTCCCAACGGTCACCGATGGCGATCGCATCCGATTGCAGTTGCAGGCCACGATTTCGGAGACATCGAATGGCGGGCAGGCGGGAGGAGGAGGAGGTGGTGGCGGTGGTCAAAACAACGACCCGAGTCAGCCGCCCAGTTTAAGCACTCGTACTTTTACTTCAACCGTGGAACTGCGTGACACAGAATCACTGGCACTCGCCGGGCTCATTCGGAACTCTCTGACAACCTCGTCGGCTCGCATACCCTTCCTTGGTGATCTGCCCGTGGTTGGCAACCTCTTCGGTCAGAACAGCAGCGCCTATCAGGAGCAGGAACTTCTGGTCATTGTGACTCCGTATCTGGTCTCGCCTGTTCGAGCAGGAACAACACCTGCGGTTCCGGGAAGCGACACGTTTGAATCTGATGATCTGGAATTCTTCATTCACGGAGGAGTGAACGGATCCATCGCGGAGGATTATAGAACGCCTGTTCGCTCCAGCATTTCAAAGATGCGAGCTTTTCGACGCAGCGAGCAGAAATACATTATCGGAATGCCGGGACATGCGTCAGGACGGCCACTGCCGGACGCTGCAGGTCCTCAAAGCGCCGTGAAGACAAGCCCGCTGACGGAGGTGACACAATGAACGGCTGCCAATTGGATGCTCGTATCACATTGAGTCTGTTGTGTCTGTTGTGTCTGAGTCTGGTCGCATTTTCTGGATGCGCGACGGGCAAGGCTGAAATGAATGCCTGTGAAGACTGTCGATCCGGTGACACAATTCGGTGCCTGCCGCGTTCACACTCTCAGGATCCCCCGAATGCCGCAATCGCCGGTGTTCATCGCTGCGTCGAACCATTGCCGAAAGATGCAGTCCCTGTGCCGGCAGGTGCCTACGTTCAGCAGTGGCGTGAAGTCATGTTTGATGGGGCTCAGCAACGTCATTGGTTGATCAGTCGCAATGAATGGTTTGATGGAGGCAGTAAACTGGGCCCAAAAGGAAGAGAGCATGTGAAGCGAATCGCGGAAGCAATGCAGATGCAGCCGAACTGGGTTGTCATCGAATCCGAACCTGTGGCACTCAAAATTGCCGAAAGCTACGAAGACGCGCTGCTGGCGCATGAAACGCTGCATGCCGAACGTCGAGATGCTGTCGTAATCGCACTTGCCGAAGCAGGCCATGAGAATGCTGCAGACTGTGTCATCTTTGATGATGATCGGTCGGTCGGAATTCGTGGAATCGAAGCGCCCGTGATTTTCAATGGCCAGTTTGGCGGCGGTGGCGGACGCGGCAACATGGGCGGTGGTGGCGGAATGGGTGGCGGAATGGGTGGCGGAATGGGTGGCGGAATGGGTGGTGGAATGGGTGGTGGTGGTGGGTTTGGTGGAGGTGGCGGTGGAATCTTCTAAACAAAAGCGACTGGCACTTGCGACGATCTGGCTCATCGGCCTTGCCGGCTGCTCCAGTCTGTCTTCGGTCACCCATTTTCCACGTGTGCCTCGGCCTGTGGCGAGTTCGAAGCCCAGTGCTCTCGCGCGGCTTGAGGATCCCAAGGGGAAGCAGCTTGCGATCTCCTGGGAAACAGCAAAGCTGGCGGAACAGCGAGGCATGGACAGCGAAGCCATCGCGGCGTATCTGGAAGTCCGAAAAATCAACCCATCGGCTGTCGGCGTTTCCCATGGGCTTGCCGTTTTGTACGACCGGTCCGGAATGACGGATGCTGCCTCCAGGGAGTATCGAGCGGCATTGCTGGAACGTCCGCAGGATCCGGACGTCCATTGCGATTACGGTTATTTTCTCTACTCTAATGGACACAGTGCCGAGGCTGAAGTGGCATTGAAGCAGTCGTTGCAGTTTGCTCCCGAGCATCACCAGGCGACCATCAATCTAGCCCTCGTTGTGGGCAATCAGAGGCGCTATGACGAGTCTCTGCAGTTGTTCACAAGAGCCATCGGTCCGGCGGCCGCGTTACACAACGTGGGAATGCTGAAGCTGCGAGCCGGTGAAACGGCTTCGGCCCGACAGATGCTGGCTGAGGCGTCTCGGCGAGACCCCAGTATTAGTGAGGAGCCCCGCGTGCTGGAAACGCTGAACGCACAGGATCAGGCGAATGCTCGTACTGCTACGTCGCACGCTGATGCGACAGCTCGCAACGACGGCACCACTGCGCGCGTTAATCACACCGTTCGAGAAGACGATGCCTCGGGAGTCGTCTTTTTGGCGGAGTGACAAAGAACGTCGCCGAAATCGCCGAGAATATCAAATCCCCACGGCGGCTTTTCGCGGCTGTTCATTGTGAGTGGTCGTTCCCAGGAGTAAACTTTGGAGGTGATCTGACACTCTGGTCGTCGCGCGACGTCTCCTGACATCTGCGAAGGTTCAGAACACATCTGAGCAGCCGGTCATTACGTGCATTTCGCGCAGTTGATGTTGTCAGGGAGTTTGGGGATGATCCACGACAAAAACGTGAGTCGTATGCGGAAAGCTGATTTAGTCCCGTTCAACGGCCTAACAGCTCCGGTCAAATGTCACTCGCTTTATAGCGGAACGCGCCAAGCGTTTTGGCACTTAGCTCGAAAAGCGAGCATTCCAAAAGCCTTAGCGGCTTCCGCTACAGCCCTCTGCAGGCAAAGTGAGTGCCATGAGGCTCCAGCCTCGGTGGCTGTTCCAGCGTTTATGATCACACAACGGCACGCGCACGCATTCCGGCTGAGTAAATCCACAGGCCGCTTGAGCCGATCCGGCCAGGCGATGGTCGAATTTGCGATCATCAGTTTTCTTCTGACCGCGATGCTGGCCGGCTTCCTTGGCATTATCGTACTTGGACTGGGATCGTTCCAAAACAACCTCGCGGCGGAGTCAGCCGGGCGATTGCTGGATCGAGCGTTGCCGAACACGCTGACCTCTTCCGACTCGGTTTACGAAGAGCTTGTCACCAGCGGACTTTATGACGAATCCCGCCTGATCATTTCGTCTGCTGATTGGTATGACTCCGCATTTCGCAGCGCGCTTCCGGAGATTAATCGAGCGTTACTGGGCAATTACATCTACGATCCTGACCTCGACGCATTTCGTTACCCAGGGGCGGTCGTCCAAAACTCAGCCAGCCAGCAGACAGTTCTGATTCCGTTGCTGAAGGACACGAACCCTCCGCTGGCAAAAGGGATTGATCGAGCATTCAATGTTTCAGTTGGTGACACTCCTGTCGCAGATGACTGGGTCGGACCGGTCACGGTTTCGAAGATTGACGACGAGAATTATCGCCTCGTGATTTTCTATCCCTCGCAGCCCGCTTCGATGTTGAACCTGGAACTTGTGCGAGACGCCGAGGGTAGAATTCTGACTCAGACTCCCGTGGAGGCGGATGATTCCGCCATCACGCTGTCTGCTCTTCCAGCCGGCTATTCGTTTGCCACGCCGCCCGTGAATCCTGATGTGGATGCATCGGTCTCCCGAGGAAAGTATGGGCTGGGACAGACCTTTGCGTTTTTGAAGGCCGTCCGTCCGTATCGCCGCGTGTTCGAGTCGGCGTCTGTCTTTCGCCTGGCGGAATGATAGTCACCATCGCAT
>Ga0209491_10001322_pt1 | contig 48918 bp, 46 predicted proteins | sample BON02_FD_187213 | JGI IMG/M metagenome (GOLD analysis project Ga0209491, IMG submission 187213) | Freshwater microbial communities from Lake Bonney liftoff mats and glacier meltwater in Antarctica - BON-02 (SPAdes) (version 2) | ecosystem: Environmental > Aquatic > Freshwater > Ice > Glacier...
CGATTACATCGAAATGTTCTACAATCCAGTGCGTAAACACGCTAGGAACGGGATGCTGTCACCCGTCGAGTTCGAACGGCAGCAGATTTTGAAAACAGAAGGCGTCTAGAAAACTAGGGGCTATTCAGACCTCGCTCGGCCGGATTTCCGATTGAACGATCTGGTGGATACTTTGTCCCAGCACGTGACCGGTTTTGCCGCCGCGATGGAACAGGTGCGCCGGTGTTCACAGGACATCGACCAAATTGCCGAAACCACCAATATCCTCGCGCTTAACGCCACCATCGAAGCAATGCGGGCTGGGGACGCTGGCCGTACTTTTGCTGTCGTGGCCAGCGAAGTCAAAGGCCTGGCTAATGATACACGCAGGGCAACCGAAGAAATCGGGCGGACTATCGATACATTGGGCGGCGAGGCGGAACGCGTGATCGCCCAGATCGAGAGCGGCGCCGAGGCGAGCCGCGAAGCCAAGAATTCCGTGATCCAGATCGAACAGACCATTAACGGCGTCGCGGAACTGGTGGAGGAAGTGGACCGCCAAAACGATCAGATTGCCCGCTCCACCGGCACAATCAGCGGTCACGTAACCCGGGTGCAGCAAGTGCTCGAAAGCTTCGATACAGCGGCCTTGCACAACGAAAGCCAGCTGGAAACCGCGCATCACCGGATGAATGATCTGGAACTTACCGCCAGTGAAATGTTCGACAAAATCGTGAAGGCCGGCCTGTCTCCGAAGGACAGCGAGATGGTCGACCGTGCACAATTGGTGGCAAAGGAAATCACCGAGCGAGCCCAAGCAGCATTGGCTGATGGCAATCTGACGACAGATGCCTTGTTCGACCAGGATTATCGAGATGTGCCCGGCAGCAACCCGCCGCTTTACCGAACGGACCTGACCCAATGGGCTGACAATAATTGGCGACCGGTTCTGGACCGGGTGACCGCGCAAGGTGCCCCGGTGCGCATGTGCTCTCAGTCCGACATGAACGGCTTCCTGCCAACGCACGTCTCGGCGCATTCGCGCCAACCAAACGGCAATCTTGCCCATGATACCCAGTTTTGCCGCAATGGCCGGATCCTGTTCGATCCGCTGGATCAGAAGGCGAAGCGCAACACAGAGCCATACATGATGGCAGTGTACCGCCAAGAAGGTGACGGCGAGAAATATCTCGTCGTGCGCAATGTCTATGTGCCGTTGATTATTGGCGGCCGCCGTTGGGGCGATTTCGAGCTAGCATATTCGTTCGACGACTAGGGCCTAGCTCCCTTGACGCCGCGACATAAAGGCTAGCCGTTCAAACAGCATCACGTCCTGCTCGTTCTTGAGCAGCGCGCCGTGCATTGGCGGGATCGCCTTTGCTGGATCGCGTTCCTGCAACACTTCAAGCGGCATATCTTCGTTCAGCAGAAGCTTTAGCCAGTCGAGCAATTCCGAGGTGCTTGGCTTTTTCTTGAGGCCCGGAACTTCGCGGATCTCATAGAAAATATCCATCGCCTTGGTCACCAGAATCTTCTGGATATCGGGGAAATGGACATCGATGATGTCACGCATCGTGTCGCGGTCGGGAAATTTGATATAATGGAAGAAACAGCGGCGCAAAAACGCGTCTGGCAGTTCCTTTTCATTGTTTGACGTGATGATCATGATCGGGCGGTCTTTCGCCGTGATCCGCTCCTTCGTTTCATAAACGTCGAAGCTCATCCGGTCGAGTTCCTGCAACAGATCGTTGGGAAATTCGATGTCGGCCTTGTCGATTTCGTCAATCAGCAGAACGGGCAATTCAGGGCTGGTGAACGCTTCCCACAATTTGCCCTTCTTGATGTAGTTCGAAATGTCGTGGACCCGTTCTTCACCCAACTGGCCGTCACGCAGCCGTGCCACGGCGTCATATTCATAAAGGCCCTGCTGCGCCTTGGTGGTGGATTTGACATTCCATTCAATCAGCGGAGCGCCCATTGCCTTGGCCACTTCATGCGCCAACACAGTTTTGCCAGTGCCGGGCTCGCCCTTGACCAATAGCGGCCGGCGAAGTGTGACCGCCGCGTTTACGGCGACTTTGAGGTCTTCGGTTGCGATATACGATTGAGTGCCGTCAAATTGCCCGGGGGTCTGCTTGGTCATGGAATTTCCTGTGCCGTATTAATCTATCGAAAGGCGGGTTAAGACGGGTTTCCGTAAAGGGCAAGGGCGACGGCGCTGATCAATTTGGGCAAAAATCCGTATGACAGAGGCACAAACTGGCGAAGCTACTACAATGCCGTAGCGGCATTCAGGGCCTGCCGATCAGAATGCCAGTGGAAGAATTCTCTGTGCCAACAATTCCAGTTCCGCCGAAGTCACCGGAGCATCGGGGTTATTCCAGCTTAAAACCAATACGTGCCACCGATCCGCTTCGTCCTGCAACAACCACGTCAGGTTGAGCACGCCCGGCTCCGACCCGCCTTTATAGCCAACATAAGCCCACTCATCGCGCCGCGCCTTGGGGAGGGCAGGATTGACCGCCATGATCTGACGGGCGGTTGGATCCTCAAACGCTACCAAAAATCGCATCAGCTTGCGCAGATCTTCGCCGCTGGCGAACCATTCCAAGGTATCGATCGCGGTCGGTTGAACAAACCGCGGCGGAGTGATTAAATTTGGATTGCCGCGTACGTCATCCTCGAAATCCTCGAGGATACGGCGCTGGCCAGCCTCGTCGGCAGTCACATATTTGCTCAGGTTGCCCTCACTACCCTTGAGGCCAAACATCTGAAGGGTGCTCAGAAATGGGAGTGTCCGTTCTGGATCGGAATGTCCGCTGGCGATCAACTCCGCCTCCACTGCCTCCAACCCGACCTCGTGCAGCAACATATCGGTTGCGGTATTATCGCTGATGGAGATCATCAACGTGGCCAGGGTATGCAGCGTGACTGGCGCCCTATCGGGCCAGTTTTGGATCTGGCCGCTGGGGAGGGATTTGCGGTCCAGTTTGACTACATCACTCCAGCTGCGCTCACCATTCTCAATCGAGCGGGCAAGCGCGGAAAGGACATAGAGTTTGAACGTCGAACCGATGGCAAATTGCTGATCCGCATTGACGGCTAAGGTCGGTTCCTGAGTGCCATCCAATAGTGCAAAAAGTACGCTGGCCGAGCCGGCCAAGGCGGCGATGTCAGCCTGAATTGCCGCAATGCTGTCATTCACTGGCTGGAAGTCGTTCAACAGCAGGCCCACCACCAAATGCTCCGGTCCCGCGCCTAGGCTTATCGGGCCTCGGGCAATTGTTCGTTCAAAACGCAGGCTGATGATGCCGCTGTTTTGGCCTTGCTCGGTAACACTATCAACGCCCAGCAGAGGTCCAAACTGAGTCTCCAATTGTGTCAGCAGCGCATTCAACTGCTCGGCCGGAACCGCCGCGAGGAAGGGCGGCGCAAAGACTTCTTGCGCAACGGTTTCACCGCGCAGGACTGAAACGACGCCAACTGCTCTTTGTTCGAGGATAGACTGTGAGGCTTGCGTATCCAGTTCCTGCGCCAGCCCGGCTGAAGGGGCCATGGCTGCAGCAAGGGCGAGGGCTGGAAGTAGAAATCGAAAAGTTTGCATCCTCATCGTATAATAATTGCCCTGATCAAGCATTGACCCATTAAGCGTCAATCATATCCCGGTCGAGTTCGCCAGCGCGGTTCTGGATGAAGTTGAACCTGTGTTCGGGATTGCGGCCCATCAATTGGTCTACCAATTCCTTCACTGCTGCGCGCTGTTCGAATTCGGGCGGCAGGGTAATGCGGATCATGTTGCGAGTGGCAGGGTCCATCGTGGTTTCACGCAATTGCTGGGGGTTCATTTCGCCAAGGCCCTTAAATCGGCCAACCTCGACAGTCTTGCCCTTGAAAACTGTGCTTTCCAATTCGGCGCGGTGCGCGTCATCGCGGGCGTACCGGCTCTCCTTACCAGCGGTCAGGCGGTAAAGCGGCGGCTGGGCGAGATACAAATGCCCCTTGCGAACGATATCGGGCATTTCCTGAAAGAAGAACGTCATGAGCAGCGTAGCAATATGCGCACCGTCGACATCGGCATCGGTCATGATCACGATCCGGTCGTAGCGCAGATTCTCCGCATCGCAATCCTTGCGCGTCCCGCAGCCCATCGCCAGCGAAAGGTCGGCTATTTCGGTATTAGCCCGGATCTTGTCCATCGTAGCGCTCGCTACGTTTAGTATCTTACCGCGTATCGGCAGGATCGCCTGCGTCTTGCGGTTACGCGCCTGTTTCGCGCTGCCGCCAGCGGAATCGCCTTCGACAATGAATAATTCCGTCTCGCCTTTGCCGTCACCGGAGCAATCGGTCAACTTGCCCGGCAGTCGCAGCTTCTTCGCATTGGTGGCGGTCTTGCGCTTGATGTCGCGTTCTTGCTTGCGCCGGAGCCGCTCGTCCATCCGCTCCATCACTTCGCCGAGCAGCGCCTTACCGCGCTCCATATTGTCGGACAGGAAATGGTCGAAATGATCGCGCATCGCATTTTCAACCAGCCGTGCGGCCTCCGGTGAAGTCAGGCGATCCTTGGTCTGGCTCTGAAATTGCGGTTCGCGGATAAATACCGACAGCATCATCTCGCCGCCCGTCATAATGTCATCGGCGGTCAGGTCCTTCGCCTTTTTCTGGCCGATTAGCTCCCCAAACGCGCGCAGACCTTTGGTCAGCGCCCCGCGCAAACCCTGTTCATGGGTTCCGCCATCGGGGGTAGGGACGGTGTTACAGTACCAACTGGTCGAGCCATCGGAGTACAGCGGCCAGGCTATCGCCCATTCTGCGCGGCCTGTTCCTTCACCCGCATCGTTTAGCGGGAACTCCTGACTACCGGCGAAAGGCTGGGTGGTGACGCATTCGCGCTCCCCAATTTGCTCAGCGAGATGATCTGCCAGCCCCCCGGGGAATTTGAAAGTCGCTTCGGCTGGAACATCATCACTGACCAGCGAAGCGGCGCATTTCCAACGAATTTCAACGCCTGCAAACAGGTAGGCCTTCGACCGGGCGAGTTTGAACAGTCGGTGCGGTTTGAACTGCCGATCCCCGAAAATCTCCGTATCGGGGGTGAATGTGACCGTGGTACCGCGCCTGTTCGGGGTTGGTCCGAGCTTTTCAAGCGGCCCAAGCGTCTGCCCTCGGGCGAAACTCTGTGCGTAAAGCTGCCGGTCGCGCGCCACTTCCACGCGGGTATCGGAAGACAGTGCGTTGACTACGCTGACCCCCACACCGTGCAGGCCGCCGCTGGTGGCATAGGCCTTTCCGGAGAATTTACCGCCGGAATGCAGGGTGCCCATGATCACTTCCAGCGTCGATTTGCCGGGATATTTGGGGTGTTCCTCCACCGGAATACCGCGGCCATTATCTGACACGCTCAGCCGGTTGCCTTCCTCCAGCGATACTTCGATCCGCGTGGCATGGCCCGCGACTGCCTCGTCCATCGCATTGTCGATCACTTCGGCGGCGAGGTGATGGAGCGCACGGTCGTCCGTGCCGCCGATATACATGCCCGGACGGCGGCGAACGGGTTCAAGCCCCTCCAGCACCTCGATCGAAGATGCATTGTAATCGCCGCTTGATGCGGGCGTTCCGTCAAAAAGATCGTCAGCCATGCTTGCGGCTATAAGCCCCGCATTCCCCGAGCGACAAGCGGCGTTCCTGTTTTATCTTCAACCGTGCTGAGATAACCGCAGTCAGTTCCCGAAAGTCGTCGGTGCAGGCGAGACAATTACGATCTGTCCATCGCGCACTTCGCGGACTTCCATCGCGCGATCAACCACGCCTGAGCGTTGGAACCGGAACGGCCCATCCAGACCGAGGAACCCGTCGGTATCACGCAGCGCAGAGCTCGGGAAACTCCGACCGATTCGCCAATTCTGAGCAATCCGCAGGGTTAGGAGCACGCTGTCATATCCCAGTGTGGCAATGCGGTAAGGCTGGGAATCAAACCGGGTTTTGTAGCTGTCAGAAAACCGTTTGAACCGGGCATCAGAAAGCGCCGAGAACAGCGCGCCGCTGAGGGCCGAGGTGCGCGTAAGGCCCGCTTCGCCGCTCCATAATTCGGTCCCGAGCAGCAAGGTATTGCCCTGACCACGCGGTTTCAATTCGCCCGCCGCCAACGCGGCCAACCGCGCGCCATCAGCGATCAGCACGGTATCGTAACCGCCACGCTGTTTCAGCCGCTGGGCTGCGCTGACAATCGAGGTGTTGCCGCGTGAATATCGCTCGGTCGCAATCAATTTGCCGCCATTGGCAGATACAGCGCCGCTGAGTGCAGCCTCTGCCCGCTCGCCATATTCACCGTCTGGAACAATCGCTGCAAAATTGCTCCGTCCGTTCTGACGGGCGTAATCGACCGTCCGCGTGATGGACTGCCCAGGGATATGCCCCATCACAAACACATCAGGTGCGGCCACACCGATATCGTTGGAGAATGAAATCAGCGGAACGTTCGCCGGACGCGCTTCAGCCAGAACGGCCGAGACATTATCTGCCAGCATGGGGCCGAGGATCAGCTTGTTGCCCTCTGCGATTGCCCGCGCTGCCGCGCTGCGAGCGCCGGTGGCAGTATCATAGGTGGTGATACGCAGATTGTCCGCATTGGTATCCAGCAGCGCCATGGTGGCCGCATTGGCAATGGAACTGCCCACCGCGCCGTTTTCGCCGCTCATAGGCACCAGCAGCGCAATCCGGTGGCGTGTATCATCGGTTGGCAGAGCGGTAGCGCTGGGCATCGGCGCAGGGCCAGTAGCCGGTCCGGTCGATGGCCCGGTCGTCTTCGGAACTATCTGACAGCTCGCCAGAAACGCGGTCGCTGCCGTGATGATCAATGCGCGCCGATCAATATTCATGCGCTTCATACTTGCCGCTCCCTGCAATGCTGGTCCATGAGTGCCCGTGTGAACAACGAACTTCAATCAGAAATCCTCTTATCCGGGCTCTATATAGTCGCCACCCCGATTGGCAATCTTGCAGACATAACAATGCGAGCAGTCGACGTGCTGGCGCGGTGTGACGGGATTGCATGCGAAGATACGCGGGTGACAGGCAAGCTTCTCAAGCATTTGGGAATCAGCAAGCCGCTGTGGCGATACAATGACCACAGCGATGCACGTGATCGGGCCCGGCTGATCGAACGGATGCATTCAGAGGCGGTCGTCCTGGTCAGCGATGCCGGAACTCCGCTGATATCCGATCCGGGCTTTCGGCTGGTTCGCGATGCACGTGAAGCAGGTGTTACGATCACCAGCCTGCCGGGCGCCTGCGCGCTGATTACCGGACTGATCCTGTCAGGACTGCCCAATGACCGATTCATGTTTGCGGGGTTTTTGCCAACGAAGGACAAGGCCCGGCACGACATATTGGCGGACGTGGCGGACATTCCAGCCACGTTGATTTTCTATGAGACCGGGCCAAGGCTGGTCAAATCTCTCACGGCGATAGGGGAAACCATGCCGGGCCGTAATGTATCGGTTGCGCGGGAACTGACCAAAATGTTCGAGGAATGCCGGACAGGCGATCCTGCGGAACTGAGTGCGCATTATACTGCCCACCCGCCCAAGGGTGAAATTGTGCTGATGATCGCACCGCCCAACGATGCAACTTTCGACACAGAAGATGCCGATGCCATGCTGATCGAAGCGCTCAAGACCATGAAGGCCAGTCAGGCTGTCGCTCATGTAGCGCGCGTTACGGGGCGTGATCGCAAGGAGCTATATGCCCGGGCAATGGAACTGCGCGGACGTTGAGACAGCTGGAATGAAACGGCAGGAAGCCGAACAACGCGGGCGGCGCGGCGAGAACTTTGCCGCCTGGTGGCTGAGGCTGCACGGCTGGCGCATTATCGGCCAGCGGGTCAAAACTCCGCGCGGTGAGATCGATCTGATAGCGCGGCGGATGGGGGTTGTCGCATTTATCGAAGTCAAATGGCGCCGCACGGCAGAACAGCTCGGCCAATCCATCGATGAATACCGTTTGCGCCGGGTTGCTGCCGCAGTCGAAGCGGTGGCGCATAAATTTATGCGCGAAGGGGATACCGCCAGAATTGACGTTATGCTGCTTGCACCAAAGCACTTGCCGCGCCACATCACCAACGCTTGGCAGCCTTAGGGCTGGTCTCCTGCCTCTCGACTTCGCTCGAGACGAACGGGTAGGGAGGCGCAGATTTTCCGTTCGTGTCGAGCGAAGTCGAGACACATGCAGACCAAAGGTAATTTCTATGACACTGCGCGTCGCGGTCCAGATGGACCCAATGGAATCAATCAATATCGCCGGGGATTCCAGCTTTGCGCTGATGCTCAGTGCACAGAAGCGGGGTCACACGATCTGGCACTATGATGTGCGAACCCTGGCATGGGAGAATTCAAGGATTACCGCTTGGGCCTCTCCGGTCACGGTGCAGGATGTTGCAGGCGATCACTTCACCAAGGGCGAATTGCAACAGATCGACCTGGCCAAGGATATCGACGTCATCCTGATGCGGCAGGATCCGCCATTCGACCTCGGCTACATCACCGCCACCCATATTCTGGAGCGGCTGGAAGGTGAGACATTGGTGGTCAACGACCCCGCCAGCGTCCGCAACGCGCCGGAAAAGATGTTCGTGCTGGATTACGCCCGGTTCATGCCGCCAACACTGATCGCGCGGAAGTTGGAGGATGTACGGGCATTTCAGGCGCAACATGGCGCGGTTGTGGTGAAACCGCTCCACGGCAATGGCGGCAAAGCGATTTTCAAGGTTGATGCGGACGGCACCAATCTTTCAGCCTTGTTTGAAGTGTTTAACCAGACATGGCCCGAACCGCATATGGTCCAGCCTTTCCTGCCGGAGGTGGCTGAAGGCGACAAGCGTATCGTGTTGATTGACGGCGAATATACTGGCGCAATCAACCGCAAGCCCGGGGTAGGCGAGTTTCGCTCAAATCTGGCGCAAGGTGGTTCTGCCGAGAAATGCGACCTGACCCCGCGTGAGGAAGAGATTTGTGCAGTGATGGGGCCAGAGTTGAAGAAGCGCGGGCTGGTATTTGTCGGGATTGATGTGATCGGCGGAAAATGGCTGACCGAAATCAATGTGACATCACCAACTGGCATTCTTGCGATCGACAAGTTCAATGGGACCGATACACCAAGCCTGATCTGGGACGCGATTGACCGCAGACTGTGAGTGGTTCGGTCGGGCAGGCAGGGTAACGACACCATCAATGCATGATCTCATAATCCAAGCGATTGAGCGGGGCGGATATCTTGGGATCTTTGTCCTGATGATGCTGGAGAATATTTTTCCGCCAATACCCTCTGAAGTCATCATGGGCTTGGGCGGAGTACTTGTCGGTCAGGGCCGGATGCAGTTTTGGCCATTGTTGCTGGCCGGAACAATCGGTTCGACGCTTGGAAACTACGCCTGGTTCTGGGCGGGCGACACATGGGGATACCAACGATTACGCCCTTTCATCGAACGGCGGGGCCGGTGGCTGACGCTGGAATGGGAGGACGTGGAGCGCGCCACCGCATTTTTCATCAAACGCGGCCAATGGACGATCTTCTTCGCTCGGTTCTTGCCGATCTTCCGCACCATGATTTCACTGCCGGCCGGTCTTGCCCATATGGGGAAGGTGCGGTTTCTAGCCTATACGTTCCTTGGCGCTGCAGTGTGGAATGCCTTTTTGATTATGGCCGGTTCCATGTTGGCCGATGCAGAACATATCCTCGGCTGGCTTGTTGGAGGAATTATTGCGCTGACGCTCGCCGGATATTTGTGGCGCGTCGCCACTTGGAAACCCAGGGCCGAACGCTAATCCCTATCTCGTGGGTGAGCGTCGCGGTAACTTTCCAGCATGGTTGCTGCGTCAACTTTGGTATAAATCTGAGTGCTGCCCAGACTGGCATGGCCGAGCAACTCCTGCAAACTCCTCAGATCGGCGCCAGCGCCCAGTAAATGCGTCGCAAAACTGTGGCGCAGAGCGTGCGGTGTAGCGGTCGCCGGAAGGCCGAGGATAATCCGCGCCTTGGCCACCGCCTTTTGCACCATGCCTTGACTGAGCGGGCCGCCCTTTGCGCCGCGAAACAGCGGATCACCGCGCTCCATCGGCCAGCGATTGGCTTGGACATAGACAGCGACAGCCTCCGCTACCAGCGGCAGGATCGGCACTACGCGCTGTTTCCCGCCTTTGCCGGTGACAGACAGCGTTTCGCCGAGCGGCACGTCACCAGCGGTTAGCGAGAGTGCCTCCGCAATGCGCAATCCTGCGCCGTACAGCAGCAGCAATACAGCCCGGTCGCGGGCGCCAATCCAGTCCTCGCTGGCGCTGGATGCAACCATATCTGCCAGATTGGTCGCTTCATCCGGGGTGATAGGGCGGGGCAGGCCCTTCTTGATCCGGGGGCCTCGCATGCGGGGGCCCGTGGTGTCCGCAAAGCCTTCCTGACCGCGGGCAAAGCTGATGAACGCCTTCAATGCCGACAATTCCCGCGCGGCAGAGGCATTGCCCAGCCCATCGGTCCGGCGAGCGGCCAATTGGTTACGAAGTGCGGCTGCATCAATCGCCGCCACTGCGTTCCAGTCCTTTAAGTCCGCATTTGCGAGCAGCCTGCTTGCCGCGGAAAGATAGGCGCGCACCGTATGTGGCGAGCGGCGGCGGCCCTGTGCCAAATGGCCGCGCCATTGTTCCAGCAACTCCGCGCGGGCGGAGAAATCGGTCACGCAGCCACCAACTCGCCGTGGACCACCTCGCCCAGCAAAGCGTCCAGCAGCGGCATACCGGCTGGCGTCACGCCGATCTTATCGCCTGAACGCCATGCCAGTGACAGGTCGACCAACAGGCGCAGCCGTTCCGCATCAATCATCCGGCCAACCGGAATGCCAAAGCGCGCCGACATTGCCCCCAAATCGACGCCTTCACCCAGCCGTAAGCCCATCAACAACGCTTCCGCCGCCTGCTCCCGCTGGCCAAGGTCGCGGCATTCCGAAATCCCGTTATTGGACTTCGCAAATGACGCGAGAAAATTCTCCGGCTTCTTGTGCCGGATGGTCGCCGAGCCATTTCTACGGCCATGCGCGCCCGGGCCGATCCCGCAATAGTCCTGATAACGCCAATAGGTCAGATTATGGCGGCTTTGTTCGCCGGGACGGGCGTGATTGCTGATTTCATAGGCCGGGATACCCGCAGCGTTGGTCAATTCCCGCGTGATCGCGAACAAATCAGCTGCTGGATCATCCTCCAGCGGCTGAAATACGCCGCGCCGGACATCCGTGGCAAACCGCGTGTTTGGCTCAATCGTCAGCTGATAAAGCGACAGATGGTCGGTGCCAAATGTCAGCGCCCGCGCCAATTCCGATCCCCAATCTGCCACCGTCTGGCCGGGCCGCGCATAGATTAAATCGAAGCTGACCCGCCGGAAATGCTCCTGCGCCACCGTCAGCGCGGCCAAACCTTCATCGACCCCGTGCAGCCGTCCAAGAAATTTCAAAGCAGCATCATCCAGCGCCTGCAAGCCGAGCGACACGCGGTTGACCCCGGCGCCGGCCAGATCAGCAAATTTCGCCGCTTCGACCGAGGAGGGATTAGCCTCCAGCGTTATCTCGATATCGGGCGCAAAGCCCCAAAGCCGCTCTGCCTCGTCGAGCAGGGCGCCAACTAAGGCTGGCGGCATCAAAGACGGTGTCCCGCCGCCGAAGAAGATGGATTCCAATTTCTCGCCAGCAGCCAACTCCGCCTCGAACCGCATATCCGCGATCAGCGCAGCCTGCCACGCTGCGACATCCACCCCGTCGCGGACATGGCTGTTGAAGTCGCAGTAAGGGCATTTCTTCAAACAGAAGGGCCAGTGGATATATAATGCGCGCGCCATACTTCTTTCAGCGCTTGTTAACCCGTCAAAGTCAAGATCGCTTCCCATGATGACAGGACGAACTTCCGTAATCCTTGGTACCGCATTTGCAGCGGCGGTAATGTTTATCGCGCCGCTCACCGCGCAGACGGCCGAACCATCGACGCACTTCGCAAAGCGGTTGCTGCAATCGCACAATATAGAACGAGTTAGGGTCGGCGCGGTCCCGCTACAGTGGAGCTCCAAGCTGGAGAGAGATGCCAAGGATTGGGCTGACCATTTGGCGAAGCGCGGGATGATGGAGCATGCGAGCTATGAGAAGCGCGAGAAGGCTGGCGAAAATCTGTGGATGGGTACGGCAGGGTACTACAGCGCGGAAACCATGATCGGCGGATTTATCGACGAGAAGAAGGATTTTCGTCCCGGTAAATTTCCTGATGTCTCACGCACTGGCAAATGGCAGGACGTCGCCCATTATACTCAGCTGATATGGCATGATACGCGCCAGGTCGGCTGCGCGGTGTCGCGCGATGAAGTGAATGATTTCCTCGTTTGCCGCTATTTCCCGACTGGCAATTGGATCGGTCAGCAGATCGGCAATTAGCCGAATTGTTCCGCGACCAGTTTGGCAAAAGCATCGGCGCGGTGGCTGATTAGGTGCTTTTCTCCCGGATCAATTTCGGCAAAGGTCATTTCGCTGCCCTGCGGCACGAATACCGGATCATAGCCGAACCCCAGCTTTCCGCGCGGCGGCCATGTCAGCGCGCCGTCGATGCGTCCTTCGTAAACTGCCGTTTCTCCGTCCGGCCAAGCCAGCGCCAGTACACAGCTGAACCAGGCATCACGCGGAGTATCGGGGCCAGCTTCGCACAACAGGCCCTCGACCTTGCCCATTGCCATATACCAGTCGCGGCCCGGCTTGCCTTCGAACCACTGCCGCTGTGCCCAGTCGGCGGTGTAGACGCCCGGGCGCCCATCCAGCGCGGCAACGGAAAGCCCGCTATCATCCGCTAAAGACACGATACCGGAAGCCTCCGCCGAGGCCCGCGCTTTGATCAGCGCGTTCTCGGCAAAGGTGGTTCCCGTTTCCGCAGGTTCCGGCAGGCCAAGCGACCCGGCCGACAGGCATTTCATCCCATACGGGCCGAGCAGCGCGGATATTTCCTTCAGCTTGCCCGCATTATGCGTGGCAATCACAAGGGACCCGGAACCGAGGCGTCTAGTCATTGCGAATGCTCATTTTACCGCATCAAGCTGCGCAGCAAAAATGCCATCGCAGCCAATTCGGGCCAAACGTAGCAGGCGCAACAGACCTTCTTCGTCATAGGTAGCGCCTTCTGCGGTCGCCTGAACTTCGGCGATATGCCCGCCGCCGATTAGAACGAAGTTCGCATCCGCATCAGCGTTGCTATCTTCGTCATAGTCCAGGTCCAGGACCGGTGTACCGTTGTAGATACCGCAGCTGATGGCCGCGACCTGGGCCTCGATTGGATCGACTTTGATATCGCCGCTGGCCATCAGGCCGTTTACCGCCAACCGCAATGCGACCCATGCGCCGGAGATTGATGCAGTCCGCGTGCCGCCATCTGCCTGAATGACGTCGCAATCTAACGTGATCTGCCGCTCCCCGAGCTTCTTCAAGTTCACGACTGAGCGTAAAGAACGTCCAATAAGGCGCTGAATTTCCTGTGTTCTACCGCTTTGCTTGCCGCGCGCCGCCTCACGGCCGCTGCGGGTATGCGTGGCGCGGGGCAGCATGGAATATTCGCCGGTAACCCAACCTTCGCCTTTGCCGCGCATCCAGGGCGGAACATTCCGCTCAACACTGGCGGTGCACAATACCCGGGTATCCCCGAAACTGACGAGGCAAGAACCCTCGGCATGCTTGGTAAAACCGGTTTCGATAGTGATAGCGCGCATTTCGTCTGGCGCGCGGCCTGAAGGTCGCATTATTGTTCCTTTGATTGAGTATTCGTGCCGCGTTACGCGCAAGAGGCTTGAGGCTGCAAGGGCAGTCGCTACATTGCGCCCATGTCCAACGTCCCTGTAGCCGAACTGACTGACCGTGCGCGGGAGATTTTCCGCCTCGTGGTCGAGGAATTTATCTCCAGCGGTCAACCGATGGGATCCAAAGCGCTGGCAGTAGAGGGCAGAGTAAACCTTTCTCCCGCATCGATTCGCTCGGTCCTGGCAGAACTCGAAATGCTTGGATTGCTGGCCGCGCCCCATACCAGCGCCGGACGGATGCCCACCGAATCCGGATTGCGCCTGTTTGTCGACGGGATGATGCAAGTTGCTGAACCGACGCGGCAAGAGCGTGCAGCGATCGAAAAACGCTTGGGTGAGCCCGGTCCGATTGAAGCTGCGCTTGAACAGGCCAGCTCGATATTGTCTGATATCTCGGGCGCGGCCGGGATGGTCATGGTCCCGACCCGCGAACCGCGCCTTGCCCAGATGAGCTTGATGCAATTATCCCCGACAAGAGCGTTGGCGGTGATGGTGGGTCAGGATGGCCAAATTGAAAACCGGGTTCTCGAATTGTCCGAACCGACCGCAAATAGCGCGCTGGAGCAGGCCAGCAATTACATTACCGCCCGGCTATCGGGAAGAACGCTGGCAGATGCTGCCGCCGCGATGACCGCAGAGATCAACTCCGGCCGCTCCGCTCTGGATAGCGCAAGCCGTGATCTGGTGGAGCGCGGGCTAGCAGTTTGGAGCGCCGACGCGGCCGCCCGGCCAGTCCTGATCATCAGGGGACAGGCCAATCTGCTTGATGAAGCGGCGCTGGGCGATATCGAACGGGTGAGATCGTTGCTGGATGATCTGGAAAACAAACAATCGGTCGCCGGGTTGCTTGAAAGCGCCCGTGAAGCGAACGCTACACGCATTTTCATCGGGGCAGAGAACCGGTTATTCGCGCTATCGGGATCGTCCGTAATCGCTTCGCCCTATCGTGACCGCGAAGGAAAAGTGGTTGGAGTTTTGGGCGTGATTGGACCCACGCGGTTGAATTACGCCCGCGTTGTCCCCATGGTTGACTTTACCGCTCAATCACTGGGCAAATTAATCGGCTAGCTGGAACATTAAACGACATGGATAAAAAGAAACCGGAATCGCACGAAGAGGCGGTGGCCGAAGAGTTGAAGGGCGTTCCCGAGGAATTCCTGGAGGATGGCGAGCCTGACGAAGGTGACGAAGACGTCAGCCTGACGGATGCGTTGGCAGAATTGCGCGCTGATCTGGACGCCGCGAAGCAGGAAGTGCTTTACGCCCGGGCTGACACGCAAAATGTGCGGCGCCGGATGGAAAAAGACGTGGCCGATGCCCGAGCCTATGCGGCAACCGGGTTCGCGCGCGATATTCTTTCAGTGTCAGACAACCTTTCCCGCGCCATCGCTTCAGTCCCGCAGGAATTGCGTGACGACGAGAAGTTCAAGGGGCTGGTTGCCGGGATCGAAGCCACAATGCGCGAATTGGACAAGGTGTTCGGCCAGCACGGCATCACCCGCATTGCAGCCCAGGGCTTGCCGCTCGATCCGAACCAGCATCAGGCGATGCTGGAAATCCCGACGGATGAACATGAACCGGGCACCGTGGTACAAGAAATGCAGGCCGGTTACATGATCAAGGACCGCTTGCTGCGCCCCGCAATGGTCGGTGTAGCGAAAAAGCCAGAATGATCCTGCATGCCCGCATCAACCTAACAGGTGTCGATCTCGCCAAGTTCGATGCGTATGAGAACACTGTAATCCCACTGCTCGATGGTTACGGGATTTCTCTAGTGGCGCGGTTGCGCGCTGATGATGGGCAGAGCGAAGTGCACATTCTCGATGTCCCGGATGAGGGCGTCATGGAGCTTTACCGCGCTGATGAAACCCGGCAATCAGTGCAGCATCTGTGGGATGAATCCGGCGCAACCGGCGAGATCACAGTGATGCAGAGGGTGGATTAATCCGTCCATAGGGGCGCTCCCGCAAACCTCACCAAAATATCATACGCCTTGGCACATGGCGCTCCAGCGACGTTCATACCGTTGCGCAGCAGAAACGCGTGCTTCACGATCTCGGCCTGTTGTTCGATGCCGTAGCGGGTCAGCGGCCAGCCCGGTTTCAGGCTGTAGTCATACCGGCTCCACGGCCTACGGCTGAGCACCAAATACCATTCTCCGCGCGTTTGCGTCTGCCAGACATGGACCATTTCATGAATGAACAGCCCCTGCCGCGTTAAAGGCTGGTCCGCAAAGTCATCGCAATAGGCGGATCCTTTGGGGTGGAAGTGAATGTGGCCACGCGGGGCCATAGTTACTCGGCGGGGCTGGAATGGGAACCATTTGCGGCGCCGGATCGTGACGATAGAATAATCAATCGCATCGCCAAATATCGTCCGGGCGAGGGTGATCTCGCCCGGCGTCAGTGGCCGCTCCCCGCCGATGGGGCAGGCAGCGGCCATTTCACTCACCGATCTTCGCCTGCGCCGCGAATTTCAGCCGGGAAGCTCAGTTTGTCGCCGCCAGCAATGATAATCGTCATTTCGGTGGTGCCGCCCGGTTGCAATTCGGGCGAGACTCCAGTGACCATGATGTGTTTCGCACCGGGCTCAAACGTAACCGTTTCACCAGATTTCATCACGAACGGAAGCATTTCCTGCATTTGCATCTTGCCGTTCCATTCGCCCATTTCATGGAACATCGCGCTTTCCGCGCCTTCAACGTCCACGCGGTTTACGGCGACATTGCGGTCCCCATTGTAAGAAAGATCGAGATAGATAGCTGCCGGATTCCCATCCACAGGGGCCAAAACCATCCGGGCATTGGTAGCCGTAAGGCCGGGCACGCCATCCGGCGCGACAACCGGCTCGTCAGAAGCCCCGCCACCGCAAGCCCTTAAAACCAGCGTCGCGGCGGCCAGCGCCAATTCTGCGAAAAATGATTTTCTCATCCGGCTTTCTCCCTGTCGGTACAACTTACGACTGATTTGCCGATCAAACTTGCCCATGAAATTTGCACGTGGACTAGCTGGCTCAATCCCTTGTGCCAACAAAAACCGCACCTATATCGCGCTCAGAGAATTCGAGTTTAAGAATCAAATTCTGGAATTGCGTATCCGAGTTACCAAGCTGTTTCGCCATATCGGGGAGCACACGGGTAACGTCCAAATATTGAACTAGATGGGGAAACCATGGCTAAAGTAATCGGTATCGACCTCGGCACCACCAACTCCTGCGTTGCAGTGATGGATGGCGGCAAGCCAAAGGTAATCGAAAATTCCGAAGGCGCGCGTACAACGCCTTCGATTGTTGCGTTCACGAAGGATAGCGAGCGTCTGATCGGCCAACCGGCCAAGCGTCAGGCCGTTACCAATCCTGACAGCACTCTGTTTGCTATCAAGCGCCTGATCGGTCGCCGGTTCGATGATCCGACCACCAAGAAAGACATGGATCTGGTCCCTTACAAGATCATCAAGGGCAAGAATGGCGATGCATGGGTAGAAGCCTCGGGCGAGAAATATTCGCCCTCGCAGGTTTCGGCATTCATTCTGCAGAAGATGAAGGAAACTGCCGAGAGCTATCTTGGTGAAACCGTCACGCAGGCCGTAATTACCGTTCCGGCATATTTCAACGATGCCCAGCGTCAGGCTACCAAGGATGCCGGCCAGATCGCCGGTCTGGAAGTTCTACGGATCATCAACGAGCCAACGGCGGCCGCACTCGCTTATGGAATGGACAAGGACGAAGGCAAGACCATCGCTGTCTATGACCTCGGCGGCGGTACCTTTGACGTATCCGTGCTGGAAATCGGCGACGGCGTGTTCGAAGTGAAGTCCACCAATGGTGACACCTTCCTTGGCGGTGAAGATTTCGACAATGCAATTGTCGAATATCTGGCCGATGCCTTCAAGAAGAAGGAAAACATGGACCTGAAGACCGACAAGCTCGCTCTTCAGCGCCTGAAAGAAGCGGCTGAGAAGGCCAAGATCGAATTGTCTTCAGCGCAGACCACCGAAGTGAACTTGCCGTTCATCACTGCCCGTATGGAAGGTGGCAGTTCCACTCCGCTCCATTTGGTTGAAACGATCAGTCGTTCGCAGTTGGAAAAGATGGTTGGTGATTTGATCAAGCGGACGCTTGAACCTTGCAAGAAAGCTCTGAAAGACGCCGGCGTTGAAAAAAGTGCCATTGATGAAGTGATCTTGGTCGGCGGGATGACCCGTATGCCGCGCGTTCGTGAGATCGTGAAAGACTTCTTCGGCAAGGAACCACACACCGGTGTGAACCCTGACGAAGTTGTTGCAATGGGCGCTGCCATTCAGGCAGGCGTGCTCCAGGGCGATGTCAAAGACGTGCTGCTGCTCGACGTCACACCCCTGTCGCTCGGCATTGAAACGCTGGGCGGGGTGTTTACCCGCATGATCGACCGTAACACCACGATCCCGACAAAGAAGACGCAGACCTACTCGACTGCTGAAGATAATCAGCAGGCCGTGACGATCCGCGTGTTCCAGGGCGAACGTGAAATGGCGTCGGATAACAAAATGCTCGGCAATTTCGACTTGCTCGGCATTCCATCCGCGCCGCGCGGTGTTCCCCAGATCGAAGTAACCTTCGATATCGATGCCAACGGCATTGTGAATGTCAGTGCCAAGGACAAGGGCACGGGCAAGGAACAGCAGATCAAGATCCAGGCCTCTGGCGGTCTGACCGATTCCGACATCGATCAGATGGTTCAGGATGCGGAAAAGTTCGCTGAAGAAGACAAGAAGCGCCGCGCCGGAGCGGAAGCACGCAATCAGGCAGACAGCCTGGTGCACGCGACCGAGAAGCAGCTGGAAGAGCATGGCGACAAAATCGACGCCTCACTCAAGGCTGATGTCGAAGCGGCACTGGCTGAAACCAAGACCGCTCTCGAAGGCGATGATACCGATGCGATTGGCGCCAAGGCTCAGGTTTTGACCGAAGTGGCCATGAAAATGGGTCAATCGATCTACGAACAGGAACAAGCGAACGCTGCATCGGAAGCTCCGGCTGACGGCGAAGAAGCAAAGCCTGAAGAAGAGGTTGTCGACGCCGAATTTTCCGAAGTCGACGAAGACAAGAAAGACTGAGCCAAGTCTGACAAAACCTAAACCGCCATTCCTGTGTTCACAGGGATGGCGGAAAGGTATGGAGGGGCTCTGATATGCCTTCGAGCACTATGGATTATTACGAACTTCTGGAAGTTACCCGCGATGCGGACGATAAGACGATCAAATCGTCCTATCGCCGGATAGCCATGCAATGCCACCCGGACCGCAATCCGGGTTGTGCGGATTCCGAAGCGAAGTTCAAATCCGTCAGCCAAGCCTATGATTGCCTGAAAGACCCTCAAAAACGCGCTGCATACGACCGCTATGGCCACGAAGCATTCCAACAGGGAATGAATGGCGGCGGTGGCGGCCAGCAGGGCGATTTCGGCGATATTGGCGATATATTCGAAACAATTTTCGGCAGCGCGTTTGGCGGTGGCGGCGGCCGTCAGCAGGCCCGTCGCGGCGCCGATTTGCGGTATGACATGGAAGTGGGTCTGGACGACGCATTCCACGGCAAGACCAGCGAAATCGAAATCGAAGTATCGCGCAGCTGTGAGACTTGCGAAGGTTCTGGCGCGGCGCCCGGCACCGGCACGCGAGACTGCAATCTGTGCAAGGGCCACGGCAAAGTTCGGGCCAAGCAGGGGTTTTTCGTGGTCGAACGGCCATGCCCAAATTGCCATGGCCGCGGCGAAGTGATCGAAAGCCCATGCGGAAACTGCCGCGGCGAAGGTCGGCTCGACCTGCCGCAATCACTACAAGTCGATATTCCCCCCGGCGTCGACACCGGCACACGTATCCGCCTGTCCGGCAAGGGTGAGGCAGGGCCGCGCGGAGCACCTCCGGGCGATCTGTATATCTTTATCCACGTCCGGCAGCATGGCGTGTTCCAGCGTGAAGGCACTACGTTGCTGACGCGGGTTCCGATCAGTTTCACCACTGCGGCGCTCGGCGGGTCAGTCGAAATTCCTGATCTGGACGGCGAAACCAACACGATCGATATTCCTGCCGGTATTCAATCCGGCAAGCAATTGCGCCAGCGCGGTGCGGGCATGCCAGTGCTGCAAGGGCGCGGGCGCGGTGATCTGGTGGTAGAAATCGCGGTCGAAACCCCAACGAAGCTCACCAAGGCACAGAAGGAAATCCTCCAGCAGTTTTGCGATACCGAAACCGGCGATGAATGCCCTGAAAGCCGCGGCTTTTTCGACAAGGTCAAAGACGTCTTCGGCGGCTGATAATTTCTCAATCGACATCAGGCATCCTGCCCGGTAACCTTTGGGCTGAAAAGGGGATTCCCACATGAAATTTACAGCACCACTGCTTGCCGCCGCTGCTGTTTTGATCGCACCACCAGCGATTGCTCAAAGCGATTTGTCCGAAGTCGAAATCAAAGCTGAGGAAGTCGGCCCGGGTATTGCCGTGCTGTTCGGCGCGGGCGGCAACATCGGTGTCAGTTACGGCGATGGCGGGACGATACTGATCGATGACCAATTTGCGCCGCTGACTGAAAAGATCGAGGCTGCGGTCGCCGACCTCGGGGCTACGCCGGTCAAATTTCTGGTCAACACGCATTGGCATTACGACCATACTGGCGGAAACGAGAATTTCGGCAAGCGAGGGGCGCTGATTTTTGCGCATGACAATGTTCGTGCGCGCATGCTTAACGGTGGAACAGTTGCCGGAACCGCAACCCCGCCCGCACCGGCAGAGGCGCTGCCAATAGTGACCTACGGCCAAGGCCTTTCGTTTCACGCCAATGGCGATACTGTCGACGTGATCTTCCTGGGTGGAGGGCATACCGATGGCGACAGCATCATCCGCTGGCGGGAAAGCAATGTCGTCCACATGGGCGACCTCTATTTCAACATTCCCGGCTATCCATTCATCGACACCAGTTCAGGCGGCAGCGCTGTAAATGCGTTGAATTCACTCGATAGCGCGCTGCGTTTGATCGACAATGAAACCAAGGTCATTCCGGGTCACGGCCCGATGTCCAACAAGGCAGAACTGGTCGCCTATCGCGTGATGATCGGGCAGGCGGTAACCCATGTCCGGGCGCTTAAGGATAGCGGCAAAACGCTGGAAGAAACCGTGGCGGCGAAACCCCTTGCCGGTTTTGATCGCGGCGAAGGGTTTATCGGGCCAGTTGCCTTTGTAACGGCGATCTACAACAGCCTATAGATCTGCCCAGCGTCAACCAAGCCGCTCGTCAATTTCATACCTGATCTGGGCGAGCAAGCTGGCGCTGCCGCGCAGGCGACCGTGTTCTTCATCCAGAATAGCCAGAAACGCATCGCGTTTGAAATTGCGGCAGACAGCGTCTTCGACTGGTCGGTCCACAGTCGAACAGATCAAATCGATCATCCGCTCCGCTCCGTGTAGGCGGCCCCACAAATAGTCGTTCTCGCGGTAGGCTCGGCTGAAAAACGCGCCGAAATTATAAAATTCGGTCCCGCGTAACGTCGCCCTGGTGCCGCCATCACGGATAGATCGGGCGTCATCAGGCGAAATCCGGTCAACCTTTACCGGATCAAATTCCGTCAGGCCTTCATTGCGCAGCAGGGGAAGGGTGGCGACATCGTAAAACGGGAAGCCGAGGTAAGTCAGCAGCATCCGGCGACGCAAATTCTGCGGCATTTGTTCCAGCGCGGAAGCGAGCATTTCTTCTGCTTGATCGTCAATTTCTGGCAGCAGTCTGACCTCAGACAGGCACTGTAATAAGGCTTCAGGCTCCTCCATCACTTTTTCGGCTGTTTCCGCGAAGGTTTCGCCCAACTGCTTGGCCCCGCCTCTGGCAAAATAAAGTGCCAAAATCTCGAAAATTGCTTCGCGAGCATGTTCAAGAGCATCGTCGGAAATCTCCGGATCAGCTTCCCAGTCTCGCGCAAGTCGCCGAGCCAGCAATCGTAACCGCCGAACACGGAAGCCAAGATCGTGAGCCCGGAAGAACGCGATCGCGTCAGGGCTCGCGCCGCCTCCGGGATTTACCAGACTACCAAGACCCCGGGCCTCCAGCACTTGACGCAGGCGGTGCACAATTGGCCGGGCATCCACCGAAACCAAGCCCGGCGCGGCATCCAGAACCAATTGCCCTAAATGCTCTATAATCCCGGTAAACTTTGCCTGTGCATAGGAATGAAACGCAAAGCCGGAACCCTCGGCGGCGGCCTGCTGCGCCTTGTTGCGCCATGCTTTCAACCGCTTGGGCGTGGGCTTATCCAGAAATAGCGTGCGGCCAAACAGACGCTCTACTGTGCGCTCAACCTCCGGCCGAAGTGCACTAACGATTTGCCGCATTCGTTCTGCTTCGCGTGTTTGGTGTTCCAGAACTTCCAAATTGTCGCGGATAGGTTGCTCGCGGGGGATCGTCGAAAGCGAACCAAAGATTGCCGAAAAGAACCCCACAGGCCGTTCTGGCTGATCATCAGGAGCCCCAAACCGATCAGGACGGGGATCTATGTAGATGAAGCGCCGGTCCACCTCGCGTTGTGCAGGACGGCCATGCAATGCGGCAATCGCCCCCTCGAACGGCGCGTTGATCAGAACCGAACCATCAATCAACGCAACGTTTTCGCTGTTCCCGGCCCGCACATGTACGGGCATAATCCGCTTAAGAAATTCTTCCCGTCCAGCCCATTCATGCTCGTAAGTTGCAGCTAGTCTGTCGATTTCGGCCAGCTGCAACGGCGGGAAGGCGCCAGGGAAACTGGCCGTAGCCCGAGCGGCAAAGATCAATTCCAACCGGTTTGCCAGATCTTGGCCGCCGGCCAAAGGGACTTTTGTGGAAAAAGCGATCGGCATCCGGTGCTCGCTTTCCTCCACAATCGGTGGGCTGTGAAGCCGAAGCAATTCCATATAGCCGCGAAAATCGGTGGCGGTGACGAACAGATCAATCGGATGATCGGGCGGTAACAATGGCCTTTCTACTGGTGCATTTGCCATTGTTTCTAGGGCATTATTGAGTAAACTTGAGAAACCAAAACCGGAAAAAGGCGGCTCAAACCAGCGCCCGCGAATAAACCTTGAAACCTTGCGGCGTACTTCAGCCCGCGTTTCCGGAGCAACGCTTTCCGAGACCGCATTGCCGGGCCGTTTCAGCACCCACCAAGCAATTGGCTGCGCCCAGAATTTGGCAAATTTCCACATTGGGCGCGCATCAGGGTCGAGCAATTTTTCGACATCGGCTACGTCCAGCCACAAATCCGTTAGCGGCTCCAATGACTGACCCGAATGCAGAGCCTGCGCAAGAAACACGGCGTTGATACCGCCAGCACTGGCACCCGACAAAATATCCGGCAACACCCGCAGCTTCAGATCATGCTCGCGCTCGATATGCTCCATCAAGCCGCGATAAACACCTTGCACACCGTCAGCGGGCGGCGCCCCTTCGTGATATCCACGACTGGCACGAGCGAGCTTCCAAATCTCCTTGGTGACGCCGTGCATGTAGATTGCCAGGCTAACCCCGCCATAACAAACGAGCGCAATTCGAAGTTCCTTTTGCCGCATCCGAGCCTTGTGGCGGGCATTTTGCGGAATGGCAATTGCGTTCCTCCTATGTTCCTACTATTGCTCTGTTATGGCCAAGACGAAAAAACGCTATATTTGCCAAGCTTGCGGCTCCGTTTCTCATCGCTGGCAGGGGCAATGCGCCGATTGCGCAGAGTGGAATACGCTGAGGGAAGATGTCCCCGCCACCGTGTTTTCACAAAAACATGATCTGTCGAGCGGTGGGCGAGCGGTAGAGTTCGTCGCGCTGGATGCACCGGGTGAGGTGCTCCATCGCCGACAGACTGGGCTTGCGGAATTTGACCGCGCACTGGGCGGCGGGATGGTGCCCGGTTCGGCCATTCTAATGGGCGGCGATCCCGGAATTGGGAAATCGACCTTACTACTCCAGGCGGCAGCGCGAATTGCCAAGGCGGGCGGGGCAACCGTTTACGTCAGCGGCGAGGAAGCGGCGGGACAGGTACGGCTTCGAGCATCGCGTTTGGGCCTCGCCGATGCACCGATCAAGCTGGCGGCGGCTACCTCTGTCCGCGATATTTTGACCACGCTGAACGACATGGAGCCGCCAGCGCTGTTGGTAATCGATTCAATCCAGACGATGCATTCCGACACCATCGAAGGTGCCCCGGGGACCGTCAGTCAGGTGCGCGGGTGTGCGTTCGAACTCATCCGCTATGCCAAGGAACGCGGCACGGTTCTGGTTCTGGTCGGCCATGTTACCAAGGATGGTACCATCGCAGGGCCTCGTGTGCTGGAACATATGGTCGATGTGGTGATGAGCTTCGAGGGCGAGCGCAGCCACCAATACCGCATTTTGCGCGCGCTGAAGAACCGGTTCGGTGCGGTCGATGAAATTGGCGTGTTTGCCATGGCTGGGGCAGGGCTGGAAGAAGTGTCCAACCCGTCCATGCTGTTCCTGTCGGGAAGGGAGGCTCCGCTGGCGGGCAGCTCGGTATTCCCGGCGTTGGAGGGTACCCGGCCAGTGCTGGTAGAAATTCAGGCGCTAATCGTCCGGCTGCAAAGCGGAGCAACGCCGCGCAGGGCGGTTGTTGGCTGGGACAATGGCCGGTTGGCGATGCTGTTGGCGGTGCTGGAATCGCGTTGCGGGCTGAATTTCAGTTCTGCCGAGGTCTATTTGAATGTTGCAGGTGGATACCGCCTGTCGGACCCGGCCGCGGATGTGGCGGTCGCTGCTGCATTAGTCTCTGCACTGGCGGACAAGCCGCTCCCATCCAACAGCACTTGGTTCGGCGAGATATCGCTCGCAGGGGAAATCCGCCCGGTAGCCCACGCGGGCTTACGGTTGAGGGAATCCGCCAAACTGGGGTTTGACAAGGGTTTTGGCCCTGTTGCATCAGGCACACAGGAGAGCCAGACAGCGGGCAATTCCAAAAAAACTGACAAGGATACCCCTAGATTTAACTATCAAACGCTCTATCAGCTAAGCAATCTTGTAGATCGCGTGATGGGATCCAAATAATCCAGGCTTAATTTATGACCGGTTTTGACATCATTGTCCTAATCATCGTCGGCGTAGCCGCAGTGGGCGGCTTTCTGCGCGGAATTGTTCAGGAAGTTCTATCGCTCGCAGCCTGGATCCTCGCAATGTTTGCGATCCATTACCTCCATACCCCGTTGTTTGAATGGATGGAGCCGCGCATTGGCACCCCGTCAGGCGCCGCAGTGCTGGCCTTCGCTGTGCTGTTGTTAATTCCCTATGCAGCGATGAAATTGATCGCTGGACGGGTCGGGGCTGCATCGCGCAATTCCATCCTCGGACCGATAGATCGGATGCTGGGTTTTGGATTTGGCGCGATCAAGGGCGGGATAATAGTGGTATTGGCATTTTCGCTGCTGGTTTTGGGTTACGACACTGTCTGGGGCGTGGCCGGGCGTCCGGTATGGATCACGACTGCAAAGAGTTACAAATTGGTTGATGCCAGTGCGATAGAGCTAGTCTCCATGATCGAGGAACGGCGGACCGAGATGCGCAAGGATGAGAACGCAGCCCTCAACCAATGAACGATGGGCCCGCTACAAAGCTGTACACCCCTGAATTGCTAGCTCTGGCGATTGATCTATCCAACTACCCATTTGATCCAGCTCATCCTTTGACCGGTCAGGCCCGCTCACGCAGTTGCGGCAGTTCACTTGAAATCAGCCTGTCCATGGATGCGAATGATAGCATCAATGCGCTGGGAATGCGGGTTACCGCATGCGCGGTGGGGCAAGCTGCTGCCGCAATTTTTGCCAAGTCCGCGATCGGCAAGACGCCGGATAGCATTGCCGCATCATTGGCCGCGATAGACAGGTGGCTCGGTGCTGGCGGAGATATGCCAAAATGGCCCGGATTTGCGGCATTGGGCCCGGCCCGCGATTACCCCGGCCGCCATGGTGCAATTCTCCTACCGTGGAGAGCCGTAGCCGCAGCGCTTTGCAAGTCGGCGCGAGCGGGTTAAGGCGCTCGACTTACGACCTGCCATTGGTAAACAATACGGGTTCGATACCGGGGGAATGGACACACGATGAGCGATATTGGTAACGCGCAGGCCGCAACTGCACCGATTCATACACCGACTGACAAAGAAATTCGGTTGGTCATCGCAGCCTCCTCCGCGGGCACAATCTTTGAATGGTATGATTTCTTCATTTACGGAACGTTGGCAGGCCTGATTGGCGCAGCATTTTTTCCGTCGGACAATGAAACGCTGGAAATGCTGCTGGTATGGGCCGGGTTTGCGGTTGGCTTCGGCTTCCGGCCTCTGGGTGCCATTCTATTCGGTTATCTGGGTGACAAATTGGGCCGAAAATATACATTTCTGGTGACGGTGACGCTGATGGGCATCGCCACCGCCGGTGTGGGTTTAATCCCCAACGCAGCCACAATCGGCATCGCTGCCCCGATCATAATTATCCTGCTCCGGGTTTTGCAAGGTCTTGCCCTGGGCGGCGAATATGGCGGCGCGGCGATCTATGTTGCTGAGCACGCACCGCCTGAAAAACGCGGATTTTGCACCAGCTTCATTCAGGCCAGCGTCGCAGGCGGCTTCGTCCTGAGTATTGCAGTGGTGCTGACTTGCCGTTTTCTGATCCCGGAAGATGACTTTATCGCCTGGGGCTGGCGGGTGCCATTCCTGCTGTCCATCTTGCTGCTCGTTCTGTCGCTATGGATGCGTCTAAAATTATCGGAAAGCCCGGTATTTCAAGCGATGAAGGCTTCAGGCGAAACGGCTGAAAACCCCTTCGTTGAAAGCTTCACCTACCCGGGTAATCCCAAGCGTATCTTTGTTGCATTGTTTGGGGTTGCGGGCATTTTGACCGTGATTTGGTACACGGCATTCTTCTCCGGAATGTCGTTCCTACGCGGACCGATGCGGATGGAAGAAGGCTTGGTTGAAATCATCATGCTCATTGCTGGTTCGATTTCTCTGGGGTTCTATCTGGTGGTCGGCAAATGGTCTGACAAAGTTGGCCGGAAAAAACCGATCCTGATCGGGGCCGTGCTCAGCCTGCTGCTGCTATTCCCGATATTCTGGGGCATCGGCGCTCTCGCCAACCCCGGTCTGCGCGACAGTGCTGCCAATGCTCCGGTGATCGTAACCGGGTCTGCTTGTGACTACGACCCGCTCGCCGATGCGCAAGCGACCCAGTGCGGTAAACTGCTTCAGGATATGACGTCGCTTGGCATTCCTTATACGGTTCAGCAAATTACGAATTCGGCGGCAGCCTCGGACCCAGTTACCCTGAGCGTGGGCGATGCACAGTATGATCTTTCTGAGGATGCCAATCTTGGCGGCGCAGAGCGGAAGGTCTTTGTGCAGAGCGTTCTTCAACAGCAAGGCTACAGCTTTGAACGACAAAGCCCGCCCTTGATAAATATCGTGGGCATTATCGCTTTGCTGCTGTGCCTGGGAGTATTGTCTGCCTTAACTTATGGTTCTGTGGCCGCGCTGCTTTCGGAAATGTTCCCGGCCAGAATCCGCTACAGTTCGATGTCGATCCCATACCATATCGGCGCGGGTTATCTGGGCGGCTTCTTGCCTCTGATCGCTGGATACATCGTAGCGACTACGGGCAATGCCTATGCCGGCCTGTGGTATACATGGGTGATCGTGGCCTTTGGCCTGGTGGTTGCATGGTGGGGTATTCAAGGCGGGCCGCCACGCGATTTCGAAGATAATGCCTGAATTACCCCCGGCGACTTTGCGGTTAGGACTGGACCACGCTGCACTGGCAAATAACTGGCGGGCGCTTGACCGTTTGTCTGGCCCGGCTGAGGCCGGTGCTGCAGTCAAGGCAAATGCCTATGGGCTGGGGGTCGGTAAGGTCTTACCGACGCTGATGAAGGCCGGAGCGCGCAAGTTCTTCGTTGCCCATTGGAGCGAAGTGCCGGACGTAATCGTCCATGCCAATCCCGGTTCGGTGTCCGTCCTGCACGGGCCGATGAACGCGGCGGATGCATCATTTGCCCGATTGACAGGCGTCAAACCGGTCCTAAACAGCCCCCAACAAGTTCGGCGTTGGCTTGAGAGCGGGGGCGGGCCATGCGATCTTATGATCGATACCGGGATCAACCGGTTGGGCATTCCAATGCAGGACATTGCCGACCCTGCACTTCAGAAACTAGACGTGGATGTGTTGATGTCGCATCTCGCCTCCGCAGATGAGGATAGCGACCTCAATGCGGTCCAGCTCGGACGTTTCAAGGATGCTATACAAACAATTCCGGCAAAACATCTGAGCATGGCCAACAGCGCCGGGATCGCTTTGGGGCCGGATTACGCATTCGATCTGACCCGGCCCGGTCTGTCGCTATATGGCGGAGTGCCGCGACCTGAACTGGCCGATTTGATCGTTCAGGTCGCCAAGCCCGAGGCAGTGATACTTCAGCGGCGCCAATTGAAGCCCGGCGATTCAGTCGGTTACAACGCGGTATTCACGGCAACCTCCGAAATGGCTATCGGGGTCGTATCGCTTGGATATGCCGACGGGTTCCTGCGCTGCTGGACCGGAAAGGGGGCCTTGGCATATGGCGGAGCGAGCCTTCCGCTGCTCGGGAAAGTCTCCATGGATATGGTCGTGATTGATCTTTCTGCTGCGCAGCATTTACACGAAGGGGACTGGGTAGAAGCACCTTATGACTTGCTAAAATCATCTGAAACCAGTGGCTTGTCCCAATATGAACTACTCACCGGGCTCGGACAAAGATTCCATCGATAACCCGTTATTTGGTAGTATTTGTTGCACTGCACCTACCGCAACTGCTAATGAGTATGAGATTGCGACCATAGGGGATATATATGGCAAAGCGAGATCCGAAGGACGGTGATACCGTCATAATCAAGAAATACGCCAATCGGCGGCTCTATAATACGAGCTCGTCGAGCTATATCACGTTGGACGATCTGTCGAAGATGACCCGTGATGGCACCGATTTCAAAGTTCTCGATGCGAAGAGCGGTGATGATATCACCCATTCGATCCTGACCCAGATCATCATGGAAGAAGAAGCAAGCGGCGAGCATATGCTGCCGGTCAGCTTCCTGCGCGATCTGATTGGAATGTATGGCAATTCCATGCAATCAATGATGCCGCATTACCTTGAAGCCGCGATGGTGAATTTTCGCCAGAACCAATCAAAGCTGCATGAAGCCCTGCGCCAGAATATTGGCACCAATCCGATTGCCAAGATCGCGGAAACCAACATGGCCATGATGCGCGCAGCTACGCAGGCATTCATGCCCGGCAATTCAAAAATGAATGCCTCGCCAACGTCAGAAGAAACTGACCAGGTTGCCGACGACAACAGCGAGCTGGACATTCTTCGTGCGCAGATGGCGGCAATGCAGAAAAAGCTCGACGAGTTGGGCAAGTAGCCCCGCTCCCAATCGCCTTGCTGACCATTTCAGCAATAGCCTGAACAGGAATTTCCGTGTCCAACATCCGTCACGCCCTAAACGCGCGCCGCGCCGATGATTTTGCCGCCTGGTATCAAGAAGTCATCACAGCCGCAGATTTAGCCGAGGAATCGGGCGTGCGCGGCTGCATGGTGATCAAGCCGTGGGGCTACGGTATCTGGGAACGCATCCAGCGGCTGATGGATGACCGGATCAAGGCAACCGGGCACGACAATTGCTATTTCCCGATCTTCATCCCGCTGTCGAATTTCGAGCGCGAGGCAGAACATGTCGAGGGCTTTGCCAAGGAAATGGCGGTCGTCACCCATCACCGCCTGATCGCTGACGGGAACGGCAAATTGATCCCCGATCCCGACGCCAAGCTGGAAGAGCCGTTGGTCGTACGGCCAACGTCTGAGACCATCATCGGCGATGCGATGGCGCGCTGGATACAAAGCTGGCGCGATCTGCCGCTGCTGACCAATCAATGGGCCAATGTAGTGCGCTGGGAAATGCGCACCCGGATGTTCCTGCGGACCAGCGAATTCCTGTGGCAGGAAGGGCATACCGCGCATGCCGACGCCGCCGAGGCAAAAGAACACACTTTGCGGATGCTTGAAGTCTATCGCTCCTGCGCTGAAGACGATCTGGCGATGCCGGTGATTGCCGGCGAGAAGCCGGAGAACGAGCGCTTCCCCGGCGCGGTTGAAACATGGTCGATCGAGGCGATGATGCAGGACGGCAAGGCGCTTCAGGCCGGAACTTCGCATTATCTCGGGACCAATTTCGCCAAGGCTTCCGGCATTCAGTATCAGGACCGCGAGGGCAATCAGCAATATTGCCACACCACCAGTTGGGGCACCTCCACCCGGCTGATCGGCGGAGTTATCATGACCCACGGCGATGATGACGGGCTGCGCGTGCCGCCCGCGATCGCCCCGCATCAGGTGGTGATCCTGCCGATGTTGCGCGACAAGCCGGAAGACGAAGCGCTGATCGCTTATTGCGAAGATTTACGCACCGCGATTGCCGGGCAGTCAGCATTGAGCGAGAAAGTTCGCGTATTGCTCGACAAGAAACCCGGCAAGGCCGCGGCGAAACGCTGGGACTGGGTCCGCAAGGGCGCCCCTGTTATTCTGGAAATCGGCGGCCGCGATATGGAAAACGACACCGTCAGCCTGCTGCGCCGTGACCGTTTGTGGGCGGAAAATGGCAAGCCTGATTTCGCTGCGCCAACCAGGGAAGATGCAGCGGCTTTGATCCCGGCGCTGCTGGAGGAAATTCAGCAAGCGCTGTTCGACGAGGCCTCTGCGCGGCGCGATGCGAACATCACGCGGGGTATCGCAAGCATGGATGCACTTGCGGCGTTTTATGATGACAAGGCCAAATATCCCGGCTGGGTAGAGGTTCAATGGTCCAAGCCGACCGGCCCCGCGCTGGATGACGTGGTAAAGCAGCTGAAAGCGTTGAAGTTGACGGTCCGCAATGTACCGATTGATGCCGCGCCGGTTGATGGTGCCTGTATCTTTACTGGCAAACCAGCGGTTGAGCGGATTTTCGTCGCGCGCGCTTACTAAGGCGATGTAATCCGGCCTTGCCAACCGCGCTGGAAGCATGGAGAAAGCGACCCATGCACAAACACACACTGGCAAGCGCCGTAGCATTTGTTTCCCTGACCATTTCCCCGCCTTTGGCCGCGCAGGATGATCCCGCCGTACAGGTATCCGAAACCCGACTGCGGGCGGATATTGACGCGCTGGTTGGCTTCGGCACACGTCACACGATGTCGCTGCAGGATCACCCGACGCGCGGGATCGGCGCAGCACGCCGCTGGGGCGAGGGCGAGTTTCGCAAGGCGAGCGAGGCCTGCGGCGGATGCCTGCAAATTGTGCTGCCTGAACGCATGGTCGAGGGGAGGCGCATCCCTACACCAACCCGGCTCGTCAATGTCGTCGCGATCCAGCGCGGGACCGAGCGCCCAAATGAAGTGGTAATCGTGCAAGGCCATATCGACAGCAGGGTCTCCGACGTGTCAGATTTCACCAGCGATGCGCCGGGCGCGAATGACGACGGTTCCGGCACTGCGTTGGTGGTTGAGGCTGCGCGGGTTTTGTCCGGAAATTCATACCCCACCACCATCGTTTACGCCCTACTCTCAGGCGAAGAACAGGGGCTGTATGGGGGCCAGTTAATGGCTGATTATGCAGCGGAGCAGGGCTGGACCGTCAAGGCAGTGCTCAACAACGATATCGTTGGCAGCAGCTGCGGGTCAGACGGATATTGTGATGAAGGACATGTCCGGGTTTTCTCCGAGGGGCCACGTGCCGATTTAACCGATGATATTCGCGCAGACCAGCGGCGCAATGGCGGCGAGAACGACAGCCCAAGCCGCAACCTTTCGCGTTGGCTGGACGGGTTGGCCGACGAGGCTGCAGATGGTCTCGACGTCCGGCAAATCTGGCGCACCGACCGTATGGGGCGGGGCGGAGACCAGATCCCGTTCCTCGAAAAAGGCTATCCCGCTGTCCGGTTCTCCGTGGCGGTCGAGGATTACGAACATCAGCATCAGGATCTGCGGGTCGAAGACGGCGTAACCTATGGCGACACAGCGGACGAGATGGATTTTCCCTATCTGGCCAAGGTAACGCAGTTGAATGTCCGCGCGCTGGGCCGGCTCGCCAATACGCCAATGCCGCCCGCTGTAACTGCCGAGGCGGCAGTGCAAACATTCACCGCCATCAAATGGGACGAAGTGCCCGGCGCGGTTAATTATACCATCTGGAAACGGCGCACTGATATGCCTGTCTGGGAAATTGAGCCCGTCATAGCAAATGTGGTCGCGACCAGTGCCAACCTCGAAGGCATCCGCGGGGACGACTGGTTCTTTGGGGTCAGCGCTATCTCGGCTGATGGTTCGGCGGGACCGATTGCCAGCGCGGTTCCGGGCGGGGCCTTTGTGCCGCTACCCGGCACGGAAGACTGATCGCCCAGATATCAGCTATTCATTGCCCGAACAGGCGGCAGGCTGCATAGGGCGAATATGTCCAAACCTCCACACAGCTCCGCGCCCCGTAACGCCCGCCCAAAGCATGCAAACCAGAAGAATGCCCAACAGGGCATGCCTTCGCGCGACCAGATCATTGAATTTCTCGCGACTGCCGACGGTGTCGCGGGCAAGCGCGAGATTGCCAAGGCGTTCGGTCTGAAAGGGCAGGAAAAAATCGCCCTCAAGAAACGGTTGAAAGACATGGCTGAAGAAGGGCTGATCGACGGGAGCAAAACGGCATATCACCGCCTTGGCGGCGTGCCCAAGGTGACTGTGCTGCGCGTGGCCGAGATCGAGGACGGCGAGCCATTCGCCATTCCTGACAGCTGGCAGCCCGACGATGCCACTCCGCCGCCGCGTCTGCGCGTAATCGAACCGAAAAAGGGCGGCGCACGGCAGGCGGCCTTGCGCGTTGGTGACCGCATTTTGGCCCGGACCGAAGAAACTGGGGGCGGATGGCAAGCGCATGTGATGAAGAAATTGCCTGCCAAGACCGACGGCATGATGGGCGTCGTTGAGTTGGACGGCAAGGGTAAAGCCTGGCTCGCTCCGGTCGATAAGCGCGTACGGCAATCGAGCCTAATCGCGGATCTTGGCGGGGCCAAAGAAGGCCAGTTAGTTATGGCGGAACCGGCCGGAAAATCTCCGCGCCAAGGGGTCAAAGTCGTGGAAGTTCTGGGCGACCCACTAGCCCCGAAAAGTTTCAGCCTGATCGCGATTTCCAAACACGGTATTCCCAACGTTTTCGCAGAGGAAACATTGGCCGAAGCGCAGGTCGCGGCAAAATTGCCGGTCAGCGCCGAAACCCGCGAGGATTTGCGTCACTTGCCCATCGTCGCAATCGATCCTGCTGATGCGCGCGATCACGATGATGCAATTTGGGCAGAGCCGGACGGCGAGGGCGGTTTCCGGGCGCTGGTGGCGATTGCCGATGTGTCTTATTACGTGCGCCCCGGCGGCGCGCTCGACCGTGAAGCCCGCAAACGCGGCAATTCAGTCTACTTCCCTGACCGTGTTGTCCCGATGCTGCCTGAAGTGCTTAGCGCAGACGTCTGTTCGCTCCGGCAGGGACAGGACCGCGCGGCGATGGCCTGCCACATGGAGATTTCCGGAGCGGGCAAGATCACCAGCTGGCGGTTTACCCGCGCGATTGTCCGCATCGATGAAGTCATCGCGTATGAAGACGCGCAGGAGCGGATCGACGGCGGCAAAGCGGCGGAAAACCTCACCAATCTATGGGATTGCTGGAAAGTGTTGGCTGATGCCCGCGCAAAGCGTGATCCGCTCGAACTGGACCTCCCCGAACGCCGCGTCATGCTGGACGATCAAGGCAAGATTACCGAGATCGCCATTCGCGAGCGGCTCGACGCGCACCGAGTAGTCGAAGAATACATGATTTCCGCCAATGTCGCCGCGGCCAAGGCACTGGAAAGCAAAACCGCTCCAGTCGTCTACCGTGTCCACGAAGTGCCAAGCCGCGAAAAGTTAGTGGCGCTGCGGGAATATATGGAAACCTTCGGCAAGAAGCTGGCGCTAGGGCAAGTTATCACCCCGTCGCTGTTCAACCGGATGTTGAAGGACGTGACTGACGAATCCGAAAAAGCGCAGGTGATGGAAGCCGTGCTCCGTAGCCAGACTCAGGCATATTACGGCCCGAATAATGCCGGGCATTTCGGCCTGTCGCTGGCGTCATACGCCCACTTCACTTCGCCAATCCGCCGCTATTCCGACTTGCTGGTGCATCGTTCACTTGTGGATGCGTTCAAGCTGGAACAATCCAAGCCGAAATCGTCCCTTCCGCCGCTGTCCGGTCTGGCCGACCGCGATCGTGACGATCTTTCCAAAATCTCCGAGGCAATTAGCGGAACCGAACGCCGCGCGATGGAGGCCGAGCGCGATACTATCGACCGATATGTCGCCGCATGGCTTTCCGCCCGCGTTGGTGAGACATTCGAAACCCGCATCACCGGAGTTCAGAGCTTTGGCTTCTTCGCCACAATTGTCGGGCTGGGCGGTGACGGTCTGGTGCCGGTTTCGACGCTCGGCTCGGATTACTACAATTACGACGAAGCAGCACGGGCTCTTGTGGGCGAACGATCAGGCACCCGGTTCGATACCGGCCAGAAACTTGAGCTGACCTTGGCAGAGGCCAATCCGCTAACCGGAGCGCTAAAATTTCAATTGCCGCAAAGCGATGGGCAAAAGATCGAGCCACGCGGTAATCGCTCTGGTCCTCGGCGCGGTTCCGGTTCTGCTGGCAAGGGACCGAAATCTGGCAAATTCCGCACCGGTCAACGCGGCCGCCCGGGCAATATCCGGCATCAGGGGCGGAAGAAACCCTAAGCGAGTCGGTCGATATCTTCTGCGGAAAATGATCCGGGCACGATGTACAGCGGGCAGGGTAATGTTCCGGCGTGCGAGGAAAAGTGAGAAACAAGCGGATTCGCTCCGCTCTCCCGCGCTGCACCGAGAACCAAGGCCGCAACCTCTGGATGTTCGGCGAGATATTCCTTGATTACTGTCTGCCCTTTGCCCGTTTTTACCGCAATGCTGGGCATCTTTCCGCTTTCGGAAAACAAGCTGCCCGCCGCGCTGCTGGCCATCACTTCGGCCCGGTCATAGGCCTCTTTCTCGATGGTGGCCTGCACCCCGCCGAACGCATTGAAATTCTGTTTTGCGACCAGCGCCAGGATATGCACCGCTGCCCCGCTCGCAGCCGCCCGGCGAGAAGCAAAACGCAAAGCGACGCGCGCTTCATCGGTTTCGTCCATGATCACCAGATAGACACGCATTAAACTTCTCCTTGTCGAACTATCCAATGAAAACGTATTCGGCGCAAGAACCTTGCCCGTTGGCGGCAAATTGGCCAGAGGTTATTCAACCTAACTTACAGGATCAGTAGCTCACCCATGCCCACTCCCATCAAGATGCCCGCATTGTCCCCCACCATGGAAGAAGGCACGCTCGCGCGCTGGCTCGTCAAAGTAGGCGACAAGGTTAGTTCCGGCGACATCATGGCCGAGATCGAAACCGACAAGGCCACTATGGAATTCGAAGCGGTGGACGAAGGCACTATCGTGAGTATCTCCGTTGAAGAAGGCTCTGAGGGCGTGAAAGTCGGAACGGTCATCGCGACCCTGGTCGGCGAGGATGAAGATGTCTCGGATGCTGCCGCGGTAGAACCAGCGGCTGCTGCGGCAGAGCCTGAAGCACCTGAAGCGCCCGCCGCACCAGCTCCTACCGCGGCTCCAACCCCAGCGCCGAGCGCTACGCCAGCGCCTGCAGCAACGGGTGACCGGATCGTAGCCTCACCTTTGGCCAAACGAATTGCTGAGCAGAAGGGCATAGATCTGACGGGCGTTTCCGGCTCCGGTCCGAATGGCCGGATAGTCAAAGCAGATATCGAGGGCGCGAAAGCTGGTGCACCACAAGCAGTTTCTGCGGCTCAAGTATCAGCCTCTGCGCCGGCCCCCGCGGCGAAGATTCCCGATTTCGGTATCCCGTATGAAGCAGAAAAGCTCAACAATGTCCGCAAGACCATTGCCCGCCGCCTGACGGAAGCGAAGCAGACGATCCCGCATATTTACCTCACGGTCGATGTGCATCTGGATGCGTTGCTCAAATTGCGGGGCGAACTCAACGCCGCGCTTGAACCGCAGGGCATCAAATTGTCGGTCAATGATTTGCTGATCAAGGGGCTGGCGAAAGCATTGATGCAGGTTCCATCCTGCAACGTCAGTTTTGCAGGCGAGGAATTGCGCAAATACACCCGCACGGATATTTCCGTGGCCGTGGCTGCCCCATCCGGCCTGATTACCCCGATTATCGTCGATGCGGGCAACAAGTCGATCTCCGCGATTTCGACCGAGATGAAGGAATTGGCCGGTAAGGCCCGCGACGGAAAGTTGCAGCCGCATGAATATCAGGGCGGCACCGCCAGCCTGTCCAACCTCGGCATGTTCGGGATCAAGCAATTCGACGCCGTGATCAATCCACCGCAAGCGATGATCCTGGCTGTCGGCACTGGCGAAAAACGTCCCGCCGTGGTTGACGGCGTATTGTCGGTCGCGACCGTAATGAGCGCCACCGGCAGCTTCGACCACCGCGCAATCGATGGTGCGGACGGCGCCCAATTGATGCAGGCGTTCCAGCAGATTGTTGAGAACCCGCTCGGGTTGGTGGCCTGATTTTATGAAGCTGGCTGCGATTTTGGCTTGTTCCATGCTGACAATGTCCGGCAACGTTTTTGCGCATCCGACCGAAGAACTTACCCGCGCGCCGATGGTTGGCCTCGAAGGCCCGATGTCCGACGCCTGCCCCGGCATTGGCCGCGTTAACGGGCTCGAGCCGCGCAAAGGCGACTTGTTACGCGTCCGGTCTGAGGCGAATGAAGGCTCGAACGTAACCGATGAGCTCGCCGTTTCCACTCTTGTCTGGCTGTGCGAAGCGGATTAGGAATGGCAAGGCATCGTCTATCCCAAGGGCCAGTTCCAGGAATTGGGCGATTGCCGGGTCAGCAGCGCGCTTGCCGAACCTGAACCGTATGCTGGCCCCTGCCAATTTGGGTGGGTGCAGGCGAAGTATGTTGAACTAGTTGCTGGTTAACCGGCACCGGAGCAGATTTGTTTCGAATGATTTCCTAATGGAGTGAATATGGCTGCTCAATATGACGTAATCGTTCTTGGCTCTGGCCCCGGCGGCTATGTCGCGGCGATCCGCTGCGCGCAGCTCGGGCTCAAAACCGCGATTGTCGAGCGAGAGAGTCTGGGCGGCATTTGCCTCAACTGGGGCTGTATTCCGACCAAGGCACTGCTGCGTTCGGCGGAGATTTTTCATTATATGCAGAACGCCCAGAATTACGGTTTGGCGGCCAAGGAAATCACCGCCGATCTGGACGCGGTGGTCAAACGCTCGCGCGGCGTTGCCAAGCAGCTGAACCAAGGCGTCACGCATTTGATGAAGAAGAACAAGATCACCGTCCATATGGGCGACGGCGCGGTGAAAAATGCGACCACCGTGGAAGTGAAGGGCGAGAAGGACAGTGAAACGCTCACCGCCAAACACGTCATTGTCGCCACCGGTGCCCGCGCGCGCGATCTGCCTTTCGCTCCGGCTGACGGAAAACGCATCTGGACCTATCGCCACGCAATGGTTCCGCCCGAAATGCCGACCAAGCTGTTGGTTATTGGCTCCGGCGCCATCGGGATAGAGTTTGCAGGTTTTTACAATGATATGGGCGCGGAAGTTACCGTAGTTGAGATGCTTGATCGGATCGTTCCGGTGGAAGATGCGGACGTCTCGACCTTCCTGCAAAAATCGCTGACCAAGCAGGGCATGAACATCCGCACCGCCACCGGCCTAGAAGATTTGAAGGCAAGCGCCACAGGCGTGACCGCCAAGATCAAGGGTAAGGACGGCAAGGTAACTACGGAAGAATTCAGCCACGCCATCGTAGCCATTGGCATCCAGCCCAATACCGAGAATATCGGTCTCGAAGGCGCGGGTGTAAAAATGGATCGCGGCTTTATCGAGATCGATGGTTACGGCCGGACTGGCACAAAGGGCCTATGGGCCATCGGTGACTGTGTGCCCGGACCATGGCTAGCGCATAAGGCCAGCCATGAAGGCGTTACCGCTGCCGAGGCAATTGCGCAGGAAATGGGCAATAAAGATGTCCACCCCCACCCGATCGACCGAAACGCGATACCCGGCTGCACCTATTGCCACCCTCAGATCGCCAGCGTCGGCTTGACCGAAGCCAAGGCAAAAGAAGCCGGCCATGCGGTCAAAGTCGGCAGTTTCCCGTTCATCGGCAATGGCAAAGCGATCGCGCTGGGCGAGACGGAAGGCTTCATCAAGACCGTGTTCGACGCAAAGACCGGAGAGCTGCTCGGCGCGCATATGATTGGCGCGGAAGTGACGGAGTTAATCCAGGGCTATGCCATCGGCAAGGTGCTCGAAACCACCGAGATCGAGCTGATGCAAACCGTGTTCCCGCATCCCACGCTCAGCGAAATGATGCATGAAAGCGTATTGTCCGCTTATGGCAGAACCATTCATATGTAGAGACATAGATTTGGCGGATAGGGTGGGATTCGAACCCACGGAGGGCTTACACCCTCGCTAGTTTTCAAGACTAGTGCATTCGACCACTCTGCCACCTGTCCGCTTGGGGAATGCCGCTAGCGTGCTGTGATTGATTTGTCATCCCGGCATTTGTGCTGAATCTCACCAAAGATTGCACAATCCGTATGAATCGCCTGTGGAAACCATGAAAAGTCATTTGCGATTCATATTGTGTGTGACATCAGACGACGATGATCTTCCGAACTATCTTTCTTGTTTGTGCCGCATTGATTCTGGGCGTCCCCACCGCGCCAACCCCTGTTCACAGCCAGGAACTGTCATTTGACGCCTATATGCAGCTGCTGATTGCGCGGGCGAGGGCGGAAGGCGTGAGCGAGCCGACGATCCGGCGGATGACAGCAGGATTGACTCCAAATGACCGCGTGATCCGATTGGACCAATCGCAGCCCGGTACGCCAAGCCTGAGCGGATATCCGCCAATCGCACCCTATCTGGCGCGCCATGTCGATCCAGCACGGATTAATGGCGGCCGCAGAGCCTATGTAAACACCCGCAGCATCACGCGCGCAACCGAACAAGAATATGGCGTTCCGGCCGAAATCATCATCGCGATCTGGGGCCACGAGACCAATTACGGCAGCTATACTGGTGATTTCGACCTGTCGCGCTCGCTCGCGACACTTGCTTGGGAAGGTCGCCGCCGCGAGCTGTTTGCCGGCGAGTGGATTGCCTTGATGAAAATCGCTGATCGCGGCTTCTCGCGCTCCACAATGGTGGGCAGCTGGGCTGGTGCATTCGGTAACCCGCAATTCCTCCCGAGCGTTTATCTCCGCCTCGCAGTTGACGGCGACGGCGACGGCGATGCGGATATCTGGAACAGCCGCGCCGACACCTTGCATTCCATCGCCAATTATTTCCGCGATGCTGGATGGCGCAGCGGGCAGCCATGGGGCGTGCGCGTTTCAGTGCCGGACAATTTCAACCGGGCCGCGATCGAAACCAAATTGATCTCGCCCGTATGCCCGCGGGTGCATGAACGCCACAGCCAGTGGAAAACTGTTGGAGAATGGCGCGCGATAGGCGTTCAGCCGCAAAAATATCTCGCTGATGACGTCATGGCGTCCTTCTTCCAGCCTGACGGCCCCGAAAAACCTGCATGGCTCTTAACTGCAAATTATAGGGTTATCCTCGAATATAACTGCTCGAATTATTACGCCATGAGCGTGGGGTTGCTTGCAGATGAGATTAACCAATAAAGTCAGTCACCGGGCCTTGGCTCTGGGCTTAGTTGTAGTTTTGGGAGCCTGCGGACGGGGCGGGGAAGGCACAGCTTTTCTGGCATCGACAGGTACCATCGCTTCACCGATGTCTGTTACCGGGCCCGCTGGCGATTATCCGGTCGTTTTGGGCGATCCCTATTCCGTGGACGGTCAGATCTATACGCCGGTCGATACCACCAGTTATGACGAGGTCGGCTATGCGGCGCCGGGAAATATGGGCGGGGCAGGGATCACGGCTGCGCACAAGACGCTGCCTTTGCCAAGCTATGTAGAAGTGACCTCGCTGGTAACCGGCAAAACGATTCTGGCCCGAGTGGAACGCCGCGGTCCAATGACCGGTGATCGGTTGATTTCGCTGTCGCAGGACGCGCAAACGCAATTGGGCAGCGAAGATGGCACGCCAGTGCGTGTGCGGCGCGTAAACCCCCCCAGAAATCGAGCGAGCACAGCTGCGAATGGGCCAGTCTGTTTCCGAACGAATGGCCACACCGCAATCGCTGGTGGCCGTGCTGAAGCGAAAATTGCCGGAACGCGGATCGGTAAACCTTGGAAGTCCGGCCGCACTCAAGACCGGCGCGACATCAACTGAGATTACTGAAATTGCGGCAATATCTGTACCGCCATCAAATGCTGTCCCGACATCAAATCCATTGCCATTGACTGAAACTGAGCCAGTTTTCGACAGCGCGTTCAATCCGCAGGCCTCAGCGCCGACCGATTACGCACTTGCTTCGCCCGATGCATCAACACCCGAGGTAACAAAGCCTGAGATTGCCGCCACGTCCCAACCAGAACCCAAGCCTGAGACTACGCCGCAGCTCGCCCCAACAACCGGTAAATTTGTCATCCAGGCAGCAGCGTTCTCAAACAAGATTAGCGCACAAAAGGTCGCTTCGACCCTTGGCGGCTTCATCCAACCTTCCGGCAAATACTTCCGCGTCCGTGTCGGGCCCTTTTCCAATCGTGGACAGGCTGATGCAGCGCTCGCCAAGGTCCGCGCGGCAGGTTATAGCGACGCCAAAGTATCAACAGCAGGCTGATCCACCGGTTCACCCCGGTGACGGGAGCGGGTTTGGCAAGTTTTCTGAGAATATTGATATTGGCGGCAGCACCGATCATGGCGCTGTCGGCTGCGCAGATGGCAGGCGGTGCGAATATCGGCCCTGCGCCGAGACTTGCTGCGTCCAGCATTCCAACACCTGAATTTGCACCAATCGCGCTGCTGGTGGATTTGAATTCTGGTCAGCAGCTGATGGAGCGCGATGCCGAACGCCGGTTTATTCCTGCGTCAATTACCAAGGTCATGACCTTGTTTGTCGCGTTCGAGTTAATCGAGGAAGGCAAGCTGTCGCCGGATCAGCTATTCACCGTTCGCCCGGAAACTTACCAGGAATGGCGCAACAAAGGTTCGTGGATGTTTCTGGCGAGTGACGCCGAAGTGTCGGTTCATGATCTGCTGATCGGAATCGCCTCGGTATCCGCCAATGATGGATCGATTGTACTGGCACAGGGCGCCGCTGGCTCAACCGAAAACTGGGTCGATCAGATGAACGCACGGGCTCGCGAGCTGGGTATGCGCAACAGCCATTTTGGTACCCCCAATGGCTGGCCGGACGAAGGCCGAACTTTTACCACTGCTCGCGATCTGGTCACTCTCGCGCGGGCTATCATCACCCGCCATCCCAAGAAATACGCCTATTACTTCGGGCGCGAGGGCTTTGCCTATAATGGCTATGCGCAAGCGAACCATGATCCAATGATCGGCGTTGTTGAGGGGGCAGACGGGATGAAAACCGGTTTCACCAACGAAGCGGGTTACGGGTTCCTGGGCACTGCAATACGGGGTGGGCGGAGAATGGTGATGGTTGTGGCGGCCAGCGATACTCCTCAGCGCCGCAAAGCCGCATCTCGCCAGTTAATCGAGTGGGGTTTCACGAATTTCGAAACAAGGCCGCTATTTGCGGCGGGCGCGATAGTTGGCTCGGCTGAGGTTCAGAACGGGATGCAATCCCAGGTCGCTCTGTCCGCTCCTGCCATGATCAACGCAACCCTGCCTGCCGGCCAGGACGGTGCGGTCAAACTGACCATACGTTACGAGGGGCCATTGCAGGCTCCGGTGCGCCGGGGTGAACGGATTGCCCAGTTGGAAATCGAGGTAGACGGCCTGCCGCCCTCGCGAGTACCGCTCGTGACTGCCGCAGCAGTTGAAGAAGCCGGTCTTTTTCAGCGATTGATCAATGGCCTGACAGGGGTTTTTTCGTGAGTAGAGGAAAATTCATTGCGCTGGAGGGCGGTGAAGGAACCGGCAAATCGACCCAATCCCGGCTGCTCGCCAATGCTTTGGAATCGAAGGGACGCACTGTTGTCGTAACGCGGGAGCCCGGCGGGACACAGGGTGCCGAGGCAATCCGTAGCTTGCTCCTATCGCCCCCTGGCGAAGGGTGGGGATCCCGGGCCGAGGCGTTGCTATTTGCCGCCGCACGTTCCGATCACGTCGAAAAGCTTATCCGGCCAGCGCTGGCCGCTGGTAGCTGGGTTATTTGCGACCGCTTCCTGGATTCGAGCCGCGCCTATCAGGGCGGGGCAGGCGGACTGGGCGATGCGGCCATAATGGCGCTGCATGATGTCGGCAGCGAAGGTTTACGTCCGGATCTGACCTTGCTGATCGAGGTCGCTCCGGAGGCTGTTGCAGCGCGCTTGACCCAGCGGGATCAGGGCGTGTCGGACGCGATCGGCGGGCGGGCGGCGGATTACCATGCCAATGTGGCGTATTCCTTTGCCACGCTTGCCAAGAATGAACCGGATTTGTTTGTCACCGTCGACGGAGAGGGGACCCCCGAGGAAGTCCATTTGCGCATAATGGCAGCACTCGCCCCAATCCTGGGGGACACGGCGTGAGTTTGATCGGTCATGACGAGCCGTGGCGCGAATGGCGCGATGCGATGGCTGGTCCCCGGATGCATCATGCATGGCTGCTGGCCGGCAAGAGCGGTCTCGGCAAAATGCAGTTCGCCCTCGCCGCCGCGCGCGAATTGGTGGCCGAACCCGGCGTTCATCAACCAGAGGACCATCATCCCGATATCCATATTCTCACGCATTTGCCGAAAGATGATAAGGAAGAACGCAAAAAGGCTGACGGCAAACCATTCGAGCTAAAGCGTAACATCTCCATCGCTCAGATCCGGGCGATGCAGCAGCGATTGAATACACGCCCGACACTTGGCGAGCGCCGCGCGATCATAATTGATCCGGCGGATGATATGGAGAAGGGGGCATCCAACGCCCTGCTCAAAAGCCTCGAGGAACCGCCGCGCGGCACATATTTCCTGCTCGTTGCACACCGACCTGCGCGGTTGCTGCCGACCATTCGCTCGCGCTGCCGGACGCTGCGTTTCCCCATTGTGGACGATGAGCAGATGGTCATGCTGCTATCCCGCGAAGTTCCTGAGGCCGACCGGGATGCGTTGAATGCGGCGGTTGCGGCAGCCAATGGCTCGCCCGGCGCAGCGCTGAATTTCATCGCCCGCGATCTGGGGCCGCTGAACACCATCATGCAGCGCATCGCCCGAGGCGGTGATCCAGACTTCACGTTACGCGGCCAACTGGCGGACGCCATCGGCACGCGCCCCGACCGCGCGCGTATTCAAGCGTCTCTGGACCTCGCCCGCGCGGTAATTGGCGGCATGGCGCAGGAATGCTCAACAGAGCAAATCCCCGAAATGGCAGAGGCCCATGCCCAATTGGTCACCCTGACCGGACAGGCACCGACATTCAATTTCGATGCAGGATTGCTGATTATGGAAATCGGCACCTTGCTTGCCTCCGCTGCCCCCCGTAGGGACCGCGCCAATGCCTGATCCATTCTATATCACCACCGCGATCTCCTATCCCAATGGTCGCCCCCATATTGGCCACGCTTATGAAGCGATTGCGGCCGATGTGATTGCCCGTTTCCAGCGCCTGCGCGGACGAGAGGTTCGGTTCCAGACCGGCACCGACGAACATGGCCTGAAAATGCTCCGCAAGGCTGAAGAGCAAGGGCGGACTGCGCGTGACCTAGCGGATGAAATGTCTTTCTATTTCAAAGATATGTGCTGCACTCTTGGCATTAGCTATGACCGGTTTATTCGTACGGTCGACGAAGATCATCACCGCGCGAGTCAGGCCCTGTGGCAAGCGATGGAGGCCAATGACGACCTTTATCTCGACCGCTACGAAGGCTGGTATTCAGTCCGCGATGAAGCCTTTTATGACGAAAGCGAATTGGTTGGCGAGGGCGATGAGAAATTGTCCCCTCAAGGCACCCCGGTGGAATGGACAGTCGAGGAGAGCTGGTTCTTCAGACTGTCAAAATATCAGGATAAATTGCTGGAATTATTCGAGAATAATCCCGAATTTCTCCAACCGGATAGCCGCCGCAATGAAATGATTGGCTTTGTGTCAGGCGGCCTGCGTGATCTTTCCGTTTCCCGCACCAGCTTCGATTGGGGCGTTAAGGTACCGGGCGCAGATGGTCATGTGATGTATGTCTGGGTCGATGCGCTGACCAATTATCTAACCGGTCTCGGCTATCCCGAAAAAACTGACCTGATGGACAAATTCTGGCCTGCCAGCCTGCATCTGATCGGCAAGGATATCGTCCGGTTCCACTCGGTATATTGGCCCGCTTTCCTGATGAGCGCAGGCTTGCCGTTACCCAAAAAGGTGTTCGGCCACGGTTTTTTGCTCAACCGGGGCGAGAAAGAATCCAAGTCACTTGGCAATGTGACCGATCCGATTGAATTGGCCGATAAATTCGGGGTGGATACGCTGCGGTACTTCCTGATGCGCGAAGTCGCTTTTGGACAAGACGGCAGCTATTCGCCCGAAGCCATCGTAACCCGCGCCAATGCCGAATTGGCCAACAGCTTCGGAAATTTGGCACAGCGCAGTTTATCCATGATTTTCAAAAATATGGATGGCGAACTGAAGGCCGAAGCTGCGCCAAACGCAGACGATGACGCGCTCGAAAGTTTGGTGGCGATTGCATGCAGATCGGAATTGCCGCGCGAATTCGAAAGCTTGAATTGCTCGGTCGGTCTTGAGGCGTGGATGCGGGCGGTGTTCGCTTGCAACCAATATGTCGATGACCAGGCCCCCTGGGCGCTGCGCAAGGAAGATCCCGCACGGATGGAAGCAGTGTTGATGACCCTGTTCCGCTGTGTGCGCGAACTGGCCATCGCAGTGCGCTGTGTGGTCCCGACGTCGGCGGACCGCTTGCTCGATCAAATGGGCATCGCTGCCGATGCGCGCGACTATGCGGCGCTGGAAAATCCCGATTGGTTCAAGAAACTCGCAGGAAGCGATTTCAGGATCGATAAACCGGAAGGCGTATTCCCGAGACTGGACATGCCTGAAAGCGAGCCAGCCTGATGCTCATCGATAGCCATTGCCACTTACAATATAAGGGCGTGGTCGAAGACCAGCAGGGCGTGCTTGAACGCGCCCGCGCGGCCGGTGTTCACGGTTTCCTCAACATTTCCACCAAGCAGAGCGAGTGGGATCAGGTCATCGCCACCGCGACGCGCGAGCCGGATGTCTGGGCGAGCGTCGGCATTCATCCCCATGAGGCCGATGCCCATGCCGATCTGGGCGCGGATGCGCTGCGGGAGGCTTCCCTGCACCCCAAAGTAATCGCCATCGGGGAAACCGGGCTCGACTATTATTACGACAAATCCGACCGCGATGTGCAGAAGGCGCTGTTTCGCATGCATATCGGCATCGCGCGGGAGACTGGCCTGCCGATCATTATCCACACCCGCGATGCGGAAGATGATACTGCGAGCATTCTTGCCGAGGAAATGGAGGAGGGCGCGTTCCCGGCACTGATCCACTGCTTCACCGCCTCAGCCGATTTTGGCCGCAAGGTACTCGATCTAGGGCTGACAATCTCGCTTTCGGGTATTGTAACATTTAAGAATGCCAAGGAACTGCAGGAAATTGCAGTAGAATTACCTTCCGACCGCTTGCTGGTAGAAACCGACAGCCCGTTTCTCGCGCCGGTCCCACATCGCGGACGTCCATGCGAGCCTGCTTATGTCCGCAGCACCGCAGAATTTGTGGCCAATTTACGCGGCGAGAGCCTCGAAACATTGGCGGAAAACACCACGCGCAATTTCCATGCGCTGTTTACGAAGGCTGCGCCGTGAAATTGGTCATGTTGGGCTCGGGAACCTCCACCGGGGTTCCACGAATTGGCAATGATTGGGGCGATTGCGATCCGGCTGAACCGAAAAACCGCCGCACGCGGGTCTCCATTCTGGTTGAAAGCAAGGAAGGCAAGCGGCTGCTGGTCGACACTTCGACTGATTTACGCCAGCAATTGCTTTCAAATGAGATCGACCGGATCGACGCAGTCTTCTGGACGCACGATCACGCCGATCATTGTCATGGAATCGATGATCTCAGACCGCTCCGATACGGCAGAAGCGGCGCAATTCCAGGCTATGCTGGCCAGGAAACCGTCCGGCGCTTGCGCCAACGTTTCGACTATGTCTTTGCGGGCCAGCATGGCTATCCCACCATCGTAAACCTCGAAAACCTCGACAATGTCAGGCTGTGCATGGGATTTTCTGTCCGCTGGTGCATTATGCCTCACGGTCCGGCAAAAAGTACCGCCTTTCTATTCGATGCAGACGGTTTTTCAATTGGTTACGCGACTGACTTCAGTGCAATTACTCCTGAAATGGTAAACCTCTTTGAAGGGTGTGACTTGCTGGTTACGGATTGTTTGCGGCGCGAACCACACCCGACCCATGCAGATTTGGGAATGGCGCTTGATCTGATCAAGCGGACGGGCGCGAAACGGGCGGTATTGAGCCATCTCGACAAAAGTATGGATTATGACAGTCTGTCCGCAGAAGTGCCTTACGGCGTGATGGTTGGGTATGACGGGTTGGAGATTGAGTTGTGAACGAGTTTGACACGGTCCAGATCATTTCCTTGCTTGGCTTTCTTGTGCTTGCCGGCAGCGCGCTGATCGGTCAGCGGCTGAGTTGGAAGAAGGGTTTTGTGATGTTGCTGACGTGGGCGGGCATCTTTGTAATGGTTTTCCTGTTTATCAGTCTGGTCACCGCGTGAGAGGGGCCCTATCCGAACCTAATCCTAAATTTAACATAATATATATTATCATTTCAGTATTGGGATTGAGATGACCGACAATCTCCTCCGCCTCCTCCGAATTATGGCGACCTTACGCGATCCTCAAAACGGCTGTGACTGGGACAAGGCGCAAAATTTCAAATCCATCGCGCCTTATACGATCGAGGAAGCATACGAAGTCGCCGATGCAATCGAACGTGGCGCTATGGACGATCTGCGGGAGGAATTGGGCGACTTGCTGTTGCAGGTCGTGTTCCATGCCCGAATGGCTGAAGAAGCCGGACTTTTTGGCTTCGATGACGTTGCGGCGGCTATTTCCAAGAAAATGGAAGCTCGCCATCCGCACATCTTCGGCAATGAAACTGGCACAATGGGCGAAAGGCGCTGGGAAACCCTGAAATCTGCCGAACGTGAGGCAAAGGGCGCAACAAGTTCAATGGACGGCGTGGCACGCGCCCTTCCCGCCCTAATGCGCGCCGAAAAATTGCAAAGAAGGGCGGCCCGCGATGGATTCGATTGGCCAGATACGACAGGACCGGCTGCAAAGGTCGCTGAAGAAGCACTTGAATTGGCTGAGGCCCCTGCTGACAAACAAGTCGAGGAAGCTGGCGATTTACTATTCGCAGCAGTCAATCTAGTCCGTGCCTACGGGATCGCACCAGAGGACGCATTACGGTCCGCCAACGACAAATTCGAGCGCCGTTATCGCGGTATGGAAGCGTTGGCGGAAAACTTTGCCAACCTATCGCTCGATGAACAGGAAGCCTTGTGGAACCGCGTGAAACAGGGTGAAACCTAGGCCGCGCGCCTAGATTATGCCCTGCTCCGCCATCCCGGCCATTTCTGCCGCGCTCCAGCCAAACGCTTCGCCGTAGATTTCCTCATTGTCCTGTCCCGGCGTCGCGGGTGCGGGCCGGCGGACAGATGACGGTGTTTTGGAAAACTTCGGGAAAGCGTTCTGCATCTTCAATTTCCCATAGCGGGTGGTCTCCACCTCGATGATAGCTTCGCGGGCTTTGAAATGCGGATCTTCCAGCATGTCAGGCGCGCGGTAAACACGGCCCGCTGGAATCGAATGCTTGATCATCAAGCCATCAACTTCTTCGACCGTCAAATTTGCAGTCCACTGGTTAATCAGATCGTCGAGTTCTGTTTGGTTCTCACCGCGCGCCAAATGAGTCGCATAGCGATCACTCTTGGAAAGTTCAGGTTCGCCCATCGCCTCGGCCAAACGCGCAAATATGGCGTCATTATTAGCCCCGATCATGAAGGGGCCATCCTTGCAGCTATAGACATTTGATGGTGCGATACCTGGCAGGATCGATCCGGAACGCTCACGGATGAAGTCATTGTGGTCATATTCGGGCACCAGCCCTTCCATGACTTGCAAGACAGCCTCGTACAACGCAGTGTCTATTACCTGCCCTTCACCGGATTTCTCGCGGTGCTGTAAGGCGGCCAGCACGCCCATGCAGCCATAAGTTGCGCATAGCGTATCGCCAATGGATATGCCCATCCGTGCAGGCGGCCGGTCAGGATCACCTACGACATAACGCCAACCACCCATAGCCTCACCGATTCCGCCGAAACCAGCGCGATCAGAATACGGGCCAGTTTGACCATAGCCGGACATCCGGGCGACGATCAGACGAGGGTTTTCTTTGTGCAGTTCGTCCGGTGAAAGACCCCATTTCTCAAGTGTGCCGGGCTTGAAATTCTCGATCAGCACGTCGGCAGTGGCGATCAATTTACGCGCGATCGCCTGCCCTTCTGGAACGCGTAGATTGCAGGTCACGGATTTCTTGTTGCGGGCAATGACTTCCCACTGCACCTTTTCCGCGCCCAGACCCCATACTCGCATGGGGTCGCCCTGGCCTGGTGCCTCCACCTTGATCACTTCGGCGCCCATATCGCCCAATAATTGGCCGCAGAACGGCCCGGCGAGTAATTGGCCAAGTTCTACGACACGCAAACCTGCGAGTGCCCCGGTATTGACGGCTTCAGTCACTGAATTCACTCCGCGGCTTCGGCCAGCATGCTGTCCGGCCAAACAGGCTGGATCGGTG
>Ga0209491_10001325_pt1 | contig 48892 bp, 50 predicted proteins | sample BON02_FD_187213 | JGI IMG/M metagenome (GOLD analysis project Ga0209491, IMG submission 187213) | Freshwater microbial communities from Lake Bonney liftoff mats and glacier meltwater in Antarctica - BON-02 (SPAdes) (version 2) | ecosystem: Environmental > Aquatic > Freshwater > Ice > Glacier...
TTCTTTGGAAAACTTAAGGAATATAGGGGTATAGCAACAAGATGCTGCAAGACCGACACCAGTTTCAGCGCATTTATCTCCCTCGCATCAACCGTCATCCGGCTCCGGTGAACGTCAACACGCCCTAGATAGCCAAGCGTCCCGAGGAAGGACGCTTGGCGCTTAAACCCAGTTTTGGTGGCCGGAATTTTAGGAGCTCCGGTTTTCGAAGGCCAGGTTCTGACACCTAAACCTTCGTCTCGTTCATCGCGCCTAACCCGGCGACCAGCGACGCCATCATATAGGCCCGTTGCGCCGCCTCTGCCCGCGCCTTGGCTGATTCCAGCGGATAGCTTGCCACCGCCACCGGCTTTTCCGCCGGAGCCTGCTGTCGCTCGACCCAAAAAGTCGGCGTCACCGCCTTTGCGGTTTGCGAAGCGATGGACAGCCCACCCATCCCCCCGCTATGTGCGGCAGTGCCGCCTGTAGAAGTGCCGACCGAAGGCAGCGGCGATGTTCCCAACGTCTGCACCGACGGCCGAACGAATGAGACAGGTCCCATGTTCGCAACCCCAGTAAAGGGCCCCCACGCCTTGGATCATAGCGCAATCCATCGGCCATTTCATCCGCAAAGCCCACAGAGTTTGGTTCAACTTTGACTGATCAGCGCGGCTCCAGCACACGGCGGAACACCGTGTCCAGAAACCCGCTGGCCTCTTGAAAGGGATCATGGCCAGGCCCCAGAACCAACCGGATCTGCGCATCGAAATCGGCATAGTGCTGGGTCAGCGACCAGATCGAAAAGACCAGATGCACCGGATCAATTATGGCAATCTTTCCTGCGTCCATCCAGGCCTGCAAGACGGCGGATTTCTCAACCACCAAAGCGCGCAGATCGGTCTCGATTACCGTCGCCAGTCGCGGCGCGCCTTGGATGATCTCGCCCGCAAAAAGGCGGCTTTCGCGGGGAAAATCGCGCGCCAGATCCAGTTTGCGCCGCACGTAGGCCAAAACCTCTGTAACAGGATCCCCTGCCGGATCCATCGCCTTCAACGGGTCCAGCCAGGTGTCCAGAAGGCCGGTCAGAAGGGCCTGATGCACCGCCTCTTTCGAGGGGAAATAGTAGAGCAGATTGGGCTTGGACAGCCCCGCGCCTTCGGCAATCTGATCCAGCGTGGCGCCGCGAAACCCATGTGCAGAAAACACATCAAGGGCGGCGTCAAGGATCGCGTCGCGGTTCTTTTGCTGGATGCGGCTTAGGGGAACGGTCATGGGCTGGCTTTTGTTGGGCCCGCCCATCTTGCGGGCAGTTGGGCATGAAATCAAGGTCTTGCGTTGCCTCCGCTAGCCGCCAGCCAGCAGCTTTTGAATGGCCCGCACCGCCAAGCGGTGGTCTTCGACCTGCGGCAAGCCCGACACCGTCACCACCGCCACAACCCCAACGCCGGTCACACTCAGCGGCACAGCGCCACCATGATCGGCATAACCTTCAAGGCTTAACCCGTGCTTGGCCAGCGTTTCGCCCTTTTCCCGGTGGCGGGTGCCGACCAGCAAGGACGCCTCTTGAAACACCAGCGCCGTGGCCGATTTGCGCCGGGCCCAGAGGTCATTCAGGGGCGCAGAGCCGGGCAAAGCGGCGTGAAAGAAGGTGCGGTCACTGCTGCGGATATTGATCACGATGGGCAACCCACCGGCGCGGGCGAAATCGACCAGGATCTGCCCCAAGGCAAGGGCGGTGTCTTCGTTGAAATGAGGCAGGGCGAGGCTGCGGGCCTCGGCCTCCAGATCGGCAACAGTGGGGGCATCGGTCATGGAGGAGTCCTTTGGAAGGGGGGCGTCATCCAAGGCCAACGCCACGCAGGATGATGGTTTTGACAGAATCGCTGGCGGCCTTCCACTGGGTATCGGTGAAGGGGCGGCTTTGGTTCAGGGTCTCGATCTGGTGGCCGAAATCGGCGTAGTGCTGGGTCGTGGCCCATATCATATACATAAGATGCCGCGGGTCGACCGGCTCCATCAAACCCTTGTCGATCCAGCCTTGAATCGCGGCGATTCGCCCATTGGTCCAATCGCGCAGCGTGGTTTCCAGATAATCCTGAATAACCGGCGCGCCGTGCAAGACCTCGCTGGCCCAGACCTTCGATCCGAAAGGGTGATGGCGAGAAATCTGCATTTTGGCCTCGATATAGGACGCGATGGCACTGGCTGGATCAGGCGCATTGTCGAAACTGTCGGCCGCGCGCAGCCAGATCTGAAAGATCTCTTCGACAACGCGGCGATAAAGGTCCTCTTTGGTGGCAAAATAGTAGTGCAGATTGGCCTTTGGCAGCCCGGCCATATCGGCAATCAACTGCATGGTGGCCCCGCCATAGCCCGCTTCTGCAAACACCTTTTCGGCGGCTTGCAGGATTACCCGCTCATTCTCGCGCCGAATATCGGTGCGTTTGTTGGCGCGCAGGGGCGAGTCCGGGGCAGGATATGACATCTTGGCTTTCTGCGCGACAGGGGGGCGGAATATTTGTTGACCGATTGGTCAGGTTATGGTGGCATCTCCCTAGTTTACGTGCGCGCAGCGAGTCGCGGCAAGAGGCGCTTTTTTCGGCGCCGGGGGGATGGCATGACGGCACCGGGACAGAACCTGCGGATCAATCAAACCCGGCTGTGGGACAGCCTGATGGAGATGGCGTTGATCGGGCCGGGGGTCGCGGGGGGGTGCAATCGCCAGACCCTGACCGATGACGATTCCACCGGGCGGCATTTGTTCGCGGGCTGGTGCAAGGCCGCCGGCATGACCATGGGCGTCGATACCATGGGCAACATGTTTGCCACGCGGGCAGGAACGGATCCGGATGCGCTGCCGGTCTATATGGGCAGCCATCTGGATACCCAGCCGACAGGGGGCAAGTATGACGGCGTGCTGGGGGTTCTGGGCGCGCTGGAGGTGGTGCGGACGATGAACGATCTGGGCGTGCAGACCCGGCACCCGGTCGTCGTGACCAACTGGACGAATGAGGAAGGCGCGCGGTTTGCGCCTGCGATGCTGGCCTCGGGGGTCTTTGCGGGGATCCATACTGAGGGGTATGCCAAGGGGCGGACGGATCTGGATGGCAAGGTATTTGGCGAGGAGTTGGCGCGGATCGGCTGGGTTGGCGATGAAGTCGTCGGTGCGCGCAAGATGCACGCGATGGTGGAGCTGCACATCGAGCAGGGGCCTATTCTGGAGGCTGAGGGGCGTGAGATCGGCGTTGTCACCCATGGGCAGGGGCTGTGGTGGCTGGAAATCACCCTGACGGGGAAGGACGCGCATACGGGCTCCACGCCGATGAACATGCGGGTGAATGCGGGCCTAGGGATGGCGCGGATCACCGAACGGGTGCATCGGATTGCGATGAGCCACCAGCCGAACGCGGTGGGCGCGGTGGGGCAGGTGAAGGTCTTTCCGAACTCGCGCAACGTAATCCCCGGCAAGGTGGTGTTCACGGTGGATATCCGCAGCCCCGAGCAGGCCAAACTGGACGCGATGAAGGCCGAGGTGATGCGGGCGGCCGAGGCGGTGGCGGTGGAGTTGGGGCTAGGCTGTGCGATCGAGGAAGTCGGGCATTTCGATCCGGTGACGTTTGACGCGGAGCTGGTGAAGATCGTCCGCCAATCGGCTGAAAAGCTGGGCTATTCCCACATGGACATCATCTCCGGCGCCGGTCACGACGCCTGCTGGATCAACCGCGTGGCGCCGACGGTGATGATCATGTGCCCTTGCGTGGGGGGGCTTTCGCACAATGAGGCCGAAGAGATTTCTCCGGAATGGGCGGCGGCAGGGACGGATGTGATGCTGCATGCGGTGTTGGATGTGGCGGGGGTGGTGGGGTGATGGTTTGGAGCTGGCAGGTATCTTCATACCTTTTGATTTCGTGTGTTGTTGTCGTGTTAGCCCTTCTTGCGGTTGGTGTACCGACATCCAATTGGTTCTTAGGAAGCTCCATCGCTACAATTCTCGTTCCTAGATTTTTCGTGGTGATCTTTATCCTCGCGCTATTCCTGAGCCGGCTTAATATCCTGCTCTTAACTGCAATTGGTAGCTTACTGTTGAGCTTCTACTTCCATCTGACCCTTCAAGAGATTTGGAAGGAACTAGGAGTGAAGCCTGACTTTATGAGGGACGTGCTTCGCATGTTGTTTCCCTTCTTAGTTGCGCTGACCGCCATTCACGTCGTTTGGGGAGCTAGCAAAAGTAAGCGAAGTTAACAAAGCTGCGACCTTGCCAATCGAGTTTGCGGGAAAAGAACACAGGAGGACTGAATGACCACAGTCATCAAAAACGGCACCATCGTCACCGCCGACCTCACCTATGCGGCGGATGTTCTTATCGAGAACGGCACCATCACCGCCATCGGGCCGAACCTGAAGGGGGAGACCGTGCTGGATGCCTCGGGTTGCTATGTCATGCCCGGCGGGATTGATCCGCATACGCATCTGGAGATGCCGTTCATGGGCACCTACTCGGCGGATGATTTCGAGAGCGGGACGCGGGCGGCCCTCAGCGGTGGCACTACGATGGTGGTGGATTTCGTGCTGCCGGGGCAGGGGCAGGGGCTGATGGATGCGGCGCAAATGTGGTCGAACAAATCGGGCCGGGCGACCTGCGATTATTCCTATCACATGGCGATCACCTGGTGGGGCCAGCAGGTGTGGGAGGATATGGATCTGGCCGTGAAGGCGGGGATGACCAGCTTCAAGCACTTCATGGCCTACAAGGGCGCGTTGATGGTGAACGATGATGAGATGTATCAGTCGTTCCGCCGGGTTGGCGATCTGGGCGGGGTGGCGCTGGTGCATGCCGAGAATGGCGATGTTGTGGCGGAACTGACCGCGCAACTGCTGGCCGCTGGCAATACCGGGCCGGAGGCGCATGCCTATTCGCGCCCGCCTCAGGTGGAAGGCGAGGCGACCAACCGCGCCATCATGATCGCCGATATGGCGGGGGTGCCTTTGTATGTGGTGCATACGTCGTGTGAGGAGGCGCATGAGGCGATCCGCCGGGCGCGGGCGCAGGGCAAACGGGTCTGGGGAGAGCCCTTGATCCAGCACCTGACGCTGGACGAATCCGAGTATTTCCACCCCGACTGGGACCACGCCGCGCGCCGCGTGATGTCGCCGCCGTTCCGCAACAAGCAGCATCAGGACAGCCTTTGGGCGGGGCTGCAAAGCGGGTCATTGTCGGTCGTGGCGACGGATCACTGCGCCTTTACCACCGCGCAAAAGCGGTTTGGCGTCGGGGATTTCTCAAAAATCCCGAATGGCACGGGGGGGCTGGAGGATCGGATGCCGATGCTGTGGACTTATGGGGTGGCGACGGGGCGGCTGACGATGAATGAGTTTGTGGCGGTGACCAGCACGAATATCGCCAAGATCCTGAACTGCTACCCGAAAAAGGGCGCGGTTCTGGTGGGGGCGGACGCCGATCTGGTGGTGTGGGATCCGGAGAAGTCAAAGACCATCACGGCGGGGGCGCAGCAATCTTCGATTGATTACAATGTGTTCGAAGGTAAAGCTGTAAAGGGCCTGCCGCGTTTCACCCTGACGCGTGGCCATGTCGCCATCCATGATGGAGAGGTGCGCACGCAGGAAGGACACGGCAAATTCGTCGCCCGCGAAGCCCGGCCGGCCGTCAATCGCGCGCTCAGCGCATGGAAAGACCTGACCGCCCCGAGGCCGGTGCAGCGGACGGGTATCCCCGCGACGGGGGTGTGATGTCAGAAGGAATGTCCCCTTGCATGTGCTGCGGATGCATGACGATTGACGAACCGGGGGGCTGGGAGATCTGCCCTGTATGCTATTGGGAGGATGATCCTATTCAAAGCAGGGATCACGACTATGCGGGTGGAGCGAACCCCCCCAGCTTGAACCAAGCAAGGCAAAACTTCTTGGATTTTGGCGCCTGCCAGGAAGAAATGATCCCGCATGTAAGGCCAGCGCTACCCGAAGAACAGCCGAGAGTTCGGGCATGACACAATCGCCTGTGATCGAAGCCTCTGGTTTGGACCTCACATTCACCACGAGCGATGGCCCGGTCCACGCCCTCAAAGACGTGAACCTGACCATCACCAAGGGCGAATTTGTCAGCTTCATCGGCCCCTCGGGCTGCGGCAAGACCACGTTCCTGCGCTGCATTGCCGCGCTGGAGCGGCCGACGGGGGGCAGCCTGACGGTGAACGGCATGACCGCCGATCAGGCCCGCCGCGCCCGGGCCTATGGCTATGTGTTTCAGGCCGCAGGGCTGTATCCTTGGCGAACGATTGCGGGGAATGTGAAACTTCCGCTGGAAATAATGGGGTTTTCCAAGGCTGATCAGGAAGAGCGTGTTCGAAAAGTGCTAGAACTGGTGGAGCTGTCTGGCTTTGGAAACAAGTTTCCATGGCAGCTTTCGGGGGGTATGCAACAGCGTGCCAGCATCGCCCGCGCGCTGGCCTTTGATGCCGATATCTTGCTGATGGACGAACCCTTTGGCGCTTTGGATGAAATCGTTCGCGACCGGTTGAATGAGGAACTGCTGAGCCTGTGGGCGCGCACGGGCAAGACCATTTGTTTTGTGACCCATTCGATCCCCGAGGCGGTCTACCTGTCCACCAAGATCGTGGTGATGAGCCCGCGCCCGGGGCGGATTACGGACATTATCGACAGCCCCCTGCCGCGTGAACGCCCCTTGGACATCCGAGACAGCCGGGAATTTATCGAGATTGCACACCGCGTGCGCGAAGGCTTGCGGGCGGGGCATCAAGATGACTGATTGGTGCCTGTCATGGCCTCAGGCGGTGGCGCAATGAGCCGCGCTTTGCCCATTCTGACCGTCTTGGCCGCGATCCTCGCGATCTGGTATGCGGCCACGATCTGGATGAATGCGACTTGGGTTTTCGATCAGGCCGAACGCAATGGCCAGACTGTGACATGGGCAGAGGTTATCCCCCAGACCATGACGCAGGATAGGCCCTTGTTGCCGCCGCCGCATCAGGTGGCAGCGAACCTGTGGCAGGGGATCGCGGGGCAGGCGATCACCTCAAAGCGGTCTTTGGTCTATCATGCCTTCGTCACCTTCCGCGGCACGATGGCGGGCTTTGGCCTTGGCATTTTGCTGGGCGTTGGGCTGGCGATGGCGATTGTGCGGTATCGGGTGATGGATGGATCGGTGATGCCTTGGGCGATCATCAGCCAGACCATTCCCATCGTGGCTTTGGCCCCGATGATCCTGACGCTATCGAATTCGGTTGGGATTGACGGCAAAGAGGTGCCAAAGGCGATCATCTCGGCCTACCTGTCGTTTTTTCCAGTATTCGTAAGCATGATCAAAGGCTTGCGCAGCCCGGATCAGATGCAGCTGGATCTGCTGAAAACCTATGGCGCGGGTGAGGGGGCGACGTTTTTCAAACTGCGCCTGCCCGCGTCGCTGCCGTATTTCTTTGCCTCGCTAAAGGTGGCCGTTGCGGCGGCCCTGATCGGCACCATCGTGGGCGAATTGCCCTCTGGCGCGATCGAGGGCTTGGGCGCGCGGATGCTGATCGGCAGCCAGTTTGGCGAGCCGTTGATCATGTGGGCGGCGCTGTTTGCGGCGGCCATTTTGGCGGGGTTGCTGATTGTGGCGGTGGGGCTGGTGGAACGCTTGGCCAATCGGCGGATGGGGGGGGTGGCATGATCATCCCGACGCATCCGATGTGGCTGGCAGGGGCCGTGGCAGTTTGGCTGGCACTTTGGACAGCCAACGTCACTTTGGCGCAAAGCCGGGGTCGGGCAGCACGGATCGCCATGCCGATCCTGTTTGGTGCCGCCCTTTTGGTGCTGTGGGAGGGGATTGTGCGCGCCTATCAGGTGTCGCCCGTTATCTTGCCCCCCCCCAGCACCATCGCGCAGACCTTTGCGGCCTCATTGCCGATGCTTTGGGCTGATTTCGTACAAACCGTGATCAAGGGCGCGCTTTCGGGTTTTGTCATCGGCGTGGCGGCGGCCTTTGTGGTGGCGATTGTGATTGATCGCAGCCCGTTTTTGCAAAAGGGCCTGCTGCCCATCGGCAATTTCGTGGCGGCCTTGCCCATCGTCGGGTTGGCGCCGATTCTGGTGATGTGGTTCGGCTTTGACTGGCATTCAAAGGCCGCCGTTGTGGTGGTGATGGTGTTCTTTCCGGTCTTGATCAACCTTGTCGCCGGGTTGAAGGCAAGTGAGCGGATGCAGCGCGATCTGATGGCGACTTGGGGCGCCAGCTATTGGCAATCTTTGTTCAAGCTGCGGCTGCCTGCGGCGATGCCGTTCTTTTTCAATGGGTTAAAGATCGCCTCCACCCTCGCGCTGATCGGCGCGATTGTGGCAGAGTTTTTCGGCAGCCCGATTGTGGGCCTGGGGTTCAGGATCTCGGCCGAGATCGGGCGATTGGGTCTGGATATCGTCTGGGCCGAAATCGTGGTGGCGGCCTTGGCCGGATCGGTGCTTTATGGGGCCATTGCCCTGACAGAACGCTGGGTGACCTTTTGGCACCCATCGCAACGACGTTAGACAACGAGATTGGCCCCCGACAAAGTGGGGTCGCAACATGGAGGTGTTACGATGAAGAAACTGATAACTGCCAGCATGCTGGCCCTGATCGCGGGTTCGGCCAGTGCTGAAGATGTGAAGCTGCAACTGAAATGGGTCACGCAGGCCCAGTTCGGCGGATATTATGTGGCGCAAGCCAAGGGGTTTTATGAGGAAGAGGGCCTGAACGTCACCATTCTGCCCGGCGGCCCGGACATTGCGCCTACTCAGGTGATGGCTGGCGGCGGCGCGGATGTGATGGTTGACTGGATGCCATCGGCGCTGGCGGCCCGCGAAAAGGGTCTGGCAATCGTGAACATCGCGCAGCCTTTTGCCTCTTCGGGCATGATGCTGACCTGTCTGGCTGAAACCGGCATCACCTCGCCTGCCGATTTTGCGGATAAGACCTTGGGCGTCTGGTTCTTTGGCAATGAATACCCGTTCCTGTCGTGGATGAGCCAGCTAGGCCTCGCCACCGATGGCTCGGCCGGCGGTGTGACGGTGCTGAAGCAGGGGTTCAACGTCGATCCTTTGTTGCAAAAGCAGGCGGCTTGCATCTCGACCATGACCTATAATGAATACTGGCAGGTGATTGATGCGGGCATCACGCCCGAGCAGCTGGTGACCTTCAAGTATCAAGATCAGGGCGTGGCAACGCTGGAGGATGGTCTTTATGTGATGGAGGATCGTCTTGCCGATCCTGCGTTCCAAGAGACGATGGTAAAGTTCGTGCGCGCTTCGATGAAGGGCTGGAAATACGCCGAAGAGAACACCGATGAGGCGGCGATGATCGTGCTGGACAATGACCAGACCGGCGCGCAGACCGAGGCGCATCAAAAGCGGATGATGGCCGAAGTGGCCAAGCTGACTGCTGGGTCGAACGGCGCGCTGGATGTGGCGGCGGCGGAAAAGACCGTGGCCTCCTTGATGTCGGGCGGCTCTGACCCGGTGATCACCAAGGCGCCAGAGGGCGCTTGGACCAGCATGATCACCGACAAGGCTTTGATGCAGTAAAGCGTCTGTAGGCATTGGGCGGGCGCGGGGGCAACCTCGCGCCCGCTTTTTCTTTACCTTTTCGTGCTTTCCTGCCCGCTGTGTGGACAGGAGGTTGGAGTGCGGTTTATCGGATTTGGCCTGCTGGCCGTTGTGGTTGTCGGCCTGTTCTGGATGGTCTGGCGCGAAGGGCAGGCCTCAACCAGCGGGTATTTATTCGGCATGCCATCGGTCGAGGCCGAGGCGTCTTATTGTCTGGCCGTGGCCGAACGGATTCGGGAAATTACCGGCGAACGCGGCCCCCGCGTGCTGGAGCGCCATATTGATGAGCAGATCGTCTTTTGGCGGGCGCGGACGGGATCAGCCTTCGCGCCGGGGCGGGCGGCTTTGTCGCGTGACAGCCATTTGCCGGGGGTGAATGAGGGGGCGCATCTGCATCTGGCGGTGCAAGATTGCGGGCTGCGGGCGATTGCGTTTTATGGTCATCGTTTTTCGCCGTTGGAGTGAGGCCTTGTAAACTTACCCCAATCTGTAAAATTTGTGTAAAACTGGTTTTAGTTCTGGCGGGTAAGGGGGGGTGATGACGGTTTCTGCACTGACAGGCACGCGCATTCGCGAACGGCGTCTGTCGTTGGGGCTGCGCCAGGGGCAGGTGGCGGCAGAGGCGGGAATTTCGGCCTCATACCTCAACCTGATCGAACACAATCGCCGCAATGTCACGCCCGACGTGCTGCTGCGCCTTGCCGATGCGTTGGAGGTGGACCGTCAGGCGCTGGCCGAGGGCGCCGGGTCTGACATGGTGGAAGATCTGCGCGCAGCGGCGGCGGGTTTGCCGGGTGCGCGGGCCGAAGTGGACCGCTTGGAGGAATTTGCCGGGCGCTATCCGGGTTGGGCCGCGCTGACGGCCGCTTTGCAGGCCCGCGCTGGCGGGTTGGAGCGCGCGGTTGAGTCGCTGAACGACCGGATGACGCATGATCCGCATCTGTCGGCGGCCCTGCATGAATTGCTGTCGGCCCTGACCTCGGTGCGCGCGACGGCGGCGATTTTGGATGAAACCAGCGATCTGGAGCCGGATCTGCAAGCCCGCTTTCACCGCAATCTGCATCTGGACAGCGAACGACTGGCAGGTGGGGCCGAGGCCTTGGTGGCCTTCCTTGATGGCTCTGACACCGCGCGCGAACAGGGCATTATTGCCCCTCAGGAAGAGGTGGAAGATTGGTTGTCCGGGCAGGGTTGGCATCTTGCCCCTTTGGAAACGGGCGCGGTGGCGGCGTTGGATTCGGGCATCGCTGCACTGGCGTCCTCTGCCGCGCGGGTGTTGGCGAGGGCGCATGTGGCGCGGATTGTGGCTGATGTCAAAGCGCTGCCTTTGGGGCCGTTCACCAAGGCGCTGGCCGCACTGGGCCCCGATCCGGGGCGGTTGGCGGCAGAATTTGGCACCGATGTGCTGGCGGTGATGCGGCGGATTGCGCTGTTGCCGGGGTCTAATGTGGGGCTGGTGGTCTGCGATGGCTCTGGCACTTTGGTCTTTCGCAAACCCGCGCGGGGGTTTCCTTTGCCGCGCTATGGCGCGGCGTGTCCGCTTTGGCCCTTATATGCAGCGCTGGCGCGGCCGATGGCCCCGGTGCGGATGCAAGTGGAAACCGCAGGCCCGTCTGGTGCACGGTTCCGCACCTTGGCTTTTTGCCAGACCCGGCTGCCGGGCGGCTTTGCCGGGCCGGAACTGCGCGAGGCGGCCATGCTGATCCTGCCCGATCCCGGCCCTCGGAGTGGGGAGACCTTGGGTATCGGCTCCACCTGCCGGATTTGCCCGCGGGCAGAGTGCGTGGCGCGGCGAGAGCCGTCGATCACCCGCGAAGGTCTGTGACGAAAACGTGGTTTTGACAGGCGCGCCGGATCATCCGATAGTGGGGCGGCAAAAGGGGGGCAAAGGGCATGGGCAAGTCAGTGCTTCTCATCGAGGATGAAGAGAATATCGCAGAAGCCATCCGCTTTATCCTGTCACGCGACGGCTGGCAGGTGACGCATCTGGCCGTTGGTCATGGGGCAGCAGAGGCGGCGGCACAACTGATGCCCGATATGGTGATATTGGATCACATGCTGCCCGGCGTCTCGGGGCTAGATATTTTGACAGCATTGCGGGCCAACCCGGCCACCCTGCGGCTGCCGGTGTTGATGCTGACCGCCAAGGGCCAGCCGCGCGACCGCGAGGCGGCAACGCGCGCCGGGGCCGACAGCTTTATGACCAAACCCTTTGCCAATGCCGAAATTCTGGCTGAAGTGCGTGCCCTTGCCGGGCGACAACCCCCATGAAACGCCCTCGCCGCCCGCTGTTTCTGGCCCGCATCCCCTATCGCCGCCGCCGGTTGCGCGATGCGGCGCGGCTGTTGCCGGTGTTTGGCGCCTTTCTGATGATCCTGCCGGTGATGTGGTCATCGCCGGGGCAGGCGCAGAGGGTGACGTCTGGCGATGTGGTCTATTTCTTTCTTGTCTGGGTGCTTTTGATCGGGGCGGCGGCGGCTTTTGCGCCCGGCCTGTCCCGGGGTGAAGGCAAGGGCGACGAGGAGGACGACTGACCTTGCCGTTCAATGTGCTTGTCCTTGCCTGCCTGGCCTACGTGATCTTCTTGTTCTCGGTCGCCTTCCTTGTCGAGCGCCGGGCGCGGGCAGGGCGCTTTGGTTGGCTGCGCTCCCCCTTGGTCTACACCCTTAGCCTGTCGATCTATTGCACGGCCTGGACGTTTTACGGCGCGGTTGGCTATGCGGCGCGGTCGGGGTTGGAGTTTCTGACGATCTACTTTGGCCCGACACTGGTGTTTATCGGTTGGTGGTGGGTGCTGCGCAAATTGGTGCGGATCGGGCGTCGGCATCGGGTCACCTCGATTGCCGATCTGATCTCCAGCCGCTTTGGCAAATCGAACCTGCTGGGGGTGATTGTCACGGTGATGGCCGTGGTGGCAGCGACGCCCTATATTGCGTTGCAATTACAATCTGTTGTGCTGTCTTTCGGGGTGTTCGCAAACGCTTCGCCTGATGGATTCTCTGTGCCTGATGCCGAACAGACGGCGATCTGGGTGGCGGTTGGATTGGCCGTGTTCACCATCCTTTTCGGCACCCGCAATCTGGATGCCAAAGAGCAGCACCACGGCATTGTCACCGCCATCGCCGTGGAGGCTGTGGTAAAACTGGTGGCCCTGCTGGCCGTAGGCAGCTTTGTCGTTTGGGGCATGGCTGGAGGTGTTTCCGGGATACTAGAACGGATTGACGCCTCGACTCTGTCAGACTGGGAGATGCAGCCGGGGCGCTGGACGGGGCTTTTGTTCCTTTCGGCGGCGGCGGTGATCTGCCTGCCCCGGATGTTTCAGGTGATGGTGGTCGAGAATTCGGATGAGGGCCATCTGGCTCGGGCCAGCTGGGCCTTTCCGGCCTATCTGATGCTGATGAGCCTGTTCATTGTCCCAATCGCGGTGATGGGGCTGGAGCGGCTTCCCGCAGGGTCCAATCCCGACATGTTCGTGCTGACCCTGCCCTTGTCGCAAGGGCAGGGGGGGCTCGCGATGTTGGTCTTTCTGGGCGGGTTTTCCAGTGCCACCTCTATGGTGATCGTCGAGACGATTGCGCTGGCAACCATGGTGTCGAACCACATCGTGATGCCGGCCTGGTTGCGGCTGCGGCCCTCGGCGGCGCTGGCGGCGGATTTGCGCGGGGTGGTGTTGAACGCGCGGCGGGCCTCTATCGCGGCGGTGTTGGCGATGGGCTATGGCTACTATCATTTCTCGGGCGGCTCTGCCGCGCTGGCGGCGATTGGCCTGATCGCCTTTGTCGGGGTGGCGCAGTTTTTGCCCGCGATGCTGGGCGGTATTTTCTGGCGCGGGGCGACCAAGGTGGGGGCGGCGGGTGGCTTGCTGACCGGCTTTGTGATCTGGGCCTATGCGCTGTTTCTGCCGTCCTTCGGGCCGGACGCTGCGATGTCGGCGCAATTGCTGGCCGAGGGGCCGCTTGGCATCGGCTGGCTGCGCCCCGAGGCCCTGTTCGGGGTTGAGGCGATGGACCCGCTGACCCATGCGCTGTTCTGGTCCTTGATGCTGAATGGATCGGTGTTTTTCCTGGGCTCTGTGCTGACCTTTCCCGGCCCGGTGGAGCGGTTGCAAAGTGCGGCCTTCGTCAATGTGTTTGATCAAGATGAGCTGGCCCCCCGCCGGTGGAGCCATGGCGAGGCAGAGCCTGAGCAGCTTTTGGTCATGGCGCAGCGGATTTTGGGCGAAGACGCCGCCCAGTCGTTGTTCGAAGAGGCAGCGCGGGGGCAGGGCAAATCTGACACCCTTTTGCCCGATCCCACACCTGAGTTTTTGTCAGAACTGGAACAGGGCCTGACCGGTTCGGTGGGGGCGGCCACGGCGCATGCGATGATCAGCCAGCTGGTGGGTCGGGCCACCGTTTCGGTTGAGGATCTGATGGCGGTGGCTTCGGAATCCGCCCAGATGATGGAGCATTCGGCCCAGCTGGAGGCGCAGCGCGAAGAGCTGGCGCGCACGGCAGGTGCGCTGCGGCAAGCCAACGAAAAACTGACCCGGCTGTCGGTGCAAAAGGATGCGTTCCTAAGCCAGATCAGCCATGAATTGCGCACGCCAATGACCTCGATCCGGGCGTTTTCCGAGATTTTGACCGAAGGCGATTTGCCGGTTGAGATGGTGACGAAAAGTGGGCGTATCATTCAGGATGAGGCCCGGCGGCTGACGCGGTTGCTGGATGATCTTCTGGACCTTTCTGTGCTGGAAAACGGCAAGGTCAGCCTGACCCTTGGGCTGGCCAATCTGCGCGAGATGATTGACCGCGCCATTCAGGCCGCCGCACAAGTGAAACCCGAGCGAAGTTTTACCTTTCACCGCGATCTGGCCGGGGAAAACCTGTTTTTGCGCACCGATGCAGACCGGTTGACGCAGGTGTTGATCAACCTTGTCTCAAATGCGCGAAAGTATTGTGAGGCGGACCATCCCGAAATCCGGATTTCGGTGCGCCAAAAGGCGGGGCGGGTGATTGTGGATGTGGCCGATAACGGCAAGGGCATTCCGAAAGACGCGCAATCGACCATATTTGAAAAGTTCACCCGGCTGCCCGGCGAATCGCGGGCCAAGGGGGCGGGACTGGGTCTGGCGATCTGTCGCGAGATTGTGGTGAATCTGGGCGGCACCATCGGCTATCTGCCCGGTCAGGGCGGGGCCGCGTTTCGGGTATCGCTGCCTTTGCGGCTTGAGGTGAAGGCCGCTTAACGCTTTGGCAAGGACGTTGGCCCTAGGGTCGGTCTTACGGGGCCGGTATGGGGCTGGCCTGTGCAGGGCGGATTGGTCTGACGATCCGATGGGCGCATGAACGATATATTAAGGCGCAAGGTGGCCCGTGCGGCGCTGGCAAGCCCCGAAGACGGACCAGGGGCCGATTACGCCTGGCGGCTGGCCTTTGCGCGGGCGGCGCGGAACCGCGCGGGCCTGTTGATCGAGGTGACAGGGCTGACCGTGCATCGCCGCAGCCTGGCCGAACTGCTGGAACTGCCCCCCGAACGCGCGATGCTGGCCCTTTTGGACGGGCCGAAAGGCGGGCTGGGGCTGATTGCAATGTCATCCGAAGTCATGGGCGCGCTGATCGAAATGCAGACCACGGCCCGCGTCTCGATGGCCCCGCCCATCGCGCGCAAACCCACGCGCACCGATGCGGCCATGGTGGCCGGGGTGATCGACCTTGCGCTGGAGGAGTTGGAGCAGATCCTGATCCAAGAGGCTGACTTTGTCTAGGCCGGGGGCTTTCGCTATGCCTCATTCCTGGAAGATCCGCGTCCCTTGGGTCTTTTGCTTGAGGATCAGCCGTTTCGCGTGCTGACGGCGACAATGTCACTGGCGGATGGCGGGCGCAGCGGCAGTGTGATTCTGGCGCTGCCCGCCGAAGGGCGCGGTCAGCGTCCGGCCCGGAAAACGGGCCGTAAAGAAGAGACCGCGCACCCCGGCCCCTCCTTTACCGAGGCGATCGGGGCCGTGGTCATGGGCGCCGATTGCGTTTTGCACGCGGTGATTGCGCGGCTGACCCTGCCATTGTTGCAGGTGATGGATCTGAAGGTTGATCAAGTTTTGGCCTTGCCAGACGCCGCGTTGGACAAGATTGAGCTGGAGGGGATTGACGGGCGCAAAGTGGCCACGGGGCGCTTGGGCCAGCAACGCGGCTTGCGGGCGCTGCGCCTATCGCAAGGGTCTGTTGCCGCGCCAAAGCCTGCGTTCCGGCCGATGATGGAGACGGCCCCCGCTGTCCCCGCCGAAGCCTTGCCGCAGATGGTGGGCATGGACCACGATTTGGGCGATCAAATGATGATGGGCACCGGCCTTATGGCCACAGGCTAAAGCGCGCGATCAGCCTTTGGCGCTGGCCAGCCGTTCCAACTCTGGCCGCAGATGATCCAGCGCGTAACCGTAATGCGCGGGCACGCCGATCAACTCATCAACCGGGCGTTGGCCGGCTTGGCTTAGCGCCCAGACCACCGAACTGCGGTTGCCACTGGCGCAATAGGCAAAGACCGGCCCGGTGGCTGCCGCCATCGCCTGCGCTTGCGCCGTGACATTGGCCATCGTCATAGCGCCGCCAATGACCGGATTGGCCACGAAGGTCAGCCCCAGCGCTGTCGCCGCCCGGCGCATCTCTTCGGTGTGCAGATGCGTCGGAATCTCGGAATCGGGGCGATTGTCGATCACCGTCTGGAACCCGGCAGCTTTGAGGGTGGCCAGATCCCGGATCTCGATCTGCGGCGATACCGCGTAGCTGGGCGTCAAAGGCCGGATATCCATGGGCAGTCCTCATCTATGGCTCTTGCGCAACCTTAGCCGGAACCGCAGCGGGGCGGAAGCCCGATCATCAAGCGCTTGACCTGCGTCAAGGCGGCCCCCTGCGCATTCGTGCGATTATGCTTTGGAAGAAGGGGGATGCCATGACCAAAACGCCGAAGAATACGACCATTGCAGAACGCAAAGCTGCGATGCAAGCCCGCTTGGCGGATCTGGGCATCCGTCTGCAAGCCATTGAGGCAGAACTGGATTCGCATTCCGAGAAGGATTGGGAAGAGCTGGCCGTTCAGCGCGAGGGCGATGAGGTGCTGGAAGCGACGGGCCTGTCAGGTCAGCAGGAAATCCGCATGATCCAAGCCGCCCTTTCCCGGATTGACACGGGCGACTACGGCCATTGCGCGCGCTGCGGCGGCGATATTTCCGAGGCGCGGCTGGATGTGCTGCCCTTTACCCCGTTTTGCCGCGATTGCGCGGGCAGTGTTGATGCCAGCACCCACCAAAAGCGCAGATTGCGCAGACCATTTATTCGTTCGGAGACTGCTATGACCGCTCAACATCAAACCACGCAGACCCCTTCGTTTGCGGCCACAACCGGTGCTATGACGGGGCAGCGCCAAATCTTGTCCGGGCTTTTGGCCGAAATGCGGGCGTTGAGAGCGCTGTTGCCCGGCGTTGCAGAGCATTTCGACCGCGATGAAGAGGTCGAAGCCCGCTTTGACAACACGCCGGCCTGACCGTTTTGCCGCGCAAATCGGGGCAATGGCCTTGCCAAGGCGTTGGACTTGCCTGTTAACTGAAAAACGGCGGGCGCTGGGCTTGCCGCAGTGGGGCAAGCATGACCACAGCCGAAGATGCGGTCCAAACGGACCTGCGTGACAATGGGGTTTTGGTGATCTGTCTGGATCACCCGCCGGTCAATGCGCTGACTCCGAATCTGCGCGCAGCGCTGATGCAGGCCTTGGGTCAGACCGGCGATCAACGCGTGCATGCTGTGGTTATTGCCGCAACGGGGCGAAACTTTTCTGCAGCCTCAGGTGCAGAGCCGCTGGAGACCCCGCCAAACACCCCCACCCTGGCCGAGTTGTGCCGCGCCATCGAAGATTTGCCGCTGCCGGTTGTTGTTGCCTTGCAAGGGGCGGCTATCGGTCCGGGGGCAGAGCTGGCCTTGGCCGCGCATGCGAGAGTGGCGGATCACACCGCGCGGATTGTGTTTCCCGAAGTTGGTTTGGGACTGGTGCCCATGGCGGGGTCTACCCAGCGGTTGCCGCGCTTGGTGGGTGCGCGCGAGGCGGTGGCGATGCTGGTTCAGGCCCGGCCCGTAAGGACCGAAGAAGGGCTGACGACCGGTCTGATTGATGTGATGACCGAAGGTGATCTCTTGGCCGAGGCGGTGGCTTATGCGGCCGCGATGCCAGCCCCCCGCCCGGTGCGCGACCGGAGGGATGGGATGGCCGATGTGCCCGGATATCAGGCCGCAATCGCTGCGGCGCGCGTGGCTGCGGGGCGTGGCGTCTTGCCCGCCGCAGGCCGCATTATCGAGTGTATCGAGGCAGCGGTGATGCTGCCGTTCGAGAATGGTTTGGCGTTGGAAGCGATTGCCCGCGAAGACCTTGAGGCGGGCGAAGAGTCGGCGGCCCTTTGTGCGGCGGCCCTTGCCGAACGCCAGGCGGCGCAAATGGTGCCCGGCGTGGCAAAGATTCGGGCCAAGACGGTGGCCGAGATTGGTTTGGTCGGCGCAGCGGCGCAGATGCCGGCCTTTGCTTTGATGGCATTGCGCCATGGCGTTTCTCTGCGTTGGCTGGATGATGATGCGACGCGGCGCGCGGCGTCGATGGCTTGGATCAGCCAGCGTCAGGATGCGGCGGTGCAGGCCGGGCAAATGACTCAGATGCAGCGTGACGCTGATAACGCGCGGGTGTCGCAGGCGGCTGGGCCGCAGGATATGCAGGGCTGTGATCTGATCGTGCATGGCGCGGCGGGTGACGCGGTGGCCGGATTTGCGCGCTTGCTGCCTGCTGCGCCACAGCTGGTGATGGGCGGCGCAGAGGGGGCTTTTGGCCTGTCACTTGCGCCCTCGGCCCGGATTTCGGAACTGGCTTTGCCAAGTGGGGCGGCCCCGGCGCATATCGCCGTTGCCGTGCAATTCCTGCGCCGGATTGGCCTGCCGCCGGTGCTGGAGGGCAAGATGCCGGTGATTGGCCGACGGGTGGCCCAAGCCGGGCGTCTGGCCTTGATTCGGATGCTGGAAATGGGGGTGCCACAGCGGCTGCTGGCCTCGGCGTTGGACGGTTTTGGCCAAGCCCTGCCGGATATGGCCGACCCTGAAAAGGTGGCGGCGATGCCGTCGATTGGCGGGTCCGAGGTGGTGCAGCGCTGGCATGGCGCCATGGCCAATGAAGGCTTGCGGCTGCTGGACGCGCATGTCGCGGCGCGCCCGTCGGATATAGATTTGGTGATGGTTGCGGGTTACGGCTTTCCGCGCTGGCGCGGCGGGCCGATGCATCAGGCCGACCGGCGCGGGCTTTTGGTCTTGCGCCGCGATCTTCGGCTTTGGTCGGCAGATGATCCGGCCCTTTGGACGCCGCACCCGGTGCTAGATCGGCTGATTGCAGACGGGCGGCGGCTGGAGGATCTGAACCTCTGACGCCGTCAGGCCAGAAAAATGCCCAAGACCACCATCATCAGCCCCAGCGCGGAGACCCCAAGGGCGGCCATGTTGATCAACACAACGCGCTGCAATTCGGCCCGCATCGCCTCATCCGTCAGGCCAGCCCGGCGGGCCCGCATGGCGCGGACCACGCAATAGGCCAGACCGGCCACGCCGATCAAAGACACCAAAGCCCCCGCCCAGATCAGGTATTGCATCAGCCCGGCCCCCTTTTCGCATTCCAAGGCCTGTCGCTAGCCCGCCCTTTCAGTTGGCGCAAGGGGGGAATGGACGGCATCGGGGCAACTGAGGGGTTGAAGCCGCGGGCCTTGGCGGGCTATCACCCGGGCCAGACCCCCGTGCAGACAACCCCGAGGATGCCATGGCCGACGCGAATTATCCCTACAACGTTTCCGCAGATGAGCTGCGCCAGTTCATCGAGCGCTTTGAGCAGTTGGATTCAGAGAAAAAAGACGTGGCCGAGCAGCAAAAAGAGCTGATGGCCGAAGCCAAGGGCCGTGGCTATGACACCAAGGTCATGCGCAAGGTCGTGGCCCTGCGCAAGCGCAAGCCCGATGACATTGCCGAAGAAGAGGCAGTGCTGGAAATGTACAAAGCCGCCTTGGGCATGAGCTGACACCCCACCGCAAGGGCCGCCAGCCGGCCCTTGCCCGTGCAGCCTTTAGCACGCGATAAAGGTCACGCCCGGCATCGCCTGAATGCGCTGGATGTCGTCTTGATAATCCGCCGTCATCTGGGCCACCATCTGTTCGGTCCAGCCGGGCATATCAAATTCCATCTCGACCCGGTCAGGCAGGGCGAATTTCTCCAGGAAAGCAGATACAATCCGCCGCCGCTGCTGGATCGAGGCAGGCGGATGCGTCGTGACATAATTGCGCATCCGGACCAGCCCGTCGGGTGACATGATCCCGGCCAGCAGTTCATCCGTGTCATCCAATTCGGTCGCATCATCATGGCCCGACACAGCTTGCAGCACTTCGGGCCAGATCAGCGGCGTATCCTCATCCGCCCAGATCACCAAGGGCACGCCGGGATTCATCGTGACGATCTGGGTGATCACATCAGACCAACGCAGATGTGCGGGGTTGGCGTTCTCCATGAACTCTTCATGGGTCTTGGCTTTTTGCTTTTCAAACAGCGCGGGCAGGAAGGTGGCCGGATTGCGGATCGACATGTGAAATTCCGCCTCAATTTCCGGGAAGATCTGGGTAAAGGCGCGGATCCGCTCGCCCGCATGGGCATACATCGTGCCGCGCAGCACCCATTGCGGAAAGCTGAGAAAGCTGTCCCAGGACAGGATCAGCCGATCAGCCACATCCTCATCCATGATCTGTTCCAGCACCATGGCCTGAGTCTCTATCGTGGCCGTCGCCCCTTTCAATTGCACCGCCGTATCGCGCAAAAGCTTGCGATACCGGGTGGGAGAGGGCACGATGATGCTTTGTTCAGCCAGTTGGCTACGGTTTTTCAGAAGGCATCGCACCAGACGTTCTTCGTCGGTGCAATGGGCGCCCAGATGGTAGACGATACGCATGTTTGTTTCACTGCCCGGTTTTTTGAGCCGCGTCGCAGCCTTTGCGCGCAACTATAGGGCGGGATTCTTTACAGATAAACCTGTTTCCTGTAGCGACGTGTCGTGATGACCGACCAAAACGCTCAACAAGCCCCAAATCAAGCGCCCGGCTTTCGGCTGTGGCGCCCGGATGTCTGGACAGTGGGGGCGGTTCTGGTGGCCCTGATCGTGCTGGCGCCGGTGGTGTCGGTGGTGTGGATTGCGTTTCATCCCACCGAGAATATCTGGCCGCATCTGTCGGCAACGGTCTTGCCGCGCTATCTTTCGGCCACGCTGACTTTGATGGCCGGGGTGGCGGTTCTGACGGCGGCGGTGGGCACGGGGGCGGCTTGGATGGTGGCGATGTTCCAGTTTCCCGGACGGCGCTGGCTGGCGCATCTGCTGATGTTTCCCTTGGCCATTCCGGCCTATGTGGGCGCCTATGCGTTGGTCGATCTGATGGATTACGCAGGCCCGGTGCAAGCAACCTTGCGGGCCGCTTTTGGCTGGCAATCGGCACGCGATTACTGGTTTCCCGAGACGCGGTCGGTGACCGGGGCGGTTCTGGTGCTGTCTTCGGTGCTTTACCCATATGTCTACATTCTTGCCCGCGCGGCCTTTGCCGAGCAGTCTGGCGCAACTTATGAGGTGGCCCGCGCCTTGGGGCAGGGCCCTTGGGGCGTGTTTCGCCGGGTGGGCCTGCCCTTGGCGCGGCCTGCGATTGCAGCAGGGTTGGCGCTGGTCTTGATGGAGACGGTGGCAGATTACGGCACGGTGCATCATTTCGGGGTGCAAACCCTGACAACAGGAATTTTCACCACATGGCTGGATGGCGGCAATGCCGGGGGGGCCGCGCAGATCGCGGGCGTGATCCTGATGCTGATTTTCCTTTTGGTGGCGCTGGAGCGGATCTCGCGCCGCGGTGCCCGTTTTCACGGGATGAGCCGGGCGCAACGGCCGGTTGAGCGGCACCAGCTGACTGGCGTGGCCGCTTGGGCCGCTTTTGCGGCCTGTGCGGCTCCGGTGTTGGCGGGGTTTGTGCTGCCGGTGGGGGTGATGCTTGTGCAGACGGCCTCGGCCCCCGGGCAATGGCTGGCGCCGGGCTTGATGGCGGCTTTGGTCAATACGCTGATGGTTGCGGGCGGGGCGGCGGTGGCGACGGTCGCCGCAGCGGTGTTCTTGGTTTACGGGGTGCGGCTGGCGGGGCGCTCTGCCGCGCGGGCGGTTTTGCCTTTGACTTCATTGGGATATGCGACGCCGGGGGCGGTGCTGGCGGTGGGGTTGTTATTTCCTTTGGCCGCGCTGGATCACCGGCTGGCAGATTTTGTGCTGGCGGTGACGGGGCATGATCCGGGGCTGATGATCACCGGCACGGCCTTTGCGCTGGGGCTGGCCTATCTGGTGCGGTTCTTTGGCATTGCCCAAGGCGCAGTGGACGCGGCGTTTGGCCGGGTGTCGCCATCCTTGCCGATGGCCGCGCGGTCTTTGGGGCGAAGTGCAGGCGGCGCGCTGCGATCGGTCTACCTGCCAATGATGCGCGGATCGGTTCTGACGGCGCTGTTGGTGGTGTTTGTCGATTGCGTCAAGGAATTGCCTGCGACGCTGCTGTTGCGGCCCTTCAACTACAACACGCTGTCTACGCGGGTGTTTGAGTTGGCCTCATTGGAGCGTTTGTCTGAAGCGGCCCCTGCGGCCTTGTTGGTGATTGCCGTGGGGTTGGCGGCAGTGGTGGTGATGGCGCGGGCGGACCGGGCATAAGCCCTTACCCCAAAACAAAAACCTGCACATCCGCGACATTGGTGCCGGTGGCGCCAGTGATCAACAGATCGCCCGCCAGTTTCAGCGCTGCATAGCTGTCGTTATTGGCCAAAAGAGCGTTTGCATCCCCGCCCGCCGCTGAAATTCTTGCGTGGGTGCCAGCATCAACCACCCCACCCGCAGCCTTGGTCGGCCCATCGCGGCCATCGGTGCCGCCTGACAAAAACACCCAATCCCGCCCCAGATCCGGCATCCCCATCGCCACCCGCAGGGCCAGTTCCTGATTGCGCCCACCAAGGCCGTCTCCTCGCAGGGTCACCGTGGTCTCGCCCCCAAATACCAGCACGCAAGGGCCTTTGGCCACGCGCGCCGCCGCGATGATCGTTGCCGCCGCCGTGGCCACATCGCCGGTCAGGTGATCATCGACAATCAGCGCGCCGTGATCGGCCATGGCCTGCAGGCTTTTGCGGTTGGATCCGATCAGCACGTTTTGCGCCGGGGGCAAGGGGGCGGGGGTGGTTTCCGCTTCTAGAACGACCCGCACCGCCTCGGGCAAATCGCTCCAAACCCCACGCGCTGCAAGCAGAGCCCGCGCATCTGCCTTGCTGCCAATCGGTGCCACCGTTGGCCCCGAAGCGATCACCCGCAGATCATCGCCGATCACATCAGACAGGATATAGGCGGTGACCGGCGCGCCAGATACACGCAGCATCCCCCCGCCCTTCAGGCGCGACAATTGCTGACGAATCAGGTTCATCTCGGTGATCTCAAAGCCATGCGCCAAAAGCACCCGGTTTACCGCCGCCTTATCCTCTAGCGTGATCCCGGCCACGGGGGCGGGCAAAAGGGCAGAGCCGCCGCCCGACATCAGCGCAATCACCCGATCTGCCGGAGAGGCGGCCCGCAACACCGCCTCAACCGCCTCTGCCGCCGCTGCGCCATTGGCGTCGGGCACCGGATGGCCCGCCGCCAGCACGGTCGCGCCGGGCAGATCGCGGGCGTTTTCATAATTGGTCACGACCAGCATTCGGTGCGGGGTGGTCGCCAGTCGGGACAAGAGATACGTCGCCATCGGCAGGGCGGCTTTTCCAATACAAACAACGCGGTAAGCGCCCCCTTTGCCCAAATTGGGCAAGGGGTGCGCCTCCAGCGCCAAGGCCAGCGCGTGGGCGGGGTCGGCGGCCTGACAGGCCACCGAAAACAACTGTTCCGCCCTTGCGCGCAAGGTCATCTTACGCGCTCGCGATCTGGGCGGCCTTTTGTACCAAGACCTCGGCCTGCCGGATCGAGGCATAGTCGATCAGCCGCCCATCCAGCGACACGGCCCCCTTACCTTCAGCTGCCGCCTGCGTCATCGCGGCCAGAATCCGTTGCGCGCGGGTCACTTCGGCCTCGGATGGGCTCATCACCTCATTCGCCATGGCGATCTGGCTGGGGTGGATCGCCCATTTACCCTCACACCCCAACACCGCCGCGCGTTTCGCCGCCGCGCGGTAGCCATCAGGGTCGGAGAAATCGCCAAACGGCCCATCGACCGGACGGAGGCCATTGGCCCGCGCCGCGACCACCATCCGCGCCAGCGCGTAATGCCACATATCGCCCCAATGCACGGCGCGGCTGCCGTCTTCCAACGGGTCGGTCAGCACCGAATAATCGGGGTTCACGCCGCCGATGATCGTGGTGCGCGCGCGGGTGGAGGCCGCATAATCGGCCACCCCGAAATGCAAGGACTCATTGCGCTTGGACGCCGCCGCAATCTCGGAGACGTTCTGCATGCCCAAGGCGGTCTCGATGATATGCTCAAACCCGATGCGCTTTTTAAAGCCCATCGCATCCTCGATCTGGGTGACCATCATATCGACGGCATAGACATCTGCCGCGGTGCCAACTTTTGGAATCATGATCACATCCAGACGCTCTCCGGCCTGCTCAACCACGTCAACAACGTCGCGGTACATGTAGTGCGTGTCCAATCCGTTGATTCGCACGGACATGGTTTTCTTGCCCCAATCCAGCTCGTTCAACGCCTTGATGATGTTCTTGCGGGCCTGCGCTTTGTCATCCGGTGCGACAGCATCTTCAAGGTCCAGGAACACCACGTCAGCATCAGATTGCGCCGCCTTTTCAAACATTTGTGGGGCGCTGCCGGGCACGGCCAATTCGCTGCGGTTCAGTCTTGCGGGGGCCTGCTGGATCACATGGAAAGACATTTGGATGCTCCTTTGATTTGGGTCGATACTGGTGGCCTATAGCCATCCGTCGAAGTTGTGTTTCCAGTCAAGAAGAAAATTTTATTATTGGGAAGGGCGGTGGAGCCGCCTAGAAGTCGCCCCGCGCTGCGCGGTTGGCGTAGTAAAACGCAATCGCCTGGGTGCGGTTTTTGACCGAGAGTTTCTCGAACAGGTTCGACAAATGGAATTTCACCGTGTTGGTCGAGATGTCAAACTCCTTGGCCAATTCGCGGTTGGTCAGGCCTTTGGACAGCGCCTCTAGCAGCCCGCGTTCACGCTTTGACAACTGCTCGATCGGGTCTTGCTGCAGCTTGCGCACGTCCAGAAACGGGAAGACCATCTGGCCCTTGGCGACTGCAAGGCAGGTTTCCAACAACCGCTCAACCGTGCCAGATCGTGCAGCAAAACCGGCGGCCCCCGAGGACATCGCCTTGCGCGCCGTGTCGGCCGATTCTTCGCCGTAAACCACCAACCGGGGGCCGTTGGGTTGTTCTCTCAGCACCTCAATCAGCTTGGCGCCCCCCAGCGCGGGCAAGTTCCAATCGATCACGCCAACCTGCACTGGCATCCGCATGACGGTGCCCAGAAACCCCTCAGCCGTGGCCGAGGTGGCAATCAGAGAGAATCGCGGATCCTTGCCAAAGATCTCTGACATTGCCGACAGAACCAGCGGATTCCCGTCTGCCAGCATGATGGAAACGGCGCTTTCTCCTCGTTTTTGGTCCCAAGCAGCCATGCTTTTCTCCGAATACCTACCCAAATGGGTGGGGTTAAAATTGTATACAACGGCATATCAACTCTTATGGGTAGGTTTCACCCAATCCTATTAGATACCCAAAAGCAGGATATTGGGATGTTGCGGCTTTTGTCGAGTCGCGTTTTCATCAGGGTCAGTAAACTTAACCACGGTGAAACAAATCTTCCCGAAACCCAGATGGGGCGAGGGCTCAAAGCTAAGGCAGGACCGAACATGACCAACACGCACATTCCCCCTCGTTTGGTAATTCCCGAGACGCTGGCTGCAGGCCCGGGCCCCGGCAACACCGATGCGCGGGTTTTGGCGGCGTTTGCCAATGCCGGGATGGCGGACCACATGCAGCCCGACGTTTTGCGCGGCATGGTCGAGTGCAAAGAGATGCTGCGCGCCGTCTGGGGCACCAAGAACATCCACACTTTTGGCGTCGCCGGAACGGGGTGGAGCGGGCTGGATTGCATGATCTCAGCCGTGCTGCCGGGTGATGAGGTGGTGATTTTCGTCAACGGCACGTTCAGCGGAATTGACGGGCTGAGCCTGCGGATGAAGGCTGCAAGCCGCGCCGATCTGGCGGCCAACCCGATGGACCCGCAGCCTGCCAATGTCACCACGGTTCAGGTGCCACATGGCCAGTCGGTCGGCGCATCAGTGATTGACGCGGCTTTGGCGAAAAAGCCGAAATGGGCGATGATGGCGCATTGGGAAACTGGCTCGGGCCGGATCAACGATCTGCGCGCCTTTTCGGATGCTTGCGTGAAATATGGCGTTATGGGGCTGGTGGATGCGGTGTCCTCGCTGGGCGTCGAAGACTTTGCCATCGACGATTTCCCCGGCGTGGTGGCTTGGGCGTCTTGCCCTCAAAAGGGCGTTTTGTGCCTGCCGCTGACCTATGCGCCCGTCAGTTTCTCGGACCGCTACATCACTGAAATCAAGACAACTGGCTGCCAGACCTTTGTCCATCACCCGCTGCTAGAGGCCCGTCATTGGGGCATCATCGACGGCAAGGATGTGGCCGCAGGCAGCTATCACCGCACCCATTCGGGTTATGCCGTCGCCGCCTTCCATGAGGCGTTGCGGATCACCCTGCAACATGGACGCGCGCAAAAGGCCCGCGATTATGCCTATCACGAAGCCGCCCTGCGGCAGGCGGTTGCAGCGATGGGCTGCGAAGTCACTTCAAACATGACCAGCCTGATCGTGTTGAACTTGCCCCCATCCATGGCTGGCCGCGAAAAAGAGCTGGTGCAATCGTGCCGTGCTGTTGGCTTTGGCATCTGGCCCACGCTGTCCGAACCCGTTCAGGTCCGCATCGGCATCCTGAACCATCTAAGCGAGGCGGCGATCACTGATATCGTCACCCGCTATGGCAAAGCGATGAATGCTATGGGCGCGGGCGTCGATATGGCCTCCGTTCTGGCAGGGCTAAAGCAGCATTACGCAAATGAAATGGCGACGGCTTAAGGCCGGATAGGGGAGGCGAGAATGGATATCCACGAATATCAGGCCAAGGAAATCCTGGCGAAATTCGGTGTCACCGTGCCCCCTGGCGCGCTGGCCTATAGCCCTGAACAGGCGGCATACCGGGCGCGTGAATTGGGCGGCAACCGCTGGATCGTCAAGGCGCAAGTCCATGCGGGGGGCCGTGGCAAGGCGGGCGGCGTCAAGTTGTGCAATTCGGATCACGAGATTCAGGATGCCACGAACGCCATGTTCGGCCAGAAACTGGTGACGCACCAGACCGGCCCCGAAGGCAAGGGCATCTACCGCGTTTATGTGGAAGCCGCCGTTGAGTTCAACCGTGAGCTCTATCTGGGCTTTGTGCTGGACCGCAGCAGCCAGCGGGTGATGATCGTGGCGTCCTCCGAAGGCGGGATGGAGATTGAAGAAATCTCGGAAAATCGGCCCGAGTCGATCATTCGCGCCACGGTAGAGCCTGCTGTGGGCTTGCAGGATTTTCAGGCGCGCGAGATTGCCTATGCGCTTGGTATTCCGCCGAACATGACCCAGCAGATGGTCCGCACGCTGCAAGGCTGCTACCGCGCCTTTCGTGAGTTGGACGCGACGATGGTCGAGATAAATCCTTTGGTCATCACAAATGACGACCGCATCCTCGCGCTGGATGCCAAGATGACGTTTGATACCAATGCCTTGTTCCGCCACCCGCATGTGGCCGAGTTGCGCGACAAAAGCCAAGAAGACCCGCGCGAATCCCGTGCCGCTGACCGTGGCCTCGCTTACATTGGGCTCACCGGCAACATCGGCTGCATCGTCAATGGCGCCGGTCTTGCGATGGCTACGATGGACACCATCAAGCTGGCTGGGGGCGAGCCAGCAAATTTCCTCGATATCGGCGGCGGTGCGACGCCCGAGCGGGTGGCCAAGGCGTTTCGGCTGGTGATGTCAGATTCCAGCGTGCAGGCCATCCTCGTCAACATCTTCGCCGGCATCAACCGTTGCGATTGGGTGGCCGAAGGTGTTGTGCAGGCGCTGACTGCCAACCCGGTCGACGTGCCGGTGATTGTCCGTCTGGCGGGCACCAATGTCGAAGAGGGTCAGGCCATCCTCGCCAAATCCGGTCTGCCGATCATCCGCGCAAATACGCTGATGGAGGCGGCAGAGCGTTCTGTCATGGCATGGAAGAACGACCGACTACAGAATACCAAAGTGAGGGCCGTCTGATGAGCATCCTTCTTGACAAGCAAAGCCGCGTTATCGTTCAGGGCATCACCGGCCGCATGGCGCAATTCCACACCAAGGAAATGGTCGATTACGGCACCAATGTCGTGGGCGGCGTGGTCCCCGGCAAGGGCGGTGAGACCGTTCAGGGCATCCCCGTTTTCAACACGGTGAAAGAAGCGGTTGCGGCCACAGGGGCCGATGCGTCCTTGGTCTTTGTGCCGCCACCTTTCGCCGCCGACAGCATCATGGAGGCCGCAGATGGTGGCATCCGCTATTGCGTCTGCATCACCGACGGCATCCCCGCGCAAGACATGATCCGCGTCAAACGTTATATGATGCGCTATCCGCGTGAACGCCGCATGGTCCTGACCGGCCCGAATTGCGCGGGCACCATCAGCCCCGGCAAAGCGCTGTTGGGGATCATGCCAGGCCATATCTTCCTGCCGGGTCCCGTGGGGATCGTGGGCCGTTCGGGAACTTTGGGCTATGAGGCCGCACAGCAGTTGAAGGACCGGGGGATTGGGGTTTCGACATCCGTCGGCATCGGCGGCGACCCGATCAACGGATCAAGCTTCCGCGATATACTTGAGCGGTTCGAGGCGGACCCAGACACCCATATCATCTGCATGATCGGTGAGATCGGTGGCCCGCAAGAGGCCGAAGCCGCCGCCTATATCCAAGAGCATATGAAAAAGCCGGTCATCGCCTATATCGCCGGTCTGACCGCCCCCAAAGGCCGCACGATGGGCCATGCGGGCGCGATCATCTCGGCCTTTGGCGAAAGTGCGTCGGAAAAGGTGGAAATCCTGTCTGCAGCTGGCGTCACCGTGGCCGAAAATCCGTCGGTCATTGGGGAAACCGTGGCGCGGGTGATGGCCCGCAAGGCGGCATAGAAATGGCAAAGCCCAAGGTTCTTGCAACCCGTCGCTGGCCAGAGGCGGTTGAGGCGAAGATGGCCGAGGTCTTTGACCTTGACCTGAACCGCGCCGACCGCCCCTTGGGCGAGGCCGAATTGCGAGACGCCATGGCGCGCTATGACGCCGTTTTGCCAACGGTGACAGATAAACTGCCCGCTGGGGTCTTCGACCACCCAAAGGCCCGCACCCGGATATTGGCCAACTACGGCGTCGGCTTTGCCCATATCGACACGGCCGCCGCCAAAGCGCAGGGCATCGCTGTCACCAACACGCCCGACGTTTTGTCCGAATGCACCGCCGATATCGCCATGACCCTGATGATGATGGTGGCGCGACGGGCAGGGGAGGGCGAGCGTGAACTCCGCGCTGGCAAGTGGGAGGGCTGGCGGCCCACCCATATGATCGGCACCAAGGTTTCCGGCGCCACCCTTGGCATCATCGGCTTTGGCCGCATCGGGCAGGCGATGGCGCAGCGCGCGCATTTCGGGTTCGGGATGAAGATCCTCGTTCAGAACCGCTCTGCCGTCTCACCCGAAACCCTCGCCCGCTACAACGCGCAGCAAGTCGACAGCATCGACGCCCTTTTGCCCCAATGCGATTTCGTCAGCCTCCATTGCCCCGGCGGGGCCGCCAACCGCCACTTGATCGACGCCCGCCGCCTTGATCTGATGCGCCCCGACGCGTTCCTGATCAACACCGCGCGCGGCGAAGTCGTTGATGAACACGCGCTTGCGCAGGCCCTGTGGTTTGGCACCATCGGCGGCGCGGGTCTGGATGTGTTTGACCGTGAACCCCATATCCCCGACGCGCTGATGGGCGCAGACCGACTTGTCATGCTGCCCCATCTTGGCTCTGCCACCCGCGAAACGCGCGAGGCGATGGGCTTTCGCGTGCTGGATAACCTCACCGATTTCTTCGCCGGCCGCGCCCCGCGCGACCGTGTGGCGTAAAGCCATGGGCCTGCCACAACCAGACGCGCCCGCGCCCGACGATTACGCCAGCCGCTTGCGGGCCGATCTGTCCACTCTGTGGCGCAATGTGATCCAGCGCCGCGCGTCCTATGTAGCCGTCCAAATCGGCACGCCGGATGATCCTTTGCCCACAGATGACGCGGTGCCCAGCCTGCAAGCCATCAACATCTGGTTCCAACTGACCAGAATAATTGATGAAAACACCGCCATGCGCGATCGTCGCCAACGCGAGGCCCGCACGGGTGCAGCCACGGTCGAGGGCAGCTTTGCCAAGACCATCGCCGATCTTGACCCCGCCATGACCCCTGCCGGGTTTGCCGCCATGACAGCCCAACTGTCGGTCGGCCCCACTCTGACCGCCCACCCGACAGAGGCCAAGCGTGTGACGGTGCTGGAAATCCACCGCCGCATCTACCGCCATCTGGTGGCGCTGGAGGCTGAACGCTGGACCCCGCATGAGCGGGCCGAGATCCTTGCCGACATTGAATCCGAGATTGACCTGTTGTGGATGACCGGCGAATTGCGGCTGGAACGGCCTAGCCTGCGCGATGAAATCGAATGGGGCCTGCAGTTTTTCCGTGACAGCGTCTATGACGCGGTGCCGCAATTGTTTGACCGCTTTGAGACCGCCGCGCGCGGCCGTTTTGGCCAGACCGATCTGGCCCCTTGCATCCGCTTTCATTCCTGGATTGGTGGCGACCGCGATGGCAACCCCAACGTCACCGCCCAAGTAACTGCCGATGCCCTGACCCGCGCCCGCGCCGCGATCCTTGAGCGGTACATCGCGGGCATCCACGCGGCAGCGGCGAAAATCTCGATCACCACGCGCATTGTCAGCATCCCGAAACCGCAAGCCGACCGTTTGCAATCCGTCATCAAAGCCACCGGTCAGGCCGAAGAATTGCAAAGCCGCAACCCGGGCGAACTCTTCCGCCAATCCCTGACCGTGATCGCAGACCGCCTGACCGCCACGCTGACCCGCAGCGCACATGCCTATAAAACCGTCAGCCAGTTCACCGCCGATCTGACCGCGGTTGAGGCGGCATTGGACGCCATTGGCGCCACCCACATCGCCACCCGCCTGATCCGCCCGATCCGCTGGCAGGCCGCGACCTTTGGCTTTCGCACCTCTACCCTTGACGTGCGGCAAAACTCCACCGTCACCACCACCGTCCTGTCCGATATCTGGGCGCAAAGCGGCAACGCCCCCGCTTTCGGCACCCCCAACTGGTCCGCCCGCCTGCGCAAAGACCTCAGCACCCCCGACCTTCCCGCGCTGAACCGCGAAACCCTGTCGCCGGATGCCCAAGAACTCCTCACCCTGCTGACCCTGATGCGCGATGCGCGCCTATCGGATGACCCCGACGCCATCGGCCCCTTCATCCTGTCGATGAGCCGCTCCAGCGATGACATTCTTGCCGTCTACCTTCTGGCCCGCCACGCAGGATTCACCGGTGAAAAGATTGACCTCCAAGTCGTGCCGCTGTTCGAGACCATCGAAGACCTCCGCCACGCGCCTGCCGTTTTCGATGACCTGCTATCTGTGCCGATCGCCCATCGCAGCCTGAAAACCCCCAGCGGCAATATCGAGGTGATGCTGGGCTATTCCGACAGCAACAAAGACGGCGGGTTCCTGTGTTCGATCTGGGAGCTGGACAAGGCGCAACGCCAGATCACTCGCACTTTGGCCAAACATGACATGCGCCCGGTGTTCTTCCACGGTCGCGGCGGATCGGTCAGCCGGGGCGGCGCGCCAACCGAACGCGCAATCGCCGCCCAGCCCACCGGCACCATCCACGGCCGCTTGCGGATTACTGAGCAGGGTGAGGTGGTCTCCTCAAAATACGCCAATCGTGGCACGGCGGTGAACCAGTTGGAATTGCTGGCGTCTTCGGTCTTGACCCATATGCAAACCCGCGTGCAACCCGCAATAAACCCCGAACATGTCGACGCGCTAGAGGCGCTTTCAGGCCTGTCGCAAACCGCCTATTCGACGCTTCTGCATCAACCCGGCTTCATCGACTATTTCCAACAGGCCAGCCCGGTTGAGGAATTGGCAATGCTCAAAATCGGCTCGCGCCCCGCGCGTCGTTTCGGGGCCAAATCCCTGTCCGATCTGCGCGCCATCCCTTGGGTCTTTGCTTGGTCGCAAAACCGCCACCTCTTGACCGGCTGGTATGGCTTCGGCTCGGCCATCAAGGCGTTTAGCCACGTGCGCGGCGCGGATGGCGACCGCCTCTTGGCTGAAATGGCCGCCAAGAACCGCCTGTTTCGCCTGATGGTGGATGAGGTCGAAAAATCCTTGCTGCTGTCGGATATGACCATCGCTGCCGTCTATGCCGGTTTGGTGCAAGACGAAAGTATCCGCGCCCGCATTTTCACCGCTATCCGCGACGAACACGCCCTGTCGCTGACAGCCCTTGCAGGCCTGATCGACAACACCGCCCCCGGCGCCCGCTTTCCGCTCTTGCGCGACCGCTTCACGCGCCTGCGCCCGCAGTTGGACCGGGTCAATCACTTGCAGGTCAGCCTGCTTCGCACCGCCCGCGCCGACCCGTCGGCCCGCACCACCATCCCCTTGATGCTATCCATGAACACCATCGCCGCCGGCCTCGGCTGGACCGGCTGACCACAAAGGAACCCCCCATGTCGAACCCCGGCTTTTTCACCGAACCCCTTGCCAGCCGCGACCCTGATCTGTTCAGCGCGATGACCAAAGAGCTGGGCCGCCAGCGCCATGAGATTGAATTGATCGCGTCTGAGAACATTGTGTCGCGCGCGGTGATGGAGGCCCAAGGCTCTGTCCTCACCAATAAATACGCCGAAGGCTATGCGGGCCGTCGCTATTACGGCGGCTGCGAATTCGTTGATATTGCTGAGAATTTGGCGATTGACCGGGCCAAGGCCTTGTTTCAGTGCGCCTATGTCAACGTCCAACCCAACTCCGGCTCGCAAGCCAACCAAGGCGTCTTCCAAGCCCTGTTGCAGCCCGGCGATACCATCCTTGGCATGAGCCTTGATGCAGGCGGCCACCTGACCCATGGCGCCGCCCCGAACCAGTCCGGCAAGTGGTTCAATGCCGTGCAATACGGCGTGCGCCAGCAGGATTTGCTGCTGGATTACGATCAGGTGCAGGCGCTGGCGACCGAGCATAAACCCAAGATGATCATCGCCGGTGGCTCTGCCATCCCGCGCGTCATCGACTTTGCCCGGATGCGCGAAATCGCTGATTCCGTAGGGGCTTACCTGCTGGTTGATATGGCGCATTTCGCCGGTCTGGTCGCAGCGGGCCTCTACCCCAGCCCGTTCCCGCACGCCCATGTGGCCACCACCACCACCCATAAAACCCTGCGCGGCCCGCGGGGCGGCATGATCGTGACGAACGATGAGGCGATCTCGAAAAAGGTCAACTCGGCGATTTTCCCGGGCATCCAGGGCGGCCCCTTGATGCATGTGATCGCCGCCAAAGCCGTGGCTTTCGGCGAGGCATTGCGGCCGGATTTCAAGACCTATCAGCGCCAGGTGATCAAGAACGCCCAAGCGCTGGCCGATCAGCTGATGAAGGGGGGGCTGGACATCGTCACCGGCGGCACCGACACGCATTTGATGCTGGTCGATCTGCGGCCCAAAGGCGTCAAAGGCAATGCAACCGAAAAGGCCCTTGGCCGCGCGGGCATCACCTGCAACAAGAACGGCATCCCGTTCGATTCCGAAAAGCCCACCATCACCAGCGGCGTCCGCCTTGGCACCCCCGCAGGCACTACGCGCGGGTTTGGTGAGGCCGAATTCCGCCAGATCGGCATGTGGATCACGCAAGTCGTCGACGGCCTTGCCGCCAACGGCGAAGACGGCAACGCGGAGGTTGAGGCAAAGGTCAAAGCCGGGGTTGAGGCGATGTGTGACCGCTTCCCGATCTATCCCGGCCTGTGACCGCGCATCTGCGCTTTGCGGGGCTTGATCCCGCAACCCAAGATCAGGCTTTGCGCGGGATCACCGCGCAAAGCCAACACCTGACCCGCTGGCTGCACGCCTTGCAGGATCTGGATCTGCCCGATGGCTGGATCGTCTCGGGCGCGATCTACAATCTGGTCTGGAACCATCTGACCGACCGCCCCGCCCTGCACGGGCTGAAAGATGTCGATCTGTTCTACTTTGACCCCGACACCAGCTATGACGCCGAAGACCGCGCCATCCGCCACGCGGCCACGCATTTCCCCGCCTCGCCCCCGGCCCAACTGCGCAATCAGGCCTGCGTGCATCTGTGGTACCCGCAGCGCTTTGGCCAACCCTACCCGCAGCTGACCCACGCCTGTCAGGCGATTGACCTGTTCTCTACCCGCAGCCATTGCATCGCCGCGCGGCTGTCGGGTGAGGCGCTTGAGATCTACGCCCCTTTCGGCCTCGAAGACATGTTCAGCTTTCGCCTGACCCCGAACACCGCCCTCAACAACCGCGAAACCCATCACGCCAAATCCGCCCGCCAGATGGCGCAATGGCCGGAATTGCAGCTTGAGCCTTGGCCCGCCTAAGCCCAAGCCGCCTTGACCAACCCACCGATTACCGCTCAAATCCACGCCCCCGCAATCGGAGGCCAAATGCCCCGCGATCCCCGCTTTGATCCCCTGTTCCAGCCGCTGAAGATCGGCCCGGTCACTGCCCCCAACCGGTTTTGGCAAGTGCCGCATTGCTCTGGCATGGGCACCCGGCCTCAATGGCCGCCATGCGGGGGGTAAAGGCCGAAGGCGGCAGGGGTGTGGTGAACAGCGAATACTGCTCGTCCACCCCACGTCCGACGACACGCCCGCCCCCTATGCCTCACTTTGGGACAATGGCGATGTGGTGAATATGGCCGCGATGGCGGATGCCGTGCATCGCCATGGCGCGCTGGCGGGGGTTGAACTTTGGCACGGCGGCCAGCGCAGCGGCAATGTGCTGTCGCGCGCCGCCGGGTTGCCGCCGCAAAGCCTGCTGGCCGAAAACGTGCCTTGGCAATGCCAGCGGATGGACCGCGATGATATCGCCAAGCTACGCGCCTGGCACCGCGCCGCGGCCCTGCGCGCGCGTGATGCGGGCTTTGACGTGGTCTATTTCTACGCCGCCCACAGCTATCTTTTGTCGCAATTCATGGACGGGGCGCTGAACCCGCGCGGCGATGAGTATGGTGGCAGTTTCGCCAACCGCGCCCGTCTGGTGCGCGAACTTCTGGAAGACACCCGCGCCGCCGTGGGCGACCGCATGGCCGTGGCCCTGCGGATCGAAGTGGTCGGCGAAGACGGCAGCGAGCGGGAAGAACGCGCAGAATTTCTAAATAAAATCAAATATCTGGTCGATATGTTCGATGTCACCATCCCCGATTACGGGGTGGAAATGGGCCCCTCACGTTTTTTCCGCAAAGCCGCGTTAGAGACCCACGTCGCCCATATCCGCGCCGCCACCGGCAAGCCCGTGGTCAGCGTTGGCCATTTTACCAGCCCCGAAACGATGCTTAGCCAACTCAACCGCGGCGTGCTGGATTTCATTGGCGCCGCCCGCCCCCCCATCGCCGCCCCCTTCCTGCCCGCCAAAATCCGCGAATGTATCGGCTGCAACATCTGCTACGCGCATGACGGTTTGGGCGCGCCCACCTGCTGCACCCAAAACCCCACGATGGGCGAAGAATTCCACCAAGGCGGGCACCCCGAACATGTCACCGGCCTCATCGGCAGCAAGATGACCGCCGAGAATACTCCAGAGACCACAATCCCCCCTGTGATGATCGCCACCGGCAGCCTGTGGCGCGCCGACGGGCGCGGGAGGAGCCTGCCCGGCGGCCATGCCAGCTATGCCGATGCCCGCACCCTGACGCCCGATCAGGTGCTGGACGGCGCGCGGCCAACGGGCCCCGTCGTGATTTTCGACGACGAAGGCTATGACATCGCCGCCGGTCTGGCCGACCTCTTGGCCAGCGAAGGCCATGCGGTCACCTATATCACCCCCGCCGGAACAGTCGCTGAATGGACCAGCTACACGGTTGAACAATCGCGCTTGCAGGCATCGCTGATTGACCAAGGCGTCACCATTCTGACCGGCCAGATCGTCACCTCTTTGGGCCCGAAAACCGCCCATCTGACCTGCGTATATACCGGGCGCACCACGCAAATCCCCTGCGGCGGGTTCATCCCCGTCACCTCGCAAGAGACGCTGTGGCTGGCCCTGAAATCCGCAAACCTGACCAGCCTGCTCGGAATCGGTTACGCCCGCGCGCCGGGGCTGATTGCCCACGCCGTGCAGGACGGCCACGCCACCGCCCGCAGCCACCCGTCGCCCCCCATTATCCCGCGCCGAGAGCGGGTCATCGTGAAAGCCCTCGCCGCGTGAACGCCCCCCAAAACACCCCCCAAAACACCCGGGGCCTAGAACGCCGGATGGGTGATTGGGCGCGTGCGCGCCTGCCCTTTGCCTTGGCCGAATTCACCATGTTCGTCCTGAAACAAGGCTGGGCCTGCCTGTTCGGCGGCATGCTTTTGGCCGGCATCATCACCACAAAACTGATATGGCAGCCCGATTGGCCTTTGCACCGCTATGACGCGCTGTTTCTGTTCGCCATCGGCATCCAAGCCCTGTTCCTGTGGAAGAAGCTGGAAACATGGGAAGAGGCCCGCGTGATCCTTTTGTTCCACCTGACCGGCACTGTTATGGAGTGGTTCAAGGTCAACGCCGGATCCTGGGGTTATCCCGAACCGGGGGTGTTCGTGATCCTGAATGTGCCGATGTTTTCAGGCTTTATGTATGCCGCCGTGGGCAGTTACATCGTGCGCGTCATCCGCATTTTCGACATGCGCTTTACGCCCTACCCACCCTTTTGGCAGACCTATGTGCTGGCGGGCGCGATCTATATCAACTTCTTTGCCCACCACTTCCTGCCCGATATCCGCATCGGGCTGTTCATCGCCACCGTGGTGATCTTTGGCCGCACACGGGTCTATTTCCGCATCCATGATCGCGAGTGGTGGATGCCCAAACCTGTGGCCGGACTGCTGGCCGCCCTTGCCCTTTGGGTGGCCGAAAACGTCGGCACCGCCACTGGCACCTGGCTATACTCAGGCCAAGCCCCGCAGCATTGGGTCAGCTTTGCCAAGTTGGGATCGTGGTATCTGCTGCTGTATGTGGCCTTCGCGACCGTCTCTCTGGTCAGCCGCCAAGCTCTCTATCCCAAAGGCCGCCCAGTTCAGACCAGACCGCGCCAATAGATCATCACAACCACCATCGTCACCACCACCAGCATCGCAAACGCAACTGATGCGGCAACCCGCACCAAAGCGGTCTTCTGCCGCTCTCCGCTGTTCAGCCGGTTCAGATGCCGCAAGCAAACGTCATAGGCCCGCGCCACTTCGGTCTCATCCAACCGCACCAACAATTTGGGATTTTGCGCCATCTCGGCCGCATCGGCCAGATAAGTTGCCGCTTCACGCACCGCTTTGGGCAAGCGCCGACCGGCCCGCTTCAGCTTGTCAGAAAGGCTGCGCCCGCGCACCCCCAGCCGTTGTTCGACCAAGGCCGAAACCCGGTCCGCCATCTGGGTGATTGTCACCGCACTCATCTTGGGCCCTTCCTCTATCCACTCCCCGTTTACCCCAGATCGCGGCATTATCAACCGCTCTGGCGCGCAACACCGTGTTTCTATAAAAGCATCAACATGCTCGCCACTATTCCCCACCCCGCCACCAACGGCGTCTCAGCGCCTCCTTTAGTGATCGTGCATGGGCTTTACGGCTCTGCCCGCAACTGGGGCGTGATCGCGCGGCGGCTGGCCGACATCCGCGATGTGGTGACGGTTGATCTGCGCAACCACGGCGACAGCCCGCATTTCCGCAGCCATTCCTATCCTGACTTGGCGCAAGATCTGGCCCAGTTGATCGGCTCCATCGGTCAGCCGGTGGATCTGTTGGGCCATTCCATGGGCGGCAAGGCAGCGATGCACCTGGCGCTGACCCAAGGGGCGCTGATCCGGCGACTGGTGGTGGCGGATATTGCCCCCGTTGCCTATGATCACGACCAAACCCGGCATGTTGACGCCATGCAAAGCCTTGATCTTGCAAATATATCCACGCGGGTTGAGGCTGACGCGGCCTTGACCAAAACCATCCCCGACGCCGCCCTGCGCGCGTTTTTCCTGCAATCTCTGGATTTCAAAACCACCACGATCCCGCGCTGGAAACTGAATCTGGCGGTGCTGAAGGCCGAAATGCCGAAGATCACCGGCTGGCCCGACACCCCCGGCGAATTCGCAGGCCCCACGCTGTTTCTGACCGGCGCGCAAAGCCATTACGTCCGCCCCGAACACCGCGCCGCCATTCTGGCCCAGTTCCCCAAAGCCCGCTTTGCCAAACTGCCCGATGCCGGCCACTGGCTGCACGCCGAAAAACCGCGCGAGTTCGAGGAAACCGTCCGGGTTTTCCTGACCGCCTAAGCCTGGTTCAAAATCTCGCGGGCAATCAGCCAGCTGACGGGCCCCGCCAGCACAAAGCCCGCCGCCGCTGCGATCAGGATCCAACTCATCGTGACATAGCCCATCGTCAGCGTGGCAATGATGAACGACCCCATCAGTGCGGTCGAGATGATCGAGAATAGAATCATGGTCAGACGGGCCATTGCGTCCTCCGGCTGGGGTGAATTTCCCCTAGTTCGGCCCAAAGCCCCGACCCAAACCATGATCCAGATCAAACATCACATTTTTCGCATGTATTGGAATGTCGCAAACCTATTCCGTCGGAAACTCCGGCCCGACGATATGCACCGCAAGCAGGCAGCCGTTGGGGGTATAGCTGTCATGCTCGGTCCCATCGGCGTAAAAAACCATGTCGCCGGTCTTGAAAACCGTGCCATCGCTTTCAATTAACTCGCCCTCAAGGATCAAAAACTGTTCATGCCCGTTGTGGATATGGCGGCGTGATTTCATCCCCGCGGGCATTTTGTAAACGTGAAATCCCTCGCCCAAGGGCTTGTCTTGATCCAGTTGCAGGGCCGTATCGCCCAAGGCGACGCCGTCAGGATAGACAAAGGGTTTATATTCGGCGCTGTGGATATTGGCGATACGGCGTTGGTCTTTTGTAAACGTCATCGGGTTTCCTTTGGGTTAAAAGCCAGGGGCGCGGTGGGTGGCCACGCCTTTGAACAGGGTTAACAGAACTTGGGTGTCCGAGATTTCATCTGCCGCGCAAGCAAAAATATCGCGGTCAAGAACGATCAGATCAGCCGAATAACCGGGCCGCAACATGCCGGTAAAACCATCCCGCCAACAGGCGCGGGCGGCGTTCACGGTATAGCCCAGAATGGCCTCTTCCACGCTCAACACCTGATCGGGCAGAAACGGCGCGCAAGGCCCCTCGTCCCGCCGCGCTTGGCGGGTCACAGCGGTCTCAATAATCTCAAACGGGTTCAGCGTCGTCACCGACCAATCCGATGACAGGCACCACTCCGCCCCCGCCTCTATCATCTTGCGAAAGGCATAGGTATCTTTGCGCCGCGCCGGGCCAATCATGCTCAGCGCGATATCCGGAATCACCGGATCCAACCGCGCCCAAAGCGGTTGCATATTCGCCGTGGCGACCTGCGCCAGTCGCGTATAATCGCCCGGGTCCATCAGTTGCAGATGGGTAATCTGGTGCTGCGCGGGCCAAGGGGTGTTGGCCGCGCGGGCCGCCTCCAGCCCCTCAATCGTGCGGCGAATGGCGGCGTCACCGATGGCATGGGTGTGGATGGCAAAGCGCGCGGCATCCAGCGCGGTGAACAGCGCCGCCGCGTGGTCGGCGGTGAACATGCAAGGCGCATTGCCGGGCTGATCGGCGTAATCGGCCAAGAGCGCGGCGGTGCGGTTCTCGAATATCCCATCCATAAAGAACTTGGCGGATTGAATATGGAAATCGGGCCCCGGATGCGCCGCCCGCAGGGCCGACAGCCGCGCAACGGCAGTTTCCGGCGTGTCCGCCTCACTCACCAAAGCCGCCCCCGCCACCCGCAGGGTCAGGGCGCCTTCGGCCAAGGCGCGCGCATAAATGCGCGCTTCCAGCGCCGTGATTTTCGGATCCAACACCCCGGTCAACCCATGTGCTGCGGCATGCGCTTGGCCCGCCAGCAGGCCTTCCATCCAATCACCATCCGTCAGCTGCGGCAGGCGCGCGACCATAAAGGGGATCGCCTCTTCATGCAGCATCCCCTTGGCCCGCCCCGCCGCATCGCGGACGATATGGCCATTCACCGGATCAGGCGTGTCATCCCCAATCCCGCACATCTGCAATGCGCGCGAGTTGAAACAGGCGTTGTGATACGAGCTGTCATAGACCACCACCGGACGGTCCGGCACCACCCGGTCCAAGAGGACGGCGGTCAGCGTCTCATCGCTAAAAATCCCCGGCTGCCAACCCGCGCCAATCACCACTGGCAGATCAGGCTTGGCCGCCGCATGGGCCGCCAGTGTGGCCAGCAACCCCGCCTCATCCACCACATCATAAAACTGCGCCGCCGTTGCCAGATCGGTCCCACCCGACAGCAGATGGATATGCGCATCCTGAAACCCCGGCAGCACCAACCGCCCGCCCGCGTCAATGCGGTCAGCACAATCAGGCGGTGTCCCACAGCCCAAAGCCACCACCTTGCCACCCCGCATCAGCAACCATTCGGCATCGGGGCGCGCGGGGTCCATCGTGCGGATACGGGCGTTATAGATCAGAGTCTCAGCCAAGGTGCAGTGCCTCCAACTCCGGCCAATCCTTTGCGGTTATCACATGGGCCGGGGCCATGACATCGCAGGTCCATGCGTAAAAGCTTAGAAAGGGCACCCACCCCACCTTGGTCAAATGCGGCTGAAAACTTGGGTTCCAAACCGGCACATGCGCGGGCTTGATCACCAAAGGCCGGCCCATACCAAACCGCCAGCCATGCGGGCCGGTCAAAGGCGCATACAACTCGGGTGCGGCATGGGCATGGTCGCGATACAACACATGCGGAGCCATCAGAAACAGGCCAAAGTCAAACCCATCGGCCGGGATCGACGAATGATCCTGCCCCATCAATGACGCATAGGCATGGCCTTGCGCAAACCCCGCGCCAATCTCTTCGCCGTAACCATCATAGCTGCCCCAAGCCAGATGCGGCGCCGCCGCCGCAATCGCGCCCGCAAGCCCCGGATGATCTATCATCGTCGCCAGCGCCACGGCCAAATGCGCGTCCACCACCGGATGCACCCCAACCGCCAAAGTCACCGGCCCCCCGCGCCACCGGGCCAACCCGGCCCGCGCCTCGGCCACACCGGGGCCGGACAGACCCGCCAGATACAGATCCGCCTCGCCCAGCAAAGCCGCAATCGCGGCCCCCGGCGCCAAAGCCGCATCCTCAGGCAAGGGCAACCCACGATCCCCCAACACCTGCGAAGGCGGGCGCAGATCATCCGCCGCCGCCACGCGGTAGCCTTCCAACTGCGCCGGGCTGATCACCCCATCTGCCCAGAGCTGCATGGCCCGGCCATAGCGCGCCCGGGCCGAACCTGCCGCGCCCCCAGAGCCACCCAATGGCACCCCCAAAAGACCACTCATTTATTCGCCTGATAAGCCAGCTGCTCATCCGCGCTGCGGCGTTTGTCGGCCCGGCTCATGATAATCCCGGCCAGCACCACGCCAATCCCCACCACCACCACCATCAAAGTCGCCAGCGCGTTGATGTCCGGCGTTACCCCCAGCTTGACCTTTGACCAGATCAACAGCGGCAAGGTCGTCGCCCCCGGCCCCGTGGTAAAGGCGGTGATCACCACATCATCCAAAGAGATGGTAAAGGCCAGCAACCAGCCCGACATGATCGCCGGAAAGATCACCGGCAGGGTCACATCAAACAGCACCTGCCAAGGTTTTGAGCCCAAATCCATCGCCGCCTCTTCGATCGCCCGGTCCGCCTGCGATAACCGCGCTTGCACCACCGTCGTCACAAAGACCATGGAAAAAGTGATATGCGCCAAGGTGATGGTGGTAAAGCCGCGTTGCCCCGGCCATCCAATCAGCTCTGCCGTCAGGATGAAAAAGATCAGCAAGGAAATGCCGGTAATCACCTCTGGCATGATCAAGGGCGCGGTCACCAAACCCGAAAACAGCACCCGCCCTTTGAACTTGCGAAACCGCACGATGGCAATGCCCGCCATCGTCCCCAGAATGGTGGCCGCAGTAGCCGAGATCACCGCGATCTTCAACGACAGCATCAAGGCCGCCATCACCTGCCGGTTGGAAAACAGCGATTCATACCATTTGGTTGAAAACCCACCCCAGACCGTCGCCAACCGCGATTCATTGAAGGAATAGACGATCATCGACAGGATCGGGATGTAGAAAAACGCAAAGCCAAAGCACAGCACGGTGATCAGGAAAATCGGGCGACGGTTCATTTCACCCCCCCCGATTTGGCCTGATAGTGGCTGTAGATCATCGTCGGCACCACCATCAGCACCAACAATGTCACCGCCACGGCCGAGGCCATCGGCCAATCGCGGGCCGAAGAAAACTCATCAGATATCACCCTGCCGATCATCGGGCTGGACGAACTGCCGACCAAAGTCGGAATGACCAATTCCCCCGCCGCAGGAATAAACACCAGCATCCCGCCCGCGATGATGCCGGGAATGCTTTGCGGCAAGGTCACATCGAAAAACACCTGATGCGGGCGCGACCCCAGATCCAACGCGGCCTCATCCAGCGTCAGGTCCAGCCGTTCCAGATTGGCATATAATGGCAGGATCATGAACGGCAGATAGGTGTACACCATCACCAGAACGACCGCGAAATTGGTGTGCATCATCGGAATCGACCGCACCGCCCAATCCAGCGGCACGATGAAATTCCACCAATCCGTCAGCATATTGTTGAACCAACTGTTGGAGCCCATAAGCCCCATCCAGGCATAGACCCGCAATAGAAACGAGGTCCAGAATGGCAAAATCACCAGCATAAGCAGGATGTTACGCCACGCTGGCGCCACCCGCACCAGCCCCAGCGCCATTGGATAGCCGATCAGCAGGCACAAAACCATCGCCGCCGCCGCATTCAAGACCGAGGTCAGAAACGCCCGCAAATACAAGCCATCCGAGAACAGCCGCACATAGCCCTCAAAGTTCAGCCACGGATAATCGCCGCCAAAGCTGAACGGCGGCGCGGTCGGGGTTTTGGTGGCCACACTCATCGCCAGAACAATCAGAAACGGCAGCAAGAACAGCACGATCAGCCACAGATAGGGCACCGCGATAATCGCGTCAGACCATCCCTTGCGGTCGAACCAGCGGCTGAGGCGCGATTGTGCCATCCCCCTACTCCGCCAACACAATGGCCGAGGCCGGATCGAACGACAAAAACACTTTGTCATCCCAATCGGCCCTTGCGGCATCTTCGCCGCGATTGGCATTGACCGCATGGGCCTGCACCAATTCGCCCGAGGGCAGGATGATGCGGTAAAGACTGTCCTTGCCGAAATAGGCCAGATCCTTGACCTGCCCCTCAACCACATTCGGCCCCTCTGGCCGGGTCTTGGTCAGGCGCAACTTCTCGGGCCGCAGGGCCAGCGTCACCGCTTGGCCCTCAATCACGCCGGGCACATCGCGCGCCTGCACCATTCCCAAAGCGGGCGCTTGCAGCAGCAGATGGCCGCCCGAACGCCCCGTCACCACGGCCTCGAATGAGGTGATAGAGCCGATAAACCCCGCCACAAAGCGGCTGTCTGGAAATTCATAAATATCCGTTGGGCTGCCGATCTGCTTGACCTGACCCCGGTCCATCACCGCGATCCTATCGGCCAGCGTCATCGCCTCTTCCTGATCATGGGTCACGACGATAAAGGTCACCCCCGTCCGCTGTTGAATAGACATCAATTCAAACTGCGTATGCTCGCGCAGCTTTTTATCCAAAGCCGCCAAAGGCTCATCCAACAAGAGCAGCTTCGGCTGCCGCGCCAATGCGCGCGCCAAGGCCACCCGCTGCCGCTGCCCGCCGGAAATCTGGTGCGGCTTCCTTGCCGCAAACTCAGTCAACTGCACCAGATCCAGCATCTCGCGCACGCGATCCGCCTTGGCCGCCTTGGAAATCGGCTCATGCTTCAGCCCATAGCCGATGTTCTTTTCCACCGTCATATGCGGAAACAAAGCATAGCTTTGGAACATCATATGCACCGGGCGCGACCATGGCGGCACATCCGCCATGTCCTTGCCATCCAGGAAAATCTTGCCCGCCGTGGGGTTCTCAAACCCCGCCAGCATCCGCAAAAGCGTGGTCTTGCCACAGCCCGACCCGCCCAAAAGGGCGAAAATCTCGCCCTTCTCGACGGTCAGCGAAACGTCGCTAACCGCCGTGAAGTTGCCAAACTTCTTGGAAACCCCTTCAATTCGCAAAAAGGGTTCGGCTTGCGCGGGGATCATGCGTCAGCCGCCCGTCTTGATTTCGGTCCAGACACGGGTCAGCATCTCTTCTTGCTCATCGGTTTGCGGCGTCGGCGTGTACATCCGTGCCAGCGTTGCTTCATCCGGATACACCGCCGGATCAGAGACCATTGCCGGATCCACAAACGGCGTTGCCGCCTTGTTGGCATTGCCATAGCCCGTGTAATTGGTGCAGGCCGCAATCACCTCGGGGCGCAGCATGTAATCCAAAAACACATGCGCATTATCAACATTCGGCGAATCCACCGGAATCACCCACAGATCAAACCACGCCGGCACCCCGGTTTCCGGCACGAAATAGGCCAGGTTGATGTCGATCCCCGCCTCGGTCGCGCGGGCCTTGGCCACGGTGTAATCGCCCGACCAATTATTGGCCACACACTGCTCTTTGTTGGGCAAGGTGGTCAGGAAATTGGCATTGTCAAAGGTCATGATATATTGCCGGATCGGTGCCATCGCCTCAGCCAGCGCACGGTAATCCGCCTCAGTGGCCGTATTCGGATCAATCCCCAGATACTTCATCACCATGAAACCCGCATCCGTCGGGCTATCCAGGAATGAGATCCCGCAATCGGCCAGCTTTGCCGCATTCTCGGGCTTCATCAGCACATCCAGCGAGTTCAGATCAACACCCGGAAGCCGCTCTGCCACCATATCCAGATTATAGGTGATGCCGACCGAGCCCCAAGTATAGGGCACGCCATATTGATTGCCCGGGTCAAACCCTTCGACAATCCCCAGGATCTCCGGGTCCAGATTGCCCCAGCCAGTCAGCTTTGACCGATCCGGCTTTTGAAACACCCCAGCCTGTATAAACCGGCCCATCGACGTGCCGGAATGCAGCACCACATCATAGCCGGTTGATCCCGCCAGCATCTTGGCCTGCGCCTCTTCCGATGACGCATAAAGGTCATAGACCACGCCAATCCCGGTCTCAGCCTCAAAATCGGCAATCGTGGTTTCGCCAATGTAATCGGACCAATTATACACATTCACCGTGCCCGCAGCGGCATAGGATGGCCGCACATAGGGCAACGCAAGGCCACCGGTCAGGGCGGCAAGTGTGGAACGACGGGTCAGTTTCATAGGTCTTCCTCCAGTGTTGGATGCGCCCTTATCGGCCGGGCACCTGAGTCATAGCCTTGTCGCTTTATCGCGCCATGCCAAGCATTTCTTGGTTCCGCAGGGCAATTTCAGCCTCATCCGGCGCGTCTTTCAGTGTCATTGCAGGGATTTTCGCCCGCAACAAATCATGGTGACGGCGCAGACCATATTCGTGATCCGACAGGTGAAACCCATCAAACGCCGATGATTTCATTGATTCGTTGGACCAGATCGTCAGTTGCTGATCCTCGGCAGAGGTGTCGCGGTCGATCCGCATCGCGAGATAGCGCGCCAGCCGCTCTTGCCGCGTCTCATTGGCCTTGCGGTAAGCCCGGCCGCTCAGCCACGTCTTTCCCGGTGCAATCGGCACCTCATGGTAGAACTGCGCGCCTTCCGGGGTAAAGGCAAAAACCGCACTGGGGAACATGCCATAATAGGTCCAGCTTTTGCGCAAATGCGGCGGCAGATGCGGCTGATCGGGGCTGTGTTTGATGTATTCCTTGACCGACCAACGCCGCCCCGGCTTATCCCCAAAAAACCCGATGGCCACGTTCACTTCGCCCGGCAGGTGATAGTCGCGGTAATCGCGGCCATAAAGTTCCTGCAAGGACGGATGCGCCAGCGGCACATGATACCCCTCATTGTCGACATCGCGCACCGACTTCCAGTTCACCGGCAGCTCCGTCTCCCAGGTGATGGTCGAGGCTGGCAGCACATCCGCCGCCCCATAAGCCGCAAAATCCGCATCGAAAGGCGCGAACAGCGTGGCAATCGCCGGCTGCGGGCCGGGGTGAAAGCGCAAGAAGACAAAGCCGTGGAAAATCTCCATCTCGATCGGCTTCAAGCCGAAATCGGCCTTATTCATCGCGCCAAAACTGTCGGGCTGGGCGGCCCCGCGCAACGACCCGTCCAGGTTATAAACCCAGCCATGAAACGGGCAAACTACCGCGCCCCGGCACTGGCCTTGCTTGCCATCCACCACCCGCGCGCCGCGATGGCGGCAGAGGTTATGGAACGCCCGCACGTCGCCATCCTGGCCGCGCATCACCACCGCCCGCTCTCCCAGCATGTCAAAAGACAGCCAATCGCCGGGGCTGGGCACATCGTTCACATGCCCCACCACCTGCCAATGGTCCAAGAACGCATGGGCCTTTTCCAGCGCGAACAATTCGGGCGAGTGATAGGTCCAGGCAGGCAAGCCGCCCCGGTTCCAATCATTCGGAATTGGCTGTGATTTGAACGGCGTATCAGTCATCTTGCATCCTCCATCCGCGCCCGCACCCATTGGTGAAAGCGCCATATTTCATATTCCTCGGGCATCAGCCGGGCGGCTTTGAACGCCGGGCTGCGCATGCCGCGCTGGTTCATTTCCGACGCGGCAGAGTCCTGCGCCATCACGATCTTGGCAAACTCGGCCACCGCGCCCGCGTCAAACCCCGGCTGGGCCAAAGTCTGCGCCGCGAAATGCCATTCCGCCACCAACAGCGTCCGCTCTGGCGCCAAAGGCACCACCCGGACCGACCGCACATAATCCACATGCGCCACCACATAGGCTGACGGCCACAGCGTCACAAAGCTATTCCCCGCCGCCCGCTCCTGCGCGCTCAGCCCGGCAAACTCCGGCCCGCAAGGCGCGCCCGTCATCGTCCAGCTTGCCGCGCCGGGTTTCAGGTTGCGCCCCGGCGGCGCGTCCGGCGTCCAGCCCAGCGCCTCGCTCTCGCCCATGATCCCTCGGGCATAGATCGGCACCATGTCGCACAACTCGGGGTGAATGCCCGGGCAATGCAGGCATTCGCTGTAATTCTCCCAAAAGGCTTTCCAGTTGCAGGCAATCTCCACCTGCATCCGGTGCCCCGTCACCAGCCCATCCATCGGCCAGTTGTCCAGCGTCTCCAGCCCCACGTCAGCCCCAATCGCACCCGGATCATCGCCAAGGTTCAGGAACAAAAACCCGTTCCAAACCCGGCTGGCGACGCCCCGCAACCCCTGCGCGCTCCGGTCAAAATCCGCCGTCGGCACCGCATGCCCGGTGGAGACCAACCGCCCATCGTCAGCTGCATAGGCAAACGCGTGATAGGGGCAGCGGATAAGCTTGCCCAAAGGCTCCTCCGCCTCCCGGCACAGTTCCGATCCGCGATGCGGGCAGGAATTATGCCAGGCCCGCGCCACCCCCTCCGCCCCGCGCGCCACAATCACCGGTGCTGCACCCACCGTCACCCGCCGCATCGTGCCGGGGGTGAAATCCGCCACCCGCCCCACGCAAACCCACTCTCGCGCGAAAACCGTTCTCATCTCGCGGTCAAACCACGCCTGCCCCAGATAGGCCTGTTGCGGCAGCCCCTCGGGGCAATGGTCAAGCCGGGGCGACTCGGGATGCCGACCCGCACTCATCCCCACGCGACCCCACCGCAAACGCGGGCTGTCCACCGTTCAAGATTGCGACACGGGCGCAGGGTCATGCAGGCTCCATCAAGTTGACAAGGTTGCGTCATCATGTCACGCCACTGACTGACTTGTCAATCAATTCACAGCGGGTTTCCCCTCCGCCCCTCTTGCGCTACAGTTTGTGCTCACATCCCAAGGATCCCGCCCGTGCCCGACGCGCCGCCCGAAGCCCAAAGCCCCCCGCCCCGCACCCAAAGCCGCGAGACGCGTCGCGCCCAGATCATCGAAGCCACGATCACCACCCTTGCCACACACGGTTTCGCCCGCACCACTCTAACGCAAGTGGCCCGTGCCGCAGGCCTTTCCCACGGCCTCGTGCTGTTTCACTTTGCCAGCAAAGAGGGCCTTTTGACCGACACCCTCGCTCATCTGGCCGAAGAATACCGCCAGAACTGGCAATCGGCACTTGCGGCCGCAGGCGATGATCCCACTGCACAGCTCACCGCGATAATTCAGGCTGATTTCGCCCCCGAAATCTGCACCCAACCCCGCCTCGCCGCTTGGTGCGCCTATTGGGGAGAGGCGCAAAGCCGCCCACTTTATCATGAAACCTGCGGCGAAAACGATGACATCTATGACGCCACCCTTACCGAAATCTGCGCCCGCCTGAATGCCGCCGGGGGTTACGGTGGCAGCCCCACCCGCATGGCCCGCATCCTATGCCTGACCCTGCAAGGCACTTGGATGGACCTGATGATGCTGCATGCGCCCTATCCCGTCGCCGAGGCCCTAGCCACCGCCCAAACCTGCGCGGCCCAGCTCTTCCCGCACCACTTCACCGCACCGGTTTAGGCGCTTTTCGGCAGATCATTGGTATCCAAACGCGGCAAAGCCAGCCCATCCGCCACCGCCAGATCGCAGACCGCAGGCACGGTGGTAAAACTATGCGCAAACCCCGCCTGGGCTCTGTTGCACAAATCCCATGAGGGATTCATCTCGTGAATCCAGCATGGTAGCTGTGTGGTATGAGTAAACCCACACCCCTCGCCTACAAGACCAGGAACTGGTCCGCCTATAACGAA
>Ga0209491_10001326_pt1 | contig 48875 bp, 45 predicted proteins | sample BON02_FD_187213 | JGI IMG/M metagenome (GOLD analysis project Ga0209491, IMG submission 187213) | Freshwater microbial communities from Lake Bonney liftoff mats and glacier meltwater in Antarctica - BON-02 (SPAdes) (version 2) | ecosystem: Environmental > Aquatic > Freshwater > Ice > Glacier...
AGGTAATTTGGGCCTCCCTGCTTTGCGCCCTTATGGATAACTACTATTGAAGAGCAGTGTTTAAAAAAATGAAAAAGGTGACATTTTAAACTTGCTGAAAAGGTGACATTTTGAAATTGCCTTGACACAATTAATCCAGTCGTATTGGATTGAAGGCCCACAACGTTTACACTAGGCTCATGCCTATTTCTTGCAGCCAACCTGAGCCTTTATGACGATACCGATGACGACCGAGCAAAAGCCCCTCACTGATTTTACTGAAAAAGCGTACTTGGATTATTCGATGTATGTGATTTTAGATCGAGCCCTGCCTCATCTTGCCGATGGCTTTAAGCCGGTGCAGCGGCGTATTATTTATGCCATGTCGGAGTTGGGTTTAAAAGCCGCGTCTAAACATAAAAAATCTGCCCGAACGGTCGGGGACGTTTTAGGTAAGTTTCATCCCCATGGTGATACAGCGTGTTATGAAGCGATGGTGCTTATGGCCCAGCCGTTTTCGTATCGGTACCCGTTTGTGGATGGTCAAGGAAACTGGGGTTCACCTGACGATCCTAAATCATTTGCGGCCATGCGATATACCGAAGCGCGATTATCACCTTATGCCGATGTTTTACTGGCCGAACTTCGGCAAGGTACGGTCGATTGGTTAGATAACTTTGATGCGACGCTAAAAGAACCGGCGTTGCTTCCTGCACGACTTCCAAACGTACTTTTAAACGGCGCGACCGGTATTGCTGTCGGTATGTCATCGGATATTATACCGCATAATTTAGTTGAAGTAGCCAACGCTTGCATTCACTTATTGGATACACCGAAAGCGTCATTGGATGATATTTTAGACATTATCGAAGGCCCAGATTTTCCTACTCACGCTGAAATCATCACGCCAAAAGCCGCACTCCATAAGCTTTATTCCGAAGGCACGGGATCGGTTAAAATGCGTGCGGTGTATAAAATCGAAGATCATCAAGTGGTGATCACTGATTTGCCTTACCAAGTCTCGGGCAATAAAATTATTGAGCAAATTGCGGCTCAAATGCAACAGAAAAAATTACCGATGGTGGATGATTTACGTGATGAATCGGATCATGAACATCCGACCCGGCTGGTGATTATCCCACGTTCTAATCGTATTGATTTGCATGGTCTCATGTCGCATTTGTTTGCAACGACAGATCTAGAACGGAGTTATCGCGTTAACTTTAATATGATTGGCCTGGACGGCATGCCGCGGGTTAAAAATCTGTTAACTATTTTAAATGAATGGTTGGTGTTTCGTATTGCAACAGTGACGAAACGTCTTGAACATCGGCTTGCTCAAGTGCTTGATCGCTTGCATGTGCTCGAAGGTTTATTGGTCGCGTATTTGAATTTAGATGAAGTGATTGCAATTATTCGAGAGGCGGATGAGCCTAAGCAAGCGTTGATGACTCGCTTTGATCTGAGCGAACGCCAAGCGGATTCAATCTTAGAAATCAAATTACGGCAATTAGCTAAACTAGAAGAAAGTAAGTTAAAAGCCGAGCGTGACGAGCTGGTCTTGGAACGCGATAAATTACAACTGCTTTTGGGAAGCGATCGACGTTTACGTACGTTAATTAAAAACGAAATGATTGCGGATCGCGATAAATTTGGTGATGCACGTCGTGCACCGATTGTGGTGCGCGATGAGTCTCAAGCACTGAAAGAAACCGACATCTTGCCGAACGAGCCTATTACCGTGGTGTTATCGGAAAAAGGCTGGATTCGTGCTGCCAAAGGATTTGATGCCGACGGTACGGCATTGAACTATAAAGCAGGCGACAGCTTTAAGGCACAAACGTCGGCACGTACCAATCAGCAAATTATATTTTTAGATAGCGAAGGCCGTGCTTATAGCCTGCCTGGGCATACGCTGCCGTCGGCACGTGGGCAAGGTGAGCCACTGACGGGTAAATTAAACCCATCAGACGGTGCAACCTTTACGGCATTATTGACCGGTGAGCCTCAGCAAAAAATTATTCTCGCCAGTGATGCAGGGTATGGTTTTGTTACACAAATTTCGGATTTGTATGTTAAAAACCGCAACGGTCGCACGTGTTTGAAGCTTGCATCGGATGCTAACGTGGTCACGCGGTTAATCACCAATCAAGCGGCTGACCATGTCGTTTGCGTGAGCAATACAGGGCATTTACTTATTTTTTCTTTGGCGGATTTACCTGAATTATTGCGAGGTAAAGGTAATAAACTCATGCAGCTGCCAGGAGAGGAAAAAATCGCAGATATTCAAGTGATCAGTGCAGATGATTCATTAACAGTGCTTGCTGGTAAGCGCCACTTTACGTTAAAGCCTGCGGATTGGAAGGTGTATATGGGCACACGCGGAAGACGTGGCTTATTATTGCCGCGAGGCTTACGGCAAGTTTCAGGATTGAGTGTGGGTGAGGGCTAGGTGTTATTAGGGTATTCTAAATTCGTTTAAACGCTCTTGGATTGAGACGATTTCATCTGATGGTATAGGGCCTGTCGTTCGCGCATGTTCAAAAAAACAATGGGCCTTCAAGGGGCTTTGATTGCGCGGAGGACGCCCAGCACATACACGAATAGGTTTATCTTCATAGGTTGCTTGTTTCTTATGTTCGTGTTGACTGTGGCTCTTACGGTAGAGCTCCTCAAGAATAGGATGCATATGAGCCGTAGCATCGGGGTTATCTTGAGCGGTCGCCATGATGCTATCGGCTTCTGCGAGCAATCGTTGTATGCTTTTTCTATCTTGAAATTTTTGTTCCGGCCGTCCTGGAGATAAATAATCACGGAGGGGTATGCGAAGGAGTGTTAACGGTGCTGTAATCATTTGTGTTATGCCGCGTAGTGTTTGTGCCAGCGAACCGACGAAGGTTTCTATAGAAGCGCTCATCATCTGAATTGAGTTTAAATAGGCGTTTGTTATTTCGCTCAATAGCGTTACTGATGTGGAGTCTGCGTCTGGGATTCTGCTTAAGTATTTGATGGTGCCCAATATTGGCGCGACGATGAAATAACTTAAACCTGCGATGAGCCATAGCGCGCTGATAAGTATAAATACAACGGCTTTTAATGCATGTTTTAGGCCAGCATAAAACTGCTCTAGGTCGCGCGCTCGGTGTTGTTGAGTTTTGTAGGGCTTAAACGTATCCACAGCATCTTTGACGATATCTAAAAAAATGAGGGCGGTACTTGTGTCATTAAACGGTCTTGCGTCGGATGCATGAAAGTTAATTTTTTTTAATTTTCGCCTAGCGGATGATAAATTCACGACACCCTCTGTAATAAAATCAACAACGTGTCATATTGTATGCTATTGGCACATTTATATCTATATAGCCTATTGGGGTAAGCTTGCGAGGTAATACGCAATAGCATACATATCTTCAGAACTCATGGCTGCTGTTACCATGGACATGGTGTGGCCTGGATCGTTTTGTCGGTCGTTGGTCTTAAAGGCTTCCAGTTGATGGATGGTGTAGTTCAGGTGTTGCCCTGCAAGCGATGGAAAGCCAGGTAGGCCATTGCCTTGAGCGCTCACGCCGTGACAGGTGACGCAGGCCATAATATGTTGTTTTGCATCGCCTTGGTGATAAATTTCTTCGCCGCGTGTATTTTTTCGTCGAAGCCGATGTGTTCCGGGTGGCCGTGGTTTATTTGAATAAAACTCAGCGATATTTTGAATATCTTCATCGGTTAATGTTTGAATAAACGGGGCCATGGAGCTATCGACGTGTCGCGAACGATTATTTTTTAAATCATGGAGTTGTTTAACTAAATAATCAGCACGCTGACCGGCAAGGTTCGGCCATGCTGGGTTTAGGCTGCGTCCGTCTGGACCGTGGCAGGTGGCGCAGGGTGCGGTTGTCGCGCGGCCCACGGCATTGCTTCCCATGGTGTGTCCTGAGCATGATAGCAATAATAATAGTAGTGAAGCCCAGATGGATCTCATGATTTTTCTCGAGGCAATTTGACAGGCGATCGTACATTATTTTGAGCGGCAAGGCCAGTTTGTGTTTTTATGGAAAGGTTTGCTATACTGCAAGTATGAAAAAAGTAATACTTAAGAGATGGGGAGGGATGCTTTATGCATGCGGATAAAATTGCTATTTCGATGGATCATGAACTTTTGCAAAAATTAGATCGGTTGGTTTTAAACAAAGAATTTAAGACGCGAAGTCAGGCAATTCAGGTAGCGGTTCGTAAAATTGTTGATCTTAGTGAGCATGAGAGCCTAGCGAAAGCATGTTCACAATTAGATGTGGTTTTTGAACAGCAATTAGCTGATGAAGGTTTGGATGAGGATGTTGATGCATGGCCAGAATTTTAAGGGGCGATATTATCTGGGCTGACTTGAATCCAACACAGGGCCATGAACAAGCCGGGCGGCGACCCGTGCTTGTCATTAGTCATGATGTGTTCAATGAAAAATCTGGGACCGTAATTGCGGTGGCATTGACGAGCCAAAAGCAAAAAGCAGGTTTTCCACTGGTGCTTGCATTGCAAGATAAAGTTGCACAAAAATTAGCATGGGTTAAAATGAGCCAAATTAGGACGTTATCGACGGCGCGTCTTGGCAAAAAACTGGGCCGTATCACCGATCATGAGTTAACCCGTGTTTTGGACGGACTCTCTGAAATTATTCATTAATGCATGACAGCAAGGTAAGTTTTTCATGATTCCTTATGCCCAAGCCACTTTTTTAAAAAGCTCCGCCCGTGTTGATCAGCTTCCAAAAGATATTGGAGCCGAAGTTGCCTTTGCCGGACGCTCAAATGCCGGAAAATCGAGTGCCATCAATTGTTTAACAGGCATTAAACAGCTCGCAAAAGTCAGTAAAACGCCGGGACGAACGCGTTTAATGAATTGTTTTATTTTAAACGACGAAGCGTATCGGTTAATTGATTTACCGGGTTATGGGTATGCCAAAGTGTCGAAGGCGATGCAAGACGAATGGCAGAAGCATTTAGCACATTATTTTGATGTACGACAAAGTTTACGTGGTTTGGTGGTGATGATGGATATTCGTCATCCACTGATGCCTTTGGATTTATCTATGGTAGATTGGGCGCTCGATCGTGGCTTACCTATTCATGTTTTGCTGACGAAATCGGATAAAATTGGCCGAAGTAAAGCGCAAAATACGCTTGCGCAAGTCCGTAAGTATTACAGTGCCTACCCAGATTTGTTTAGTGCACAAACGTTTTCATCGCTTAAGCGTCAAGGATTAGATGAGCTCATGCACGTGCTTTCAGCATGGTTCCAAGGCCCGGATGTTATCGAAGACGAGGCTTAAAAAATAATTAAACAGGAACTAAAGAAACACTCCCGGGTTCGTCAAACGTATTATTTCCTGTGACGGCATAACATGCATCAAGTGAACCGTCACTTAATATGGAACAAATTGAGATTGTGTTATTTCCTATGTTTGGAATGTAGCCATACCCTGTGGTGCTTGTCATAAATAGAGCGGTTCGAGAACCAGGTGAAAAATTTAATGTACCTCCAGCATTATCAACCGCACATACTCCAAGAGACCCGTCAAAATTGAGTGGGCATATGGATAAGTCATGATTGCCTGCACTACTAATATAGGCATAGGTGTTTTCCGGATTGATGGAGATGGTATTCGGGAAACTAAATGTACCATTGCCGTCAGATACGGCACATGTACCAAGCATTCCATTCGCATTGATAGGGCAGATAGAGAGCGTTTCATTGAAGCCATTAGGGATGTAAGCCATTTGTTGACGTGTTTGCGGAATGGTTTGAATGATATCGGCGGGGCTGGGTTGATAGCACTGTGATGAACTGACTTGTCCATTGGGGCCTTGCTTACAAACCGTAGGTGCGCTATGAAGTGTTGAATTGGATGCGTTTTCTGAAATATTTAACGTAAGTATGCATGATGGATTACTTGAGGTGAGCGTAAATACATCTGAACAGTTGCCTGCGGTTGTGACCTGTGTGATGCCTTCTGTTGGTGATAACATGAAGATATGGGGTTTGGGTGATTGGTGACGCGATACTGCACCCTCGCGGGTGGTGTGACGGTTGTTGGCGTCAGAGGGGTGAATGTCCAGACTGAACTTGCTTCAGCGAGTGCCGTAATGGATAAAAGTGCAAAAATACATAGCAGGTGCTTGAGTCCGGTTTTATGTGTCATGGGATATGCCTTACGAATAATAGCTTAAGCTAAATTGAAGCTGGTTTATGTATAGATTTGCAATGGATAAGCAGCTTCCTAAGGTTTGCTCAAACAAGCGTGCTAATCGAGCCTTACCCCAGTCAGCAAACTCATAACCAACCCCAACATGCCAATGTTGATAGATATTGGCTTGGAGGCCTGCTCCTAGCGTGTAAGCAAAGGCTGTTGTGGTGTTGGATTGGAAATTAGGTTGTACAACCGCCTCAGGAATAAGTGGCGTATTGGTAAAGTTCTTCGCTCCGTTAAAGGCAAGTGCGACGCTTCCACTCACGTATGGCGCTAATCGATAGCCAACATCGCGTAATAATTTGCCTTTTAAGCCAATATGAATATGTTGAATATCATAAGCATAATTAAAATTATAAAACTGAGGCAGGGCATCATCCCAAACTCCGCCTTTTTGCCATTCGATGCAGGTCTCACAAACATATCGGATGGAGGAGCTGTAACATCGGCAAATAAGGGGGTGTTGAATGCAAGTAAAAACAAACATACGTTTATGGGTGAGGATATTTTGTTCACATTAGTCCCGTAATATGACACTTGTTTGCTCATCATAATCATAAGTAGCATTATGATGCAATAAGGCTGAGGAAGTGAAGCGCGTAGCTCAGAACATGTCTGAGCTATTGCACCTATTACTGCTTATGCGTGATAGGCGGTGTTGGTTCTCTCCGCATCATCATGCTGTTTGTGCTTTTCATGCATGGGGCTATGTTGATGGGATATGGTTAATGGGGATGTTTTCTCGTGAGGCAATTTACAGTCAAGCTCATCCAACTCATCCAGTTCTTCGACTATGCGGGGAAGGCGGCATGCGTTATAAAGTGCTTTTAATTCTGAAGACGTTATGTTTAAAAAACAACGCGGTATGACGGTTTCGTGCGAGATAAACTGTGTATTGGTTGTTTGACTCAAAAATACTTGTTTAAAGTGTTTTGCGCCATTTTGTATACTGTATTTTGCGGCCTCAATGAAGTGTTCGTTTTTAAGATGGTTTATGAGCGCGAGTTGGTTTGATTGTACGGTGTATAAACTTATTTTTGGGGATTCGGGAGATACGATCAATACAAAATCACCTTTATGCATGCGTGAGTTTTTGAGATTGAGAGGTTCTATCGGTTTTTGATTTTGCGTCAGGATGAAGAGTTTGTAGTTTTCTTGAAACATTTGCGCTTTATACATAAATAGTGCTTATAATCTGAGATGAATCAAGCATTATCTCATAAAAATTAAAGGCATTCAATCTTGAGGATTAATCGGTGGTAAATCATCAGGACGAGATAATTTTTTGGTATGGCGTTGACGTTTTTTGGTGAGCTGGCGCAGCGCTTGAAGCAAGGCTTCGCCGTTCCAGGGTTCGGGTTGCGTGGCATCGTAGCGTGCCGCTGAGAGTATTTTGAGTTGTTTAGATAATTCGGTGTGTGATGCGCTTTTTGCAATGTCATCTAAATTTATCAGTGAGTGTTGAGGCCAGGTTAATTTAGCCCATACAAACAGTGCGTCATGTGACGCCAGCGGTTGATGGCTCAGGCAGGCTTTAGACAAAGCTTTGAATGCCCGGCGCTTAATAATACGTGTGTGTTTGCGGTTCACATAGTTCAAGAAAACCAAGAAACACACCATTAAAAATAAACAAAAAAGGCCTGCATGAAAGACGACAGCATGCTTAAATGTAAGCTTGTTTTCTGTCGATTTCACCGGTGCTTGTTTAGGTTTAGATTCAGGTGTTTTCAGGATGGGAGGTGCTTGTGTTGGGCTACCTGCGTGCGCGGTGATGTGCAAAATACGCTCAGGAAGTGTTGAGTGCTCTGTTTTTCTCGTCTCGGTATTAAACCAGGTGACGGTTTGTGCGGGTAGCGTGACTTGGCCTGCTTGATTGAATAAATAACTTATTTTAACGGTTGTTTTTCCAATAATATCGCTGCCTTGTGTTTCTGTTTTGAGTACCGGGCGTTCGGGGTAGCTATTAAAAGCACTGCTTTTAGACATATAAAGCGGTGGCAGCAATTCTGCAGGGAGCCCCGCGGCTCTTAACGTTAACGTGCGCGTGAGTGTTGTGCCTTCGTCAAATGCTGTATCTTGCTTATCATAATGCTCGGTGAGCGCCAGTGATTTTGCAGGCGCCCATGGCTTGTTTTTAAAATTCTCGGGTATCGATTTAACATCCAGTGATTTTGATGTGCCGTCGGCACGCACGCGTCGTGGAATGTCATCATAAATTAACGCTTGAAAACTGGGGGGATAAATCAGATGTGTGCCGCTTTGTTGCGGGAAAAACGCATATTTTTGTTCTTCTACGAGGTAAGGACGTCCGTTTTCAATCACTTGGTATTGGCGATTTTCTCCTAAAGGCATCATCAATGCATCACTGAGCTGGGGTGGTTGATACATCGCATCTAAAATAGACGAGTTGTGATAAATTTTAACGGTATATGTAAGTTGTTGATTAATAAACGGTTGGGTATCGCTTGCGGTGGTTTGGATAAACAAGGCGGTTGCCGGTGCTGTGCTTATACTCTGCGCGGATACGTGTGGGGTGTTTGTGACCTCGATACTGCTTGGCGTACTTCGGGCATGCCCGACTTGAATGGCAGGGATAGTAAGCTTACCCGTGTGTTTTGGCGTGAGTGTCACGGTCCAGCTCGAAGAAGCTTTGGATTGGCCATCAATAAACATATACGAGGCGCGATGGGCCGTGCCATTGATCTGAAAATCATATTGGAGCGGGCTAAAATCAGGTAAACCTGCAGGTGCATTTTCATCTAATTCTAAGATCAAATGAAAGGCTTGCCCTGGCATGACTTGAGCTGGATCAACTTTGGCTGATAAGGTAGTTGCATACGTAGGCATGATGCACAACAGCATCAAAAAATAGGTTGTTAAACGTACGTTATTCATGAGCGCCTCTGCTGTAATCGCTTCATATGGTCACGCCAAAATTTTTCTCGTAAAAGCCCACCAGGATCATCTGGAATGAGACGTAACCATTGCTCTTTTGCTTGTTGATCTGCGTCAGTAGGTGATGCGCTGGCGTGTTGTGATGACTCGGGTGGTGGTGGTGTTTTTTCTTCTGCCCCGGGCTTAGAAGGTTGTTCGGGTGGTTGTTCAGATGCTTGTTCCGATGGTTTTTCTGATTCGGGGGAAGATTCCGATGATTCAGGTTTGCTGGGCGTGTTGTTGGCACCATCTTGTTTTTGGTTCGATGTTTGTTTGTTTTCGCCATCTTGGGGCGATTTTTCTTGATTTGAATTGTCTTCGTCGTTACCGGCGTTGTTGGTCTTGTTTTGGTTATTATCTGAATTGTCGGATTGGTCGGGCTGGTCGGATTTATCAGATTCGGGTGGATTATTTTTTTGTAGCTCTTGAAGTAGGGCGAGGTTGTATTCGGCGTCCAGATGCTTTGGCTCAAGCTTGAGTGCTTTTTGATAGGCTTCAATGGCTTGTTTGTATTTGTCTTGGAACGCGAGGGCATTACCTTGATTATAAAAACCTTCAGCGCCGCCTTGTGTTTGAAAGCCTTTCTCGGCCGCAGCGTAGTGCTTGTTTCGATAGGCGGCAACGGCTTGCCAATCGTTTCGGGTGAACGCTTGTTCGGCAGCATCAAACTGCTCTTGCTTTAGATGCGTGACCGCACGCTGATTGGTGTTCTTCCAAACATCACTCCAAGCTGCAGCATGCGTTACGGATGTGATGATAAGCAAGCTATAAAAAATGAGCGCTCTCATGGGCGTAACCTCATAGGCCAATCACGACGAAATGCAATAAGAAGCAGGAGCAGTGCAGGAATAATAAGCCAACGTCCATCATCACGCCACACAGGTATCGATTCGTTGTCTTTGGCTTTGAGTGAGCGTTCAAACGAATTGTAATTGAGCCAGGTATTGAGATCGGCCGTTGTGTTGTTAAAAACAAGATTGAGCCCATGACCGGCACGCGCAAATTTTTCAAAGTGTGTGTTTTTGATGTTGGCTGTTGTCAGCGGTAAAATCGAGGTATATATATGTTGTGTAGCCAGTTTTTTTGCTGTTTTGATGGCCGCTTGGCTTGGCGCTGTGCCTGTCAGGACGAGTAAATCACCACGTCCAGCCCCGGTCTGTTGGATGAGATGGGCGGCGTCTTGTAGCGCTCGTTCAAGATTCATGCCATCAATCGGCATGATATCCGGCGAAATAGGATCAATCAGTGCATCAATCGTCTGTGCGTCATGGGTAATCGGCGAGACAACAAACGGCTCTTCGGTATAGGCAATCAAACCAAACTGGCCTTTATCTTGATGTTGGAATAAGTCATGGAGTTTAAATTTAGCACGTGTGAGACGATTCGGTTTAAGATCGCTGGTTAAGCTCTCACGTGACACGTCGAGTAACAGAACACGCGGGTGCAAATATTCATAGACAGGCACCGGCAGTTTTTTACCGCTTGGGCCGGCAAGACTTAAAATCATGCATGCGGTTGCCCCTAATAAGTAGAGCAAGGCACGATGCCTGGGTCCTTGGCCGTGTGTTTCTAAAAGATGTGGGAGCAGGTGCGCGTCACAGGCTGCTTGCCAGGCACGACCCGCTGATTTCTGACGGAACATGAAAAGGCTAAGCATGGCCAGAGGGATGAGTGCTATCAGCCAATCAGGACGTAAAAAGTGCAGTTGGTAGCTCATGATGCCCGCTCCTCTTGATGTAAGCTGCGTTGAAGGCGCGGCTTACGTTGAAAAACAGCGGTGATGTGTAAAAACCAGACTAAAAAACCGAACAACGCAAGTGCGAGGGGCCAGAGATAATAGTTAATCTCAGGACGTACCGTGACGTCGGATTGGGAGACGGTTTCAAGTTGGTTGATGAGTTGATAGATATTATCTAACGAGCGTTTATCTGTCGCACGAAAATAACGACCGGAAGTCATGGACGCGATGGTTTTAAGTGTATCTTCGTCTAAATCATCCGCCATGACAGGAATGGACCCATAACGTCGCGTTGCGGTATTACTGCTACCCAATCCAATGGTGTACACTTTGATGTTGTCTGTCTGGGCGAGTTTGGCTGCTTTCAGCGGAGGTATTGTGCCTGAATTATTAGCACCATCGGTGAGTAAAATTATCACGCGTCCTTTGGGTGGGATATGTTGCATATGCTTAACGGCAAGGCCTAAGGCGTCACCGATGGAAGTGGTTTTGCCTGCGAGACCTACCGTCGCATCTTGCAGGCGCATAAGAACCGTTGCATGATCGTGCGTCAGCGGTGTTTGTAAATAGGCTCGTGTTCCAAATAAAACTAAACCGAGTTGATCGCCTGGGCGGTTTTTGATAAACATTTCTGCCGCGTGCTTAACCAGCGACAGGCGTGTGCTAGGGCGACCGTTGAATAGATGATCTTGTATTTCCATGCTCCCGGAAATATCAAGAATAAGCATAATATTATGGCCCTCACGTGACAGAGGCCGTGGTTCACCCACCCAACGAGGGCCTGATAGGGCAATAACCAGTAAACTCCATATCAGGAAAAGCCATAAAAACGATAAAATCGAGTGATGCGTTTTAGCTGTTTGAATCGAGGATAAACGTGCAAAAAAAGGAATGTTTAATGCACTTTGGCTGGTTGTGTTCGAACGTGGCAGGATAAGCCACATGATTAAAGGGAGTGGTAAGGCAATGAGTGCCCAAGGCGTGGCTAGTTCAAACATTTTTTTCTCCGTTGCTTGATCCAGTGTCGCGCCATCAGGAACAGCGGTTCGAGATGGTGGTCTGCTTGGGGGTTAAACGGAGCTTCACATAAAATTTGGCTTGCGGCATCTATGGCTGCATCTAATCGACGGCTTGTTTTTTTCAAAAACGGTGGCCACGTGCTGCCATGTAAGCTCGCCACGTCAAGGCGAGGGTGGTACACCAGGGCCACGCGCTTTAGTAATAACGTGATGGCTGCAGCTGTGTGCGTGGGCTCAGGTTTTTCAAGATAACAGGCTTTAAGGCGTGCAAGTTTGGCTAAAGCTTCGCGCTTAGGCGCCGTGTATTGGAGATGACGTTGCCGTATGAGCCACAGTAAGGCGAGCATGATAAGTAAGGCCAACACGGCATAATAGGCCGGTCCTGGAGGCCAAGCACTGACCGGTGGGGGCATGTGAATATCGCGTAATTGTAGAAGTGCACTGCTGTCAGGCATGACCCCTCCGAGGAAACGTCTGATGCATGATGTTGACCCAGTCGCTTTCTGCGGTGAGCGACACACAGGGTGTTTTAAAACGTTTAAAACGTTGTTCTACCGCAGCAAGATGCGTTTCTGCAAACGTTGTGTAGGCTTGATGGATCTGTGCGTCTCGGGTATTTAAACGTAACCGACGTGTGCCATCGGTGACGGGGTAGACGCCGGGTGCAGGTGGAGCCAGCTCAAGGGGATCGTTGATGTGGTAGGCAAGCAGGTCGTTATGTTGCCTAAGACGGCTGATGAGAGGCTCACATGAGGCATCGAGCGTATAAAAATCACTGATAAGCACGAGTAGACTGCCTGGTTTTAACACATGTCGTAACTGCGAAAGTGTTTCAACGAGCGGCCGAGGTTTATTATCATGATCGTGATGTAAGATATGGGTATATTCTGCAAGGCCTGCTAATAACGGTAAAACACCCGCTTTTCTACTGCGTGGTAAAAATTCTTGATGATGTTTGCCTGAAAATAAAAAACCACCCACGCGATCGCCTTCAGCCGATGACATCCAAGCGATCAGACTTGCAAGGCGGGCGGCCAGGACTGATTTAAATGCAACACGTGTGCCAAAATACATGGAGGGATTAAAATCGACCAGCAACACAATCGGACGTTCACGTTCTTCCTGATAAAGCTTGATGTGAGGCTTGCCGGTTCGTGCTGTTGAGCGCCATTCCATGTGGCGAATTTCATCGCCCGCGTGGTAATGACGAACGTCTGTAAAATCCATACCACGTCCGCGTAAAAGCGATAGCTTATCACCACTTCGAGCGGCTTTTGCAAGGCTACGAGGATGCCTCCCTCGGGCAAATTGCTCGAGTTTGATGAGTTCAGGAAGGGTTGCGATAACACCATGACTCATGAGGACAAGCTCCTTAAGGCAGGGCAACCAAACGAAGCAGTTCATCTAAGAACGTATCGACGCTGATACCTTCAGCCTCGGCCTCGAAGGTGAGTAAGACGCGATGACGAAGCACATCATGTGCAATCAGATGAATGTCTTCTGGCGTGACATAATCACGGCCATCAAGCCATGCAAGTGCTTTTGAACAGCGGTCAAGCGCAAGGGTTGCACGCGGGCTTGCACCAAAGCGAAGCCAGCGAGCTAGATCGTCACTGTAACGTCTGGGATCGCGTGTAGCCACAATGAGGTCCACTAAATATGATGCCAAGGCATCACTGGTGTGCACGTTTAAAACCTGTTGGCGCGCTTCAAATAAGGTGCGCTGTGATAAAATTTTGTGTGGTGGTGATGTTATGGACTGAGGGGATCGTATACCGGCAGCTTCGCGTCGCGCGAGCATAAGAATATCGTGCTCAATGCTTGCTTTGGGGTAATCAATTTTGACATACATCAAAAAACGGTCGAGTTGGGCTTCGGGTAGTGGGTATGTGCCTTCTTGCTCAATCGGGTTTTGTGTTGCCATAACAAGAAATAATTCGGGAAGCGGGTATGTTTTACCGCCAATCGTGATTTGATGTTCGCCCATGGCTTCCAGTAAGGCTGACTGGACTTTAGCCGGTGCGCGATTAATTTCGTCGGCTAATATTAAAGGATGGAACAGTGGCCCGGGTTGGAAGGTAAACGATCCGGTGTCGGGGTGATAAACATCGGTTCCGGTAAGATCGCCCGGGAGTAAATCGGGTGTGAATTGAAGGCGACAAAAATCACCTTCAATGCCTGACGCCAATGCTTTGACTGCGCGTGTTTTCGCAAGGCCAGGAGCCCCTTCAACCAACAAATGCCCATCGGCCAGTAAAGCTACCAATAAGCGTGACACTAAATCTTCTTGACCAAGCACTTGCGTGTTCAGGTTGTCACGCAAGGCTTGCACTTCACTTCTTATCGTAGGGGTGTCGTTTGTTAAGGACATGGGGGTTCCGTCTCCTGATTTGATTATTCTTAGAGTACCTCGATGCTGTCTGCTTGCGGTCCTTTTTTACCTTGCACGAGAATAAACCGGACGTGTGCGCCATCACGCAAGCCTTTGATGTCTTCGGGCCGAGCTGCGCTGGCATGAAAGAAGTATTCTTGATCGCCTGTGATGATAAAACCAAAACGTTTTTTTCGGTCAAAAAATTTAATAACGCCTTTTTGTTTGCCTTTGCCTCCGGAAGAAAAACAGCTTCGTAGGGCTTGGCCTAATCGTGTGAATATACTCATAATTATTATTCCTGCTAATTGACCTGCTTGAACGTATTATTTGAACAAGCGAGGGTGTTTAAATAAACGATTTGAGCTTAGCATAATATAAGGTTTTTACACAATTTTAAATGGAGCTTGTTTGAAAGGATCTTACGCTGTGCCTGAATGCATAGATCTGATAGGATTAACCTCATTCTTCTCATGATTTGAGGTGCCGCTGTGCGTGTGTGTGTAACTTTTTTGTTAGTGTGGACGTTGTGTTTAGGCCAGGCTTTTGCGCACAATAAGCGTGTGTATGGCTACCTTGAAGAAGCGACGTTGCTCGAACAGCACTTAACCTTGCCTGCCAAATTAGATACGGGAGCTAAATCAGCCTCGCTGTATGCAAAACATATTCGTCCTATCGATATTCATGGTAAGCCTTATCTTCAGTTTGTTGTACCGACCAAAGCTGGGGACGTGCACTTTACATGCGTTTATGTCGGGGATGTCGATATTAAGGCGCGATCGGGGGAAATAGCCGGCACACGTTTAAAAAATTCGTTTATTCGACGACCGGTTGTGAACATGTCGCTTCAACTTGGAGGTGATATTCGAACCATTCGTGTGAATTTAGCGAATCGACGACGTTTTTTGTACCCACTGTTGCTTGGGCGTGAAACCTTGGTTGCGTTTGATGCGTTGGTGGATCCAAAACAGAAATTTACCCTGAAGCACGCGGTGAATCGCTTATGAAATCACGTCAACATCATCTTTATGCTTTAATAGGCACGTTATTCTTTCTTGGAATCGCCATTTTTTTGTACAGACATCTTGCTCTAGACGTACCGTTGACGGAAACTAAGACGGTGAATAGCTGGATGGTGGAAGCTAATTTACGTTTTACGGCTGAGCGGAACAGGCCTGTCCAAGCGCATATGACGATTCCGTACATGCCTCCGTCTTTGGTGATTCTTGATGAATATTTTGTTTCTCAAAATTACGGGATAACAACAAATCTTAACGCGGATAATCGTGAGGCTGTGTGGTCGCTGCGCCGAGGTTCAGGTCCACAATCGTTATACTATCGCGTTATCTTACGCGAAACAGATCATCAAGCAGGGCGGTTAGGCAAACCTCTGCTCCAAAAACGACGTGTGTTACCTGATAACGAAAACGTGGCCGTTGATACCATGATTATGCAGGCACGTCAGTCGTCAGCCGATATTCAAACATTTACGCAAAGCGTGATTCATGAACTGGATAAACATGATGGTAATGCCAGGCTTTTAATCGGCGATGAACCCGGGGAGCGAGCTTTGGTTCAGGCGATTATTACGGTGCTTAATCAAGCTCGGATTGAAGCTCGCCCTGTACAAGGCATTCATTTGAAGCAAGATACAAGAGCAGAGACGCAATGGTTTTTGGCGGTATATAACGAGCAGGGCTGGATTTATATCAACCCACATACCGGTGCGGCAGGGTTACCTAAGAACTTCTTGGTTTGGCAATACGGCTTTGAACCGTTGTTTGCTGTGACCGGTGGTAAAATACCTCAATTTAGTTTAACCATTTCGCCTACGCCGATGAATGCCTTGAGCGCGGCTAAAACACGAGGGCTTCAGATCGATTCTAGATTATTACGTTTTTCACTGTTGGCTTTGCCTGTGAACGTTCAAGAAACCTACAAAGTCTTACTTATGGTGCCGATAGGTGCGTTTATTATTTTGTTATTACGTAATTTTGTGGGTCTCATGACGTTTGGAACGTTTATGCCGGTGCTTATTGCTTTAGCTTTTCGGGAAACACATGTGGTGTGGGGCTTAATTTTATTTACACTTATTGTCTCGTTTGGTCTTTTAGTGCGTTTTTATTTGGATAAACTACGCCTGCTTTTAGTGCCTAGATTAGCTGTTATCTTGACCGTGGTTATTTTGATGATGTTGTTTATCAGTGTCATGAGTCTGAATTTAAATTTAGGTTCTGGTTTATCGGTCGCATTGTTTCCGATGATTATTTTAACAATGACGATTGAACGGATGTGCGTTACCTGGGATGAGCGGGGTGCTTATGAAGCCATCAAGTCAGGTGGTGGAAGCTTGCTTGCCGCCGTGATCGCCTACGCTGTGATGTATTTTCCAGCCTTACAATACTTGATGTTTGCTTTTCCTGAGTTATTGTTTGTTTTATTAGCTGTGATTCTTATGTTTGGTGAATATCGCGGGTATCGACTGTCGGAGTTATTTCGTTTTAAAGTACTCGCTGGAATGCCATGATGTGGAAAATTGCTCGGGAATTAAAAGCTCAAGGGGTTCTAGGTATTAACCGGCGTAATGGTGATTATGTATTACGTTATAACCCGAGAAAAAATTATCCTTTTGTTGATGATAAATTACAAACCAAACAATTGGCCATTGACGCCGGTATTGGCGTGCCGACGCTTTATCAAAGCATCACAGCCGAGCATCAACTGAAATCCCTGGGCGCGTTACTCGAGCCGTATCCTGATTTTGTTATCAAGCCTGCTCATGGTGCAGGAGGGGACGGTATTATTGTGATATCGGGTCGTGTGTTTAAGCACTATCGTCAGGTCAACGGCACGCTTCTGACGTTAGACGATTTGCAATATCATCTATCCAGTTTGCTTTCGGGTGCTTATAGTTTGGGTGGGCATCCCGACCATGGGCTTATTGAGCGCCGTGTGATTGTTGATCCCGTGTTTGAGGCCGTGAGTTATGAAGGCGTGCCAGATATTCGTGTGATTTGTTTGCTTGGGTATCCTGCAATGGCGATGTTGCGTTTACCAACGCGCGCTTCAAACGGTAAGGCTAATTTACATCAGGGCGCGATTGGCGTAGGTATCGATTTGGCAACAGGATTGACGTGTGGTGGGGTGCTACATAACGATGCGATTGATTATCATCCCGATACATTAAATTCAACGGTTAATCTTCAAGTACCGTACTGGGATAAAATTTTGAGCATGGCCGCTCGAGGATATGAGCTCACGGGCTTAGGTTATTTAGGTGTGGATATTGTTTTAGATCAAACGCACGGGCCGCTGATGTTGGAACTGAATGCACGTCCTGGGCTCAATATTCAAATTGCGAATCGAGAAGGGCTGTTGACGCGTTATAAGGCTATTGAGGCTGAAGCCTCACACGGTGTGGCATCGGTAGCTGAACGTGTCGCATTCAGTCAGGCTTTTATCGGTGGCGGGTCAAAGCAAGCACCTAACGACCCACCGGAGCACGTGCTAAACAATCGACGTATTGAGCGATCGGATGCGCTGCACCTCGATGGCTAAGGTCTTGAAGTAGTCATAGGACATATAAAAATCGCCGTGGTCACCGACATGCTCACCCCAAGAGTTGCGTAAGGTTAGTAAACCATGATGCTCTTGACCATCTGCATCAATCGCGATGGCGTTATCATCATAGCCGGTGATGATCATGGCGTGTCCTCCAACCATATTCCAGTTAAATAATATGTCAAATATGTTTGCTGCGAGCACCCAGGTATCGTTAGGGGCATGATGTTGTCCTGTCGCCCCAGACACCCCGTATTGCGGCCCAAAGAGCAGTATACCCATGGTGAGACGGTCATGGTGAGTCAGTGCAATTTTAACCGCATGTAACGTGTTGTCAGCGTCGGCTCTATCCAAAAGCACTTGATAAAAATCCAGTAACGGCGACCAGACAAATTGTTCTACGCTCAATGGTTCACTTAATGCGTGATATTCTGAAAGTGACATATCTGTTTCGGGCAGTTGATCATAGGCTGGATATTCTGTGAATCCACCGCAGCCTGACGTGGTTTGTGTACTTTTGCTTATCATGCCGAAGGCTTGCAGCTGCTGTAAGATAATGGGCCCAATGGAGCCGTTCCATCCACTGGAATTGTACCCAAAATGCTCAAGATATTTTCCAAGTTGAAGCAGGCAAAGTTGGCTGATGTAGTCACCTCGGTTTAAAACCGCATCGACGGCGGCGGTGTTGGCAAACATCGCACATGAACCATGTTGTCCTTGGTCGAGCACCGGCACATCATTCATGTCGAGCTGGATGTTCGAGGGTAATTCTGAACTATTTTTGTTTAGACGCAGTGTGTGGGGTGTGCGAGGTGTTTTCTTAAAGCGTTCGGTTAATTTTTGTTTGGCATGGTCTGAGAGTTCCACGCGCATGAGCGGTACGGATTTAGGCATGGGGTGTTGTGGTGTGAGGCTATGCATGTTTTGCTTTGGCGCAGAAGTCGGTGTGATTTCTTGCTGGAAATTACCTTTAAATTGAATATCAGGTTGTGCAAAAGTATGCCCGCTGAAGAGTAAAATAGCGGCAAAAATACGAGTACATCTCATAAAAGCTCCATGGCGCGTTGGGAATAACCGACAAAGTATATCAGGTGATAGAAATTTTTCCTAATGAATCGCACTGTGCTAAGTAAGGATGGATTGATTTTTTATTGAGCTTAGTGTAGCCTGAGCCATGCTAAAAAATATCCAATTCAGTCGAAAAGGGTTTGTCGTTTGGGGTGTTTGTGCCCTTTCTTTTTTGTATGAGTTTTTTTTGCGCTCATCGCTTGGCACCTTTCAGTATCCGTTGATGCAAGACTTACATCTTACTTCCGTCGAGTACTCGTTATTAAGTAGCACGTTGTTTCTTGTGATCTATGGCTTTATGCAGGTTCCGGTTGGTTTGTTAATTGATAATATTGGACTTAAAAAAACGCTGCTACTTGGGTCTTTTATTTGTGCCGTGGCCTCCTTTGGTTTTGCCTATTCAGAAACGTATTTATTTGCAGTGGTCATGCGCATGCTGATGGGTCTTGGCGCTTCGGTTGGTTTTTTATGTTTACTTGTTTCAGTGAATGAATGGATGCCTCATCGATATAATGCGTTATTCATTGGTCTTTCTCAGTTTATTGGAACGATTGGCCCGATGCTTGGGGCAGGTCCACTTGAGAATCTTGCGAATCAAGCGCATATGTCATGGCAACTTATTTTTAAAGGCCTGGGTTTGATTGGGTTTGGCTTATTTTTCTTGGTGTATTGGTGTGTTGAAAACAATCACGAAAAAACAAAAACATACGTCGTACTCAGGCGTCCTGAAAACAAAGCTTTAGCCTTTTTGAAGCTCTTTTCATACCCACAAGCGTGGTATATAGCCCTATTTTCAGCCGCTATTTATTTTCCGATTGAGTATTTATCTGAAAATGAAGGACGTATTTTTTTAGGGCTTAAAGGCTTTGGCCCGAATTTTGCGTCTTACATGATTACAGTTTCATGGATGGGGTATGCCCTTGGATGCCCATTACTTGGCTTTTTATCAGATTATTTTGAGCGCCGTAAAAACGTACTTTCGTTCTCGGCTGTGTTTGGCGTCTTAGCCTTAGTTATGATTATTTATGCACAACAGAAGCTACGTGTGATGGGTGGCTTTTTTCTTCTTGGGATTGCTGCTAGCGGGCAAAGTGTTGGGTTTGCTATTATTGGCGAGCAATTTAAAAAACAGTTTGTTGTGATAGGGCTCGCACTTAACGAGGCAATGATCACAGGTTTTGCTGCGGTTAACGCCCCGGTGATCGGGTGGTTTATCGACCGTTCTAAACATCATGCGCTGGCATTTAGGCTGCATGATTATTGCATGGCTTTTTCTATTTTATTTATCATTGCTTTTGTGGCGGTTATTTTTTCTTTTTTTTATATTAAAGAAACATTTTGTAAATCGGCCGTTGATTTTAATTGTTTGAAGCCTAATCAACGCGAAGATTGTGTGAAGTGAATATATATATTATAATTTAGTTATATTTTAATTTTTTATGCATTTAATATGGGTTTTTTGCATGTAACGGAGAGTGTTTATGCCTGGCGAAAATAATATAATAGCATCTGATTATTCTTATGTTCCCGCAGCTTTAGGCGCGCTTGGGGTTGCATTGCAGAATTATGAGGCGGTGCACTCGTTTCTTAAAAGTGTTATTCCTGCAGCGCAATATTCGACACGAGCCATGCAGCACGCCGTAGCATTGGGTGCAGGCGGTGTTTGCAGTGGCATGGTTAACTATAAAATGAACATGGATTTGCTGAGAGATTTTTCTGATCGGTGGGGCTTTGAAGATTATGATGCGTATGTTGCAGCAGGATATTTTGATTATAAAAATGCAACACCGTTAGAGCAAGCCAAATACTTTGGTGGTAGCTTGATTGTGATTGTTGCAGGTGTGCTGTTTGGTTTGACGGCCTTTATGTTTGCGATGGGAAGTCCACTCGCGATGTTATCGTTCATGGCCGGTCTTTTTGTAACAGGTATTACGATGATTCAAGAGCTTGAATCGTGGTTAGTTTCTTGGGATCCAAAAAATGGGCCTGCAACAGCACTACCTCAGAGTTTTAGTGAGTGGTGTGGTTATATCATTGCGGTTGGAAATGTTCTCGCTTTGAGTTTAATGTTTACCTTAAGCTTAGCCGAAACGTTAATTCTACTTCATGTTGCTGCCGTGCCTGCACTTGCAATAGGTGTCGCCGTGTCTTTTTTCTTTGGCGGCTTTACAGAGTATAATTTTTACGCGCCTTATTTAACCGCGCTTTGCGGCCAGTTTGGTGACAAGTGGCAGGCGATGATGGCAACGGATTGGGCTTTAGCGGGCCTTTTATGTATGTCGGTCAATGCTTTGGTGAACGCTGCGATGACGTATACGTCGCTCGAGCTTTTAACAGCTTTGTTGATATCAGCAAGTGTTGCCTTACCTCCCGTCGCGGTGATCACCGCAATATCGGTGGTATTGACTCTTCTTGCAGGCAGCGCTTCGTTTTTATTAGGTATGAACTTTTGGATAGGCAGCGAGCCAGCGAAAGATGCCGTGATAGGGCTTGAGAACGTTGATGATCCTCAAGATGGGCCTCAAGATGAGCCTGAGCTTGAAATTATTCCGGAGCTCATAATATTATCGACAACAAACTCAACAAGTTCGCTCCGTATGTTTGGTTATGCGGTCAATGATTCTGATTCTGATTCAGACGATAGCGATGGCTATGACTCTGACACTCATTCTGACTATGAGCTTAGTTCTTCTGCATGTACGGTATCGTGAAAATTATTTGTCTGATGCTCAATTATCTTCACGCAGGTGAGGTATGATTTGAAAAAAAGTGGAGCCTCCTAGATCTTAGTGTGCATTTAATGTATAATCACTCATAACTGGACATTATGGAGTTGCTATGATTAATAAAATATTCGGCTCAATTTTTTATTTGTTGATTCGTGTACCTTTGATCGCTTTAGCCGTTACGCTTAGTTTTTTTCTATTTGTCGATAAACTTATCGAAGGTAAGTACCTTGAAGCGTTGAAGCAATTGGCGCTGAGCCCATTCAAGGCTCTGTGGGTTATGTTTAAGTTAAGTCTTTATGCGTTGGGTATGGGCTGGGATTGTGGTTTTACGGAATTATTTCGAGGCTCCTGGAATGAAATGCTAAGTTTTTTTTATGATATTGCAGAAACAGAGCCCAATTTATTTTTTTCTGTCATTGCTCCCGAGCTTGTAGGGGCGTTTGAAGGTAACTATGTTGCTGCTATATTAAACAAATTTACGTTGTTTTTCTTTTTAGATAAATTTTTTAAAACGTATAAAAATTATGATGATTCGCCTCATAACCCACTGAACACGAGCATGATGAATGAAGCGTTTAAGGGTGTGATTGCGGAGCAGAAATCTGATGTTATGGCACATGAGTCCGAAATTCACAATGAAATCGAAACGCTTTTAGGTGCGCGTGTTACAGGTGCGACAGCTGACGAGAGCTTGCTGATGAACGCCTCGTTAAGGTGCTTCATGCGATTAAAACAAGAAAGCGAAGGGAAGAGTTTTGGTGCAATAGATTTGTCATCAGGCACGGCTCAGAACCCCTTACATGTTTTATATTTTGTATGGCATGAAGTCAAGCGGCAGTATATTTCTGAACCTCAGGTATGTGCAGCCAAGCAAGAATTATTAGCCTCTTTTTTAGGTCATATTCAACGTGGTTTCATTCGCATTGAGAACCCAGATGAACATGCGGCAGATGATCCAGAATGCCCAACGGGTGCGGTTAGTATTTTATTGAGTGTATTAAAAATTGAACCGACGTTGATTGAAAGTTGTGACAAAATTCGACAACTGCTCAATGAACGATTAAATCAACTGCACAATCAAGAGCAAAACATGAGTATAGCTGTTCAGCGTAAGCTTGGGTTTTCTGAGGACTTGTATGAACAAGCGAAAAAAGATTGGAAAAAAGAAGCCTTTATTGAGAAGAGCAAGCCCAAGATTATTTACTATGCTCGTTTTCTGAACGAGACCAAACAAGGTCATAATATAACGCATGTGAATATTATTACACCAGAAGAGCTTGAGGCGAGTGCTGAGGGAGCACTTGATGCATGGAGCCCCTCAACTATCTCGTAGGAACCAGGGGCATGTTAGGTCCTGATGGTTTAGGTGGGCTCGTGACCTCTTTTTCGGGACAATGATGTGTTTGCAGTGTTTCGCCTTTGGCACTTACGGTGTTGAGTATCACAGGGAACTTCCAGAGTGCATGCACGTGCTTCATGACTTCTTGGGTGGTTTTTCCAAGGGGTACGCGGTTATGTTGTGTGTACTGTAAGGTGAGCGATCGATCGCCTTCAATATCAACTGAAAAAACTTGAATATCAGGATCTTGGCTTCCTAAATTATATTGCTGTGATAAGGCTTCACGAACGGTGCTATACCCTGATTCATCATGAATCGCATGAATACGCATCTCGGGTTCTTGGTCGTTATCACTGAGTAAAAACAATTTTAACTCGCGGATAATACGTGGTGAAAGAAATTGCGAAATAAAGCTTTCGTCTTTATAATTTCGCATCGCATTATCCAGGCTTGTGAGCCAATCGGTATTCGCAAGAAGTGGCGCAAATTTTTTGTCTTCATCGGTTGGATTTTCACAGATGCGTTTGATGTCTTGCATCATGTTATAGCCCAAGGCATAAGGATTGATGCCATTAAAATACGGACTGTTGTAAGCCGGCTGTGCAACCACGTTACTGTGATTTTGTATAATTTCCAGCATGAATTCATCGGTCACAAGCCCTTCGTCATACAGCGCGTGCGTGAGTGTGTAATGCCAAAAACACGCCCAGCCTTCGTTCATGACTTTTGTTTGGCCTTGAGGGTAAAAATATTGTGCGACTTTTCTTACGATACGAATGAGTTCGCGCTGCCATGACTCAAGTAACGGCGCGTTTTTTTCGATGAAATATAAAATATTTTCCTGAGAATCTTGAGGATACCGTGATTTTTCTTGGTGTGTGTCACGATCTTTTTCAGGAGGAAGGGTGCGCCACAGCTCGTTTACTTGAGACTGTTGATAGGCTTCACGATTTTGCTGGCGTAATTTTTCTTCTTGCAGCGAAATAGGGGGTGGGTGCTTATAACGGTCGACCCCATAATTCATGAGTGCATGGCAGGCATCAAGAATGTGTTCTACCGCATCAATGCCGTGCGCTTCTTCGCAGCTGCTTACGTACTGGCGCGCAAACACGAGGTAGTCGATGATGGCATCTGCATCAGTCCACATCTTGAATAAATAATTATTTTTAAAAAATGAGTTATGACCGTAACAAGCATGAGCAATCACCAGGGCCTGCATGGCCATGCTGTTTTCTTCCATGAGGTACGATATACAGGGATTAGAATTAATCACAAGCTCATAAGCAAGGCCCATTTCACCGCGTTGATAACGTTTTTCGACGTTGACATATTGCTTGCCAAAAGACCAATGATGATAACCAATAGGCATACCAACGGACGCGTAGCAATCCATCATTTGTTCGGCCGTGATGATTTCAATCTGATTAGGGTAGGTATCTAATTTAAAATCATGCGCGATACGTCCAATTTCACGATCGTAGGCTTGAATTAATTCAGGCGTCCATTCGGCGCCTGTTGAAAGGGGCGTGCGTTTTCTCATGCTGTCTTCCTTTTGAAGAGCTCGCGAAAGACCGGATAAATATCGGCAGCTGTATCGATATTTTCCATACAGAAATTCGGATAGAGCTGAGTCAGTTGTTGATAGACTTCCCATAAACTTTGATGATGACGAGGCATAATTTCGACGTAGGCAAAATATTGTAGTAAAGGCATGACACGGTCACGAAGTAGGTCAAGGCAATGCGGTGAGTCAGCATTCCAATTATCACCGTCGGACGCTTGCGCGGCATAAATATTCCATGCATTGGGTGGGTAGCGGCTTGTAATCACTTCGTCGAGTAGTTCCAGAGCACTGGAAACCACCGTACCACCGGTTTCTCGAGAGTAGAAAAATTCTTCTTCTGACACTTCTTTGGCGGATGTATGATGTCGAATAAAAACCAGTTCAATTTTTTGATAATTTTTGGTAAGAAATAAGTACAATAAACTAAAAAATCGTTTGGCGATGTCTTTTTTTGTTTCATCCATCGAGCCCGATACATCCATAATACAAAACATCACAGCTTGTGTTGTCGGTGCTTGAATTTTAATGCGGCTATTATAACGAAGATCAAGGGTATCTAAGAACGGAACGCTTTTAATTTTTCGTTTGAGATAGTCTAAGCGTTTATTGAGCTTGAGAACTTTTTTTTCATCGGGAGATACATCTTTTTTGAGTAATTTAAGTGCTTGTTTAATCTCGCGTAGCTCGCGTTTATAAGGTGAAGCTAAGGCAATTCGTCGGCCAATGGCCTGCCTCATGGAGCGCACAATATTAATATTAGTTGGGATCCCACTGGTGGTGATGCCTGCGCGAACGGTTTTAGGTGTATCTTGTTTGGCGAGCTCTTTGCGAATGAGATCGGGTAATTCAAGATCTTCAAAATAAAGCTCAAGAAATTCGTCACGCGATAGCTCAAATATAAAATCGTCGTCACCGCTACCGTCTTTGCTTGCTTCGCCATCGCCACCACCACCTTGGCCCTTTTGGCTTGGGCGTTGAATGCGATCGCCGGTAAGAAATTCATCGTTACCGGGAAGGACGCGTTCAACATTGCCGCCGTGACCCTTTGTGAATCGTGGCTCGGCGATATCTTTGGCTGGTATGGTTACTTTTTCTTCGTGATTAATGCCTGTTATGCTACGTTTACCTATGGCGTTTGAAACCGCTTCTTTGATTTGATGTTTGTAACGACGTAAAAAGCGCTGCCGATTTACTGTGCTTTTTTTGCCAGCGCTCTGTCGTCGGTCAATCAATTGACTCATGGTAAGTAGCTACTCCTATTGTGATTTACGAACGCGTAAATACCACTCGCATAAAAGGCGGACTTGCTTAGCCGTGTAGCCTTTGTCTTCCATGCGCGCGATAAATTCAGCGTGTTTTTTATTTTCTTCTTCAGATGCTTTCGCATTGAAAGAAATCACAGGGAGTAAATCTTCGGTATTGGTAAACATTTTCTTTTCAATCACTGCTTTAAGTTTTTCGTAGCTATTCCAGCGTGGATTTTTACCGTGGTTATTCGCACGAGCACGCAGTACGAAATTAACCACTTCGTTTCGGAAATCTTTCGGATTTGAAATCCCTGCTGGTTTTTCAATTTTCTCGAGATCGGTGTTCAGCGAAGCACGATCGAGAATATCCCCGGTGTCTGGATCGCGATAATCCTGATCTTGAATCCAAAAATCAGCGTAGGTAATGTAACGGTCAAAAATATTCTGACCGTATTCAGAATACGATTCTAAATAAGCCGTTTGAATTTCTTTGCCAATGAACTCAACGTATTTAGGTGCCAGATATTCTTTAATAAATGACAAGTATTTTTCACCGACTTCTTCAGGAAATTGTTCTTGTTCAATTTGTTGCTCTAAAACATAGAGTAAATGCACGGGATTTGCTGCAATTTCCGTATGATCGAAGTTGAAGACTTTGGAGAGAATTTTAAAGGCAAAGCGTGTGGATATGCCATTCATGCCTTCGTCAACACCTGCAAAATCACGGTATTCTTGATACGATTTTGCTTTAGGATCCGTATCTTTTAAGCTCTCCCCGTTGTAAACCCGTAATTTTGAATAAATATTCGAGTTTTCAGGTTCTTTGAGGCGTGTTAAAACAGAAAACTTAGCCAGCATATCAAGTGTTCCTGGTGCGCACGGCGCATTTTTCAGGGAGCTATTTGAAATAAGTTTTTCGTAAATTTTAAGTTCTTCAGATACACGTAGGCAATAAGGTACTTTAACGATGTTGATGCGATCGATAAATGCTTCGTTGTTTTTATTATTTCGAAAGGTTTTCCATTCTGATTCGTTGGAATGAGCGAGAATAATGCCTTCGAAGGGTATAGACGATAGGCCTTCTGTCGCATTGTAATTGCCTTCTTGTGTTGCTGTTAACAGCGGATGCAAGACTTTGATGGGGGCTTTGAACATTTCGACAAACTCGAGCAAGCCGCGATTGGCGCGGCACAGGCCACCGGAATAACTGTAGGCATCGGTATCATCTTGAGAGAATTCTTCAAGTTTTCGAATATCAACTTTTCCGACTAAAGACGAAATGTCTTGGTTGTTTTCATCCCCAGGTTCAGTTTTTGCAATAGCGATTTGCTTGAGGCGTGACGGATGAAGTTTAACGACTTTGAATTGATTAATATCGCCGCTATATTCATGTAAGCGTTTAACAGCCCAAGGCGACATCACGTGACGAAGCACACGATCGGGAATGCCATATTGCTCTAAAAGTAGTGGGCCATCTTCCTCTGGATCAAATAATGAGAGCGGTGAGTCGAGTACGGGTGAACCTTTGATGGCATAAAACGGTGCTTTTTGCATCAGGTCTTTAAGCTTTTCCGCAATGGATGATTTACCACCACCGACGGGTCCTAGAAGATAAAGGACTTGTTTGGTTTCTTCGAGGCCTTGCGCTGCATGCTTTAAAAAACCGACGATGCGCTCAATGGGCTCTTCTAAGCCATAAAAAGCATCAAATACTTTGTAAAGAGGCATGACTTTATTTGAAAATAAACGCGAAAGCACCGGATCGTGACGGGTGTCACTGAGCTCTGGTTTTCCAATAGCCATGAGCAGGCGTTCGGCAGGATTTGCATAAACCGTTGGATCATCACGGCACAGCGCTAAATAATCACCGAGGCTCATTTCTTCTGCTTTGTCTTCGGTATAGCGCTGTGCGTAGTTTTCTAATAATTTGTCCGTGCTCATCCTTATAGCTCCCGGTTTATATATTTATTTTTTATTTGTTTATAAAAACAATACGCTATCTTAAAAAAAAGCGCTAGATGTTACGTGGGTAAGTTATATCTAAAATTAAGATATAAAACATTGTTTGCTTGCGCGAGCGGTGCGTCTCGAAATAAATATTGATTCATATAACCGAGAGCAAAGGCATAATGTTTAGAAAATCGCTGAACTAGCGCAATATAAAAACGATTTTGATCCCATGCCGCCGCATCAATCCATGGCACTGAATTAAGGTTGTATAAAACCTCATCACTTAGCTCGTACGATAGATTATTTTTTATTGGGATATTAAAAATTAAACGCTCACGTAAGCGAAACGCCCACTCAGGAAAGTTAAGTGATTTTCGTTGTTCTGCTCGAAACCGCGAATTAATTAAGATATTTTGTGCTGTGGTGTGGTTCCACATCAGTTGTTCCCAAGAGCGATATTCTTCTCGACTGGACCTGCTGGCATCCTGTGCCGTTGTGGTTATGGTTTGACCAAACCAAAGTTGGAATTCAGGGTATATCTCATACCCACCTGCAATAGCCCCTAAGAACTGATCGAAAATATTACTTGTTTGATTTGGCTCCGATGTTTTGGGTTCAATTAGGCGTAGCTGTGGCTCAAGAAAGTATAGAAATGTACCGTAGTTTCCATTGAGCGTTACGGGGATCCAAAATTTATTATTACTTATGAGCGACCACGCTGGCGTGGTGAGCAAACACAAGAGAACTAATAGTAGGCTAGCGTTTTTTTTGGAGAAATTCACATGCTGTCGTTTCTAATAACTTTGAGCTAGTTTGCCTGGAAAGATGCACTGAAACAAGCGGTGCTATTTATTGGCGAGTACGCGTAAGTTAATGCAGGCAAAGACTGAGGCTCATCATCAAGTGATGGTATGTTATACGTAATCCATCCAATCAATAGTAAAAGGGAAGCCGGTGGTGACGCAGCAAATGTACTCATTAAAATAACAGGAAAACATACATAGCTTAGGAGTGGATGTACAAAGTTGTCCCATGCCTCTTGTTTTGCTTGTTTTGAAGTAGCAAGGCTTGATGGGCTGGTTTGCGGTAGATTTTTGTTGTGTTCATCAATAAAAGTTTGTTGCTCGTAATACGCATAAGCTTCCGCTGTTAGGTAGAGTGACGTACCCAAAAGACAGATTAAACCACCGATCGGCGCAAGAATGGGAAGAGGGGTGGCCAGGAGCAGAGTAAATCCGCATAAAATAGCGCTACCTGCGAGCAGCGATAAATTGAAGCCGCTTTGTATGCCGCAATAGGTGAGTTCCAGCTCCAGAAGCTGATGCTGGCTCATCATAGGGCTAATTCCGGGGTAAGCCGAGTCTATTTCGTCTTCATATTGGTCTTTCTTTTCTTGGTAGGCTGTCTGAGCGGTGCGATAGCTATACAGCAAGAAGCCGAGATCAACCATTAAACCGACAAGAACCAGTGCCATCGCAACAGGAGGGGCTAGGCCGAACACTTGGGGGTAACTCGAAAGTGTGTTGATAATAACCCATACAGAGTCATTGATGAGTGGCGCGCCCGCGCGATACAGTTCAGAGGTGAAACGCTCGCTGAGGCTTAGTTCATGTGTATTGTTTGCTTGTGTTGTTTCAGTAGGATAGATGGCGTGTTTCGCAACGTTGGCAAGATCGGTCAGCAGGCGTAGTCCAGGAATTGCAACACTGAGGATAGCAAAATACCACGTAGGGGCCATTAAGCGTTTAATCGCGACGGATGGATGGTTGCTCGGCCCAAAGTAGTGAGCTTGATCCAGTAGCTCAATGCTTTGTAGAACAATAAAGCGGGCAGAGGAGAGCATGATGCGTGCTACGTGAGCAAAAATAATCTTATCACGGATAGGTTTTTTAACATCATGACGTATGGTTCGATCATACTGTTCAAGCAGGTCTTCACAATAGCGTTTAAATTCGTAATAGGTTTTTTGGGCGTTTGAATTTTTTAATACAGCGGTTAGATGCCGGTGTTCTTCAGCGATTTTTGCTTGGTTCTGTAGAAGAAACCCCGGCGTTTTTTCAGCTTCACGCAAGTTTGAAGCAAAAAAATCTTGCTTCATGCGTACAAACGACAAGGGCTGCTCAGCAGACGGCATAAAAAATTAACACAGAAAAATATTCAGCCCTAAAATATAACACATTGGGTTTATATAGGCAATATGTTTTGTTCATGAAATTTATGCGAGGTGACGGCCCTGAGGTTCTGCAGCGTCTTCGTACCCCATCAGGTTGGTGATAGCCTCTTGATTGTCAGCGATCATGAACGGTGCTGCAACGAGTATAGCCAAAGGCCATCCAATACTGGCGGCCATGAACATAAATAACAGCGGGCAGATGGTGTTTTTTATAAGCGAAGTAACGTAGGCATTGTAGGCACTATCGTTGTCATCTGATGGGGCCTTCATGTATTCACCACGCTTACCTGCCGTGAGGTAGAGTGCGGTACCAAATACGCATAACGCGGCTCCCAAGGGTAGAAACAACGGGTATGCAGATGAGGCAATTAAAGAAAATGCGAGCAAAATAACGGTACCTGCAGCAAGAAATTGCTCTAGCTTAGCTTTGTCTCCGCGATAACCAAGCTCAAGTTGTTTTAATTGCTCTGAAATTACGATGTGATTGATATCACCAACTTTCAATTGCAGTAAGGCTCGTTCGTATTCACGCGATTTTTTAGTAAAGGCCTCTTCATTTTGATTGTACATGTGGAGCGATAGAGCCAAATCAAATGTGAGGCACACCAGTAAAATAGTGTTGACAACAGGATTGGATAACCCCAAAAGCTGAGGATAATTGGTGAATAAATTGGCACTAGCCCAAACAATATCATTGAGCATTTGTAAGTCTATAAGCGACAGTTCGTAGCAAAACCGTGCATATATAGACGGTAGTCCTGCCGCTTCATCTGGACTTGGGAAGAGCGCGTGTTTGGCGGCAGCAATCAAGTTAAGCAAAAGCCGTGTAGCAAGAAATGCAACACTAAAAAAATAAAATGTTTGGACCGGGATGGGGGCGTCTAAGATGGCCTGCATTTGAGCAAATGTGAACAGTGAGAGCGTTTGAGTAATATTAAGACGCGCGAACGTTAACGAAATACGGTACGCATGGAGATAAAAAAGATGATCACGAAAGGACGTATTTTCATCACCACGTATGTTGTCATAGCGTTGGCGTAGCTTTTTTCCACGTTCAAGTAATTCCAGGGGCGTTTTATAGAGAGCGTTGCCTGTGGCGTTTAATGCGTCAAGAGCAGTGCCCAGAAGCGTGATTTCTTTGTCTAGATCGCTGATGCCGTTATGCGTTGCTGTTAGCGCTGCATAGGGCGTTGTCGCTGGAGTAGCCCCTGGATTGGCAAAAAAGCCTTGGTTTATTTCTGTGAACAACATACATCACCGCGACACAAATTAAAGATATTGTTCAAATCTAACACTTTGGTCAAATTTAGACAAGACCTTCATGTAATTAAGCGTAAAATATTTTATTTTAATAAATTTCGAGAGCAACTTTGCTTTTTTGAATAAACTGGCTTAACGTGAGAGGGTAAATGTTTTTCTTTGCTTGTGAACGTGTCTTTATATTTTAATATTGGGGCGCTGAGGCAATCTAAATTTAGACGTAAAATTTATTTAAAGACACGGAGACGGTCATGAAAACAAAGATTCTTTTAGCAATTGCATTATCAGCATGCAGTGCCTCTACATTATTGCATGCGGGAGGTATGGGCGCACCCAAAAAACCTACACCTTTTTTGATTCCTTTTCTTGCAGGTGAAGGGATGTACACATGGCCTCAGGTTGATGGCTATAATCTTGACTTGCTTAATGCCACGGTCCAAGGCACGACACAGAATATACACATCACATCGAGTAATGAAAATCAAGGCTGGGGCGGACGTCTTGCTGGTGGTTTTTTACACCCGATGTCTGGTCGGTTCCAATCATTTTTGGGAAGTATCGAAGCCGGTTGGGGATATTATGGAAAGATGGATCTGAATCCGATTGCTAGCACAGGGAATGGGACAACCGTAGCGATATCAACAAGTGATGCAGGTATGTCGATGAAGCAGTACGGTGTCGATTTGTTGGCCGGACTTGTGTATGACCAACCACAGTATGATGTGTTTTTTAAAGTGGGTGCTTTAATTCAAAACCTTAAGCTTGAAATCAATATCAATCCACAAGGCTTGGAGAGTACAGCCGGTGCAGTGCCAGGAAGGATTGCAACGGCATTAAATGGTGGTTACTCCATGAATCCAACGATGGTTAATGTTTTGCCGATGTTGAGGTTGGGTGGGGGCTATCATATCAGTAAAAATTGGTTAGCAACGGCGTCTTGGATGCATGCTTTTGGCTCTACTTTAAAAATTGACATGCCAGACATGAATTTTTCAAGTCGAACGGTTGGCAATCTTGCAGCACAAATTGCGAGTCCTTCGTTGGATGCCGTGCTGTTCGGTTTTGAATATCGCTTTGTGAGTTAGTCCCATGCTTTAATGCATAGATACTGATAGCATAAAAAGCCTGTGAGCAATCTCAGGCTTTTTTTATTTATAAGATTTTATTTAAGATAGGTGTATATGAATTTTTTAAAGCAACAGGTAGCCGATGCAGCATTAGAGCATTTGGATGATGTGACGACTTTAGGCGTGGGAACAGGTTCCACAATCACTTATTTTATTCAAGCACTGTCCCGAATCAAGCATCGAATTGATGGCTGTGTTGCAAGTTCAGTTGCGACCGAAAAGCAATTGAGAGCTGCAGGCTTGCCTGTGATAACGCTTGCGGTGGCTGAGCCACTTGCTTTGTACGTCGATGGTGCCGATGAGGTGACATCGCATCGAAGTATGATCAAAGGCGGTGGCGGGGCGCTGACACGAGAAAAAATTATTGCGAATGCAGCATCAACATTTTTATGTTTGGTGGATGAATCTAAACTTGTACGACGTTTAGGTGCGTTTCCTGTTGCGGTCGAAGTTATTCCTATAGCGCGAAGTTTAGTCGCGCGTGCATTGGTGAAGTTGGGTGGTGATCCAATTTATCGCGAAGGTTTTGTGACAGATAACGGCAATTATATTTTGGATGTGCATAACCTCAACTTAGACAAGCCAATGGCGATGGAAGAAGCCATTCTGCTGATTCCGGGCGTGGTTGATAATGGGATTTTTGCCAAACGCCCAGCCGATAAAGTCTTAATCGCTCGGGCGCATGGCGTGGAAATATTCTAATCTAATGTGCTTCGCCCCAGTTTTTACCGATACCGATGGAGACGCGTAGCGGTACTGACAGTACCGCGGCATGCTCCATGCAGGCTTGAACAGCAAGCTTGACGTCATCAATCGCATGCTCTTGTACTTCAAAAACCAATTCATCGTGCACTTGCATGATCATACGTGCATGCTGTCCCGCCTCGGTCTGTTGCCACGTGGCTACAGAAAGCATGGCTTTTTTGATAATATCGGCCGCGGTACCTTGCATCGGGGCATTGATTGCGGTGCGCTCAGCGGCTTTTTGGCGCATTTTATTGCTGGAGTTAATCTCAGGTAGATACAAACGTCGCCCAAACAGTGTTTCAACGTAACCTTGGCTGTGTGCTTGCTCTCGTGTTTTCTCCATATAGGCTTGCACGCCTGGGTAACGTTCAAAATATTGTTGCATGTAATCGCGTGCCTCGCCTCGTGATACGCCTAATTGTTTAGCGAGACCAAAGGATGACATGCCATAAATTAGACCAAAATTAATGGCTTTGGCACGTCGCCGTTGCTCAGACGTGACGTTGTCTAGTGGCGTTAAGAAGATTTCACTGGCTGTCGCAGCATGCACATCCCAATTGTTCTCAAACGCACGTTTCAAAGCAGGGTCGTCGGACAAATGCGCCATGATACGGAGTTCAATTTGAGAGTAATCTGAAGCCAATAAAACATGGTTAGGGGGGGCGATGAACGCTTTGCGAATCAGCCGTCCTTCTTCATGACGAATCGGAATATTTTGTAAATTGGGCTCACTGGACGAAAGACGCCCGGTTGCCGTGACCGCTTGATTGTATGAGGTATGAACACGGCCTGTGAGTGCATGGATGCGTTTAGGTAAGGTCTCAATATACGTTGAAACGAGTTTTGTCAGGCTGCGATATTCAAGAATAATTGCAGGCAAGGGGTATTGCAGTGCGAGCTCTTGCAATACCGACTCGGCTGTGGACGGTTGGCCTTTCGGTGTTTTTGAAAGCACAGGAAGCTGCTGCTCATCGTACAGAATTTCTTGAAGTTGTTTGGGTGAGTTGAGATTAAAAACTTTACCTGCCAGTGTGTAGGCTTCGTTCGCCAAGGTTTTTATACGAATATTTAAACGTTCACCGTGGGTTTTGAGTTGTGCTGTATCAATTAAGACACCATGGAGCTCAATGTCAGCTAAAACAGGTATGAGTGGCATCTCGAGCGTATGAAAAACGCATTTGAGTGCCGTATCCAGGCTTGGGTAGAGTGTTTGATGGAGTTTCAGCGTCACAGCCACATCTTCTGCCGCATACGCTGCGGCTTGCTCTACAGGAACCTCATCAAACGTGCAGGCTTTCTTACCACGCCCAACCACATCTTCGAACGCGATGGTTTTATAACCGATATGACGCAAAGCCAGTGCGTCCATATTATGGCGGCCAGCGGTGCTGTTTAATACATACGATTCCAGCATGGTGTCGTAGCTAATGCCGTTTAGATTAATATTATATTGTTTAAGTACTTCGTAATCATATTTTAAATTCTGCCCGACTTTTGGATGATTCTTGCTTTCTAAAAAAGGCTTGAGTGCTTTGAGCACCTGCTCACAGGATAACTGTGATGTGGCGTCGGTATGTGCCATGGGAATATAGGCGGCATGCTTTGGATCGATAGCAAGTGATAGTCCGATTAAAGACGCACTCATCGGAGTAAGGCTTGTGGTTTCGGTATTAATGCAGCAAAGCGTTGCTGTATGAAGTCGTGTTACCCATGCATCAAGCGCTGCTTGATCACGGATAATATCAAACGTAAATTCAAAGGCCGGTTGTTCGGTGGGTAGCGCCGGGGTTTTTTTCACAACCTCGCCACTACCCCATTCCTTTAGCCAGACGTTCACTTCAAGATGACGCGCGAGGGTGAGTAATACGTCGCGATTGGGTGGCGTGGGTGATAGTTCATCCAGAGTTTTAGGCAGTTCGACATCGGTTTTGATTGTAACCAATTGTTTGGAGAGCGGCAGTATTGGTATGCTTTCGCGAAGGCGATCGCCTATTTTACCTCCAATCGTGTCAGCGTGAGCCAGCAAATTATCCAACGTATCGTGTGCCGTCAGCCATTTGACCGCTGTTTTAGGTCCGCACTGAGGAACGCCGGGAATATTGTCACTGGTGTCACCGACCAGCGTTAAATAATCAATCATTTGATCGGGACGCACGCCAAATTTGGTAGAAACGCCTTCAATATCGAGGACCTGTCGACTCATGGTGTTGATTAATGTGACATGTTCGTTAACCAACTGTGCCATGTCTTTATCGCCGGTCGAAATCAGCATGGGGCGTTGTTGTTGGCTTGCTTGTGTTGCGAGCGTTCCAATCACATCATCCGCTTCAACCCCTTCGATAATTAATAATGGAAACCCTAAGGCGGTTAAGATATTAATCAGCGGCTTAAATTGGCGCTTTAGATCATCCGGCATAGGGGGGCGATGCGCTTTATATTCAGGATATAAATCATTACGAAACGTTTTGCCAGGCGCATCAAAAATAATTGCAAAATGTGTGGGAGCAACATCTTTGAGTAAGCGTCTGATCATATTGACCACGCCATACACGGCGCCCGTCGGGTGTCCTTCACTGTTCGTAAGCGGAGGAAGCGCGTGAAATGCACGAAAAAAATAAGACGAGCCATCAACAAGAACAATCGGTGTTTGCGTCATCGTATTATTCCATGTTCTCTGAGCATTCAATTTGCTCTTTGATTTGAGCGACTTGTTCTGCTAAGCGCTTGAGTTGTTTTCGCATCAATGGAATGCGTGTGGTCGACATTTCGTGCTCAATGGCTTTTTCGCGTGGTCTTGCGGGACTACCTAGATAAATTAAGCCTTTTCTAAGATGCTTTTTAGGGGGGACACCGGCGCGTGCGCCAAGAATCACTTCGTCATCAATACGCACATGGTCACTGACACCGACGCCTGCTGCAAAAATAACGTGATCGCCACTGGTGGTGCTGCCCGCAACGCCCGTAAATGCACACAAAATATTATGTTTACCTAGTTTGACGGAATGGGCAATTTGAACAAGATTATCTATTTTAGTGCCTTCGCCAATGATGGTTTCACCAATGGTCGCACGATCAATAATCGTGCTCGCACCGATCTCGACATTATCTTGGATAACAACACGTCCGGCATGAGGGATTTTGACGTGCTGACCGTTCTCAGGCGTATACCCAAAACCATCCGAGCCGATAACAGACGACGCATGAATGGCAACATGATTGCCAAGTTGAGAGTAATCGTAGATGCTCACATGGGCATGGATGCTTGTGTTGTTACCAATATGAACATGATGGCCGATATGAACATGGCTCTTGATGATGCAATTGTCACCGATGCTGCTGCCGGCTTCGATCACAACATAGGCGCCAATCGATACGTTCTGCCCGAGCGTAACATCCGGCGCAATCACGGCGGTGGGATGCACACCGAGCGCTGGTTGGATCAACGGATGGAAATGCTGAAGCAATTGCATGAATGCTTTAAACGGATCGGCGACTTGAATTAATGGCTTGCTTGCTAGGCCTACGTGGGTTGCCACAAGAATAGCTGCCGCTTCAGACTTTTCGGCCTGTTCAAGGTTATCTTTTCCGTCGGCAAAAATAAGCGAACCGGGTTTGATTTCATCGATAGGAGAAAGTGCGGTGATGATCAGATTGCCATCCCCAATAACGTTTCCTTGGACGAGCGTTGCAATATCAGCTAAAGAAGCGTGCATGAATGTATTTCCTTGGTTTAAAAACTGTCGTTAGTATAACGCGAAGCGCATGTGGTTTCGAGGTGAAGTTGTATTTTAGAGTTTACAAACTAAAGTTAAGATATAATTGTTATGTTTTTGGACGAATTATGGATATAAAAAACGAAATTAAAACATTATCTGCGCTTGAAGATTATGTCGATGCTGAGCTTGTTAAAATTACTAATAAAAGGTTTGCAAGAAAAAATGGAAGCCTACCAAGTCTTAAAAGCGTTTGCTAAAAATACATATAAGCTTGAGATTGAGCTCTTGGAGACAACCGAGGAAGAACTTTATAATGACCTGCCATCTTGGCAAATGTTGTGGGCAGATCCCATCTATGCTGTGACGAATACCGTGGCGTTGATTCTTACGATGCCAACTATGATGCCTGATCAAATAGAAGAAGAAAGTGACGAGCGCTTACAGATTGTACTGAATAAGATTGACCAAGCAGAAGCACAAGCAAAGATGTTTCGATTAGCACCCATACTAAATAAATTCACACAGTTGACTCATAATTTCAAGCAGCAGATGAAGCAATGTTCACGTGTTAAAAAGGATACGGATATTTCTCATGGGATTGAACATTTATACCTTAAATTAGAGCAGGCAGAAAAAACTTTGAAAAAAACGGGAAACTTAGAGCAATTTAGAATCAATGTGAATAAAGCATTTGAGATATTTCCTGATGATGCTAAATTTGAGATCAACGGCACAAGAACCTGGTTTCAAAGACATGTAATCAGACCATTTGAGCAATTTAAGTTTGATGCGGGTGTTTTATTTGAGGATATATTGAACAAAATATCTGAGCATCATAAAGATTCACCCCGATTTTTTAAGAAACCTGTTGATAATGCCTTGGAAACTTATCAATAAGACCTAGAAGACCTGGCTATTTATGAACCACCTAAACCAACAAAGTAAGGTGGCTGAGTTGTGTCGGTATCGGTGTGAATTAATATCGCCGAAGTACCAAAGCGGCGTTTGCACCACCAAAGGCAAAGTGATTTGATAGGGCTAAATCAATCCGTTTGTTTTGAGCTTCGTTGGGAATATAATTGAGATCGCAAGCCGGGTCGGGTGTGGTCAAATTAATGGTCGGAAGGAGTTTGTCGTGTTGTAAACTCAATACGGTTGCAATAATTTCCATGGCGCCAGCAGCACCGATGGCGTGCCCGGTCATGGCCTTTTGAGCGGTAATCGGAATGTCATAAGCACGCTCTCCAAATACTTTTTTAATGGTTTCGGTTTCGGTTACGTCGTTTAAAATGGTACCGGTGCCGTGGGCATTGATGTATTGAATATCGCCGGGTGATAGACGCGCGTCATCAAAGGCGGAATGAATGGCACGCGCCTGGCCTTCACTGCTGGGAGCTGTGATATGATGCGCGTCACAGCTGGCACCAAAGCCAATAATCTCAGCATAAATCGTTGCACCACGTGCTTCGGCATGCTCACGATCTTCTAAGATTAAAATACCTGCACCATCCGCCATGACCATACCTGTACGATGTGCATCAAAAGGACGGCTTGCCTCGTGTGGTATTTCATTTTGGGTGGACATCACACGTAATTTACACCATGCAGCCATGATGGTTTCCCAAACAAGTGACTCGGTGCCGCCGCATAAAGCAACTGCGAGTCGGCCGTTTGAGATTTGTTGATAAGCATTGCCAATGGCCTCAGCTGAGGAGACGCATGCGTTGGATATTGTGGAGTTAGGTCCGCCTAATCCAAAGGCGATAGCGACGTGGTTGGCAACGGAATTTGGCATGCCACGGATCACAGTAAGTGCCGGAATTTTTCGCCAGCTATCAGTATAAAATGTTTTATAGGCCGCCTCAAGTTCGGGGCCACCACCTAAACTTGTTCCTATGTAGGTGCCTGCTAAACGTAGCTCATCAGGTGTAAGACCCGCGCGTTCAATGGCGTGGTGCGCGCAAAACAAAGCATATTGTGCAACACGTGGGTAGCGTCGCTGCTTATCAAATTGAGGCAAGTGCTTTAAGCATAAATCATTAATTTCACCGGCAATTTGCGTGGTGTAATTGGATGGATCGTAAGCTTGAATACGTTCGATACCGCACTCAGCGTTTGATGCGGCTTGCCAAAAATTATCAAGCCCATTTCCAATGGAGGAGGCAATGTCCATGCCTGTGATAACAACCCGTTTTTTCATGCCCTGTCCCCATTTACAAGCGGTAATAATCCCTTACGATAAGACGCAATATTAAAGGTCTCGCTTAAAATATGTCAAGTCATGTTTGTAGTAATCCACTGCATTATAAATTTTAAAGCCTAGATTTTGATAGAGCCGAAGCGCATGTTGGTTTTGTGCAGCGACAGCAAGCGTCATATGGTTGTGATGATGTTTGAACATGTAGTTAAGACAGTGCACAACAATCGCTTGCCCAAACCCTTGGCCTTGCCATGCAGGAAGCACGGCAAGATCGGTTAAACGAATTTTATTTTCTTCAAAATTGAGTTGCACTTGCCCTATGATTTGACCCGCATACTCGGCAATAAACACGTGGATGTTAGGGGTGTCGATTGCCCGCTTAAATCGAAGTTCAGCATGTTGGCGATTAGGGTCAAAGCAAGCTCGGTCGATGATGCATAAGCTAGTAATGTGCGTATGTTCTGCCGGACGAATCGTGAGTGCTGAATGAGGATGAGCTAACAGAGGCGGGGTGTTACTTAAGTATTCCATGTCATATTCGCCATGCTGAAAATTAAATGCATGGCGTTCAAATAAGCTTAATTTGAAATCATGGGGTGCTGATATCATCAGGTGTTTAATGGACGGTCGAATCGTGTGTATGCTGGGTAGCATGGTATGCCAGAGCAGGGTAGCTATGCCTTGTTTTCGATACGTTGGGGCAACAAGCAGACTTACTTCACATGTTTGTGGCTGAAAATGAAATGCGGCAAGGAAGCCTACAAGCACATCATAATCATAATATAAGAGGCTTGGAGGCCCTTGGCGAAGTTGTGCAAGTAAATGAGGGTATACGGGGATGGCATGCCCGTCCGTTGCTTGACAGGCCATGAGAAGTGATTGTAACGCGATGAGTGATGCTTGATCGAATTGCTGGGTTCGTGAAAGCATAAATATCTCAGCGTAATTGTAAGATTAAAGATGTAAGTTTAGAACACCAAAAACAACTTCTATTGCAATCAGTGCGACAATAACTAACTCAAGAAGATGAGCGTGATGATTAGCAAGATAGTGATGAAACATCTCAAAAATTTCGTTCAAGGTATCAAGACGATGATTAATTGTCTTGATCCGACGCTGGATATGCAAATAGTGTTCCAACATGATGTAGTCTTTTTCGAGGGTTGGATGCTGCCAGAAGTATTTAGGGTGATAAAAGAAATTACTGATAAGGTTCATTTCACTTTTGGCCAGAATGATTTCTCCAATCACAGCTTTTATTTTTGTGCTATTGATGGATTTTTTGCCTTTTTTTGAAAGGTTTTGAATGTGTGGCATATTTTTTTCAATGAGTGTTTCAATGATTGCCTCAAAGTATTGCAGCTTGACGGATTGGGAAAAACCATACGACAAGCTAAGTTTAAGCTCAGCATTGTACGCAGAATTTTCTTCAATGGTGAGGCAATCCACATCAAAATACTCATGAGGCTCAATCGCTGTGACGGTTCCTATACAATAGGTAAACTCATCATGAGCACGAACACTGGCAGGTTTATTCGCAAAAAGTAAGATGCTGTCGATGTACGCTTGAACTTGGTAGCGTTTAAGCCCCCACGTGACGGCGGTCCCATTTTTAAAAACAAAAACAAGAACATCTACCGTATTGCTCGGTGCAATTTTAAGGACGTCACGAGACCGTGTAGAGGTGTAGCCGACCAAGACCGATTTGTAATGATGATCGAGACGTGCAAGGTCAATACAGTCGGCGACACAATAGCTTAAGCATTCCATTCAATCATACCTATATGAGTTTAGCGTTGTTATAGGCTGATGATAACATACAAAATTAGATTTCTTCAGATGCCATGCGTTCAGGATATCCTTTACGTCGACTGGTTTCACCGGATAACCATTGAGGACAGACTTCAAGTATTTGAGCAATGTTATCCAGTGCTTCAGGTGAAGGCGAGCTTTGACCAAAAATCATGGCGTTGGCAAGGTGTCGGGTCACGGAAAAAACTTTGGAAACAGCTTTAATTTTATCGTTTAAATCATCCGGAAGACCCATCATGGATAATTCTCGGTTAAAGCGTTGTGAAAAGATTTTGGTGTTCATTCGATCGCTCCTTGAGCTATTAATGATCCTGATGAAAACATCAATCAATCAGTGTCAATCCGTGACAACGAAAACTTCTTTGTTATAGCCTATTTTTTAAGGTGTGGCTACGGTAGATAAAAAATAATTAAAATCCATATTTTTTGCTGCTTTTACTTCATCAAGGCGCTTAATAGGTCGCGTGTGTGGTGCATTTTTAAGCATGTCCGGGTTGGTTTTAGCTTCGTTTAAAATACGCGCCATAGCCGAGATAAATTTATCTAATTCTTCTTTACACTCCGTTTCTGTGGGCTCAATGAGCAAGCATTCAGGTACTAATAATGGAAAATAAGTCGTAGGTGCATGAAAACCATAATCGAGTAGGCGTTTAGCAATATCCATGGCTTGAATATCATACTGCTTTTTTTCAGGCGCAAGCGTGATTAAAAATTCATGGCTGGCGCGTCGTTTGGGGTAAGCTGCGGTGTAACCCACGCGCTGGAGTTCGGCGAGTAGATAATTAGCGTTGAGCGTCGCAAATTCAGACACGCGGGTCAGGCCCTGTTTACCTAAGACACAAATGTAAAAATAGGCACGTAATAAAATCCCAGCGTTACCCATAAATGCGGATAAACGACCGATGCTTTGTGGTGCATCTTGATGCTCGGCAAAACGATAATGCCCATCGCTTGTTTTCAGAACCGTTGGTTGCGGTAAAAAAGGGAGGAGTCGGTTACTGACAGCGACAGGACCTGAGCCGGGCCCGCCTCCACCATGCGGTGTTGCAAAGGTTTTATGTAAATTTAAATGCATGACATCAAAGCCCATGTCGCCCGGTCTGACTTTGCCTAAAATAGCATTTAAGTTTGCGCCATCGTAGTAAAGCAAGCCGCCGGCTTCGTGCACCATGGCAGCAATTTCTTTAATTTGCCGCATAAATAAGCCCAGTGTTGATGGGTTCGTGAGCATGATGCCTGCGGTTTTAGGGCCGAGGCGTTCGCGAAGCGCGTTTAAATCGATGTCCCCGTCTTTTGCTGTGGGGATTTCTATGGATTTAAAGCCACACGCGACAGCTGATGCGGGATTAGTACCGTGGGCTGCATCGGGGATAAGCATTTCATCGCGACCAACGTCCCCACGTGCCTGGTGATAGGCTTTGATCATGGCAACACCTGAAAATTCACCTTGAGCGCCTGCCATTGGGGTGAGTGACACACCGGCCATGCCTGTTATCTCGGCCAAGTAATTCTGGAGCGTGTGTAAAATTTCCAACGTGCCTTGAATGGTTTCCGACGGGGCGAGTGGATGACAGCGGGTAAAGTTTGCTTGGGATGCTGCGCGATGCACACCACGAGGATTGTATTTCATGCTGCATGAACCCAGCGGATAGAAGTGTGTGTCAATGCCGAAGTTTTTTTGTGATAACTGCGTAAAATGCCGTACAACTTGAAGCTCAGAACAGGCCGGCCAGCGAGGCGGTGTTTTTCGAAGCAAGTGTTCAGGAATATGCGTCACAGCTTGCGCGTTTGGCTTAGGCGCTTGAGCGGCGGCCTGACGTCCTGGTATTGATTTTTCAAAAATAAGATTTAAGCTCATGATGGCGTCTCCATGAGGGGTGTTTGGGTTTGTGTTTGATTTTCAGCGGCAAGAATATGTTGAAGTGCGTTGGCAAAGGCACGTATCTCCGTATCTGTTCGACACTCTGTGGCGCAGACTAAAAGCGTGTTGGGAAGGTTGGGGTAGTGAGGCTCCACCAGATAGCCACCCGCAAAGCCTTGCTGTGCAAGTGTACGCACTATTTTTTGTGCAGAGATTGGCAATTGAAGTAAGACTTCATGAAAAAACGGTGCGTTAAAGACCAAGCTCACACCAGGAATTTTTGCGAGTTCGGTCGCGAGTTTGTGCGTATTCTCATGACAATGCTGTGCGACACGGGCAAGGCCTTCAGGCCCTAATAAGCTCATATGAATGGTTGCTGTGGTTGTCAAAAGCCCTTGGTTTGTACATATATTAGACGTGGCTTTGGCGCGACGGATGTGTTGCTCTCGCGCTTGTAAGGTGAGCGTATAGCCAGGCTTGCCATCTTCGTCTGTGGTTCTTCCTATTAAACGTCCTGGCATTTGTCGTACGTGTACTTTCTTTGTGCTAAAAAAACCAACGTAAGGCCCGCCCGAGGCCATGGGTGCGCCCAGGGGTTGTCCTTCACCGCAGGCAATATCAACACCATGGGTACCCCAGTTTCCAGGTGGTTTTAACAGCCCTAGCGAGATAGGATTCACACAGGCAATACTGATGGCTTGGTGTGCATGGGCCCAGTCGCTTAAAGCATCAACCGGTTCTAAGCCCCCAAAAAAATTTGGTTGGGCAATAATCAGTGCCGTGATTTCATCATGCTCATACGCGTTGAGTGCTTCAAGGTTTGTGATACCTTGTGTTGTATCCATGGGAAGCGTGAGCAGCGTGACGTCTTGATGCTGCAAAATAGTCTCGAGCGTTGCTCGATAAAGCGGGTGCAGTGTTTCTGGAACGAGTACGCGACGTGTTTTATGTGTGCGGTTCATACGTATGGCCATGAGTACCGCTTCAGCCAGAGCTGTGGCACCGTCATACATCGAGGCGTTGGCCACATCCATGCCTGTGAGCTCAGCAATCATGGTCTGAAATTCATACAGCAATTGAAGCGTGCCTTGGCTCGCTTCGGCTTGGTAGGGGGTGTAGGACGTTAGAAACTCCCCGCGTGAGGCGATATCCCATACCGCGGCTGGAATGTGATGCTCATAACTGCCGGCACCGATAAAGCATACCGTGTTTTTATTTTTATTGGCGAGCGCCTCAGCATGCTGGAGTAAGTCCATTTCGTTTAAGCCATCAGGGAGATGTTCAAACGCTTTTTGCCTAAGGTCAGGGTTAATCTCGTCAAATAACGCCTCAATATTAGGGGCTTGATGAATGCGCTCCAGCATGCTTTGTGTATCTTCGGGGGTGTGTGGGATATAGGGCATGGGTTTAATGCTCCTCGGCAATGATTTTTTCGTATTGTGTCGCATCAAGTAATGCTTCTAGGTCATCGGGATGACTGGCTTGAATTTTGAGTAACCATCCTGCGCCTTCAGCATCGTTGTTCACTAATTCAGGGTTTGCTTTAACGGCTTCGTTGATAGCAATGACGGTTCCACGGATGGGAGCATAAAAATCAGAGGCTGCTTTGACTGATTCAATCACACCTAACTCATCGCCTGTTTTCACTTCTTTCCCTAGTTCAGGAAGCTCAATAAACACAAGATCGCCCAGTAAGCTTTGGGCATGGTGCGTGATGCCGATGACGACCGGTGTTTCGCTTGTGTTGACCCATTCGTGTGTTGATGTGAATTTCATAGAAAATTCCTGGTTGTGTATTAATTAAATAGGAGCGCCGTGTTTGACAAACCTTGGTTTACCTACGGTGACAGGCAGGTGTTTTCCGCGAATTTCGACATGAGCATCATGCCCGATTTTTTTTGAGACACGTGCAAGTGCAATCGAGCATTGTAGTGTCGGGGAGTACGTTCCACTGGTAATCAGGCCGACAGGATGGCCATCGACTAAAACGGCTTGACCTGTTCGCATGATGCCTGGCTCGTTAAGTTTGAGGCCGACAAATTTTTGCTCTACGCCATGATGCTTTTGAGATAGCAGCGCTGTCATGCCAATAAAGTCACGATCATGCGGTTCCCAAGCAATCGTCCAGCTGAGGCCTGAGTGAAGCGGTGTCGTGGTTTCATCCATATCCTGCCCATAAAGCAGTAAGCCTGCTTCAAGACGTAAGGTATCACGGGCCGCAAGCCCGCAAGGGGTGATGCCTGCATCAAGTAATTGATTCCAAAACGGTGTGATGGCGTCTTCAGGCAGTACAATTTCGAGGCCGTCTTCGCCGGTGTAACCTGTACGTGCAAAAAACCAATCATCGACATCAACGCACTCAAACGGCGCGAGGGTTGATACGGCATCGGCTTGAGCCGGGGTTAAAAGCGGAAGGGTTCTTGAAATAGCTTCAGGCCCTTGAACAGCAAGCATGGCGAGTTCGTGACGTTCTTGAATGCCGGTTGAAAAGCCTGCGCTTTTCTCGTGGATCCAAGGCAGGACGTGTGCGCGGGTGGACGAATTTAAAATCAAGCGATAATTATCGGGACTGCGTTGATACACGATGAGATCATCAAGAATCCCGCCATGTTCGTTGCACAAACAGGTATAAAGCGCGCGCCCGACGTGTTTGAGTTTATCCACGTCGTTGGTGATGAGTTTACGTAAAAACTGCCGACCACCGGCACCTAAAATATCGATAACCGTCATATGTGATACATCGAACATGCCCGCCTGCGTTCGGACGGTTTCGTGTTCTTTGATTTGTGATCCATAATGAAGCGGCATATTCCAGCCATGAAATGCAACTATTTTTGCATTTGAAGCGAGATGCGCTGCATGAAGCGGTGTGTTTTCAATCATAGCCCGAGAATCCCTTCGAGTGCGTCAGAAGACCTCCATGTTATACTTAGATACGGTTTATGAGCAAGATGTTACTTTATACTTGAGGCAAAGCGCGCTAAAATCAGCTAATTAAAATCATGAGGCATTTACATGGACAAAAATCGCGTTTACAGCACTAATCGTGAACCAATCAGTCGTTTTATGAATGCTTGGGATTTGTTGTTGTTGGTGATTGTGATTTTCGGGTTGTTTTTTTTGGGGCGAGCAGGTCAATCCATGGCCACGCCGTATGCAATGGGTCAGTCACTGCCTATTTCACTGGACCCATCCGCACTGCCTTTTTATGCCTCAAGAACGGTGTTGCGTATTTTCGTGGCACTTGGGTTCTCGATGTTGTTTACACTTGTTGTCGGAACACTGGCCGCTAAAAGTCGGCGTGCTGAACGTATTATTATACCTTTGATTGATGTGCTTCAAGCCGTTCCGGTGCTGAGTTTTTTAGCCATTACCGTCACAGGATTTATTCATTTGTTTCCGGGTAGTTTACTCGGGCCTGAATGTGCGGCGATTTTCGTGATTTTCACGTCACAAGTTTGGAATATTACCCTCAGTTTTTATCAGTCACTCAAAACGGTACCGCCAGAACTACACGAGGCAGCTACCATGTTCCAACTGTCGTCATGGCAAAGATTTTGGAAAATAGAAGTGCCGTGTTCGCTCTCCGGTGTACTTTGGAATTTGATGATGTCGATGTCGGCCAGTTGGTTTTTTGTGGTGCTTTCGGAAGCCATTGTGGTGTCACATCAGAAGATTGATCTGCCAGGGGTTGGGTCGTACATAGCTTTGGCCATTCAAGAACGAAATTTACATGCGGTTGGCTATGCGATTTTGACCATGATTATTGTGATTTGTGTTTATGATCAACTCGTCTTTCGTCCGTTGATTGCGTGGTCTGAAAAATTTAAATTAGATGCTTTGCCGGATGACGAACCGTATGAATCATGGTTTATTGATTTGTTACGTAAGAGTTTACTCATGCGATCGGTTGGCGAAGGTTTGGCGTATATCAAAGATTGGATTGTGAATGCCTCATGGCTTCGTCGTCGTAAAGTCTACGCATCGGAGCATGAAGAGCCTGTTAAGCGACGCGTCTCGATGGACTGGCTTTGGAATGGCTTTGTTTGGGGGCTTTTATTTTTTGCAGGTTTTGAGGCATTTTTGTTTATTTCGCCGACGATAACCCTGCATGAAGTTGAGCGTGTCGCACTTTTAGGCCTGGCGACAGCGACACGTGTGATTATTTTGATTATTTTAAGTTCGCTGCTTTGGATTCCTGTTGGCGTATGGGTCGGCTTGCGTCCTAAATGGGTCCAAAAAGTTCAGCCCTTGATTCAGCTCGCTGCGGCATTTCCTGCTAATTTATTTTACCCATTGTTTGTGATTGCGATTGTTACGTTTAAATTAAATGTTGAGGTTTGGGTGACACCACTGATGATTCTTGGTACCCAGTGGTATATTTTATTTAACGTGATTGCTGGCGCCTCGAGCATTCCTCGTGATTTGACGTTGGCTGCGTCAAATTTCGGGGTGCGGGGCTGGCAGTGGTGGCGGAGTTTGATTTTACCGTCTATTTTTCCGTTTTATATTACGGGTGCCATTACAGCAGCCGGCGGTGCATGGAATGCGAGTATTGTGGCGGAATGGGTGAGTTGGGGTGATACAACCTTACGTGCAACGGGGCTTGGGGAATATATTCAGGCTAATACGTTAAGCGGTCATTTTCCCCAGATTGCCTTGGGAACGGCGATGATGTGTGTGTATGTGTTGCTGTTTAATCAATTCCTCTGGCGTCCGTTATATCGTCTGGCAGAGGCGCGTTTTCAATATGATAGAGGTTGATATGACAGAAACAATTATTGAGATTGATCACGTTCGTAAAGCGTATAAAAAATCAACAGCAAAAGAACTGTTGGTGCTTGAAGATATTAACTTTTCGCTGAAAAAAGGTGAAATTGTCGCATTACTGGGAAAATCCGGTTCGGGTAAATCAACCTTATTACGTATTTTAGCTGGGCTGGTTCCCCCAACCAGTGGGCGTGTGACCTATCGAGGTAAGCAAATTCGAGGTCCTGTTCCAGGGGTTGCGATGGTGTTCCAATCGTTTGCACTGATGCCTTGGCTCACGGTGCTTGAAAATGTTGAGTTAGGTCTTGAGGCACAGGGCGTTGGACGAGACGAGCGCCGTAAGCGTGCTATTGAAGCGATTGATATTATTGGGCTCGATGGATTTGAATCAGCGTATCCTCGAGAGCTCTCAGGCGGCATGTGCCAACGTGTTGGCTTTGCACGGGCACTGGTGGTGCATCCTGATGTGTTACTGATGGATGAGCCGTTTTCAGCTTTGGATGTATTAACGGCAGAAAATTTAAAATCAGATTTATTAGAGCTGTGGCGTGATAAAAAAACGAATACGAATGCGATGCTGCTGGTTACGCATAATATTGAAGAGGCGGTAGCGCTTGCGGATAGGATTATTATATTAGGGAGTGATCCCGGTTTTATACGGGCTGATTTACGGCTAGATACGCTACCTTCGCGTGATTTGGATGTGCCCGAGTGCCGAGAATTTGTGGATCGTATTTATAAACTGATGACGACGGGAGTCGGTGGTAAAACAAAACATGCTGAACGAGCACGCCAGATTGGTTTGGGTTATAGGCTTCCTGATGTTGATCCTTCAGAGCTTTCAGGCTTGATTGAGACCATGAAATCGTTTGAATCGAAAAAAATTGATTTACCTGAGCTTGCGGATGAAATCACGATACATATCGATGATCTGTTTCCTATTTTAGAAACCCTCGAAGTGTTAGGTTTTGCCCAAGTTCTTGAAGGTGATATTCATCTGACATCTCTTGGGAAGCAATTCTCTGAGGCTGATTTACAAGAGCGGAAACATATCTTTGCGAAACAACTTGTAGCCACGATTCCTTTGGCCTCACATATTCGTCGTGTTTTAGATGAAAAAGTACGCCATCGCGTTTCAGAAGAGCGCTTTTTAACAAAGCTTGAAGATTTTTTAAGCGAAAAAGAAGCTGATCGTGTATTACGAACCATGATTGACTGGGGTCGTTACGCGGAACTGTTTGCTTATGACTTTAATTCAGGCATGTTAAGCCTCGAAGATCCGGGGCTGTAAAACTTTCCCTGCGTATCCGGTTGCCACATAATTTAGATTTCAGCCTGAATTTTGGGGGTCTAATTTATCATATACCTCTCGATAGGTAATTCCAGTATTGAGTGTTCCTAAGTCCAGCAAAGAGCGAAATGATACCGAACGATAGAAACGACGATTGAACCTAAACATAAATTCATCCAAA